>WNFL01212498.1_pt1 | contig 11475 bp, 14 predicted proteins | sample 5400361 | NCBI WGS metagenome assembly WNFL01 (sample SAMN13153351, study PRJNA577476) | soil metagenome | isolation source: 40 cm soil on Douglas fir-dominated hillslope | place: USA:California | collected 2013-09-17
GCCTTGTCGCCGCCCCCCATGCGGCGCGCAAGACCCCCCGCAAGGACGAGGCCGAGCGTGGCGGGATGCGGCAACGAGGCTAAGTCCGGCATGATGCTCAACAGGCGTGTTCGGCCAAGTGGTCGGCCAAGTGCTCAATCGTCATGAACCGCCGCCTTGCGCCGGTGCTTTGCGCTTTCCTCTTCCACATGGGCAAGGTCCTGGTCGAACACGATGCGGTCCTCGCCGGCCAGCGCCACGAAGCGCTTGCCGCGCGCGCGGCCGATCAGGGTGAGATGGGCCTTGCGGGCGAGTTCCACGCCCCAGGCCGTGAAACCCGATCGCGACACCAGGATCGGAATGCCCATGCGCACGGTTTTGATCACCATCTCGGAGGTGAGCCGCCCGGTGGTGTAGAAAATCTTATCGTCCGGGAGGACGCGCTCCCGGAACATCCATCCGGCGATCTTGTCGACGGCGTTGTGGCGGCCGACATCCTCCATGTAGACAAGCGGCCGGTCGCGATGCGCCAGCACGCAGCCATGGATCGCGCCGGCCTCCAGATAGAGTGAAGGCGTGGTGTTGATCCGGCTGGTGAGCGCATAGAGCCACGATGTGCGCAGCTCCGCCGTCGGCAGCTGTGCGGTTTCGATCACCTCCATCAGGTCACCGAACACCGTGCCCTGGGCGCAGCCCGAGGTCTGCACCTTTTTCTTCAGCTTCTGCTCGTAATTGGTGGCGCGTTCGGTCCGCACCACCACCACCGCAAGCTCCTCATCGTAGTCGACGCCGGTGACGACATCACTGGGCTGGAGCATATTTTGATTAAGCAGATAGCCGAGCGCGAGATAGTCCGGGTAGTCATTGATCGTCATGGCCGTCACGATCTCCTGCCCGTTGAGGAAGATCGTCAGCGCCCTTTCCACCACGACGCCGGTCTCGATCGGGGCGCCAGTATGGTCGATGCCGCGCACGCGCTGCGTCAGCCGGGGATCGCGCGGATCGGGGCGCACCAGATAATCGTTGAGGGATTCGTCCATTTGGCTTTCAGAATGTGGCCGGCGCCGCGGCTTGGCAAGAGGGCGAAGCGGCCTGGTCCGACCCCGGTCGAGCGCATGCCGGAGAGCCGACACAACCTACCTGCGATTGTCACAATGCCTTGTCAGACCGATTGCGGCGACTATAGTGCCGCCCCACCGTACCGGTCCGATAGCGCATCGCCGGGAAAATAGCCCACCTTCCGCGCATGTCGACGTGCCCAAGGTGCGCGTGCGCCTTCTGGCAAGGCGGTACGGAGGGGTGGCCGAGTGGCTGAAGGCGCACGCTTGGAAAGCGTGTTTACGGGAAACCGTAACGTGGGTTCGAATCCCACCCCCTCCGCCAGTTTCTCATTCGAGGTCGTTCGTCATCATCCAGCAAGCACCTGATCTGACGTGCTAATCAGCATTTTATGTCTTTACACGTGCGTCGCCATTCGCCTATATCCGCTCATCGCCTTGTAGGTTTTCTTGTGGGTTCGACGGACACCTTTAGTTCGACGGACGAGAGGATTCCAACCCACGACTGGGGGATTCTGGAACATGGCGCGAACGATTGAGCTTCTCACGGCAAAGGAAGTTGAACACCTCAAGGAGACCGGCATGCACTTGGTGGATGCCGGGCTTTACCTGCAGATCAAGAACGGTGCACGGTCCTGGATTCACCGCTACACGTTCAAGGGGAAGGCGCGATGGTCGGGTCTCGGCTCCTACCCGGAAATGAGCCTCGCTGGCGCCCGCGATAAGCACGACGACGAGCGGAAACAACTGCGGCATGGGATTGATCCCGTTGCCGAGCGAAAAAGGCAGCGAAGCCGGAAACTGGCGGACCGACCCGAGAAGGAATTCCGCGAGGTGGCCAAGGACTACATCGCCAACAATGAGAGCTCATGGAAAAACCCGGTCGATCGCAAGCAGTGGACCTCGACACTTGAGACCTACGTCTATCCCGTGATCGTCGCTGGCGGCGTAAAATTCGGTGACATGCCCGTTGACGAAATCACGACTGAGCATGTGTATGAAGTTTTAAAGCCGATCTGGTACACGAAGCAGGAAACGGCTCGTCGCATCCGCGGGCGGATCGAGAGAATCTTAGGCTTTGCCAAGCCACTTGGGCTGCGCTCCGGCGAAAATCCGGCCCGGCTTCCCGACAACATCGCCCTTCTGTTTCCCAAGCGGGAGAAGAAGCGGAAGGTCAAGCATCATCCTGCGATGCCGTATACGCAGATCCCGGCGTTCATGGCCGAACTGCGCGAGCAGGAGAGCACATCGGGCAAAGCGCTCGAATTCACGATCCTGACAGCCGTGCGCACGGGCGACATCATCGGGAACGATCGGGATGACCGGCCACCGATGAAGTGGTCGCATGTCGATCTTGACGGACGTCTGTGGACGATCCCGGCGACCAAGAACGATGAAGAGCACAAGGTTCCGCTGAGCGACCCAGCCGTGGCAGTGCTCAAGAGCGTCAAAGCCTTCGGCCTCGATTCCGACCTCGTCTTCCCATCGCTCAACAGGAAGGGCCGGCCGTTGAGCAACAATGCCATGCTTGCGCTTCTCGACCGCATGGGACACGGCGACGTGACGGTGCACGGAATGCGGTCGACTTTCCGTGATTGGGCCGCCGAGTGCACCAATTTCCCGCGCGAACTCGCAGAGAGGGTGCTGGCTCACACCATCGGTGACGAGACCGAGCGTGCATATCAGCGGGGCGATCTACTCAACAAGCGGCGCAATCTGATGGAGGCGTGGGCGAGCTACTGTACCAGGCCCGCCGCGCCGACCGGCAAGGTGTTGTCAATGCACCGCTGACGAGAACGCGCCCTAGCCGGCCGATGGGCCGTCAGGTCAAAGTTAACCGTCGCGATGTCTTGCCGTGCCGAGACCGTACTCGGCGCGGCGAGCGTTGAGCGTAGTCGCGATGGATTGATGAGCCGACTTGCTTTCTGGGCTCGTGCTTCCGCTATGCACACTGTCGGCATAGGGAGCATCGGGGACATAGGGCCCGTTGTGCCATCACTCCTCGACCCTATGCCCCCGATGGTCCCTATGGTGCCTGTCCCTTACCAGTGATTTTGAGCGCATAAGTCGCCGCGCCCCACTTGCCGGCGGGAGCCTGCCGAGTGAGCATGAAGCCGGCCATGCGCGTCCCGGCGAGCTTCTCTAGATGGGACGCGAGGTGCTGCCGCCCGCGGCCATGCGGGTCCGCCGCGTGCTTCACGTCATAATGGAGCTGGCGTACCGCGACCGGCTCGTCGCGGTGGTTCTCCCACCAGACCATGAAGAGATCAGCGACTGCTTGCCGTCGACCGTCGCGCTCCTTTGCCTCGCCCACTGACTCAGCCGGGTCCTGACATCCGAGTGCCCGCAGCGGATCGCGGACCCACCGGCACCATTGTGCGAAGCTGCCCAGGGGGAGGCCGGCCTCAATCTCGGTCGCAATCCTGCCCCACCGCCAGATGGTCAATAGAGCTGCCAGCAGTTCCGAGCGCCGCTCCATCACTTCGACGCGTATATCGCTGGTGAACGGTCTCGACTCCGGGTCCTCCGTGCGGGGATCTAAATCAACCGCGACGAAACGCCGGGCAAGGTCCTCCGAGATGGTCACGCCATTGCCAGTAAGAATCACGAACGCGGAGGCGTTCAATGGCACCATCTGCGATCTGCCGAGCAGCCGCACCCGCGCCGGCCGTTCAGTGATCGCACTCGCGAGCAGGTTGGACTTGAAAGCTATGTTGTTCAGATTATCCAGGAACAGAGTTGGACTGCCCTCGATCAACTCGGCGGCAATCCGCTTCTCCAGTTCCTCGCCGGTGCCGCCGGCTGTCACGGCATGGGGCTGGCGACCAAACGCAATGATGCAAATGCAACGAGCAAAGCAGTCCTTTTCCGGCGCCCGCGCCTGACATGGGGGTGGAGGCTCGGCCGACACACTGCGGTCAACAGCGCCACCAGAAACGAAGACTCGTCGCGGCCCGGTGGCTCGTTCTGGTCCACCAAGGGGACGCCACCCGCGCCACCGTCAATCGTGTCTGCATCAGCAAAGCAAAATGTCTTGAAGGTGTCGCGGACTAGCCGAAGCGCTGCCGCGGCGTCCTCCTTCGTCGGCCGTTCAGGAAGCGCCGTGAGATCGGGTACGTTCTCGCACCACATGCCCGAAATGAAGTCGTAACCTTCGGTGCTGTTGATTGCGCCGTCGTCCTGCAACAGCGGCGAAGTTGCAATGCCGTTCAAGGGTGGCAACCGCCACTGGCCGCGCCAGTCGAGGTACATGACAGCAAATGAACGCGGCAGGCGAGCGTTGGCCTCCGACAGCGTGCCATCCTTCTTCGTCTTCAGAACGTACGGGCGGCATACCGTGTGGGCCGTTAGCACCAAAGAATCAGGCGTGATTATCTGTGCAACAGTGCCCGGCTGCATTTGATCACGAGCATCATCCTGGCTGGGATAATCGGCGCCTTGCCAAGGCCGTTGCGGGCGAGGAACGTGCGGTGAATTGCGAGCGGGGCATCGTCGGCGCCACGCGTTACCAGCGCGACCATCGCCGGCCATCGCTGGCCATCGCTGGCCATTTTAGGGGTTACAGAAAGCCGGCCTTACAATGCCGGCCAATGTCGAAATCGATTTTCCGTTCTACGGCGATCGGCTGGATGAGTTCGCCAGGCAATTCGAATTGCCGGCGGACTTGGCCATTATCCCGAAAGGCAGTCCGGTATTCGACGAGTATCAAGAGTTCCGTCGGGCGGTGGCCGACGAGATGCGCACCCGCGCCGGCATTAGCGATGCACAGGTTCGGGCTGAAATGGGCCAAATGCCGGCTGCCGAGAAGGGTATTGAAAACTGGGGTTGGGTACAGGCGATTGTCCGCCTGCTGGATCGACACCTCACTGACGTATCTCAGACCACCATCGAAGTGTTCATGCGCGACGTATATCTTTACGTAAAGCGCGACGTGGTGCGAACGGCCATAGACGCCATTGTGGCGGATATGGTGAAGCCCGACACCGCGGTCTTGGTCGGACATTCGCTCGGCACCGTCGTCGCCTACAACGTCCTTGGCGCGGCGGCACGCAAGATTCCGCTGTACATCACCGTGGGATCCCCTCTTGGCATTCGGGCAATCCGCAACACGCTTAGCCCGATAGGGAATCCAGTCGGGAGCAAGGGTTGGTACAACGCCTATGATGAGCACGACATTGTTTCGCTATATCCGCTCGACAAGGACAATTTCGATGTTAAGCCGGAGATCACCAACAACGGTACGGTACAGAATTGGACGGAGAATCGACACGGCATCGTCGGCTATCTTGACGATGTGAATGTCGCAAAGGCGGTCTATTCTGGTTTGTGAAATTTGTTCACGAAACGAGTTCTTGGATCTTGCTACGCGCCTCAACATTCGGCCGACCGTGATCTAGAGCCCGATAACTGATTGAGGGCAGCGGAGTCCCCAATGAATGGTCTATTTATTGTTGACGGCGGCTATGAGCTGCTGTGTGGCGATGTTGCGATTGGGCGTGTTCGGCATCTGGATGCGGCTGCGGTAGCCACACTGGAGGGTTTCTCTGGCAGATACGGTCAGCTGCTCGGCTCGCCGCATGCCGGGGCAGGACTTCTGGCTTTGGGGCGTGAGCTTTACGGCTGGCTGGATGGCGAAGGGCAACTGCACGCCCTGCTGCAGCGGGCGGAGCGGCCCCTGAGATTTGAGGTGTGCGCCGCAAATCTTCTTCCGAGTCCCGCCGAATGGGCGCTGCTTCGTGCGCCGTGGGAGTTGCTGGCTGACCAGAATGGTTTTTGGGCCGGGGATGTCGCGTTGGGCTTCAGCCCGGTGCGGCGGCTTGGCCGGCGGACGGAGGCACCGCCCCTCGACAAGCATCGCCTTGGCCTTGGTGTTCATGGCGGCCTCACCGCGCGGTGCCCGCGAGCTTGACTACGAGGGCGAGGAGACCGCCATCATGGCGGCGGTGGGCTCGACCAAGCTCGATCTGCTGGTGGAGGAGAGCGGCAATCCCCGCGGGCTTGGCGAGCGGCTCACGGAATATGCGGCGATGCAGGCCCTGCATCTGTCCTGCCATGGTCACAATGCGTGGCGAAGGGAGCCGAACGACAAGTCGAAGCCGGTGCTGCTGCTGGAGGACCTGGAAGGCGAGGAACTTCCGACCGATGCCGGCGAACTGATCGGGGCGCTTAAGGCGCATCGTCCGCGGCTGGCGTTTTTATCAGCCTGCCTCACGGCGGCAGCCGGCGGCGAGAGCCGCGGCGGGCTGCCGGGCGACAAGGAGTCTCCGGCAAGCGTGCGCGGCGGGGTCGCACACTCGTTGGCGGAAGCGCTGGTCAGTGCGGGCCTGCCGGCGGTACTGGGTTGGGACGGTTCGGTGGCTGACGTGGTCGCGACGGCGTTTGCGGCGAGGCTCTATGACGAGCTTGAGGGCCGCAATGATGTTGCGGACGCGGTAGCGGCGGCGCGGCGCGATCTGCTCAATGCTTCGGAGGAAGGCAGGCGGCACGACTGGCACCTGGCGCGTCTGTGGCTTGGGCCGCGCGGCGGCGGTTCCATCGTTGGTGGGCAGACGCGGCGCACCATGATGCCGGCGACCCATGGCGACAAGGAGTTCCTTGTCAAGGAACACCAGAAGGTCCCGGTTGCCTCGCACGAGATGTTCGTGGGGCGGCGACGCGAGCTGCAGAAGGCGCTGCGGGCTTTGCGGGAAAGCGATCACGTGGGCGTGCTGCTGCATGGCATGGGCCGGCTTGGCAAGTCGAGCCTTGCGTTCCGGATTGCCAACCGGCGGCGCGACCTGCGGCTTGCGGTAGTGTTCGAGCATTACGGCGCGCTTGCTGTGTTGGCGGCGCTGTCAGAAGCGCTGAAGGACAGCCCGAAGGCGCGTGATGCGCTGGTGCCGTGCTGACGGATCTGCTGTGCGGTCCCTGCGGGCAAAGGGGAGAGGATGGATCACCTGTTCTGCTGGTGATCGACGACCTGGAGCGGATCCTCGAAGCGGACCCCAAGGGGGGCCGGCATCGTGTGAAGCCGGACAATGCGCCGGTGCTGGGGGCGGTGCTGCGGGCATTCGATGCGGCGATCCATGCCGGCAACAGCCGTCTTGTCATCACCAGCCGGTTCCCGTTCGTGCTGGACGGATTGGAAGAGCGTCTGTTCGAGGTGCCGCTTGCGCCGTTGTCGGAAGCGGCGCAGCGCAAGCTGGAGCTGCGCCAGAAAGAGGCGGCTGCGGATGAAGGACTGACCGGCAAGGCCTTCGACGAACGTGAGGCGATGCTGGCGCGGGTGCCTGGGATTGCGCGAGGTAATCCTGGCCTTCAGGACCTGATCGGTCGCAGGCTGGTCCTGTCGGCCGCGGTAGCGATGGATCGGGCTCGGCGGACCCTGGACGAGATGGAGGCCTGGCTCAAGCAGGGCGACCTGCCGAGCGATGCCGAGGTGCGGGCGTTTCTTGAGAACCTCGCGGTCGATGCGCTGCTTGAGCTTGCCGGCAAGGCCGGGCAGGCCTCCCTGCGCAAGCTGACCCTGTTCGATCTGCCGGTGCCGGAGGGCGTGGCGGAAAAGCTTGCGGCCATGGATGGCGCTTCGCTCCGGCATCTGCGCGATCTCGGGCTGGTCGACGTGTTCGCCGACATTGTCAACCATCGGCAGGTGGCGCTCGCCGTCAATGCGCTTGCGGCGGGGCGGCTGGAGCCGCTCACCGACAGCGAGCGGGACAAGTTGGCGAGCGCCGTTGCGCATGACCTGTTCGTCGCCTGGGGCGGGGCAGAAGACAACGACGAGCGTCCGTCGGCCTGCGATCTGCAACTCACGCAACTCGGGCTGATGGCCGAGGATGGCGAGGTCGTCGAAGCGTGTGCGACCCGTGCTGTCATTGCCCTTCGGCAAGGTCTTGCAGAGGCCGCGGCGGCGTTCGGGCGGACCGCCGTCGGGCTTCTGGATGCGCAGCATCGCGTTGCGCCATGGCGACCGTTGAGTGAGACCGCCGGTGCGGCGGCGACGAGCGGAGATGGCGTGACCGCCGACGCGTTGCTGGAGCGTGGCGTTGCGGCGCTGGAGGAGCAACGCCGCTCCGGCGCCACGGTTGATCCGAGCGCGGCTGGATTCCTGGTCTATGAGTAGGCTCTGCGGCTCATGACCCGCGGGGAGCCGGACCGAGCGCAAGGGCTATTCACGGAGGCCGCTCGGCTTGCCGAGGCAGCTGGCAACGAAATCAGCGCCACCATCGCTCGCGGCGCAATCGCCGACATCCTCGTTAGCCGCGGCGACCTCGATGAGGCGTTGCGGATCCGCCGTGAGGAACAGCTTCCGGTCTACGAGCGTCTGGGCGAGGTGCGCGAGCGAGCCGTCACCATGGGCCGGATTGCTCACATTCTGCTTCGGAAAGGAGACGTTCGCGCAGCGCGAGCTTTGCACCAGGACCGCCTAGCGATCTACCGGCAGCTCGCTGATCCCGACGGGATCGGGGCCACGTTATGGGGCTTGGCTCAGCTCGATTTGGCGGAACAGAAGATCGACGACGCGGTCCCGCGCATTTTTGAGGCCTATGCAATCATGTCCAAGCTGGGCCGCGCCGAAGGGATCGCGGTGATCGGGCAACTCGTTGGGCAAATCCTCGCAGCAAACAATGAACCCGAAGAGGCCCGCGCGGTGCTGCGGCGCTCCGCCGAAATGTACCGCAAGCTGGGACGCGAAGACGATGCCAAAGAGGCCGATGATTTGATCCGCCGACTCGATTTGGAACGATGATTTGGAAAAGATGACTCAGAGATGATTTCGAAAAATGATGTGAAGCAGCGTTGTGGCGAGTGCTAAATGTTATCTCGCAGTTTCGCTCGTTCGGTGTGACTCGCATTCCAGACAATAATTATTTTGGCAAAGCTTGCTAACGCGGTTGCACAGCTGACGGAGGATAAGACACCCCCAACCAATCCTAGGTGGCTTCTACGAACGATTGTGGCTGAAATGCATCACGCTGGAATCATTTGGAATCGCTTGGAATCCCAGGATGGCGTGCAGCACGGCAACGTTGCCCGAGACGTCGAGGTCCGTCGAGCAACATGCTTCTGACATCCGCCGATGAAGGTCGGGCCGAACAAGTCGGGGGCGGAGATAGTACCGTGTTGCGCGTTGTATGTGGGCTGAATCCGATTTTTACCGTGCTGCCGATCGACGCTCCGGACGAGGGTGCCCGGCGGGTTGAGATTGAGTCGAGTCGGGGTCGTGACGCGCACCGTGGATGACTAGGCGGGCGTTGCGGGGGGGTTTGTGAAGGAAATGAATCGCAATGGAGTCGCCAAATGAACGGATTGGACTCTTTGGGACTCGTCTGGCCTTCTATCCTTTCGCGCTATTGAACAAATAACGGTGCCCCGCGAGGAGATCCTGATCGGGAGCGGCCCGCCACGATTGTTTGGCTGACAAGCGGTTCTGCTGAGTTTCCAGAGTCACATCACGGCTCCCGGCCTCCAGCGGAGCCTCAATGTTCGAAATTGGGAGACGTTGTTGTGCTGTGCACGGCATGTTCAAGTCGCGGTTTGTATGGAATTTGGTCCCGATTTTTCTGCTGCACATCGCCTCACCGCTACACGCTGTCGTGGCTGAAGCGCTCACCGGCGCTGCACCTGGCGCGGCGCAGCGGATACCATGTCCGTCGAACGGCGCCTGATATTGCTGGCAAATTCTGGCCCTCCCGCCATTACCTACAAGTAACACCCACGAGGCCGGCTACGTCTAATGCGGTAGCCTTGTGAGGCCGATGCAACAGCGTTGCTGGTGATGACTGGCGGAATGTGCGAGATGGTGCGGGAGTTTGAATTGAGGCCTGGATTTGGGACCGTCCGCGGGCCCGGGAAGTGGCGTCCCCAGTCGGAACGGAGGACGAAATCGATCAGGCGGCGTCGATCGTGGCGGATGCGGTTGAAAAGAGCGTTGAAGTGGAACTTGCCGCAGACAGATCGCCGTAGCATTCGCCGTCTCCAGGTGTCTCAGGAGGGGTATATGGCGGCGGCTGGCGCGCGACCTCGGTGAGCCAGATGATTGCCTTCACCGCCTCGACCGAGACCGACGCCGCGGCGCCGTCGTCCCAAATCTGGCTGCCGACCTGCGCGACCCCGGACCGCCTGTGGAACGTCTATGCGAACCAAGCGCCGTGGCAGCTGGTCAGCACCTTCCGCGCTCCATCTTTAACCAATACATTGCGGCCGCGTTAAAGGAGATGCCTCTCGTCATGGACATCTACCGGCGCGCGGCCACGGGCATGACCGACAAGCAGGCGATCGCGCTCGTCACCGACGATGTAGGGGCTGATAGCTTGCCCTATCCACCCGCCGATATGTGGGAGGGCCTCAAGGCGTGGCTTGCCCATTTTTTTCCCGGGCACCTACCGCCGGACGGCTCAGGGGGCAGGTCTCTGTGCGTGGAAAGCAGATCATCGGCTGACGCCTCCGGTCTCGACAGCCGTCCCGCAATTGTGAACAGATGATATGCTTCTGGCAGCAAGGTGTCACGGACGGGTATGCACGTGAAATCACACCGGATCGCCTTCAGTCCTGCTGGTATGACTGCCGTGGCAGGCAAGAGAGTCGGCGGCGCACTGTACCTGCACACCTCTGCAGTCGCCATGGCCGATCCGGCTGTCCGCCAGCGGATAGAGCACGCTGATCTCCTTGCCAACCGGCAGCCATGGAATGTCGCAAAGGTAGAGAGCCGCGCCGTCTCGCTCTTGCTCTATGAGTCCTTCGACGAATTTGCGTTTCCTGCGTTGCTCGCGGCCGCCCGCGTGGATCTTGATAACAGCCGTGTGGTCCGGACTGACTACAGTACGCGGGAAAACCCTCCGATCCTGCACCGCAAGGAGACCTTGCTGTGTCCCAACGATCCGCGCCGATTAGCGTTTGCGGCCCTCACGCGCCTCGCGGAGGAGCACAACATGCCGCCTTCCGTTCACCACGCGCGCGAGCTCTGCGAGCTTGTCTTGCTTCCAGTCGAGTAGAGAGTCGGCGGCGCGGCACTGTGCAGGCGTCATGAAGCCCGCTTATCCTGCCGGAAATCGCTAGTCAAAACGGATCGACTGGCGGGCCGGAGGTAAAAGCCGCGACTCCTACCCCAGCCCTTACCGAGCTGAAATTTGGTGGCTAAGATTGATGATGCGGTCCCGTGCATCATCGAGACCTATGAAAATCACATGCAAGCTCGGACGCGCCGACAGCATCGCGGTGATTGGAACAGTGCTGCGCGAGATTCTCGCGGCTGGTGAGAATCCGGCAGAAGCATTCGCAGTACTCCAGCGCTCCGCCGACATGCACAGCAAGCTCCGACAGCAGGCAGAGGCTCAGGAAATTGAGTCACTCATCAACAAGCTAGGGCCTGTCCTCAGTTAGGCGACATTTTCACGAGAACGGATCAGAATCAAACGCGGAACGGCGTTCTATAGTTGGCGCGATTCTACGGGAGGGA
>WNFL01251271.1_pt2 | contig 11475 bp, 8 predicted proteins | sample 5400361 | NCBI WGS metagenome assembly WNFL01 (sample SAMN13153351, study PRJNA577476) | soil metagenome | isolation source: 40 cm soil on Douglas fir-dominated hillslope | place: USA:California | collected 2013-09-17
CGGGTTGGGCGTGTGCGGCACGAATACGACCTCGACGTCTTCGCCGAGCTGGCGGCGCACCTCGGGGCTGGGCGGGCCGGCGACGAAGCCGATGCGCCACAACGCGGGGTGCGGCCACGGCACCAGCACGACCTGCTTGAAGCTCTGCTGCTTGCGGCTCAGGAACGCTTCACCCAGGGACTTGGTCGAGCCGTACAGGATGCCGACCCCCGGGATGCGCGTCAGGAAGTGGTCCCAGACCCCGAACAGCGAGCGCGCGCTGATCCACGAGGCGATCCACCCCACCAGCACCAGCACCAGCATGGTGGCGATGAAGCCCAGGCCCGGAATGCGCCGGCCGTCGAGCGCCGCGAACCGGAAATAGCGCCCGAGCAGGTTGTCCACCCAATTGAAGAGGCGGATGAGCACCCACAGCGTGAGCGCCGAGGGCGCGAGCGCGAGCAGCCCGGTGAGCAGGTAGTTGCGCAGCCGGCCCATCGGGCCAACGCGATGGACGGGCAATATGGGCGGCGGGGCCGCGTCGGAGGTCTCGGGAGGCATGGTGAGCATGGGGTCTATTCCAGCCAGATTCCCCGATGCGGGCCCCCGCGGTCAACCCCGGATGCCGCGGGTGCTACGCCCGTGCCAGCGCCCGGTCGAGCCTTCGGATCTCGGCCGCCCCCGCTCGCAGCGCTCGCTGCTCGCGGCGCCGCATGTGCACCCGCTCGGAGGGGCGATGGTGGTCGAGCCCGGCGAGGTGGAGGGCGCCGTGCACCACGAGCCGGGCGAGCTCGCGGCCACGGGTCACACGGTAGCGTTTCGCATGCTCGGTCATGCGCTCGAGCGAGATCGCGAGATCGCCGTCCACGGCGCCGCCCCGGCGCTCGGCGTAGGGGAACGAGAGCACGTCGGTGGCGCGGTCGATGCCGCGCCAGCGCCGGTTGAGCGCGCGCAGCGTCGCGTCGTCGGAGAGCACCACCGCGATCTCCCCGGGGCGGCGCTGCACCACCGCGAGGGCCGCGGCCACCAGGGCCCGCAGCGGGGCGGCGACTCCGGGAAGCCTAGGTCTGCTCGCGACGGAGATCGGCATCGGTGCGGCGCCGGCGGGGGGTAGGGCGCGCGCACGTGGAAGATCGCGGTGAGCACTGGAATGAACGACTCGCGCACCCGCGCCAGCTCGAGGAGCGTGAGGCCGCAATCGTCGAGCTGCCCCTGCTGGACCCGCTCCTCGATGATGCGCGTGACCAGCCCGCGGATGCGGCTCGGCGTCGGCTCGGCGAGTGCCCGCGAGGCGCCCTCGACGCCGTCGGCCAACATCAGGATCGCGGTCTCCTTCGAGCGTGGGCGCGGGCCGGGGTAGCAGAAGTCGTCGCGCCGCGCGGCGGGGTCCTGCTCCAGCGCCTTGTGGTAGAAGAAAGCCATCACCATGGTGCCGTGGTGCTCGGGGATGGCGTTCTGCACCGCGCGCGGCAGACGCTGGCGCCGCGCCATCTCGAGGCCCTCCTTGATGTGCGACTTGACCACCAGCGCGCTCATGCTGGGGGTGAGCTTCTCGTGCAGGCTGCGCGAGGCGTGCTCGTTCTCGGCGTAATAGTCGGGCTTCGCGAGCTTTCCGATGTCGTGGTAGTAGGCCGACACGCGCGCCAGCAGCGAGTTCGCGCCGATCGCCTCGGCGCCCGCCTCGGCCAGGCTCCCCACCACCATGCTGTGGTGATAGGTCCCCGAGGCCTCGAGCTGCAGGCGGCGCAGCAGCGGGCGGTTCAGGTCGGAGAGCTCGAGCAGGGTGATGTCCGAGGTCAGGCCGAACAGGTGCTCGACCACCGGCAGCATCAGGAACGCGAGCGAAACCGCGAGGAAGCTGTTGACCACCCCGGCCAGGCCGTCGCGCATCAGGAGCTGCGCCGAGGGGCCGCGCGCCAAGTCCCAGGCCAGGATCGCGATCAGGTTCGCGAACGAGATCGTGAGCAGCGCGCGCGCGAAGTGCCAGCGATGGCGCAGGCGGGCGACCGAGTACACGGCCGTGATGCCCCCCATCACCGCGACCGCCGCGAACGGCGCCTTGAGCTCGCTCACCGCGGTGGCCGCGACGGTGAGCAGCAGCGTGAACACCAGCGCCGGGCGCTTCTCGAGCAGCGAGCCCACGACCAGGGGCGCGAGCGCGAGCGGCACCATGAACTCCGAGAAGTTGAGCACGCCCACCAGCAGCTCGGCGAGCCCCAGCACCAGGGCGGTGAGCAGCGTGAACATCGCCAGCATGGCGTTGTCGCGATAGACCGACGGCAGCTCCATGCGCAGGTAGATCGCGAACACCGCGATGAACAGCAGCATGAGCAGGATGCGCGCGAGCGGCGGGTAGACCAGGTCGCTGCGCTGTCCGCGCGCGGCCTCGAGATTGTGGAGCGACTGGAGCTTGAGCAGCGCCTCGTGGCTGATGCGCTGGTTGGCGTCCAGGATCAGCTCGTCCTTCTTGACGTAACCCAAGGTCGCCGGCACGACGCCCTGGGCCTGGACCCGGCGCCATTCGGTTTCGGCGCGGTCATAGACGATGTTGGGCTGGACGAACGGCGCCGTGATCTCCTCGACCAGGCGCTGGGCCCGCGGATCGTCGGCGAAGGCGCTGCGGGAGTGGCGCGAGATCACCAGCAGCGCCTCGTGGCGGTCGAACAGCAGGCTCGCGGCGCGCGGCTGCTCGGTGTCGCCCTCGCGCAGGCTGATCATGTGGTAGCCCAGGATCTGCCCGCCGCGTTTCTCGTCAATCACGCCGGCGTCGTACACCTCGTGGAGCCAGGACCCCAGCTCCCTGAGCACGCGCCGCGCACGTCCGGGTGCGGCGAGCGCGTCGGCACTGCCCTCGCTGAACGGCACGCCGAGATCGCGCAGCTTGGCGGCGCGCTCCGAGGAGCGCACCAGGCCGGGATCGAGCACCACGGCGAGGGCGCGCTCCTGGAACACCGCGAGCCGCCCGAGCATGTCGGAGGACACCCGCGCGTCGCGCACGAACACCGGGGCGACCGCGGCCGCGGCCTGGGCCTGCTCGCGGCGCAGCGCCGTTTCATCCTTCTCGACCCGGAAATCGAAGGGCGCGACCACGCGCTCGCGCGCGATGTCCGACTCGCGATAGCGCAGCACGGCGCCGTTGTGGCTGCCCGGCAGCAGGGCGGCGATCGCGAGCAGCGCGCCGACCATGAGCAGGCGCACGCTGAAGTACACCCAGCGAAACGGGCGCGCGCGATCGGGCAGCGCGGGAACGGGCGGCGTGTCCTGGACCGTCATCGGCTCAGACTGGGCACGGCGATGGAGCTCATCCCTGAGGCGAACGCCTCAGAGCGAGGGTCCGCGCTCCGGATCGGTGCCCGCCCCGGGCGGGCCCGCCGCGCCCTCCGAGGCGCGGCCGCGCGCGGGCTCGGCCGGATTGGTCGCGGGGGCGATGTGGCCGTTCGTGCTCGGGTGCGCGTTGGCTCCCGGTTCGAGCGATTCGCCGACGCCGTCGTCGCTGCGGCCGTTCATGCGGGTGTGATACTGCTCGAAGGCGAGGATGATGTCACGCACCAGCCGGTGCCGCACCACGTCCTCGGGATGGAAGTAGAGGAACTTCACGTCGGGCACCCCGCTCAGGATGCCCTGGATGCGCACCAGGCCCGAGTCCTCGGGGTTGCGCAGGTCGATCTGGGTGACGTCGCCGGTGATGACCGCGCGCGAGTTCACTCCCATGCGGGTCAGGAACATCTTCATCTGGCGCACGGTCGTGTTCTGGGACTCGTCGAGGATGACGAACGAGTTGTGGAGCGTACGCCCGCGCATGAAGGCGAGCGGCGCGATCTCGATGACGCCCAGCTCGATGTAGCGCCGCATCTTGTCGTACGACATCATCTCGGCGAGCGCGTCGTACATCGGGCGCAGGTAGGGATCCACCTTTTCCTGCATGTCGCCGGGCAGGAAGCCCAGATTCTCGCCCGCTTCGACCGCCGGGCGCACCAGGATGATGCGGTCCACTTTCTTCTGACGCAGCGCGTTCACCGCCGCGGCCACCGCGAGGTAGGTCTTGCCGGTGCCAGCCGGCCCGATCGCGAACACCACCTCGTAGTCGTCGAGCGCCTTGAGGTACTCGGCCTGGGTCGGCGTGCGTGCCCGCACCGCCTTGCGGTCGAAGGCGTAGGCCGGCGCGCCCACGTAAGCCTCGGCGACGCGGCCGCCGTTGCCGTTCTTGCGCGTGCCAAGCGCGGTCGCGACGTCGGCTTCCTCGACCGCCTTGCCGCGCTCGGCCAGATCGACCAGGTCCTTCAGCGCGCGCGAAGCCGAATCGACGGCATCCTCGTCGCCGGCCACCGTGATGGTGCCGTCGCGCAGCGTGATGCGCACCGGGAGGACGCGCTCGATGTGGCGCAGGTTGGAATCGTTCTGACCCAGCAGGGAGAGCGCGTCGAGATGTTCGATGGGAAACTTGCGAACGATCACGATGGATTACCTCGCAATCAGTGGGAAAAACACAAAACTCTTGACCTGTGTGGCCGGGGGACGGGCCAGGTCAAGAGCAGGTATGACGTCGCTGGCGACGGAGATGTTTGGGATCAACCGGTGGTGGTCCAGTGACTCTTCTCGTCTCGGCCGCCCAGACTGGCCCTGACGGACCACGCCGGACCGAACCGACGAAGTGACCGTAGCATAGGGGTCCGGCATCGTCAATGGTGATGCGCCGGATCGCGAACAGGTTCCGGCAGCGGTATCGGCACGCGCGAGGAGCAGGTTGACACTAATCCCGCCCGCGCCCAGGGCGGTCGGGAGGCTCAGCGTGGCGGGGCCGGTGCTCTCAACGCGCGCAGCATGGCCGCGGGGTCGCGAGCGGTCGGGCGGCCGGGCGGGGAGGCGGCGAGCACCCGCGCGAGCTGGTCGCGCGCCCGCCCGACCTCCCCCGCGCGCGCCAGCAGCACCGCGTACTCGAGCTGGAGGTCGGGGAGCCGGTCGCCTGCCGGGTCGTGTCGGCTCAGCACCGGCTCGACCGCCTCGCGCGCTCCGCGCCAGTCGCCCAGCTTGCTCGCGCACAGGAGAAACACCCGGCAGGCCTGGAGGTCGTCCGGGACCTCGGTGAGGATCGCGGCCGCAATGCCTTGCGCGTCGCGGAAGCGTCCGACTTCGATCAGCTCGCGCGACAGCTCCGAGGCGAAATCGCGGATGAGATCTTCGAAGGCGCCGCGCAGGCTCGCGACCCACGGTGCGACCTGGCCCTCCGGGGTGCGCGGCGCCTCCAAGATCGCGGTCCCGGGGCGCGCGGCCTCGCCCGCGAGCCAGCGTCGCGATTCCGCGGGGATCGCCGCCGTCCACCACAGCGGGTCGAGCGCTCCCCCGGGTCCAAGCCACGCGTCGCGGGTGAGGTCCGTGAGCTGGTAGATCGCGATCGCCGGGCCCTCGACCGTGCCCAAGGAACGGAACTCCGCGACCTTCGTGGCGTGCGCATCGAGCAGGGCGTAGAACCGGCGCTGCACGGGGAAACGGAGCGAATCGGATTCGTAGCGGCCCCGCACCGTCGAGCTCGTGAGGATGTAGTCGGCGCCAGAGAGCAGCCGGGGCTCGTAGAACACCTGGTTCAGCTCCACGATGTGCGGAAACAGCTCGAAGGTGGTCGGCGCGCCCCCCGCGAGCCGCCCCGCCACGGTGGCGTGGCCCAGCACCACGAGCGGGAGGTTCACGACGTGGTAGGTGCGCTGGGCCAGAAAGCGCCGCTGGAGCGCCGAGTCCGCGGCCGCGAACGCCTTGCGCCGGCTGACGCGGCGCACCGTCGCGGCGGTGGGCAGCCGTGCCCCGTAGGCCTCCTGGATCAGCAGCTCTTGCGGCTTCAGATGGCCCTCGAGCCAGCGCCGCGCCGCCAGCTGCGTCGAGTCGGCACCCGATGACGCGGCCACCACGCCCGCGAAGCCCACCGGCAGGATCATGCCGCCGAGCAGCGCCGTGGCGAGCCACGGGCGCAGCGGCGCGCGGGCACGCGCGATGAGATCGAACGCCGCCATCGCGGCCAGGAGTGCGGCGAGCGGGATGATCGGGACCAGGTAACGCTCCGCCTCCAGGCGTCCGAGAGAGATCGGCAGGCCGAAGGCGAGCAGGGAGAGCCACAGCACGATCGCCGCATGGCGGTGGCGCGCGTCCACCAGGGTCAGCGCGAGCGAGACCGCGAGCAGGGCCAGCCCGAAGACGCCCAGCTGTCGCGCGAGATCCGCGGCGTAATAGCCAAGCGCAGGGCGCTCGAGGTTCCCGAGATGGCCGCCGCGCGCGAACCCCGCGAGCTGGGAGACATCCGCCCAGAAGGCGCGGAAATCGAGCACGATGAACGGCGAGGTGAGCAGGAACACGGCGAACGCCGCCGCGGCCGCCGCCACCGACAGCGCCCACGCGCGCCGGCCGTGCCGTTCCGCGAGTACCCAGGCGAGCGGGAGCACGAGCAGGCCCGCAGGATACTTGGCGCTCGCCGCCAGCCCGAGGAGCACGGCCGCGCTCACCAGCGCCGACCGCCGACCGCCGCGACGGTATTCGAGCAGGCGCTCGAGCGCCCAGATCGCGAGCGCCGCCATGATCGGATCGGCGTAGATCGCGCGGGCATCCAGGATCATCGCGGGTGAGAGTGCCGCCAGGGCGGCCGCCACGAGCCCGGCGCCGCGGCGGATGCGCTCGCCGATGAGCGCGATGCCGAGCACGCTGGCCCCGTCCGCGAGCACGCCCGGCAGCCGCGCCGCCAGCACCATCGGGGTGGGATCGAGGTGGTAGCGCAGGAAGTAGTCCGCCGGGCCGCCGAACCAGCCCAGCAGGTGGCCGACGCCGAAGTGGAGCTTCTGGATCAGGAAGTGCAGGTAGAACGTGAGCGCGGGGTAGTGGAAGAGATGCGGATTCCAGTCGGTCGCGCCGGTATCCCAGCCCCACATCTCGAACGCCCGCTTGAACGGAATCGCCTCCTCGACGAAATCGGGGAGGCCGTGCCGGATGCGCCAGAGCCGGAGCGCGATCGCGGCCACGGCGATGAGGAGGGCGGCGAGCCGCCGCGCGCGCGGCAGCGGCGGCCCGGGCGAGGGCGCGCGCCCCCGGAGTGGCTGCGCCGGCTTAGACGTCGGGAGGCACCTCGAGCTCGACCAGCGCCACGCCCCCCTGCACCATCTCGCCGGGCTTCGCGTGCACGCGCAGCACGCGGCCCACGCCCGGGGAGCGGATGACGTGCTCCATCTTCATGGCCTCGAGCGCCACCAGCGGCTGGCCCTTCGTGACCGTGTCGCCCGCGGCGACCATGACGCGCGTGATCACGCCCGGCATCGGCGCTTCGAGCCCTCCGCCCGCGCCGCCCTCAGGCTTGCGGGCCCCCGCTGAACGCTCGCGCGTCAACACGAAGTCGAGCGTGCCGAGCCGGACGAAGCGACGATCGTCGGCGGCGCCGATCTCGGCCAGCGTGGGGACACCATCCTGCGCCAGACGCCAGCGCCCGCCTCCGAGCGGCGCGGCATCGAGCTCGAGCTCGGAGCCGTCCACCACGACCCGGAAGCGACCCGACCCGAGCGGGGTCACCTCGACCTGGCGGATTCGATCTCCGTCGCGCCACTGACTGCGCATCAGTCCAGTCCCGGCAGACGCCAGCGGCACCCTCCCCGGCGCGCGACTCCGCGGCCAGCTCCGCGAGCGCCGCCGCCGCCAGCGCCAGCTGGGGCGCGGGGGCCGCGGCGAGGACCGCAAAGCCGGCCAGGAACTCGCGCTCGATCCACTCGGTATCGAACGCCCCGCGCTCGACCGCCGGGGCGCGAGCCAACGCGCGCAGAAACGGAAGGTTGCTGATCACGCCCTGGATCACGGTGTCGTCGAGCGCCGCGGCCAGCCGCCGCAGCGGCTGATCACGGTCCTCGCCGTGAGCGGCGATCTTGGCCAGGATCGGATCGTAGTGCACCGGCACGCCGTCCCCCGCCTCCACGCCCACGTCGGCGCGCACGAATGCCCGGCGCGGCCAGCGCGCGCGCGTGATCGTGCCCGCCTGGGGCAGGAAGCCGTGCGCCGCGTCCTCGGCGTAGACGCGCGCCTCGATGGCGTGGCCGCGCCGCGTGACCTGGTCCTGGGCGAGCGGCAGCTTGCCCGACGCCGCGACCTCGAGCTGGAGCCGCACCAGGTCGAGGCCGGTCACGAGCTCGGTCACCGGGTGCTCGACCTGAAGCCGCGTGTTCATCTCGAGAAAGTAGAAGCCCCCCTCGGGGGCGACCAGGAACTCGACCGTGCCCGCGCCGCGATAGCGCGCGGCGCCGGCGAGCGCCACCGCGGCAAAGGTCAGGCGCTCGCGCAGCGCCTCGTCGGTCGCGGGCGAGGGGGATTCCTCGATCACCTTCTGGTGGCGGCGCTGGAGCGAGCATTCGCGCTCGAACAGGTGGATCGCCTCACCCCGGCCATCGCCCAGCACCTGCACCTCGACGTGGCGCGCGCGATCGAGGCGGCGCTCGAGGTAGACGGAAGCATCGCCGAAGGCGGACTCGGCGACGCGCGCGGCGCTCTCGATCGCCTCGGCGAGCCCGTCCTCGCTCGCGACGACGCGCATCCCCTTGCCACCCCCTCCCAGCGCCGCCTTGACCAGGACCGGAAAGCCAATCGCCTTCGCCGCCTGGAGGAGTGCCGCCGCGTCCTTGCCCTCGGCGCCCGGCACCACCGGCACCCCCGCCTTCACGGCCAGGGCGCGGGCCGCGCGCTTGTCGCCGAGCGAGCGCACCTGCTCCGGCGTGGGGCCGATGAAGACCAGGCCCGCCGCCTCGACCGCCGCGGCGAAGGCAGCGTTCTCCGCCAGGAAACCGTAGCCGGGGTGGATGGCCTGAGCACCGGTGCGGCGCGCGGCGCCGATGATGGCGTCGCGGTCGAGATAGGAGGAGCGCGGATCGGCGGCGCCGATCGGGACCGCCTCGGCGATGCTGCGCACGTGGAGGGCCGCGCGGTCGGCCTCGGAGTAGACCGCGACCGGCTGGATCCCCATCTCGCGCAGCGTGGCGGCGACGCGGCAGGCGATCTCGCCGCGGTTGGCGATCAGGACTTTCTTGAACATGCGCCGGCTCAGCGATCCGCGCGCCAGCGCGGCTTGCGCTTCTCGAGAAACGCCGCGAGCCCTTCGCGCGCCTCCGCGCCCGAGCGCACCTCGGCGAGCGTGCGCGGCAGCGAGGCCAGGTACTCCTCCCAGGTCGAGTCGGCCCACAGCTCGAGCACGCGCTTGATGCGACGCTGGGCGTCGGGACCGCCCTTGAGCAGCTCGCCGACGCGCTCGTCCACCTTGGCGTCGAGCTGGCCCGCCGGCGCGACGTGGTGGACCAGCCCCACGCGCAGCGCGGTCGCGGCGTCGAAGCGCTCGCCGGTGAGCATCAGCTCGCGCGCCGCACGGTCGCCGAGGCGCCGGATCACGTAGGGGCTGATGATGCCGGGGAGGATGCCGAGGCGCACCTCGGTGAGCCCGAAGGTCGCGTCGTCCGAGCTGACGGCGATGTCGCAGCCGCACACGAACCCGACCCCGCCCCCCAGCACGTTGCCGTGAATGCGGCCCACGACCGGCTTGGGGAACTCGCCCAGGGCGGCGAAGAATCCCGCCAGCTTCCCGGCGTCGGCGAGGTTCTGCTCGAAGCTCGCCCCCGCCATCGCCTTCATGGCCCCGATGTCGGCGCCGGCGCAGAACGAGGGCCCGCGCCCGCCCAGCACCACGACGCGCACGCCCTCGTCGTGGGCGAGCGCGTGGAGGGCCGCGCTGAGCTCGGCGCCCAGATCGTAGTCGATGGCGTTGTGCGCCTCGGGCCGGTTGAGCCACACCCGCGCGACCGGGCCTTCGCGCACCACCTCGATCAGGCTCATGGGCCGAACACCCCCTACATCCGAAACACGCCGAAGCGGGTTTCGGGCCCCGGCGCCTGGATCGCGGCCGCCAGGGCGAGCGCGAGCACGGTGCGGGTCTCCGCCGGCTCGATGATGCCGTCGTCCCACAATCGCGCGGTCGAGAAGTAGGGACTCCCCTCGCGGTCGTAGGTCTCGAGGATGGGCTGCTTGAACGTTTTCTCCTCCGCGGCGGTCATCTTCTTGCCGGCCGCTTCGAGCTGGGTCTGCTTGACCTGGGCCAGCACCGAGGCGGCCTGCTCGCCGCCCATGACGCTGATCCGGCTGTTGGGCCACATGAACAGGAAGCGCGGCTGGTAGGCGCGCCCGCACATGCCATAGTTCCCGGCGCCGAAGCTGCCGCCGACGATCACCGTGAGCCGCGGCACCCGGGCGTTGGCGACTGCGTGCACCATCTTGGCGCCGTCCTTGGCGATGCCGCCGTGCTCGGCCTGCTTGCCGACGATGTAGCCCGAGATGTTCTGGAGGAAGAGCAACGGCGTGCCGCGCTGGGCCGCGAGCTCGATGAAGTGGGTGGCCTTGAGCGCGCTGTCGCTGAACAGCACGCCCTGGTTGGCGAGGATGCCGACCGGCAGGCCGTGCAGGTGCGCGAACCCGGTCACCAGCGTGACGCCGTAGCGCGCCTTGAACTCGTGGAAGCGCGAGCCGTCCACCAGGCGCGCGATCAGCTCGCGCACGTCGTAGGGCGTGCGCAGGTCGCGGGGCAGCAGTCCGACGATCTCCTCGGGGTCGTAGGCCGGCGGCTCGGGGTCGCGCAGCTCGAGCCGGGAGTGGGGCGCACGCCCCAGGTGGGCGACGGTGTCACGCATCATCTCGAGCGCGTGCCCGTCATCCTCGGCCATGTGGTCGGCGACGCCCGAGATGCGGGTGTGGACGTCGGCCCCGCCCAGCTCCTCGGCCGTGACCTCCTCGCCGGTCGCCGCCTTCACCAGCGGCGGGCCGCCGAGAAAGATCGTGCCCTGGTTCTTGACGATGATGGCCTCGTCGCTCATCGCCGGCACGTACGCGCCGCCCGCGGTGCACGAGCCCATGACCGCGGCGATCTGCGGCAACCCGAGCGCCGACATGCGTGCCTGGTTGTAGAAGATGCGACCGAAGTGGTCGCGGTCGGGGAACACCTCGGCCTGGAGCGGCAGGAACGCGCCGCCCGAATCCACCAGGTAGAGGCAGGGCAGCCGGTTCTCGAGCGCGATCTCCTGCGCGCGCACGTGCTTCTTGACCGTCATCGGGAAGTAGGTGCCACCCTTCACGGTGGCATCGTTCGCCACCCGCGCACGGGGCCTCGTCGTCGTAGAGGCCGTTCGCCGCCAGCGGCGAGAGCTCGAGGAACGCCGTGCCCGGATCGAGCAGGCGCTCGATGCGCTCGCGCACGAGCAGCTTGCCGCGCGAGCGATGGCGCGCGACCTGATCGGCGCCGCCGCCCTCGCGCACCCTCGCCAGCCGCTCGCGCAGATCGGCGGCCAGCGCGCGGTGGTGCGCGGCGTTGGCCTTGAACTCGGCGCTGCTGGTGTCGAGGTGGGACTCGAGGCGTTCCATGCGAGCCTCTGTGGGCCAGCCTCTGTGGGACGAGGCGGGGCGCTCGGGTAACGGATGGACGGTCCGCGACTTATAGCAGAGGCGGGC
>WNFL01173893.1_pt1 | contig 11473 bp, 8 predicted proteins | sample 5400361 | NCBI WGS metagenome assembly WNFL01 (sample SAMN13153351, study PRJNA577476) | soil metagenome | isolation source: 40 cm soil on Douglas fir-dominated hillslope | place: USA:California | collected 2013-09-17
GAGTTTGAAAGCGAACTTCAAAGCGGAGAAAAATTTACGTTGTCCAAGGGGATGAGTTATGTCGTCTCTGACGAACTGAGCTCTCACCGATCAATTTCTAAAAATGGAGTCAAGCTTTTAATCATCGATGGTGACTTCCTAAAACCTAAAAGTTGAGGGCTTGTAGATAAGAACCACTAGCTATTTTCAATCGAAATCCGTTACATTCATAATGGTGTAATCTGTCAAAATGGATGCCAATTCATCGATAAATAAAAAAGCAGTTTGGAAAAGCATTTTCAGACTCATCATTCCGAAAAAAAAACAATTCCTCTTTGTAGTTATTATCAGCTTGCTGAGCACAGGTGTATCCCTGATAGAACCTTTGATCTATCGTGAAGCAATAAATGATATCGCCGGTATTTTCGTAAAGCAAGCCAAAGACGACACGCGTAAAGAATTAGGTGTAGATGAAAACGGAGAGCCGATTTTTCCTCAAGATCTGAAAACCAATGTGGATTCGCTTCAAGTTGCTTCAGATACATTGGCGTCTTCAACAAAATCGTTTAATGGTACCACTCAAAAAAGAGTGAAGCATCCGCACAGCAAGAACAAAGTCTCAGGCCGTACTCCTTTGGAAGCCCTGACTACATTGATGTGGGCCGTAGCGGTATTATTCGTGGCGAGTGTAATTGGTTACGGATTAAAATTGTTGGGCGATAACATGAACGTGCGCCTCGCCTGCGGCATCGAGCAAGGGTTTATTCAAAGTACATTTGGTCACGTACTGAAACTTCCCCTCAGTTTTTTTGCAAAGCGATCCAGTGGCGCCCTCAGCAAGCAAATCAATCAACAAGAAGAAGTTTCAGGAATTGTCAATGGGTTCTCTCAGCAAATACTCCCGGAGATCATCAGTCTTTCAGGAATCGTTGCCATCATGTTTTGGCAAAACGTAACGCTCACCTTTGTTTCGCTCGCAATCATTCCGCTCTACTTACTGATCGCTGTACGTTCAGCCAATAAATTAGAATCGGGTTTAGCAAATTATTATGAGCGATGGGAAGAAGTTTCAGCGCTAATTCAAGATGCTTTAGGAGGGATAAAAACCGTGAAGCTTTCGGGCGCTGAAAATCGGGAGGTCATGCGTTTTCAAAAGGCCGGTGATGGTGCTTACTCCGATTACATTAAGCGATCAAAAATGGCTCACCGCTACATTTTTTGGGAAAATGTGCTCACGAGAATATCCAGCACTCTTGTGCTTGGTTATGGCGGCTATCTCGCGTTAGAAAACAGACTTACACCCGGTGATGTCGTGATGTTTGTTGCCTACTTGGACCGATTGTACGAACCAATCGATTCTCTCTCAAGTTTATGGGTTGAGCTTCAGCAAAATGTAGCCTCTGTGGCACGTGCATTTAAACTCATCGACAATACTGTCGAAGAAAAAAAAGGTAAAGAACTGAAAATCACTCATGGTCTTGTTGAATTTAAAAATGTGCACTTTAGCTATGGTCCAGATCGAGAAATTTTGAAAGGCGTTTCATTCAAGATCAGGCCGAGCAAAGCCACCGCGATAGTTGGAACATCGGGAGCAGGCAAGACTACTGCTATTGATTTAATGATGAAGCTTTTTGAAATAAACAGTGGTGAACTCTTGATTGACGGAGAAAATTTAGCACACTGCGATTCGTCCTCTGTTCGAAGTCAAATTGGAATTGTGAATGCCGATGGAACCATCTTCAGGGGATCTTTAGCCGACAACATTCGATACAAGCGACCCGAGGCTACAGACGATGACGTGATGAATGCAGCCCTTGCTGCTGGCATGGAGGGAACGTTAAATCGGATGCCCGATGGATTGCGAACAACGGTTGGTGAAAGTGGGTTTGGTCTTTCCGTTGGCGAACGACAGCGCATACAAATAGCTCGCGTGCTTGTTTCAAAACCAAAAATATTAGTGCTTGACGAGGCCACAGCAAATCTGGATTTCGCCACCAAAGCTGAGGTGAAGAAGACCGTAAATGAAATTCGTAAAGAGCATACCGTGATTATAATCGCCCACCGTTATTCGATGGTGCGAGATGCGGATTATGTTTTGGTCTTTTCTGGCGGTGCAGTTATGGAGGAAGGAACGCCCAATGAACTTATAGCTAAGAGAGGATGGTTTTATGATTTTGCCAACGCTGCCGATGAGAAAGAAACTTCTCAAATAAAAGTCAACGAAAAAGAAAGTGAAGAAGCGGAGGAAGTTGAGGAATCAGAAGGGGATGTAACAACGGAAGAATGATCGGTATGGAACCGAAAGACGCAAATAAAATTATGTTGATAAAAAAATGGTGGCCATTTCTTGCCAGCCTTGGTGGGGCTACGGTTATGATCCTGGCATTTTTTATTCCATCACTTCAAGATCAATGGGATCGCTATCAGTCAAGAAAAGTAATTGAAGAGTTTGTTACAATGGGTGATAATTTATTCGATGAAGGCAGATACGCTATGGCCGAAGAAGCATTTGCCAAAGCCTTTGAGCTCTCTGAGTTCAAGCGACTGGATGTTGAAGTGAAAAGGCTGAACGCTCGCGTAAATCGTGTTCATGACAATCCCGATTGGAATAGTGAAATACCCGATGGTTTAAAGGACATAGATTTTCAGTTCCTTTTGCATTTTCAGACGAAGACAGGGAATGAAAATCGAGTGAATACCCTGAATTGCTATGGATTGTTTTTGGCAAAAGAAGGAAAACTGGACGAAGCTAAAAAAGTTTTTGACGAGGCACTTCACCTGTTGCCAAAAGAGGCGATCAGTTACATCAACTTAGGAAACTTATTCGATCAGCAAAGAAAATATCTTGAAGCTGAAAAAATGTATCGCAAGGCGATTGAGTTGGAACCGAGCAACGCCTATGCTCATTATGATCTCGGGTTACTCCTCGAAGAGATTGGTCGGCAAAAAGATGCTGAGATGGAGATTGATAGAGCAGTAAAAATAGATTCTACTTTTAGAAAATAGACTCACACCATCAATCGAAAGACCAACTCTTTCAAAATCTGCCCCTCACCTTCACTTCCGGAATTCACACCTTTCAATTTTAGATCAGCCTGGCGAAGCAATGAAACGTTTTCAAGCGCTTTTGGCTGTGAATAACGTTGTAGAGCAGCAAGGTAATCTTTGGCTGCGTATGGATTGATTTTCAAGGCGGCCGTGAGTCCCTGTGAAGTGCGATCGCTTACTCCGTGTGCCGCGAGCACTTTACTGAAAAAAGAGTAAAGAAATGCCACCATTGGTATTGCCGGATTCTTCTTCGAATTGGCCTCAAAGTAATTTGATATTTTTGCTGCCTGCAGCCAGTCTTTATTGATCAAAGCTTTCTGTAATTCAAAAATGTTGTACTCACGACTGATGCCTACTTTGGCCATTACTTCGGTTGTAGTGATCGCATCTTTGGCATCATGCGAAATCAATATTTTATCAACTTCGTTGGCTAACCGGCTCAAATCATTGCCCACATATTCGGCCAGCACTTGAGCCGCATTATCTTCGATCGTGTACTTCTTCGTTTTTACGTATGAAAGAACAAACTCACTCAGTTGATTATCATAAGGTTTTTTGAACGTGGCCGAGACGGCTAGCTGCTCTGCCTTTTTGCCAAGCTCTCTCCTTTTGTCGAGTGTTTTGTGTTTATGGCAAAGTACAAGCACAGTAGTAGGTGAAGGCCTCGACAGATAATCAAGCAGCAACTTTGAGCCGTTTTCTTTATTAAGGTCGGGAATATCCTGTGCCTCGCGCACAATCACCACCTGGCGTTCGGCCATCATAGGAAAACGCCTCGCATGTGTGAGGATGGTGGCCATCGGAGAATCTTTTCCGTAAACAATCACTTGATTGAAACCCTTTTCAGATTCACTTAGCGCGTGCTCTTCAATGTAATTTGAAATCAGGTCGATGTAATAGGTTTCCTCGCCTTGTAGCAAGTAAACGGGGTCGAATGTTTTGGCCTTCAGCTTATCTAAAATCTTTTTTGCAGCACTATCCATCAGCGAACACGTTTTTTATTTCTCTCCAAAGTAACTGCAGTTGCTGCTCCCGTCAAAGCCCCAAACAAATGAGCCTCCCATGAAATGCGAGGATCACTGGGAAACACGCCATACAAAAAAGCGCTTCCATAAACCAAAACAATAACTAGCGAAATCACGAGTGATAAAAAATCCTGGCGCAACAAACCGAATAAGATCAAAAACGCACCTATCCCATAAATCAGTCCACTCGCGCCAATGTGATACGACAACCGAGGGCTGAAAAGCCATACTAAAACATTAGTGATGAAATAGCAGTTGAAGAAAACAGTACCGCCAATGCGGTCATAGAAAAAATACAAAAGTGTTCCCAGGAACAGCAGCGGAAATGTATTTGAAATGAGGTGACCCAGGCTGCCGTGAATCATGGGAGCAAAAAAAATTCCCAGCAAACCATGGAAGGTGCGTGGAAAAATTCCCAGAAACCCCAAGTCGATGTGATAAAAAAATTCAACGCTGAACGAAAGCCACATGATAAACACGAGCCTGAACGGCACTACCGAACTCCCAAAAATTTGATTTTCGTTCGCCATCAGTTCACCGATGGGTCTATGATCATTGGCAACTTCACATATTTTGCCTCTGCCTCTCCCACTGATTTCATTCCGAACCATCCGCCTGATGACTTGGCTACTTTAATGGCTAGGTCACAGATGCTTTGATAGAATTGAATTGAAAAGTTTCGTTCGATTTTGGGGAGCAGTTGATTCAATCGCGCTAATTCTTCAGCAATCATTGGGTTGCGCTGAGTAACTTCTACCGGATAGTTTTGCTCCACCACTTTCAGTTTGTCTTCAAAGTCCTCACCTATTTCGCGATAAAGTTCCATTAATGCATCGCTTGAATTGCGCTGTTTTTTTTTAGCTTGAGTAATTGCCTCTCTGATCTCATCACGATCAATGTTACCGTCTGCCCCTGCAATAAGGATACAAACAAGGATGGGTACCTTGTACATGAATTCCTGTTCTTCGGTCGAAAGGCCATCTAGCGCTGTAACCATATTGAAAAATTTATCCTCTGTAAAAGTCATTTATTTACCGTAAATTTTAAAACTTTAGCGTGTAAAAATCTGACCACATTACTCATTTAGTCTATACTATGTACGAAAAAGAACCGGTAAAAATTTTCGTGGTCGAAGACGACCCCACTTACACCAAATTCCTGCATTACGTTCTGAGTCTTGATCCTGACTTTGAAACCGAATTTTTCACAACAGGAAAGGATTTGATTGAAAAGCTGCACAAGAAACCTGCAGTAATCACTCTTGATTATTCTTTGCCGGACATGGCTGGTGAAAAAGTGTTACAGGCTATTCGTGAATTCGATCCCGATATCAGCGTGATTATTATTTCGGCTCAGGAAAAAATTGGAACGGCAGTAGAATTATTAAAACTCGGTGCATTTGATTATATCACTAAAGATGAAGAAGCTAAGGACCGGATTTTAAATGCCATCAAAAATGCACGAAACAAATCCTCTTTGATCCGGGAGATTGATCGATTGAAAGAAGAGATCTCCGCCAAATATGAATTTGAAAAAAGCATTGTGGGCAACAGTCCCGCGATCAAAAATGTTTTTGGTTTGCTCGAAAAAGCAGTGAAAACACAAATCACAGTTTCGGTCACCGGTGAAACAGGAACGGGAAAAGAGCTGGTAGCAAAGGCGGTGCACTATAATTCAAAAAGAAAAAGCAAACAATTCATTGCCGTAAACGTAGCAGCAATTCCACGCGACTTGATCGAGAGTGAATTGTTTGGTCATGAAAAAGGAGCTTTCACAGGCGCAGCCAATCGCAGGATTGGAAAATTTGAAGAAGCTGAAGGAGGAACAATATTCCTCGATGAGATTGGCGAAATGGATTTGAACTTGCAGGCTAAACTATTGCGGGTTTTACAAGAAAAGGAAATCACACGTATTGGCAGCAATCAAGTGGTCAAGCTCGATGTGCGTGTCATTGTCGCTACACATAAGAACCTGACGGAAGAAACTAAAGCAGGGCGATTTCGTGAGGACTTGTATTATCGGCTCCTTGGCTTGCCTATTCAGCTCCCTCCCCTGCGCGATCGTGGCCAGGACATCATTCTTTTGGCGCGATTCTTCCTCGATCAATTCAGCAAAGAAAATCAAATGCCGAAACTGAAAATTTCGTCTGATGCTCAAAACAAATTATTAAAGCATCCTTTCCCCGGCAACGTGCGTGAATTAAAATCAGTGATCGAATTGGCGGCTGTCATGGCCGATGACAGTGAAATACAAGGCGACAACATCAACTTCAATAGTGCTGCCGGTGAAGAGTCGATGTTGCTTCGCGAGATGTCTCTTCAGGAATATAATTATCGCATCATTCGCAACTATCTGAATAAGTATGACAACAACGTGCTCGATGTTGCACGGAGACTGGACATAGGCAAGTCATCAATCTATCGATACCTTAAAGAAATGGAGCAAGCCGGCATCTGACCATGAGTGAGCTAAGGGACTACGTAAAGCGTGGAGGCTTTTTTAAAGCTGTGGTCGAAGACGGCTCTGACATTATTTTTATTGTCGATTACAATGGTGAAATTCTCTACCATAATAATTCAGTAAAGGAAACGCTGGGCTACGGGCCAAATAGTTTGGTTGGCAAAAACTTCTTCAGTTATATTTTACCTTCAACCCTCATTACTTTTCAACGGGCATATCACGCCAGCACGAAAAAAAGATTCAATGAGTCTATAGAGTTTCAATTTTTGTGCAAAGACCGTTCCTATAAATATCTCGAGTTCAATTCCATTAACCTGTTTCAAGTCGAAAAAATAAAGGGCCTTATCCTGGATTGTCGCGACATTGCTCAGCGAAAAAAGGACGCTGAAGAATTATTGCGTGCGCAAAAGGCAAAAGAGTTATTTCTGGCCAACATCAGTCATGAAATCCGAACGCCCATCAACGGAATCGCAGGCTTGGCATCACTGCTCAACGAAAATCCAAACATCAACGAGCAAGCAACTTACTTGCACGCCATTCGAAGCGCTGCGGATAACCTCAAGGTCATTATTAATGACATCCTTGATTTGGCTTCAATCGAATCAGGAAAATTGAAGTTTGAACAAATTGGATTTAATCTCAACGATTTGCTCCATGCACTGATTAATACTTTCTTGTTTCAGGCCACTGAAAAGAAAATAGATTTACGCTATCATTTGCATGAAGATGCCAACAAAATTTTCATTGGAGATCCCGTTCGGTTAAATCAGATTTTATTGAACTTGATTAATAACGCAATTAAGTTCACCAATCACGGTTACATCGTTGTTAATTGTAACGTCAAAAAAAAGGAGGTCAAAAAGTACTTGCTGGAATTTGAAGTAAGTGATACCGGCATTGGAATTCCGAGTGACAAGCTGAAAACCATTTTTGAAAGTTTCAGTCAAGCTGACGCGAGCGTAACCAGAAAATATGGCGGCACCGGCCTTGGCCTGACTATTGTCAAACAATTGGTAGAGCTGCAGAATGGAACAATACAAGTAAGAAGCGAAGAAGGCCTTGGTTCAACCTTTAGCTTTACCATTGCTTATGAATTAGGCAGTCGCGCCAATATCAAAGGTCGCCTCGCAAAAGATTCACCTTTACTGAAAAAGACTTTAAAAGACATGTCGATTCTCCTGGTAGAGGATAACGATGTGAATCGCCTTTATGCCAGTAGCATCTTAAAAATATGGGATTGCAAAATTGATATGGCTGAAAATGGTTACGTAGCCGTTGAAAAGATAAAAAATGAAGACTACGATATTGTATTGATGGATATTCAAATGCCTGTGATGGACGGGTTTGAGGCTACGAAGGCTATCCGTGCACTCGATTCAAACAAAAAGAACTTGCCCATCATTGCGTTGACTGCCAATGCTACCCGGGCATCTGTCGAGCAATGTCTTTCTAATGGGATGAACGATTGCCTATCAAAACCTTTTACTCCGGAAGATCTTTATAATAAACTCTCGCATTTTAAAAGAAATGGTTCATCGAAGAAAAAAAAGAAGCAGGTCGAGGGGTCGTTTCAAAATATTGACCTTGGCTACTTGCAAAAAATGTCAAACAACAATCAAAAATTCATCGATGAAATGCTGGCTGCTTTTTTAAAATCGATTCCTCAAAGTATTGATGAAATTAAATCGCACGAAGAAACCAAAGAATGGAATGCCCTGGCCAGAGCAGTTCACAAATTAAAACCGTCACTCACCCTCATGGGCCTTCATGCAGCAAAAGAGCAGGCTTTGATGCTCGAAGAGTTAGCTAAGCAAGGAAAAAATACGGCTGTGATTAAGGCGCATTCGAAAGAGTTATGCGAAAAACTCAATAAGGCACTTAACGAACTGCGAGAGCTTGCCTAGTTAGAATTTAGCACCACCAACTTTTTGTAAACCGGTTTCCCTTCCGAAGATCCAATAGCCACAAAGTAAACGCCATTGGAAATCGCTGAGACGTCAACCGTTTTGACTCCATTCACGGCATCTGAAAAATCTCCGGAAATAATATTTACTCCTCGCTGATCAGAAATTTTCCAAACACAGTTCGATGGGAAGTCGCCCGGCAATCCAAAGTTGAATTTTCCGTTGGCCGGATTCGGATAAATCTTAATGCTTTCCAGAGCCGCTATATTTTGTGATGGATGTTCAATTGCGGTGATAATTTTACCTCTCTTCTTACCCAATGGCATACTGACGCTTTGCAAAATTTCCTTGGTAGTAAAATCCTGTACAAAGGCCAGTAAGTGAAGGTTTGCAGCGTTTGCGATTGTGGCATCGATTTCGATATCCGGCTTTGCAAATGAAAAAGGATCACCTTTCTTCAGTGATACAGTCTTCACACCTTCACTTCCAAAAAGCATTTTGCGAACAATGTCATGATACGTACGCGCATTGGGTCCACTCGTCACCAAGACCAGATCTTCAACGAGCGCCACTTGCGCCATCAACGGTCCGGAGATAACGGCATCGGCAACAATATTGAGCTTAAGGCTAAGGGTATGATTAGTATAAGCGCTTTGAGAAGTTGTATCGATGTTTGCAATCGACAACAACGGAAGTTTTAGCGCTGTGCTGTCAATATCCACCATCGTAATTTGCCTTGGAACTCCAAGTTGAAATTTTCCGCTTTGAATTCCATCCATCACTGAATAGGGAGCCTGCTGGATTCCATAAAATAAAGCTCTTGCTGCAGCATCAACGTTTCCATCTTGATCAAAGACGTCAGGAGTTGGGAAACTCACATGGTATTGCAGATCATAAAAATCAGAACTGTCTTTTCTAAACAAGAGTTGTTGATTAAACAGACCATCGAAATAATTGTCGCCATCAATGCTTATTGGAACATTGGCATTCGTGAAATGCTCCACCAATACATTTTTGGTTTTCTCTCCTACAAATACGTTGTCAAATGCAAAGCCACTGTAGGTGTCATCAATATTTTTAGCCACATCTCCTGCAAATGCGATTCTAATGCGCACCTGCTTGCGCTTCGATTTTGGAATGCTATCGAGACCGAAGCTGCCACGCAACCATTTTTTCTGATTTGGACCGGTCCATCCATACGGACCCAGACCTACGGGTTGATCTCCCGGGTTTGATACAATCAAAGACGAAGAGTACCAGTTTCTGCCTTGCAGTGGCACACCGATATTTACCCAGGAATTGCCACCGTCAGTGGAGTATTGAAGCACGGCTCCATCATTATTTGATTTCGGTGTGTTAACCCAGTAATCTAAAGCAATCATGGGTCGATTCAGACTAGTCAAATTAAAACAGGGCCCATTAACAGTCGAAGATTCTTGAGGGTTGTAGGTTCCCCCATTTGTACTGTTTAATCGATTCAGGCCGGTCCACCACGATTTCGTTCCCGAGTTAATATATTTTCCGTTTGGAACGGTCCATACCCAACTGCTGTCTAGTGGCGCTCCCAGTGACTGCGCTATCCAACCGTGATTAGCCGACTCAAAATCCTGAAAATAAGTGTTGGTCGGTTTAGGGCTGATCGAGCTGTAGGGAAGGATAAAAATAGTTTTTTGATAGGAGTTATTGCATCCATCGTTGGTGAGTACGGTTTGCTTCACAACGTAGGTGCTAAAATTTCTGTACTTATGGAATGGGTTTTTATAGGTACCTGATATACTGTCAGGATTTGGTAACACAGCAACATTTCCCTTATTCCAGGATGTTCCAAAGGTGGTACTATCGCCAGATAAAATCTTGCCATCTCCAAAGTTCCAAATGAAACTTGTAATCCGGCTAACGTTATTCGGATTAGTGGTAAGATCAGTAAAGCGAGTGCTATCATTATTACAAATGGATGACGCCTTAAATTTTGGCAGAGGAACAGCTCCCACTCTTACCTTGACCAGTGTTGTATCTGAACAGCCAAAAGAAGTTGTGACTTGAAGTGTCACATTATAAATATTCGGATTAATGTAGGTGTGTGAAGTTGTTTTTGTCGATGCCCCACTGCCGTCCCCAAAGTCCCATCTCCAACTTACCACTGGCTCAACCGGATTGACTGGCGTTGCATCATCAAAATTGATAGCGCTGGCAATGCAATTGTTCGTAATGCTGATATTTGCTCTGGGCGCAGCATGTACAATAATGGGATGTCTTACTGTGGTGATCGCATCATATTGATTTCTATATGTGTAGGCTACAATGAAAGTATCAGCCGGCAACCCTTTGGTTTCAATGTAGTAATCAATACCACTGTGAATAATGTTCATATTATTCGATGGATTCCCCGAACCTACTGAAGCGGAAAAATTTGTTTCGGGAGCGCGTCCCTGTGAAGCCGGAGGATTGCCAATCAATTTTATTAGCGAAGGAGACGGATTATTCAAAGAAGGATTATTCTGCTCTGCACAGATTTCCCAGGTAAACGTTGGATTCAGATAACCTGTCTGAACGGTGTAATTGATATTGGTCACCGGATTGATGATCACACGTTGGATTGTGCTGTTTACACATCCGTTTGCATTAGTGTAAGTATATCTTACTGTATCCACGCCCAATGCCGCTGCACTTGGATCAAAAATTACCTTATCAACCGGGTTGGCTGAGGTACTACCAATGTTGGCTGAGTCAGGTTTAATCGTGAACAATCCGCCAATCTGATTTCCAGTCAATGTTATTGGTGAGTTATTTTCAGCCATCTGCGGTGGGTTTCCGGCTGGAAAACCACTAAATACAACAACCGGCAAAGGATTAATCCTCACATTCGTCTGCGTACTAATTGACGTGCAAGGACCAGCACCATCCGGGTCAAGTGCTGTTAATGTTAGTAAAACGTTGACTGGAATTCCCGTCTGATCACTGGGTTTTTCACTAGCACTAAAAGAGTAAGTTGAGTTAGGATTTGAAGCATTCGAGAAAATTCCTGTTCCTCCTGTCCACAACGTTGATGATGTTGAC
>WNFL01435628.1_pt1 | contig 11473 bp, 14 predicted proteins | sample 5400361 | NCBI WGS metagenome assembly WNFL01 (sample SAMN13153351, study PRJNA577476) | soil metagenome | isolation source: 40 cm soil on Douglas fir-dominated hillslope | place: USA:California | collected 2013-09-17
CAATTAAATACAAAAACTATTCAGTCAGCAACGCGGAGGCAACTGGCAACTGGCAACAGGCAACAGCAATCTGCTGGTGTTCTCAAGACGCTGTGCTTTCCAATGTGCTTTCCAATGTGCTCGTATCCTCGACCATGAAACACATCACATTCTCACTACTTCCCAATTCTTCTATCCCTATCCCCATCCCCTCGACCGCCACATCTCCCTCACTACATCTACGTCCACATGATATCATCTCCAGGAACATCGTAAGCCAGAAGGTCCATACGGTGCGAACGAAGACGAGATAGCGACCGCCTTCCTTAGAGATCCATCTGGGCATCTCGATCTGACCTCACAGCTCCCTTGTTGAGGTCAAGAGTCGAACACCCAAACTCATATGGTATAACACAGGATATCCCCAGTGGGCCAACTCGTCGCTGTGCAGTCAGAGTCACTCAGTCCTCCATCTGTGGCTCCTCCCGTTTAAGCAGCGTCTAAAATGTCACGGCACTACTTTCTCAGTTGGTAACCAGCGAGTACGCGTTTCCACTTCACACAAACGCTCGGGGTACAGTACCTTGTGCCTACTACTAACTCCCTACTCTCTCCCAAGGCAACGGCACAGAAGGAAGCAACGCAGCTAAAGCTGGCCGGTACTTGTATCATGATTCGGTCCCTGTATATACTTCGGTTAATCCAAGGGTCATAATTCCCCACCAATTCTATTCCTATTCACGAGGTGGCCCTCATGCATTTCCCCCATTGAAGCGCCAGAAATACCAACCTGACAGCGGCCAATTTTTTTTTAACAACTCGGAGATATGGTTCGTATTAAATGATATCCATCCATCCGTCTCTCTCGTTGTCACCCAGGCTCCCCCGTCCGCACGCGGTTGCCACCCGGCAACACACAACCATCTTTTGAGACGTCAAAAAAGGCATCCCGGCTCCTCGGACGTGCTTCATGCTTCACGCTTCACTCGTACTATGTCAAAATCAGGGCTTCCGAGTGTGCCACTTACTCTCCCGAGTTGACGCGGCCCCTTATGTTGAAATTATGAACCATGCACGATGTGTCTCCTCGTCTTGTCTCTAAGCAACCTCTAAATTCCATACTCCTAGTTTCTTGATCCAGCTCTCCCAAACTCCGGGCAGATCCCCTTACTATTCGTTCACCACGCCGGTGTTGCCACGATGATGTGATATGTGATGCATTCGATATTCGAATGGTTTCCTGGGTTTCTCCCAAGCTGGCTGGGCCGATCAAAAATAAAAATATCAACGGTAGCCAATTATAATAATGGACACAAAATCAACGATAGTTGACTTGAACTAGCTCTCACCGTTGATCGATCCACTATCTACTTTCACCGAGAGCAAAAAGGGCTATTTCGAGTGCGCGAGCAACATAAAAGAAAACAAGATGCTACGATGAATTGATCCAATCTATAAACCGATTGACACGTTGTACAACCAATACACTAGCCCCGCCCGTGAGTCCGTCCTCATACCAACCTAATTCCTTCCGCAAATCGGACGAGTGCTCGCACGCCACCGCAAAGGCGATCGCGATGGGAGCGAGCCGGGGGGGGTGGGGGTATTTGTAAAATGCCAAAGAAACGGCTCAACCGACTACGGAGAGGTACGGTAAACTGCGGGTTCCTGGCCGAGGGGTTCTTGGACTGGGTGGGGTGACCCTCCCCCTCCTTGACTTGACGTTGGCGGTTTGGCGGTTTGGCGGTTTGGCGGTTTGGCGGTTTGGCGGTTTGGCGGTTGGCGGAGAGGAAGGTTGCCCAAATCTGAAATCTCCCATAGAAGAGGGTGGGTAAAAAGGAAAAAGAAAAAGAAAGAAAGAAGGAAGGGTTAAACTGTTGTCCCATATCCCATATGAGACCCGGACGTTGGTACCAACCCCCTCTCCCCGCCGTGATAACCGGATCCCACACGACCACCATGCGACTCGTGCGCGCGTCGCCAGCGCGACTAGACGCGTTGAGTATTCTTGGTGCCCACCCAGGCTGAAAGGTGTGCCCGTCCATCCCCCATGACTGGCGGGCAGCCGGTATATTTTCGAGGCCGGGTAGGGTAGGGAACCATGATCAGGTGGGTGTCGACTCAACAGTTCGACGTTCAGACGTGGAGAATGCTTGGATGATCGCGAGGCCAATATCAGAAAAATTCTTCTCGACGTGATCCTCTGCCACGATGCCACGATGTATTCTCTCAGCAAGGGTGTTTTACGACTGGTCCACTGCGAAAGATGATGGTATGATTTATCGCCGAAGGAATAAGTTGGTGAAGAGACGGAGATCGACGCGAGCATCCATATCTGAGCGTAGCGCTACCATGGTGACGAAAACTCTAAACAATACGAGGGTGATTACAAGGCCTTGTTAATGGGATGGGTACCAGGAACGGGCGCGGTGGTGCAGAATTGTGTTCGTTGGGGACCACCTCTTGAGCTCCTTTGTTTGATTTTGATCCTAGTCCGTTATTTTGATCGCTGTTCCTGAGCTTTTCCGTCTGAAAACCTTCCTCCCTTTGCCTGGGGCGGGAAGTCTGGTCGAATACCCCTCCTTTCATTGAAATGCCCTCATAACAGTACAACAGTACAATAAACCCACCGAAGCGGGTTTGGTGTACTGGTATGATCATCAAGTCGTGTTACCCATTTTTTTGGTTGCTTAACAAAGGCCTGTTGAGAACGATATGGGAGAGCCGGTCCCATGTATGGCGAGCGGTATTCATGAGGCGAATTGCGAGGTTTTGGCGTGACATAAGACCGAGCCTTGGCTGGGTGCTTGTATCCCCAGATACGGAGGACACATTGGCCCGAATCGTAACGGACAAGCCGGTATTCCCGATTATATCCCAGCCAATGAGTCCGAGATTGCGAAATTGACTCAGACCCCAGAGAAGAGCGAAGGACACTGCAAGGTAGCCTGACTAGAGGGCAATTCACCACTTTTTTTTCCCAAATGCAGGGAGTTGCCGGACAAGTTTCTCCCCCCAACATGTGCCTAGTATTACATCCCTGGGCTGGTATGTAAAACGTGGCCTCAGTGCTTACCACCAAAGTCTCGGCGTTGCCCTCATAGCATCCACCCCAACGCTTCTTCACCGGCATCGAGCGGCGCTGTGACTGACAATGGACTAACATTGGATCTTCTGTGGTAATAGCGATATTAGGTGCATCCACTTGCCGAGAGGAGATGCGAGGAGCGGGTAGCACCGGGTTTGTAGCGTTGGAAATGAGATGTGATGACTTCGATACAAGTGGTATATCGGTATTGGATCTACATGGTATATAATGTAGTGATATTTCAGGGGAACTGGAACAACGAAGACGGTCCAGGAAAGGAGCCAGGAAAAGAAGCTGGGTTGACAAAGCAGCTATGATGGGATTAAACTCATGTTGATTGCTAGTCTCTAATTTTATTCGATACCCTGCCATATACTTGCTATTCTCAACACAATTGAAGGGCATAGTCAGCACGACCACCGCTGACTAGCTCTGGATTGTTGAAAGAGACATTCACACCACGTCCCTCACCTCGTAAGCGCACTCTCACCAAGCTCGAAGTGTACACAACCTGTATAAACGGCAACAACTATAATATATACCAAATCCCAGCAAGAACAACAGTACACACGTTGTAAACAGGGTTTTACGGAGGACATCATCTCAGAATCAGAACAAAGGATGGTACACATCAATCAAACGACTGCGCTCCTGCGTACAGATGGGCGTCCATTACAACCACACAATCTATCGTCAAATGGGCAACCTTCCTATGGTTCAGCAGATATCCTTACGCCCTACCAATTCCCTTGCACGGAAGGGGGAGGTGGGTAGAAGGGTTGTGAACCATTCGTGGATGGTGAAACCAGTTGTTGTTGCATCTGCTCCGCCGCACTGGCAGGTCGTTGCAGCCAGGGTTGCAAGGGCGGGGGAGCAGGGAGCGGATTACTTCCGACATTCCCTTTTCTTGGCAGTGGAGGTGGAGGACCAGGCAATTGTGGCCTTATCTGCTGTGGGGATTGTGTCAAAGGTAAGTTGGGATGAGAAGGCGGGTTCGGTAACGGCGGTAGTGAGTTCGTTGCGTTAGGTGCGCCTGGCGAAAACCCTGATTGTGCGTAGGTGTATGTCCCGTTCTGCGCGTATGAAGGTGTTTGGCTGTTCTGCGCAATTTGCTGCTGTTGGGGTGGAACAGGCAATGGAGGAGGCGGGTTTGGATGATATGGCGATGGTGTTACTTGATGCGGGGGAGAACCCTGGACCATTGGTTGTTGTTGTTGCTGGATGTGACCCTGGACAGGCGCGGGTGGAAACGAATTCCGTTGATGTTGTAGTGGGGGAGGTGGACCAGGAGCAACAAATGCAGGTGCCGCAGGGGGGATGGGCACAGGCGTAGGAGCAGGATTAGGGTGATATTGTACCGGGACATTGGGGAACGAGATTGGCGACTGAGCTGCCACAGGCGTAAATCCCGTTAATTGGGGTTGACCAGGAAGCGGTCGCCCACCGCAAGGAGCACCAGCGACTTGGAACCCGCTCGATTGCTGGGGCACATTGACCGTGTATGGGGCCGGCGTCGGTGCCGGGGCATATTGCGGTTGGGGTGCACCTGCCAGTGGCGGTAGAGGACCAAATGCAGATGGGACATGCGTCGGGACAGCACCAGGGAAGCGGTGGCGGTGCATTAGGTTGGAGTGGATAAGGTTGATGGAACCCCATGGCTGAAGGTGGTGGTTGGATGAACCCAGGCATTGGAGTAGGACCGGATCGTGGAGGCCCAAATCCGGTGTACATTGGTTGGAATCCCGAAGGAATAGGGGTCGCGTTTGGTTGTGGCGGACCGAACCCTCCTGATGGTGGAAGGGGCTGGTAGAGCGCACCACCAAACTGGTTGAGTTGAGGATGGAATCCTGAATTAGCCGGAGGAGCGCCATATGGGTCATTCAATGACAGCGTGTTCATACTGCCGGCTATAGAAGTCGGCGAGTAAGGAAACTGTGATCCGCCGAATCCGAAAGACCCTGTGGCAACATGGAAAGACTGCAAGGAACGAGGTGAAGATCAGTGGGTGAATTTGGAAAAGATCGATAGAAGACTTGCCGGGAAGCTGTCCCTCCTACGAACTGCCCCATGTGCGCCAAACTCAGACACGCTGGCTGGACGTGTCACATGTGAGGCACTCAGAGCATCCAAAGTTTTGGTCTCATACGGAGGAACGTAGAGATCTAGTTTCGCGAGAGAACTGGACGGTCGAAGCGAGTCCGGGAAAGAACCCGACACTGGACTGCTACCGTGTCGGTCGTGCAAAGCAACCATTTTGCCTCCAGAAGGAGAGCTTCCTGTACTACCATATCCTGTCTGCAATGACGCTGGAAGATCCCCCGGATTTGAAGGCTTGAAGGAACCAGGACCACCATACTGGGGATGCAGGGTCGAGGGTCGCGGAGTGATTCTCTTCTCGGGCTCCTTTTCCTGCAAATATCTCGTAAGTAGGTGCCTCACAAGCCATTCAGAGCACAAAAGCGCACGTTTGACCAAAATGTTAGCTCCAGGTAGACTTCGCCGCAATACTTGTCCTTGGTCGTAATTGTAAACCACTCTAGAGACGGAATATTAGCAAGATGGCAAAACCTCCGGGGCATAAAGAGAATGTCGCACCATCGGTCTCGCCTTTTGTGAGCGCCTCTGTGAGATCCACCGTCGTTTCACCAATCAACTCGGGTTCCCTTAGATCATCCGCCCAGCACGTAACGTTCATCGTCTTCCCTCCCCTGATCCTCCTCTCTTTCGACCGAGCGCGTTGGTTGGTTTCGTCCTTAGGTGGTGGCGGTGGCGGGCTGCCAGCCCCGGCGGTGCGAGCAAGTTCGTCCTCGATATCTTCGAACAACTCGAACCGAATCTCTTCATCCCATTCTGGATGCTGGCCTCCGCGCTTAACGGCCTTGGTCCGTCTAGTCTCATTGGCGAGCTTGAGAACACAATAGGGATCTTGCTTGCCAATGTGACGCTTGTTGGGGAGATTTTTCTATAGCAAAGCGTTAGCATGAGTTGGAAATAACGCCCCCACCCGAACTGCAGGGAACACGGCCAGAGATGGCAGCTTACAGCTTTGAGGACGACGACGATGAGAGTGCCGACAAGACGAGGTGTATGAGACATGATGATTATACGGTAATTAGCTGGGGTCGGTGGGTTCGTGTCGCTGGCAAGGACGATCGTGCGTCAAGCTTAACAGCTTTGGCGTCGGCAGGAAACCCCGGGTCGTTGAACTCGAAAGTAACTATAGTACCTCAACAGGTATTGGCGAGAAAAAGTTGAAGCGGAGAAGTCGGGGGGGCCACGCCGCTCAACACGAAACAAGGTCCGGGAGCAAGTTAGGAAAGCAAGCGAGAGATTTAAGTTAACAGAGCGCTAAAAAACAGGGTCGGGCTGTGTGTTTCTAGCAACCGGAATATGATACCAGTAATCCATATCCTGTACAAGATGTTCACCTGAGCAGCTGAAGTAATCCTGCGGACAGAAGCATGGAGGACGACTGCTGGGGAAGGCTGTGACGCGTGCATCAGACTGTCCTATCCATTGGAATAAATCATCATGACTTCTGGATTGTGTTCACCAGCCTGCAAGTATGTGAACGCGTCAGTACATCGCTTTATGGCACCCCTCTCTAGATCACAGACTCACCAGTCCAACCCGTCTTCCAGTCCTTCACCTTGAAGTGCACAGCACCCTCGTACACTCCATGGCCGTTCCTTTTCCCCGCCCGCAAGACCCAGCTCATCGCTAATGGCCTCTGCTGGCAAAGCGCCAGCGATATCTTGCTTGTTGGCAAACACAAGCAGCGGGACACCTTTGAGCTCTTGCTCAGAGAGCATAGTTAACAGCTCAGCCTTTGAAGTCTTAAGCCGAGCATGATCGGAAGCGTCGATTACATAAATGATAGCGTGCGTGTTGGGAAAGTAGCATCGCCAGTACGGTCTGCAAATAATGGGTCAGATGTGAGAGCGATATAGCGGTCTTGCCTCATACCGGATACTGGATTGGCCTGTTGCGAGCAAGTGAGGATCATTGGTATGTGCAGGGAGGAATGGGCTACATACCTCCTAGGTCCCATACATTAAACTTTATGTTCTTATAAGTCACAGTCTCGACGTTAAATCCAATAGCTAATGAGGATTAGTTAGCAACGATGGAATCGGAACGGTTGAGACGGCACGGGGGGTTTCGCTATACGTATCAAGGTCATGGTGTCTACAAGGATTGGCTTGAGAATGATGACTAGAAAGTTTCGGCGTTTTATGCGCCACGCAGGTCCGCACGTTTTGCAGAACGGCGAAGAGAATCTCGCCTTGAAATTCTGCTAGGTATCCTTTTTTTGGTGGTATGCTTATGTCCAACCCCGAATTATACTATCTTCCCTCATGAATACCCACTTGGAATGGTAGAAACAACTTCTCCTATCTAAACGAGCCAACCGTGAGCTCAGAACTAAACCTATGGGATATACCACATACCTGCATTCGGTATAGAATAGTGGTCTTGCCTGCCGAGTCGAGTCCAAGCATCAAGATTCGCACATCTTTCTCCTTCCAACCAGCAAGTGAGGTAAGAGACGCGAACAACGAGCTGAAGCTGATCCCCATTCTATATAATATTATTGTAGTCTTGTTCTTCCAGGTACGACGAAGTAGAGGTCCAAGGTCCAAGGTGGTGGCCAAAACCTGAGATGATTTGAGCAGACACCGAACCTTCGATTCCAACCAGATTGTGCGGAAAACGCCAGTCGAAGTGTCTTCCCTCGTCGCATACACCAAATGTCATTACAATAGTACGAAATATCCATTCGAATGTTCTCAATTAATTACGCTCACCTGTTCCCACTGAACGAACAGAATGCCCCTCCGTCCACTCCGTCTTTCACCAACAACGCAACAGCGGCGCTCCCTCGTCTCCTTCCTCTTCGTACTCACCTTCGTCGGCTCTGTAGTCACGGTCGCCGCCTCCGCCTCGACCGTCCTGCCCTGCCCTGTTCGTCCAAAATCACACCGGCACGCATTGGCAGACTCGGATGAAGTCCCCTCGCCATCACAGAGCAATAAAACTGTGACGGTAATCGTGCAGCAGCGTAGACCACGGCATAGATGGATAGAGGAGCGCCCGCCGACGGCCTAGGGTTCTCGACAGGATTGAAAAAGTCGGAAGGGAGACACACAACACGAACAGGGACGGAAACATAACTCTGTTGGATGCTCTATTGCCCCGCAGCATGAATCTATGAATCATCACACCTCCCCTGTAACATGCAGACTAAAAAATGAATGATCCTACGGTTAGGCCGATCATGTCCTAGGAGCGGGTTCACTCTGCATTCTCGTCACGTGTTGTCGTCGGTGAGACTCCTCGTGCTCATGATGCGACCCCCTATAAGTACTCAAGGTTTACTTCGACTCAAATTCGGAGCAAGCGAATCGACATACGGTAGTGGATGCTCCTCAATCGGCAGAGTCGCCAACAACGTGAGTAGTGCAACTGCCGTTTGGCAGAGGAACACTACTCGCAACGCCACAGAATACGACTGAACTGCTGCACGTTGAAGTGGTGGGTCGAGTCCTGGAATGATATTTGTCGAGTGCCTATACGGACCTCTTCAGCATTGCATTCTGGAGCATTGTCAACCTGGATGTGCTTTACCTTATGGCATCGATGATCTGGATTGCTCGTCAGCCCATCAGCGCGTGGAAGCAAAGAAATATTAACCCACCTTGTCGGCACCAGGTCCTGTGATACGTTTCTTTAACTCGCGCACTAACACACCCTGTACCAGAGCACCAGAGAGGCTAACGCCTATCACTTGGCCAGTCGAACGGAACAAGTATATGACTGAGCATCAAAGATTACGTCAATTGAACATCAAAGATAGCGGATTTGCGAGCTTACTTCCGGTAGCGACAGCCGTATCCGCTCGTGAAACTCCTGAGATGATTGCCTGGGTGGACCTTCAGTAGTGACCCTCATCGTTGGGGGAGGCTCACAATCAGCGTGGTGGTAACGATGGACGATGTTCCGAGTCCATTGGGAACAATATCGAACCACATCTCGAAGCTCGACGTATGCTTCTCGTCCCAAAACGAGATCAGCACATTCGCACAGAGCATGAGGAGCGCGGAAACGACTGTTAGCATCCAGTATTTGCCAGTTTGTCGCATGATCCTTGCATTGTATATCAGCACTGACAGGAAGACGTGAGGAAGGGAAGCAATCTCACACCCCTACTATTAAACTACCGAGGGAGAGCGCTATCGAATTTGGGAGGAGATGCAGACCTGGAGTAGAGATAAGCCATTGTGGTGACCATGGTAAAGTGGCTCACCGGATTCGGTTGCACTCTGCAGCTTTACAGCTGCAAAGTACTGGGCACCAGTTGGAACAGGGCAAAGTAACCAAGCGATAGTGACTCACCAGTGGGATGTTGTACAACTATACCATACTATTAGACGATATTCTCATCGGTTACACCAGATTACGACTCACCATGGAAAAACCGCATACACTGACCAAGCTATGGAGAGGTTTACAGCCACAACAGTCCACCCTACGACATTGGTACTCACAAGTTTGTAATGGCCACCGCCAGTGGCGTTCTACTGCCCAAGATCCGCATTGGCATGACAGGTTCCGGACTTATCCAAACCTCTGTCACAACAAACGCAATCCACGAGACTACACTGCCCGCAAGCAATCCCCAAACCCTATTGTCGCTCCATTCAAGTTCATCGGTGCCCTTCAACGTCAATCCGAGGAGCAGGCACCCAACGGCAAAGACGAGCGTGATGGAACCGAGCCAATCAACTCGCGCAAGCTTTTGGCGGAGAGTGAGAGGACGGTGGGGCAGCGGGATGTTTACGTGGATTGCGACGAGTAGGAAGGAGATTGCCAGGAGGGGTAGTTGCACGAGAAAGGCGGAGCGCCAGCCGATTGTGTCGGCTAGTACGCCGCCTAAGGGTCCACCGAGTCCTGCTCCTGCTCCAAAAAGACTAGCGCTCGTTAGAAGACTGTCGGGCTGGCAAGTTGGGAACATGCTTACACGTTTCCCATCCCTATAGCGCCCATAGTCAGTAGAGATTACGGGAGAGTAAGTTCGGGGGATTATTCACCTTGGAAGAGACCGCGGTTCTTGCTGGAGCGTGACAAACTTTATGAAAGGTAGCCGTGGCCCAAGCGATTTTACTCACAGAGGGACCATGTCCGTTCCAATGATACTTGACATAGTCATTATACCTCCACCCCCCATTCCTAACAGACTGGTGAGATGCGGGAGTATTTGGTGACGATCGGCATAGACTGACCAGCGATCGCACGAGCAACAATAAGGGCATCCATCGAGGGAGCAATACCGCAGAGCAGTGTACCGAAACTAAATAGAGCAATGGCGAGGAGCATAGCTGCCTTTCGTCCTAAAATGTCCGCAAGCCTTCCTATTGAATGACCCCAGATTAGGCACGTGGGCGTGCAGATTGACTCGAGAGCGTACCATAAAGTGGTGTAAAGCAGCAGACGCTAAGCAAGTAACTGGTACCGATGTAAGGGGCTTTGTAGGATTGCTCAAAGTAGCTCCCGATCTGCGAGAGAGCGAATTTCAGACAAGGTCGGCCAACAGTGATCGTGTGAAGTGCAAGGCCCTCAGTACTCGTCTTACAGGAGTCACGAGAGTTGCAACGATAGTCCCTAGGCAATTCCGGGATCAGAAAAAAAGCGAATCTGCCATCAAGGGAATACCCACCATCCAGAGCACCCAGGAAGACGGCACTCCAAATTCCCGAAACAAGCCATACGAGCTTCTTCCACTCGAAGTGCGGCTTGTACGGTTGGGAATCTTCTCGGGGTTCTTCAGAGGATGTCGGAGGGACGAGAAGAGGGGTCGTCTCCGACGCAGGCGGTATCTCGGGTTCGAATCGCATCGCTATCGACAATGGCGAGCTTTTCCGAGATCACGGAGCGTACGGACCGGAACCGCAAGCAAAGTGTGAGGAACAGCAAGTCTTGCTTTGCTTTGTTGTTACACTCGACAGGACAGTATGGAAGTTTGACAAGATTACTAAGAGTTTGTATGGGACGTGGTGATGTTGGATGCATAAGTCTATGATATTCTATGATATATATCAACCTCCAACCGCCCTGGGCCTTTAAATCAGAATTTTTTTTTTCTTCATTCAATGTTTTGGCAGATGGGTCAGCATGCTGAGTAACGGACATCCGACTGAGTAACGCACCTCCGCCTGCCTCGCGTCGGCCTCAGAAACGGCCACCATATAAGGGAATAAGAGATAGACGCTCACCAAAGCATTTCTCAACCAGGAGCCCTCGCGTTCCGGCGGATCGCCGCCGAAACGCTTCTGTCCTTCTTCCTCGCTAGCATTATAGCATTCCCACCCATCCCCTTCTCCCACTAGGTATCCCGTATCCTTCACA
>WNFL01341559.1_pt2 | contig 11472 bp, 10 predicted proteins | sample 5400361 | NCBI WGS metagenome assembly WNFL01 (sample SAMN13153351, study PRJNA577476) | soil metagenome | isolation source: 40 cm soil on Douglas fir-dominated hillslope | place: USA:California | collected 2013-09-17
CGAGGAGGGCGGGCCTGTCCCTCGCCGGACCCGCCTACACTCGCTACGGAAGCTGTGACGCCCGCGGTGAGGCGGGCATGTGCTTCTTCACCCAGTCCACCCACAGCCGCGTGCGCTCGAGCTGGTGCACCGGGTCGCGCGGGTTGTGGCCGCGTCCCGGGAACGCGATGAACTGGGTCTCGACACCGTTGTCCTTGAGCGCGCGGTAGTAGCTGAGCGCCTGCGCGGTCGGGACCCGGAAGTCCTCCATCAGGGACATCACCAGCGTCGGCGTCTTCACCTTCGTGACGTAGGTGATCGGCGACTGCTCTCGATAGAGCGCCTCGCGCCCTTCGGTCCACGGCGAACCCCCCATCGAGTAGCGCCAGCCGACGTTGCCGTCCGAGAGGTTGTACTCCTCCATCAGGTCCGAGACCGGCGCCCCCGCCATCGCCGATTGCCACGCGTCCGGGTAGTTGCCGATCAGCCAGGTGGTCATGTAGCCGCCGTACGACCAGCCCGTGACCGAGGGCTTGTCGTGCGAGACGTAGGGACGCTTCTTGAGCTCTGCGATCCCGGCCATCACGTCGCGCCCCGGCCCGGGCCCGGCGTCCTTGCGGATCGCGGCCATGTAGGCGTTGCCGAGATTGTCGCTGCCGCGGTAGTTGGGCTGGAAGACCAGCCAGCCTTCGGCGGCCATGAGCTGGCCCAGCGAGCTGTAGCTGGTCTTGGACGAGGCCTGCGGGCCGCCGTGGATCAGCAGCACCAGCGGGTACTGGGCCTTGGGGTCGAAGTTCGGCGGGTAGACCAGCACGCCGTCCTCGTCGAAGCCGTCGTTCTTCCAGGTCACGCGCTCCTGCCGCCCCCACGCCACCTGGGTGGCCCAGGCGTTGAAATCGGTCAGCCGGCGCGGCTTCGCGGAGGGCGAATCCATGACGTAGAGCTCGTTCGGCGTGGGCGTGACGTCGTAGCCGAAGGCGCCGTTGATCACCAGATCGCCGGTGTCGACGCGCCGCGCCGCGCCGGCGAGCGGCTGGATCCACAGCCCGACACTGGTGTGGTCGTTCGCGGCGATCAGGATCGACTTGCCGTCGGGCATCCAGTCGATGCCGAAGAACTGGCGGTCGAGCGCCCGGGTCAGGCTGCGGGCGGGGCCGCCGGCGGCCGGGACGGCGTAGATCTCGGTCATGTAGCCGAGGTCGCCGCGACCCTCGCGCGGAAACACGCAGAGCAGGGTCCTGCCGTCGGGCGACCACGACGGATTGTTCTGGAAGCGGTCGTCGTTCGTCAGCGAGCGAATCGCGCCGGTCGCGACATCGACCACCTGGACGCGGGTGGAATCGAAGCGGCCGGTCTGCGTGGCCGGGACGCGGGCGAACGCGATCTGCCGGCCATCCGGCGACCAGCTCAGGTGCGAGGGCGGGCTGCCCGGCGGGAGCACGAACTCGAGCGACCACTCGCCCCGGGTCACGCGCCGTGCCGAGGTGCTGTCGAGCGACTGCAGCCAGATGTGCTGGGACTGGATCTCGGTGTGCAGGAACAGATCCTGGTCGCCGACCTCGAGCGTCGCGATGTGCTTCTGCTCGCCTTCCTTCTTCGGCGCTTCGTCGGACGCGGCGAACGCGATCGCCTTGCCGTCCGGGCGCCAGGCGTAGTGCTCGACTCCGGTCGCGGAGCGGGAGAACCGGCGCGCGTCGCCGCCCGCCATCGGCATCAGCCAGATCTGCGACTTGCCGGAGGAGTCCGGGGCGAGGAAGGAGAGCGAGCGGCCGTCCGGCGACCAGCGCGGCTCCGAGACCTGATGGCGCTCGACCGTGAGCGGCCGGGGCGTTCCGCCGGCGAGGTCCATCGTGTAGAGCTCGGCTTCGTTCTTCGCGTCCGCATAGTTCGGGCGCGAGACGATGAACACCACGGTGCGCCCGTCGGGCGACACCTGGGGGCTCGAGACGCCCACCGACTTGCGGACGGTCGTCAGCGAGAACGGTTCCTTCGCGGCGCGGGCAGGCGCGGCGGCGATCACGAGCAGGGCGAGTGCAGCGACGATCGGACGGGAGCGCATCGGGCGAGTCTCCGGGGACGGGGGTGGGACAGCGCCCCGGACTATACCGCGCCGGCGGAGCGGGTCAGGCGGAGTTGCGCGGCGATCGCGGGACATTCCGCGACCAGCGCGACCAGCCCTAGACCTTGACCCCGTCCCGGAGCAGGCTGCGCGCGATCACCAGCCGCTGGATCTCGCTGGTGCCTTCGTAGATCTCCATCACCCGGGCGTCGCGGTAGTAGCGCTCGACCGGGTACTCCTTCACGTAGCCGTAGCCGCCGTGGATCTGAATCGCCTGGTGGGCGACCCAGGTCGCCGACTCGCTGGCGTAGAGCTTGGCCATCGACGCCTCGCGCGAGAACGGACGCCCGCAGTCCTTGAGCCAGGCGGCGCGCTGGAGCAGGAGCCGCGCCGCCTGCAGGCGCCGCTCCATCTCGGCGAGCTTGAACTGCACCGACTGGATCCTCGCGATCGGACCGCCGAACGCCTGGCGCTGCTGGGCGTACCTCACCGCCTGCTCGAACGCCGCGCGCATCACGCCGATCGCCTGGGCGGCCACCCCGACGCGGCCGGAGTCGAGCACGCTCATCGCGATCTTGAAGCCCTCGCCCTCGGCGCCCAGCCGCTGTTCGACCGGGACCCGCAGGTCCTCGAGCACCAGCGACACCGTGTCGGACCCGCGCAGCCCCATCTTGTCCTCTTCCTTGCCGAGCTGCAGTCCGGGCGCGCCACGCTCGACGATGAACGCGGTGATGCCGCGATGGCCGGCGGTGCGATCGGTCTTGGCGAAGATCAGGTAGATCCCGGCGTGCTCGCCGTTCGTCACCCAGGTCTTGGTGCCGTTCAGCACGTAGGCATCGCCCTGCCGCGTCGCGGTGGACTCGAGCGCCGCGGCGTCGGAGCCCGAGCCGGGCTCGGAGAGCGAGAACGCGGAGAGCTCCCGGCTGATCAGGCGCGGCAGGAAGCGGCGTTTCTGCTCCTCGGTGCCGTACCGGTAGATCGGGTAGGCCCCGACCGAATTGTGGACCGCGATCATGATCCCGAGCGCGGCCGAGACCCGCGAGATCTCCTCGAGCACCAGGGCGATGGTGCGCGCGTCGTAGCCGACGCCGCCCCACTCCTCGGGGATCGCCATGCCGAGGAAGCCGTGTTCCGCGAGCGTCGCCACCGCCTCGCGGGGCACCACCCGCCCCTCCAGGTCCCAGGTCGACGCGTGCTGCGCGAACTCGCGCTCGCACAGCTCGCGCACCGTGTCGCGGATCAGGATCTGATCGGCGGAGAGATCGAGCTGCACGGGGCGCTCCGGGCTTAGGTTCTGTCGGCGACAGAACCTAGGCCGGGACCTCGTCCGGGTTCTCGCGGAAGCCGAGCAGGCAGATGAGGCCGATCGCCCCCATGACCATCGCGCCACCCGGATGGAGCAGCGAGGCCGCGGCGGCGAACAGCACCACCGGGTAGGCGCGCATGTCACCGGCCCACAAACCGGGCACACCCGCCAGCCAGGCGAATCCGATCAGCGTCTTGAGCCCGAGCACCGCGATCGGCGGAATGTTCATGCGGGCCGCCAGGTCCATCCACGGTCCGAGCTGGGCCTTGAGGTTGAAGTACTCGCCGGCGCCGAACGGATAGAGCCCCTGCCACAGCAGGGTGAGGCCCGGGTAGATCATGCAGATCGTGAGGATCACCAGCGCGATGGGACGTACCGGTCGCGTCATCCGTCTCTCCTCCCCGTGTTCCGGCGACTAGGCGCCGGCCGCGTGCTCCTTCAACACCTGGGCCGCGACCACCATCATCTGCACCTGGGTCGTGCCCTCGTAAATCTCGCAGATCTTGGCGTCGCGCAGGTAGCGCTCGACGTGGAAATCCGCGAGGTAGCCGTATCCGCCGTGCACCTGGACCGCCCAGTTCGCGCAGCGGCTGGCGGCCTCCGAGGCGTGCCACTTCGCCAACGAGGCCTCCTTCACGTGCGGGCGCCCCTGATCGCGCAGCCACGCCGCCTGGTAGACGAACGCGCGCGCGGTCTCGACTTCGATCGCCGAGTTCGCGAGCATCTCGCGGATCGCGTCGAACTCGCCGATGGTGCGGTCGAACTGGACGCGCTCGCCCGCGTACTTCACCGAGGCCTCGAGGCACGCCTGGGCGATGCCGAGCGCCTGGGCGGCGATCCCGATGCGCCCGCCGCCGAGGGTGGCGAGTGCGACGCCGTACCCCTTGTTGACCTCGCCCAGGCGGTTCTCCTTGGGGACGCGGGCGTTCTCGAAGTGGATCTCCCGGGTGTCCGAGGCGTGGATCCCGAGCTTCTTCTCCTTCTTGCCCTTCTTCACCCCGGGCGTGGTGGCCTCGACGATGAACGCGGTGACGCCCTTGGAGCCGAGCGCGCGGTCGGTGGCGGTGTAGACCACCAGCACGTCGGCCGGCCCGGCGGTGGTGACGAACAGCTTGGCGCCGTTGAGCACGTAGTGATCGCCGTCCAGGACCGCGGTGGTCTGCTGGTTCGCGGCGTTGCTCCCCGCCTGGGGCTCGGTGAGGCAGTAGCAGCCGAGCCGCTCGCCCTTGGCGAGCGGCACCAGGTACTGGGTCTTCTGCGCGTCGGTGCCGTAGGTCAGGATCGGATAGCACACCAGCGAGTTGTTCACGGAGGCGATCACGCCGTGGCTGGCGCACACGCGGGACAGCTCCTCGATCGCGATCACGTAGGAGACGTAGTCCATCCCGGCACCGCCCCACTGCTCGGGGACGAACATGCCGAGCAGCCCGAGCTCCGCCATCTTCTTCACCGTGGCGGCGGGGAACTCGTGGGTCTCGTCGATCTCGGCGGCGATCGGGCGGATCTCGCTCTCGGCGAAGTCGCGCACCATCTCGCGCACCGCGAGCTGGTCCTCACTGAGATCGAACGAGACGCCGGGTGCGGCCGTGGTCTCGGTCATCCCTTGGCCGGATCCGGGTACTCGTAGAAGCCGCGGCCGCTCTTGCGGCCGAGGTGCCCGGCCTTGACCATCTTGCGCAGCAGCGGGCAGGGGCGGTACTTCGAATCGCCGAACCCGTCGTGCAGCACCTCCATGATCGCGAGGCAGGTGTCGAGCCCGATCAGGTCGGCGAGCGCCAGCGGCCCGATCGGGTGGTTCATCCCGAGCTTCATCACCGTGTCGATGGACTCGCGGCTGGCGACCCCCTCCATCAGGCAGAAGACCGCCTCGTTGATCATCGGCATCAGGATGCGGTTCGAGATGAACCCCGGGAAGTCGTTGACCTCGACCGGGGTCTTGCCCAGGCGCTTCGCCAGGTCGGCGGTCAGGGCGTAGGTCTCGTCGCTGGTGGCGATGCCGCGAATGACCTCGACCAGCTGCATCACCGGCACCGGGTTCATGAAGTGCATGCCGATCACGCGCTCGGCGCGCTTGGTGAAGCCGGCCAGCTCGGTGATCGAGATGCTCGAGGTGTTGGACGCCAGGATACTTCCGGCGGGCGCGAAGCTGTCGAGCCGGCTGAACATCTCCCTCTTGGTGTCGAGGTCCTCCGTGACGGCCTCGATGACGAGCTGACAGTCGCGCACCGCCGAAAGATCAACGCCGCCGTGGACCCGCTTCAGGATCCCCGGCGCCTGATCCGCGGGCCAGCTCTGCTTCTTCGCGACCCGGTCCAGATTCTTGCCGATGGCGCCGAGCGCTCGCTCCACGAACTCGGGCTTCATGTCGATCAGCGCGACGTCGAAGCCGGAGGTCGCGAACACCTGGGCGATGCCGTTGCCCATGGTGCCGCCGCCCACCACCGCCACCTTCTTCACCGCGGCCGAGGGGCCGCTCGCCACTGCTTCGGTCATGGTGCTCATCGTCCCCCTCCGCCGCTGCGGTGTTGCGCGATCAGACGCGCTCGATCGCGAGCGCGACGGCGTTGCCCCCGCCCAGGCAGAGCGTGGCGAGACCGGTCTTCTTCTGCCGCTGCTCGAGCGCGGAGAGCAGCGTCACCAGCACGCGGGCGCCCGAGGCTCCGATCGGATGGCCGAGCGCGACCGCGCCGCCGTTCACGTTCACGCGGTCCCAGTCCCATCCCAGGATCTTCCCGTCCGCCACCGCCTGGGCCGCGAAGGCCTCGTTGGCCTCGATTAGGTCGAAATGGTCGATGGTCACTCCCATCTTCTTCATCAGCTTCTGCACCGCGTCGACGGGAGCGAAGAACAGCTCCTTGGGCGGACCGCCGCCGGTGGCGTAGGCCACGATTCGCGCCAGCGGCGTCGCCTGGCGCTCGCGCAGCCGGGCCTCGCTCATCAGCACCAGCGCCGCGCCACCGTCGTTCAGGCCGGGCGCGTTGCCGGCGGTGATCATCCCGCCCTTGTCACGGGTCACCGCGGCCAGCTTGGCGAGCGTCTCCCGGGTGGTGTCGGGCCGCACCGACTCGTCCTTCGCGATCACGATCGGGTCGCCCTTGCGCTGCGGGATCGTGACCGGCACGACCTCCTTGCTGAAACGGCAGGCGGCCCACGCCTCGGCGGCCTTCTGGTGGCTCTTCGCCGAGAACTCGTCGATCTCCTCGCGGGTGAGCTTGGCCTTCTCGGCGGTGTACTGGGCGAGCTCGATCATGTGGCATGCGGCCGCTGAAGAGGTAGTGCGGGGCGGTGCTCATGCTCTCCATGCCGCCGGCGACCACGGTCTCGGCGTCGCCGGCCTTGATCGCCTGGGCGCCGAGCATCACCGCCTTGAGCCCCGAGCCGCACACCTTGTTGATCGTGACGGCGCCGATCTCGGGGGCGATGCCGGCCTTGATCTGGGCCTGGCGCGCGGGCGCCTGGCCCTGCCCGCCCTGGACCACGTGGCCCATCAGGACCTCGTCCACGTCGCCGCCGCCGAGGCCGGCGCGGGACAGGGCCTCACGAATCGCCACCGCGCCGAGATCGCTGGCGTGCAGGCTGCTGAGGCCGCCGAGGAATTTGCCGATCGGGGTGCGGGCCGCCCCGACGATGTAGACGTTGGGAATGCTGGTCATGGGAGTGATCTCCGCGAATGGGGATGCCCGCGGGATGAGGGGCAAACCGGGGGAGTGTACACGAAAGGCCGGGGTCGGCCCACCGCGGCGGCGCGCCGGTGGCGCGTCGTGATCAGCGCGCGACGACCAGGATGCGGCTCGCGCGAACGCCGGGTGCGGTGAGCCGCAGGAAGTACACGCCGGGGGCCGCCGCCGACCCGCCGGCGCGGCCGTCCCAGGCCGCTTCCCAGGAGCCCGCGACCAGCTCGCGGTCGAGCACCGTGGCCACGCGGCGCCCGCGCACGTCGAACACCTCGGCGCGGACGCGGCCCGCGGCCGGAAGCGCGAAGCGGAAGGCGACCGTGCCGCGGGTGGGATTGGGTCCGGGTGAGCCGACGAATCCCGCGGGCGCCCGACCCTCGATCGGATCCACCGACGCGAGCGAGCGCACGATCACCACGCCCTTCATGTTCGAGAACTCGTGGATCCGGCAGAAGAACGGAACTGTCCCCACCGAGTCGAACTGGAAGGAGAACCGCTTGTTGGTGAGGGACGCGTCGCTGGGATGGTCGAAGAGCACGCCCGCATCGGGGTCGGCATCTCCGGTGCCGCTGGTCACGGTATGGGTGCCCACCACCCACTTGAAGAGCACGGTCTGGCCCTGAAAGATCTTCGCCGTGTCCACCTGGCCGGCGCCGCCGTTGTCGAACGCGAAGTTCTTCACCAGGAACGAATCCACCGGGTCCGACAGGGAGGCCGCGCCGCGGGCGGGATGCTCCGCGTACCAGGCGCGGCTCCAGCGCTCCATCGCCTCGGCGGTCATCGGCCCGTGATCGTGGGCCGCCGCGACCGGGGGGCCACGGGACCGCTGCGGGAGCCAGACCGCGGCGAGGAGCACCGAGACCAGCGCGGCGAGGCCGAGCAGGCCTCGAGCGGAAGGACGCGGAACGCGGTCGGTCTTCACGGCACTCTCCATGCGGGCCGCGGGACCGGCGCGTGCGGGCCGCCCGCGACCCCTCGAGGATACCGCGATCAGCGCGCGACGACGATGCTGCGGCTCTCGGTGCGTCCGGGCAGCACCAGGCGCAGGTAGTACACGCCCGCCTGCGCGCGGCCCGAGGCGGCGCGGCCGTCCCAGGCGGCCTCCCAGGAGCCGGCAGTCAGGACACGGTCGAGCACGGTCGCCACGTGGCCGCCGCGCACGTCGAACACGTCGGCGCGCGCACGTCCGGGCCGGTCGAGCGCGAAGCGGAACGCGGTGGTGCCGCGGGTCGGATTCGGCCACGGCGCCCGGGTGAACCCCAGGCCCGCGCCCGCGACCGGATTCACCGAGACCAGCGACTTCACCACCACCACGCCCTTCATCCCGAAGTCCTCGTGGGGGCGGCAGAAGAAGTCGTAGGTCCCGGCGGTGTTGAACTGGAACGAGAAGGAAGTTGCGCCGCCGATCGTGTTCAGCGGCTGGTCGAACAGGGCTCCCGCCTGGGGATCGGCGAACCCGGTCCCGCTGGTGACGGTGTGACTGCCCGACTGCAGCTTCCAGAGGATGGTCTGGCCCTCGAAGATCTTGGCGGTGTCGACCTGGGTCACGCCGCCATCTCCGTTCTCGTCGAAGAAGAAGTTGTCGGCGACGAACGAGTCGCTGGCCGCCGCGGTGGAGCGCGCCCCTCGCGCCGGATGGGCGCCGTAATAGGCGATCACCCAGCGGCGCATCGCCGTCTCGGTCATCGGGCCGTGGCCGAGCCCCATCTCCATCGCCTGGGCTGCGGGGCGCCCACGCGTGGGCCAGTCGGTGAGCCCGATGGCGGCCGCGGCGAGCAGGAGGACGAGCGGGGTGGCGGACAGGCGGCGCAGCGGGTGACGACGCGAGGACTGCACGAGGAACTCCTCCGGACGGGGGCAACACCCGAAACGAGCGTAGGCCGACCGGCGGGCGGGACCGGCCAGCAGACGGCGGCGACCTATGACATCGAACCGTTGAGATGCGCGACGATCCGTAGCGGATTGGTCAAACGAGTTCGGGGTCGTTTAGAGGTTGGAAACGGCGAGGTCGTTTCGTGGGACGAAACGAATCAGTTCGCGGAGGGGGTCCGGGGTCGGATCAACGCGATGCTCGCGGTGTGCCCGTGCACGAAGTTGCGGTCGCCGACCGGCCCGATCTCCCCGGCGCAGAACATGCCGGCGGCCGGGACCGGATCCCCCAGCACCGAGCGCAGGATCGAGACGTCCCCGTCGGGCTGGCCGTAGAGCCCGCGACCGCGGCTGTTGCAGGCGAAGAGCAACGCCGCCGCGGGCCGTACGTCCACCACCTGGGGTGAGAGCAGCATCTCGAGGTCCTCGCGCGCGGTCTCGGCGTCGCGGACGTGGAAGCGGATCTTCTCGCGCTCGCCGAGCAGATCCCCGACCGCCAGCACGCCGCGCTCCCGGTCGGCCCCGAGCAGGTTGCGGATCAGCCAGTCCCCGGTGCCCGCGGCCGCGCCGCGTGCCGGGCGGCCTACGTAGAGACCGTGTCGGAGGCGCTCGCGTTCGGCCTCGGGCAGCGCGCGCAGCACCTGCTCGGCCCGCTCCAGGGCGGGGAGGCCGTCGAGCGTGTGGAGCAGGTTGCCCTCGACGCTGGTCACCTCGAGCGCCGGACCGACCGGGCGGCAGCCCTGCGACACCACCACGTCCACCCTCAGGTTCCCGGACAGGGCGATCGCGAAGCCGCCGCCGCGGCTCGACCAGTCGTTCAGGATCAGCAGGTTCGAGTTGGGCGTGGGGCCGGCGCTCGCCATCCCTCCCACCACGCGCACTCCCGGAGCCCCGTGATGGAACCCGTGGAGCACGCGCTCGGAGTCGAGCGTGAAGGGGTCCGCGATCAGCAGGACCAGCTCGGCATCCGCCGCGCCCGGCGCGAGCACCTCGAAGGGCAGGCTCTCCGGACCGGACGCATTCCACTCGCCCTGGGGCAGCAGGAAGGGACTGACCTGGACGCCCGGGAGCTGGGCGGCGAGCAGCGACAGCGCCGGGCCGGCCTCGACCTCGTGCTCGGCGCTGACCACCCCGTGGGCGCTGACCGCGGCGAAGCAGCCGGGGCCGAGGCGCTCCCGCACCCGGGCGGCGAGACCCTCGGCCGCGTGCAAGTGCGGCGCGGTGAAGAACGCCAGGACCAGGTCCACCGGGAGCGAGGGATCGAGCGCCGGCCGCAGCGCACCGATCGCCTCGTCCACCGCGGCCGCGAGATCCGCCTGCTGCGAGCACGCCGATCCCCAGCGCATGCGATCGGTGGCGGAGGATTCGGTCACGAGCGTGAGACTCCGAGGTGCGAAGGCGGGACGAGGCGCGCCGCCCCGCGTCTAGACGTGCGCCAGGATCTCGCGCGCGATCACCAGGCGCTGGATCTCGCTGGTGCCTTCGCCGATCTCCATGAGCTTGGCGTCGCGGTGCATGCGCTCCACCGGCACGTCGCGGCAGTAGCCCATGCCGCCGTGGATCTGGATCGCGCGGTCGGTGGCCCAGGTGCCGGTCTCGCTGGCGAACAGCTTGGCCATGGAGGCCTCCTTGCCGTAGGGGCGGCCGGCGTCCTTGAGCAGCGCGGCGTGGTAGACCAGCAGCCGCGAGGCTTCGATCCGCGTCGCCATGTCGGCGAGCATGAACTGGATCGCCTGGAAGTTCGCGATCGGCTGGTTGAACTGGCGGCGCTCCTTGGCGAACTTGAGGCTGTGCTCGTAGGAGCCCTGCGCGAGGCCCAGGGCCAGCGCTCCGATCGAGATCCGCCCGCCCATGAGCGTCGCCATGAACGATCGGAATCCGCCCGCCGCCTCGCCGATCAGGTTCTCGTCCGGCACGAACACGTCCTCGAACACAACCTCGACCGTGTCCGAGGCGTGCAGCCCCATCTTCTTCTCGCGCTTGCCGACGCGGTACCCCTTCGAGGCGGTGTCGCAGATGAACGCCGAGATGCCCTTGGTGCCCTTGCTGGCGTCGGTGCGCGCGGTGAAGGTGATGTACTTCGCCACGCTGCCGTTGGTGATGTAAATCTTGGATCCGTTCACCTTCCAGCCACCGGCGACCTTCTCCGCCCGCGTCAGCGTCCCGGCGGCGTCCGATCCGGCGGTGGGCTCGGTGAGCCCGAACGCGCCGATCGCCTCGCCCTTGGCCATCGGCACCAGGAACTTCTGCTTCTGCTCCTCGCTGCCCGCGCCGTAGACCGGGCCGCAGCCCAGCGACACGTGGGCGGCGAGCGTGATGGCGGTGGAGCCGCAGGCGCGCGCGATCTCCTCGACCGCGATCACGTAGGCCAGGTAGTCGAGCCCCGCGCCGCCGTACTTCTCGGGATAGGGCAGCCCCATGAAGCCGAGATCGCCCATCTGCTTCACGATCTCGGTCGGGAATTCCTCTTCCTCGTCCAGCTCGCGGGCGGCGGGCGCCACGACTTCATCGGCGAACTTGCGCGCCATGGCGCGCACCTGGAGATGCTCGTCCTTCAGCAGCAGATCCATGCCAGGGAACTCCGG
>WNFL01408687.1_pt1 | contig 11472 bp, 9 predicted proteins | sample 5400361 | NCBI WGS metagenome assembly WNFL01 (sample SAMN13153351, study PRJNA577476) | soil metagenome | isolation source: 40 cm soil on Douglas fir-dominated hillslope | place: USA:California | collected 2013-09-17
GACGTTGTCGTCGACGACGAGCACGCGCAACGGACGGGCGATCTCCGGCCGGCGCTCGAGCGTGTAGGTCATGGTCCGCTCGGCAACGCCGAGGGCCACGCCGATGGCATCGAGCAACTCGCGCTCGCCGACAGGCCGCGTCACCACCAGGCCGGCGTGATACGACGGCGCCAGCGGCGAGGTGATGCGCACCACCGGCACCGGCGGCATCCATGGCGTCGTGGCCAGGATGTTGGCGTCGGCGACGACGCATGCGTAGGCGGCGCGGATCGACGGTTGCAGTGCGCGGTCGAGCGTCGCGTACGACTCCGGCACCATTCCGTGCGCGCGTAGCGTCCCGGCCAAGATGGCCCGCGTCGTAGCATTCGGCTCGATCAGAAGAACCCGGGTTCCGGACAGCGCAGTCTCCCACTCCGGCGGCGGCGCGGTTCCAACGGGCTCGCACGGCATCGGCAGGACGAAACGGAACGTGCTCCCTTTCCGCTGCTCGCTTTCGAAGGTCACCACGCCGCCCATCGCCTCCAGCAGCCGCGACACGATGGCCAGGCCGAGGCCGGAGCCGCCGTAGCGCCGCGAATGCGAGGAATCGGCCTGGGCGAACGGATCGAAGATCAGGTGACGGCGCGACGGATCGATCCCGACTCCTGTATCGCGAACCTCGAACCCGATGGTGACGCGGTCGATCGACATCACTTCGCAGGAGACGCGGACGACCACTTCGCCGCGGTTGGTGAATTTGAGGGCGTTGCCGACCAGGTTGACCACGATCTGCCGGATACGCAGCGGGTCGCCCCACAGCCGATCGGGCACCTCGGGTGACACGACAAAGGCGAGCGTCAGTCCTTTCTCCGCCGCGGTGATCCCGAGGGTTTTGAGCGTGTCGGTGATCAGTTGCCGAACCGAGAAATAGACCGGCTCCAGCTCCAGGCGGCGCGCTTCGATCTTGGAGAAGTCGAGGATGTCGCCGATCGTGGCCAGCAACGTCTCCGCGGAGCGTCGGGCCATCTCGAGCTGGCGGGCGCGCTCGATCGACGTCTCCGTGTCGATGGCGAGCTGCAGCATCCCGATGATGCCGTGCAACGGCGTGCGCATCTCGTGCGACATGTTCGCCAGGAACTCGCTCTTGGCCGCGCTGGCCTCTTCGGCGCGCCGCCGCGAGGCGCCCAACTCGATCGACTGCGCCTCGAGCTTGCGGATCAGTTCACGCGACATGCGGATGACGTTCCCCAGATGAACGCGCCGCGCGTCGACACCGCGCGAGGCCAGGGCGATGTAGAGCCCACCGGCGAACACGAAGGCGATTTTCGCCAGCGCGATCCCGTCGGGCACCGGCCGGCCGTCGACGGTGACCACCCAGAGCAGCATCAACGCGTAGCAGAAGGTGCCGAACATCACGAAGCCGAGCGCGCGGCGGAACCGTACCTGCGCCTGATCGGCGACATGCAAGAAGAGAATGAAAAAGAGCCAGCTCCGCTCGGCACCCGAGTAGTAGACCGCCAGCGTCCAGATGGGGAGGTCGAGGACGAGAAAGGCCAGGCTGAGATCGGCCTTCACGCGCCCGAACAACATCAGCAGCAGCGGCCACGAAACAGCGCAATAGACGGCCAGGATGATGGTGACGCGCAGCCAGCCGGCATTGGACGCGGTCTGCAGCAGGAATCGATTGTTCAGGTAGACGCCGAGGGAAAGAAAGGCCGAGCCGAGACAGCGAAGGAGAGGAATCTCGACCGTGGCGATCGTGTACGCGCGCGCGCGCTTCCGCCGCTCGCCATCCTCGGCGCGCATGACGAAATCGTTGCTGCAATCGTTATTCACCGGAGAGACTGTACGCGCTCTCGCCGCTGAAGGATGGCCCGGACGCGCGGAAGAAGGCTCTCTTTGCGGATCGGTTTGCGCAGAAAGCCGGCCGCGCCAAGCTCGAGGCTGCGCGCCTCGACCTCCGCCCCGGCCACTCCGGTGATGAAGACGGCCGGCGTTTCCATCCCCTTCTTCATCATGATCTCGAAGAGCTGGAGGCCGTTCAGCGTGGGGACGTTCACGTCGAGGACGATGAGATCGAACTCGCGGCGGCCGAGCTCGAGAAGAGCGTCCCCTCCATCGCTGGTCACGACGACCTCATACCCCGCCTCGGTCAGAAATCCCTCGACGAGCGCGGAGGAGACGGCATCATCCTCGACCAGGAGGATCAGCACCGGCCCATCGAGCGCCTTGTGAAAGGCGTCGCGCGGCGCGGGAGACTTCTCCAGAGCGGCAAGGATCTCCTCGCGCAACCGCTCGGTCTCGGCGCTCGGCAGGCGGTTGAACTGCCGCTCGAGGATGTCGGCACACTCCTGATAACGGCGGAGCGCGGAGTCGGGCCGTCCCTGTTCGAGCTGCAAGCGCATCAGGGCGCGATGAACGACTTCCTGGGTCGGATCGAGCGCCAGGAGCCTGCCGGCCGTATCGGTGGCGTTCTCCCACCAGCCGGCCTTGATCTGCGCGGCCAGCAGCTTGCCGAGCACCGCCAGCGCTTCGCGCCAGTAGTGGAGGCGGCGCTCCGAGACCCAGGCCTCGAAGTCGGGGACGTCGCTGTCAAAGCCTTCGAGGAGGTTCCCGCGATAAATCTCGGCCGCGGCGCGGACGGCGTTCAGCGAGCCGTTTGCCGCAAGCAGGTCGAAGCGGGCCACGTCGACGTCGACCGCGCGAGGATTGAATCGCAGCGTATCGCCCGAGCCGATGAGGACATCCGGCGCGGCGAAGCGAAGCGCATAGCGAAGGTCGCGTCCGAGGGCGGCCGGACTATCGCCGCCGAAGAGGGCCACGAAATCGCGCAGGGGCGCGGGAGCGTCGAGATGCAGGGCCATCCAGGCCAGCGTGGTGTGCGTCCGCCGGCTGCCAAGCGCAAGCGTATTGCCACGATGATCCGTGGCCGAGAATTCGCCGAACAGACGAACCTTGAACGAGGACATGAGTTTCGGACCGGGGTGAAGAGTACCACAGGCCGAGTTTATTAAGGAAAGCCTTAGTGCGGTGGAGTGGTCGCGGGGGCGCGAAGCGCAAGGAGCGCTGGCGTCTCGCCGGCTGGCTCGGCGGCGTCTCGCCGCCGAGCGTGGCGTCACCAAACTCTTGCTCATAACCACCGCTCGCGGACGCCTCGCCGCTGGATTCAATGAAGATTTTGGCGCTCGTTTGACCGGAGGCGAGGACGCCTCCGGGCCAGCCGGCGAGACGCCAGCGCTCCGGCTGCGCGGCACATGCTTTGCTCAACAGGCCCGGCGGAGGTTGACGTATGAAGAAAGCATTGGCATCACTCGTTCTTTCCGCGGCACTGGTCTCGGCCATCGGTTGTTCGAACTGGAACCGGGTCACTCCGGGACCGCTCGACAACACTGCAATCGAGACCGAGATCCGCAAGAACCTGGCTGGAGACCACATCACGGGCCTGCAGATCGAAGTCCACGACGGCATGGTCACGCTGAACGGCCATGGAAGCGCGACCGACCGTCAGAAGGCGTATGACGACGCCGCGAAGGTCAATGGCGTGAAGAGCGTTACGAATAACATCACCGTGCCGTAAACAACCGCAGCGCCGGCGGCTTGCCGGCGCTCCTTCGACATTCTGCAATCTTTCTCTTGTCATCCACGTTGTCGCGCCGCGAATGCACAACCAGCGAATTGTCATCACCGGCGTCGGCGCGCTCAGCCCGAATGGCGTCGGCCGCGAGAACTACTTTGCGGCGTTGAAGGAGGGACGCTCCGGCGTCCGCACTATCTCCCAGTTCGACGCGTCGTCGCTTCCGTCGCGCGTGGCCGGAGAGGTCGATTTCGATCCTGCCCTCTGGGTCGACGTGAAAAACATGAAGCACGTCTCGCGCGTCGTGCCGATGGTGATCGCCGCGACGGACGAGGCGCTGAAAGATGCGAAGCTCGATCCGTCCGCCGTCGATCTGGAGACCCGCCGCAACATCGGCGTGATGCTCGGCTCCGGCGGCGGCGCGGTCGAGTTCAGCGAGCGGATGTACGAGCTCTGGTTCGACGACCACGAGAAGCAGGCTTCGATCTACTCCGTCCCCTCGGGCACGATCGGCACGATCGCCTCGGAGATCTCGATGGCCTACGACCTCCACGGATTTTCACATCTGATCTCCACCGGCTGCACCTCCTCGACCGACGCTATCGGCTACGCCTACCGCAACCTGAAACTCGGCGTCATCGACTACATCGTCTGCGGCGGCGCCGACTGCATCATGCGCATCGTCGCCAATACGCGGAACGACGCGCCGGAGTCGGCCTCGCGGCCGTTCTCGCGCGATCGTGACGGATTTGTACTCTCCGAGGGGGCGTGGATGTTCGTCATGGAGCGCGAGGAGACCGCGAAGGCGCGCGGCGCGCAGATCTACGCCGAGGTGGCCGGTTACGGATCGACCTGCGACGCTTACCACCGCGTGCGCATCGATGAGTCGGGCCAAGAGCCGGCGCGGGCGATGACGCTGGCGATGAAGGATGCCGGGATCGATCCGAGCGAGGTCGGCTATCTCAATTACCACGGCACTTCGACCGATCTCAACGACCGCATCGAGACGCGCGCCGTCAAGCTGGCCTTCGGGGATCACGCCGGACGGCTCCCCGGCTCGGCGACGAAGTCGATGATCGGACATCCACAGGGAGCCTGCGGTTCCGCGGGCGTGGCCGCGACGCTGATGGCGATCCGCGACGGCATTCTCCCGCCGACGATCAATCTCGATACCCCCGATCCCGAGTGCGATCTCGACTACATCCCCGACCTCGGCCGGCGCACCCGCATCGACGCCGCCGTCTGCAACACGATCGCCTTCGGCTCAAAGAATTCGGCACTGGTGTTGAAGAGGTATGTCTGATTCGGGGGGCCAATCCTGCCATGGTTCGCTGCGCTCACCGGCAGGATTGGACCTCACGCCGCAACCGCGTAATCCACTAATCTACCGTCCGCATGCGCACACTGGTCATCTGCTTTTTCGCCGCCGAGGATGGATCACCTGTCGAAGGGAGCGCGTCGCTGCTGGCCGGCCGATGGCGCACCACGGTCGACGCCAAACAGAAACCGATTCACGGCGGCCCCGAGGTCCGCTTCGAGATCGGAGACGACACCGTCGTCAATGAAGCCCTGGTCACCTCTCCGCGGCGCTTCCAGCGTTTCGTCCCCTGGCCGAAGTCGGATGTGCTCGACGTCCGGCTTGAAAAAGCGGGCGAGCTGATCATCGCCGCCAATCACGATGCCCCACGGTTCGTGAAGGTGCACGCCACGGGAGGTCAGGACATCCCCGACTTTCTGCGCGGCCTGGGCAAGGACTTTCATCTCCTCCGCTGCGGGCAGTCGATCAACTGCGCGCGCCTGCTTCCGGGACCGTATGCGATCGACGTTTTCGACGACGCGAAGACGCCGCTGGCGCAGCTCACCGTCGACCTGCCGGCGTGGCGAACGACGTTCGTCGAGGTGCCATGAAGCGCGTCATCACTCCCGAGCTGCTCGACGAGCATGACGCGCCGCGCGAGGCGATGGAGCGCTCGCTCCGCGACCTGCGCCGATTCAACCGCTGGGCCGCCGGAACGTCGACCTATCTGCGCCTGGTCCGCCGTTTCGCTCCCGGCGCGAAGACCGTGGTCGACCTCGGCGCCGGCACCGCCGATCTGCTCGATGCACTGCCCGCCGGGGTGATGACGATCGCGGTGGACATGAACATCAAGCATCTCGCCTACGAGCGCGACCGCTCCCGCGCGCTGCGCGTGGTGGCCGATGCCATGCGGTTGCCGTTCCGCGACGCATCGGTCGATATCGTCACCTCGTCGCACTTTTTCCATCACTTCGAGCCGGAGGAAAACGCGGCCATCCTCCGCGGAGCGCTGCGCATCGCCCGCATCGGAGCGATGGCCAGCGACACGCGCCGCCACATCCTCCCCTTCCTCTTCACCTGGCTGCTGGGAAAGCTGCATCTCGTCGGCCGCATCACCGCGTATGACGCCCCCGCGTCGGTTGCGCGCGGCTACACCTCGGATGAGGCGCGGTCCATCGGCGAGAAAACGGGGGCGGGGCGCGTGGAGGTCGTGAACATGATGCCGTTCCGGTTTGGATTGCTGCTGTGGAAGGCTTAGACCACATGGCACAGACAAACGTGTCTGCGCCATGCCGCGTTAGCGGCACTGGAGTTTGGACGCTCTGCCGGCGAAGCCGGCTTGAGATCGTAGCCCCCGGTTTCAACCGGGGGGTTTCGACGTCGACCCCGGGTTGCAAGCCCGCTTTAGCGGGCGACAGATTCCGGGGTGCATTCCGCCGGGACGTTCGCTCCTGCCTGCTCTGTCGCCCGCTAAAGCGGGCTCGCAATTTTGGGCGACCACAAAACCCCCGGTTGAAACCGGGGGCTACGATCTCTCGCCGGCTCCGCCGGCGAAATTGCCGCGTTAGCGACAACAAGACGGTAGACACGTGTCGTCCGTGCCAAATTGCTTTCCGCTTGTGGCAAAGGCGAATCTTGTCCATCTCAAGCGAGGCAAATGTGGCACAGACACTCTTGTCTGTGCCTCGCGGACGTGAATCCGCATGACCACCCTCAACGTCGATGTCGCCATCGTAGGCGCCGGTCCCGGCGGCTCGACACTGGCCGCGCTCCTGGCCCGACGCGGATATTCGGTCGCGCTGATCGACCGGGATGACTTTCCGCGCGACAAGTTATGCGGTGAGTTTCTGTCGTACGACGCGATGCCGATCGCGGAGGCGCTCGGCATCGACCTCGGCGGCGCGCCGTACATCGAGCACTGCCGCGTGGTAGGACGGGGACGCGCGTATGCCTTCGACTTCCCGCATCCCGCCCGCGGCGTGTCACGCATGTTCCTCGATGACGCCCTCCATCGCTGCGCCGTCGCCGCCGGTGTGCAGGCGGTCACGGCGATGGCGACGGAGGTCTCGCGGGACGGCGTCACGCTCGAGGACGGCATCATCCGGGCGCGGGTGGTGGCGGGGGCGTGGGGACGGTGGGGGCGTTTCGACCAGCAGCTCGAACGCGCCTTCGTCCGCGACCGCTCGCATCGCAACTTCGGATTCAAGCGGCATTACCGCGGCGAGGGGGCGAAGGGCGTCATCGAGCTCTATTCGTTCGCCAACGGTTACCTCGGCGTGAGCGACGTCGAGGGCGGAATCACCAACATCTGCGGGCTCGTGCACGCACGGCGGCTGCAGGGACACAAGGGCAAATGGGATTCCTTCGTGGAAGAGATCCGCGCCGAGGAGGAGCCGCTCGAGGCGATGTACGCGCGGTATGAACCGGCACAGGATGGCTTCCTCTCCTCCGAACCGGTGATTTTTCGCTCGCGGTCGGCGGTCGAGGAGGGGATCTTCATGATCGGCGACGCCTCGGGGGTCATCGATCCGCTGACCGGCAACGGAATGGCCATGGCCATGCAGTCGGCGCTCGTGGCCGCGCCGTTCATCGCCGAGGCCCTCAACGATAGCGACCGCAAACGGAGCGAGGACGGCTATCGCAAGCGGCACGCGGAGCTCTTCAACCATCGCATCGCCTGGAGCCGCCGCGTGGCCTTCCTGCTGTCGCGCCCCGCCCTGCTCGACGCCGCACTGCGCCTACGTTTCCGCGCGGCAGGACCGTTCTTCCTGCGGAAGACGCGGGCGGATCGGGATGCGATTGCGAGGATGGTGGACTCGATTTAGCTGGCTGACACCAATTCCGGTAGATGCGGCGCACCCCCGAAGGCCATGCTTGGCCTTGTGGAGGCCACGCTTGGCCTCGCGGAGGCCATGTTTGGCCTCGTGGAGGCCACGCTTGGCCTCGTGGGGGCCATGCTTGGCCTTGCGGAGGCCATGCTTGGCCTTGCGGAGGCCATGCTTGGCCTTGCGGAGGCCATGCTTGGCCTTGCGGAGGCCATGATTGGCCTTGCGGAGGCCATGATTGGCCTCGTGGAGGCCATGATTGGCCTCGTGGAGGCCATGCTTGGCCTTGCGGAGGCCATGCTTGGCCTTGTGGAGGCCATGCTTGGCCTCGTGGAGGCCGCAGACTTACCAGTTTGGCCGTTCCCGTTCCTTCCATGGCCGGCGTTGGAACTGAAATGTCTTACTCGCGCACGCGATCGTGCCGATTCAGCGTGCCCGCCACACGGCTCACCGCGTGATCCGCGAGTGATTCGTTGGATTCTCCAATCCACTAATCTACTAACCCACTGCACCTCAATTCCTGCTCGGATCCCCATCATGCCGGAACGGCGCGAGGAACTGCATGCTCTCGATGCGGTTCTGCAGTTCGTCGGCGACTTGCGCGGCTCGGGTGATGATGTCGTCCATCTCCAGAAGACGCTGCTTCTCGGAGGCGTCGAGGGTGAGCGACATGATCAGGGCGTTCGTCAGCGCCTCCAGTCCAACCGTCTCGATCTCCGGCACCTCCACCTGCTCGGGGAAGTGCCGGAGGTATTGCTGCGACAGCTCGGCCAGCCAGATGCGCTGCGCGTAGGCCTCGGTGGGGTCGCGCTCGATCTGCGGACTGGCGACGGCCCGCACGGTGCGGTACGGCTCGCTCGACACTTCGCCGATGATCTGAAAGCGGGACTCGCCGTACAGGACGATGTTGTAGCGGCCGTCGTCGAGCATCACCGTCTGCTCGATCCGCCCCATCGTTCCGCAGGGATAGACGGACGGCGCACCGAAATAATCGGCCTCCCATCCCGGGCGCAGAAGGGTGATGCCGAAGCGCTGGTCGTGCTCCACGACGTCTTTGATGAGCTGCCGGTAACGAGGCTCGAAGACGTGAAGCGGGATACGGGTCTGCGGAAAGAAGACGAGGTTCGGCAACGGGAAGATCGGCAACAGAAACTCGGGGTCCGGCAACGCGGTCATGACCGGCTTTTCTTCGTCGACGGGACGATTTCGAAGCTCTTGTCCGCGGCAAGGTTCCCGCCCCAATGACCTTCGACGTGATAGCGGCCGGGTGGCAGGTTCGCGGTCAGGGCAAAGGTGGCCACTTTCGCGCCGTTCATCTCCTTCCGCTCGGAAGAAATCATCTTCTGCCCCGGTCCGTACCAGATCGCGTTCGTCTTCAAACCGACCGGCGAATCGCCGAGCCGCAGCGTGAGATAGACGGTCTGGCCGGGCTCGAAGTGATCTGCCTCCTGCGACACCGCGCCGTCCGGACCGAGCTGCGCACCGAGAAGCGCCTTCTCGATTGGGGCGCGCGGATGGATGAGGTCCCGCTCCTTCTTCCTGGCCTCGTTCTCCGGGATGACGGTTGTGATGACCTTTCGCGATTTCGAGTCGGTGGCGGTTTCGTGCGGGCGGCAGGCAGCGAGCACACACGCGCAGAGAAGAACGGCAATGGCCTTGCGCATCCGGGAGATTCTACGGCATCAGGGGATGAAGATCGTGTCGTGGGGCGCGGAGCGCTCCCACTCCGGCCGCCCGGCCGTGTAGTAGTAGAGCGAGACCGACTTGCGCGACGTTCCGGCCGGAGAGGTGAGCGGATGCGGATGGCCGTGAAAGGACGTGTCGGTCGTCGAGAAGACCACCGTCCGGTTGAAGAGCGGCAGGATCTTCTCGCGGCAGGTGGACTTGTCGCCATCCCACAGCTCCAGGTGGCCGCCGTAGTCATCGCGCCACTCTTTGTTGAGATACACGAGCATGTTCAGGCGGCGATCGAGCTTCAGCTTCGGATGGACGTTGAAGTCCGCGTGGACCTTGAGAAAGCCGCCGGGCTCGATCTGGTGCAGGCCGCCGCCGCCAAAGTAGGGATCCGGAATCAGTCCCTCGATGCCGGTGAGCGCTTCGAGCCAGAGCAGCATCTCGAACGAGTTCATGTCCTCGAGAAAGCGGCGGACGGTGATCGAGATCGTGCTGGTCTCGTGGAAGTAGCCGAGCTTCTTCTCCAGCGGCGTATCGAACGCACGCCATTTCATCCCTTCGGGACCCGGAAACTCGCGCAGCACGGCATCGACCACCTCATCGTCGAAAAGGCCGTCGAGGACGATGTGCGGAAATGGCTCGGCGGCCGCGTAGCGATCGTGCAGTCGTTGCGCGTCGTAGTGGAGTGTCAACGGTGCCATGCGAAGTCCGGATGATGCACGAAATCGAGAGCCAGCTCGGGAGAATACGTCGTCCACCCCGCCGGCGACGGGTATCGCACGCGCATGGAGATGCCGGGAAGGTCGCCCAGCCGGAAGGCTTCTTCCGCCGGGACATCGAAGGCTTGCATTCCGCCGCCGAGGACGACCCGCCACGTTCCATCGTGATAGGGACCGAATTTCCAGAAGAGCGTCTCGCCGCGATGATGAAAATCCGTGCTGATCAGAGCGTGGGCACGAATCCTCCCGCAGAAGTCCGCGGTGATCGCCGCGATGCCCGGCGTGACGTCGGCCACGGACCGCGTCCGGTCGTCAAACTGCAAGACTCGCTTCGAGGCGGTTCCGTGCTCACACAGGTAGATGTCATCGTAAAACCAGCCCGCGCCTCCCGGGCCGTGCGCGTAATCCTCCTTGAGCCATCGCAGCTCGCCCATCGCCGCCGGCGGCACGACCGGCAAACGAAGGAGTGCGTCGGAACCGGCGTCGAAGAAGACGCGGGCCTCATCGCTCATCCGCAACGACGTCGCGAAGACCGATTTCCACTCGTAGCGGTTGTTCAGAATGACCGCGACCAGCGACAGGCAGATCACGGCGTACATCACCCGAGGACGAAGTCTTGCCGCGCCAAACGCGAAGGCGACGCACCACCAGAGCCAGGCGGCCACGGCGAACCGGCGTTCCATGTGCGACGAAACAGGCGCGATCGGTGCGACAGCGATCAGTCCGCCGATCACGAAGAGAACGATCCCCCACCGGCGGCGAAGGGCCCAGATGATGCCCGCCAGCATGACGGCCGCGGCCGGACCGAATGCCAGCGCCACCTTCCACGGCAGCGTAGCGATGAGCGTGGTCACGCTCGTCACAGCCCATCCGTATCCGCCGAACAGCGTGTGCAACATCTCATACCGCCATACCGCGTACCCGCCGAGCGCCACCGCGTGCGGCACGAGCGCGCGAATCCGCGCGCGAAGGTCGCGGTCCGGCAATGCCATGAGGAGCAACGGAAGCGGAACGGCGATCTCTTTGGCTAGCATCGCTCCGAGGTAAACGATCGCGGAGAGAAGAATCAGCCATGCACGTCCGTCGCGAAGGCCGCGGACGAAGAGGATCGTGGCCAGGGCCGCGAGCGCGATGCTCTCGATGTAGTGAACGAGCATCAACTCCGTGACGACGCTGCACAACGGAACTCCCGCCACGAACAGCAATGCGCCGGCAAGCGCAGGGGCGATGGCAAGCCACAATCGCAGCGTGAAGTAGATGGCCATCGCTGCGATTCCGAGCTCGATCAGTTGCACGGTGTACCAGCGCCGGGCGTTCAAGGCGAACGCGGAAAGCTCGCTGTCATACGAGGCGGTCAACAGCGGTGTGAACAGATGCTGCGGCATCGATCGCCATACGTCGCCG
>WNFL01048751.1_pt1 | contig 11471 bp, 11 predicted proteins | sample 5400361 | NCBI WGS metagenome assembly WNFL01 (sample SAMN13153351, study PRJNA577476) | soil metagenome | isolation source: 40 cm soil on Douglas fir-dominated hillslope | place: USA:California | collected 2013-09-17
ATATATCATGATGATAGTTATTGGCAGGCTGGTATGGTAGATGCTGACAAACAACCGATGCGTGGAGTCAATCCACTCGTTTATGAGTTGTTCGTGCTTGGGGAGTTGATGGTCCAGCCCTTGTACGGTTATCTGCTACGCGAGATTGCTGCTCACATGCTTGGGCCGTTGAGTCCGCTAAGTTGGGGGATTTTATACCCGTTGATCAAACGGTTAGAACGAGATGGGTTAACGACTTCGGTAGTCGAGCAGCATAAGGAGCAGTTTCCCCGCAAAGAACGTGGGCAGCCCCGCCGAATCTACTCGATAACCGCTGCTGGTCAGGAACGCTTTATGGCACTGATGTTGGAGATGCCTGAGTACAGCCGCGATACCCCCAAGTTGTTCATCATCAAATTGACCAAGTTCCAATTCCTGACCCCGGTGCAGCGGGTGGAGATTCTGCGGTGGTATCGCGGTTATCTGGAAGGGCATCGCAACTACTATGAAACGGCCAATCGCGAGATACAACAGAATCCTCAAATTACCGAACAGGAGCGTACCTGGATTTTACGGTCAATTGATTATCAGCTTCACCGCTTTGACGGTGAACTCGGCTGGATTGACGGTCAAATTGTTATCGAATCGCAAGGATTGTAAGGAGAGTGTGTAATGGATCTGAAACTAAAAGGCCAAACAGTGCTGGTGACAGGGAGTTCATCCGGTATTGGCCGGGCAGCGGCAATCGCTTTCGCAGCGGAAGGCGCACGTGTTGGCGTAACATATCACAAGAATCGCCAGGGAGCCGATGAGACTGCGAACAAGGTTCAGCAGGCTGGCGGAGAGGCGCTTGTCTTACACTACGATCTGGCTGATCCGAACTCGATCCGATCTAGTATCGAAACGCTGGCAAAGGAATGGGGAACTTTAAACGTACTGATCAACAACGCAGCCCCAATGGACGTTTCTGGCCCTACTGGACAGTTATTTGAAGACGTGCCACTCCAGAACTGGGAGGGAATGGTACGCGGAACACTGGAAGGCAGCGCATTGACGATCCAATGCGCGCTACCCTTGATGCGTAAAAGCGGCTGGGGACGAATCGTAAATATCTCCTCCGATGGAACCGATGGTTGGCCTGGATTAGGCCCTTATGCAACCGCAAAAGCCGGACTGCACGGATTAACTCGAACGCTCGCTGTAGAACTTGGCCCGGCCAATATCTTGAGCAATGTCGTGATGCCCGGCTTTGTCCTGACCGAGCGGAACCAGGAGCAAGTGCCAGCAGAATATCGTGATCAGATTAAGCAACACTTGCCCACGCGCCAGTTGCCTACCCCAGAAGACGTTGCAGTGGTGATTGTATTTCTGGGATCGCCAGTCAATCGGCAGATCACCGGACAGATCATCCGTGTTACAGGCGGGCGCTAAACTTCAACGTAATACAGTATAAGTCATTCGTTGTCGAGTGCTTCAATTCGCAGGCTTCCGTCCATGTCGCTGAGCAGTTGACTTTTAAGCTGTTTTTCGCAGATCGTTACCAGCGCCCGCCCTCGCTCAAAGAGGGCCATCGACTCATCAAGCGAAAGATCGCCCGATTCCAATTTGTCGATGATGTCGGTCAGTTCCTGGTAGGCATCTTCAAAACGGGGATTATCGGTCATTCGAGTTTGCGATCCTTTACTGTCGCCGTTAACGTCCCTTTACCAAGTTGAATATTGATCGAGGTTCCTTCGCCTGCATCCTGGGCGCTCGCTACACGCTTGCCATCCATCGCCCGCGTGACAATAGCATAGCCGCGATCCAGCAGATTACGCGGATTCGCCAGATCGAGCGCCCGGATGTGACTGCGCAATTCCTGCCGGACAGTCAGGATGCGGTTGTTAATCGCCTTCGTCATCCGATCACTTTGCTCATCAAGCCGTTGGCGTTCATTGCGAATGCGCGACGCAGGTGAGAGCAGCCGCAGCTTGTGGCTGACATCACCCAACTGATCGCGTCGGCCATCAATGGCGTATTGAGTCGCGTCGGCAATCTGGATGCGCATTTCGTCGAGGCGCTCACGAAGCTGTTGAATATTTGGCGTGATGAGTTCCGCGCCCGCTGAAGGCGTCGGCGCACGGCGATCTGCTGAGCCATCGACCAGTGTGGTATCTGTTTCGTGGCCTACGCCCGTCACGACTGGGACGCTCATTTCGCGGATCACGCGGGCAATACGCTCATCATTGAAGCACCACAGGTCTTCGAGACTGCCTCCACCTCGCGCCAATAAGATCACGTCCACGCCATACCTATCGATCAGTTTGAGCGCGGTCACGATCTTCGGCGCGGCGGCCTCGCCCTGCACAGGAGTCGGGCTGAGGATCACCTCGGCGACTGGATAGCGCCGCCGCAGGATATTCTGGATATCCTGAAAAGCCGCCGTCGTTGCCGATGTCACCACACCGATGCGCCGTGGAAAAAGTGGCAGCGGACGTTTGATTTCTTCATCGAATAATCCCTCCGCCTCAAGCTGATCCCACAACTGGCGAAACCGTGCATGGAGATCGCCTGTGGTTGACAGCGACACCAGTTCGTCGCAGTACAACTGATATTGTCCGCCTGCCTCGTATACATTGATTTTGCCGTGCGCACGAATCTTTTCGCCGTGTTTCGGCGTGTATCGCTGTGTTGCGGCGCTCGTTTTCCACATCACGGCCTTGAGCTGGCTGCGCTCATCTTTGAGAGTGAAGTACCAGTGGCCCGACGCTGGCTGCGAAAAATTGGAGACTTCGCCCTCGACCCACACATCTTGCATCCGGTAATCGAGGTCAAACATTTGCCGGATATAAACTGTCAGCGATGAAACCGAATAGACTGATTGATCATCAAACATTCGCAATAACCTTACGCCGCTTACTCACAACGATTGTAGCCAATCCAACCGCCAAGTGCGATAGACGGTCTTGTGTCAAACACCAGCAATTTTTCCCTTGCCTATTTGGGTCGTGTGCGTAATAATTGCCGTGTTACACTTTCAGTTTGTAGTGTTACCGATTGTATTGTAAGTCCTAGAATCAATGTACTGCGGAATATGACTACTCACCTACCCGGACCTATCATTGTTGCCAACCTCCCCGCGCTGCGCGAACTTGTCCGTCGTCTGCACGACGAACCCTTAATTGCGGTTGATACCGAATCGAACAGCCTGTATGCCTACCACGAGCAAGTGTGCCTGATCCAGTTCTCGTCACGAACTCAGGATTGGGTCGTTGATCCATTGGCAGTTAGCGATCTACAGCCCCTGGCCTCGGTCTTTGCCGACCCACACATTGAAAAAGTGTTTCATGCTGCTGAATATGACCTGATGTGTATGAAGCGTGATTATGGCTTCACGTTCAACAACCTGTTCGACACGATGGTTACAGCCCGTATCATCGGATTGAAAGCGTTTGGGCTTGGCGCGCTGCTTGAACAGTATTTTGGTGTCCAGGCTGATAAGCGTTTCCAGCGTGCTGACTGGTCACAGCGCCCTATTCCCATCGAGCAAGTGCGCTATGCTCAGCAGGATACACACTACCTGCCCGCTTTGCGTGACATCATGTTGGAGCAGTTGCGCGAAAAAGGCTGTGACGACGAGGCACGCGAAGTCTTTGCGCTGCTGTCACAGGTTGAGCCTTCGGAGCGCATTGTAGATGCCGAAGGGTACTGGCGTATCAATGCGGCCCGTGACTTTACCCGTCACCAGATGGCGATCCTGCGCGAACTGTATCTGCTGCGCGATCAACTTGCCGAGCGACGTGACCGCCCACCCTTCAAAATCTTCACCGATGAGGTGCTGGTCGCGGTTGTCAAAGCAGAGCCGATAACGCTCACCGATCTGGGAGCCGTGCCGGGCATGAGCCACGGACAGTTGGAGCGCTACGGTCAGAAGGTGATCCAGGCAGTGCAGCGCGGACAGCAAGCCGAACTGCCGACCCGCCCAGATCGGACTCCTCGCGTTGATCCGGCGACAATGGCCCGCTATGATGCGCTGCACGAGTGGCGCAAGGCCCGCGCAATGGAACGTGGCGTCGAAAGTGATGTGATTATCCCCAAAGAAACGTTATGGGCATTGGCCCGCCTTGCGCCGAGTTCCGTCAATGAACTGGACTCGATTCCTGGACTTGGCCCGTGGAAGCGCGTGAAATACGGCTCAGAACTACTATCCATTCTGACCGGACTTGCCAGCCAGGACGCCTAATCTTCAGATCGCCACCCAGATGATTGCCGCCGCCGTTTGCTTTCGCTCTGGCGGCGTGTCGGCTTTGTTTTGACGTGCGGTTTCGGCCTTTGCGCCGCCTGACGAACCAGATCGACAAATTGCCGCTGTGCATCCTGACGATTCTGGACCTGTGTGCGGAATCGCCGGGCGTTGATGATGAGAATGCCGTCCTCAGTAAGTCGGCTTCCCGCCAAACGCATCAAGCGCTCACGAATATCATCCGGTAGAGACGGCGAATGCTTCACGTCAAAACTAAGCTGCACGGCTGTCGCCACTTTATTAACGTTCTGACCACCCGGCCCTGACGCTCGGACAAATTCCTCGTGAATTTCCCGCTCATCAACGGCGAGGGTCGGTGTTATCGAAATCATAGATAATCGCTGATCCCACATGGATTTCCTTTATTGCGATCTGGAAACTTCATTCCGTAATATCCTGCGGTGCGCAAGCTGCAATTACGCTCTCCAGTCCCTCTGCATCTTTGATTTGGCCCATGGCTATCCATCGCCGCCGCAAATCCAACAGCGGTTTATACAGGCGCGGATCAGCGAATTCTCTAGTAGCATCAAGAATCAGATTTTCCATATCATCATGAGCCAATTCCTGCAACAGTAGCGGTAGGACTCTCTCGTCTTTTCGGCGTGCAAGGCCAACCGCCGCCTCGCCAAGTGTATCAATGTATGAATCGCCAAGCCGCTTAACGAGTGCTTCGCGAATTTCGGGAGTATCCGTATCAATTTGTGAGCCTAATCCAAATGTTGCCCAATCCCTCACTTCATCATCTTCATCCTGAGATAGCTCAATTAGTGCTTGTATTGCACGCTTGTCCTCATGAGCCAAAAGGCCAAAGGTGACTGCATAACGTAGACGCGAATCAGGATGATTTTTCAGCTTTATCAATGGCTCGATTGCTTCAGGCCGATGCAAATGGCCGAGCGCAATGCAGGCAGAATAAAGCACCTTCAAATCTTCATCATCGAGTAATCCAAGAAGGATATCCAAGCATTCTGTGGGAAAACTCCGATCTGGCACTCCCAATTGCCCCAAAATATCTGCACCGACGCGCCGATGATTTACGTCGTCGCTCATACAGAGTTTACGAGCCGCCTCTAAAACATCTCGACTGGCACGGAAATGCAAAGACGAGATTGCGTCCCACCCCTGTTTCGAGGCTTCGCTTTCATCGTCCTCATCCGCAGCCCCAAGAGCAACGGTAATCAACTCATCAGTTGATCTCGGATCATCGTGGCGATCCATAGCAATATCTCCAACATTGACCTATTACACGGACGAGCCATAGCCTGCCGTATAAGGCGCAAGCACGGTCTGGATGGCAGCGAATTCTGGTTGACCAATCGAGCCTAGCCGCCAGTACGAGACGGCGGGCGCGTTGTAGGTGTCAAAGGCGAGTTTGGCGGCCTTCTTGATCTGGTCTGGTGGAATGTGCTGCCCACCTGTCGGTTCGGCCTGCAACATTGGGATGACAGGCTTGGGATACTGCTTGAGGGCATTGTAGGCGTTGGCAAGCGCCGCATCTGGTCCTTGCTGTGCATTGCTCCACTGCCAATAAAATATCTTGGGATGCCAACTTGAAATGAACGGATACCATTCCGCCAGACTGACATTGGCGTAGTTCTCCGGACGACCATCGAAGCTGGCCGCAATGTGAAAGGTCGCTGGCAGTTTTTGTTTGAGTGCGATCATGAAATTGCGGATATCGTTACTGGCTTTAATGGCTAGCAGCGAGGGATCGAGTTCCAGAATAATTGAGCCGATCCCCGGCGCGAGAGCCGCTTGTGAGATGAGCGTCGTTTCGGTTGGAATATCTCGCCCCGCGACAACGTGCCATGCGTGCAGATCAACCCGGTATTTGGCAAATTCTGCCGACCAGTTAGCTCCGTCTGTCCGGCCCAGGCCGTTCCACCGCTGGTAAGAACAATCAGCGCCCGCACATTAGTGGCATATGTGCCCATTGTATGTGCCAGGTCGGCGACGGTTTGTTCGCCAACCGCCTGTCCAGCGATGTGTGCCAACATCACCTTGCCATTGTACGGCGCATCAATCGTTCGCTTGTACGTTGGTATGTCTGCTTTTGCATTCTTGAAGAATGTGTCGAAGATCAAGCCCTTCTGCTGTTGGTCATCATGGACAATCCCCGCTCTATCCTGAGAATCGGCCCAGGCGAACCAGATCACCACTGGGCAAGAATAAAAAAGTGCACCGTGGATAAGGCTAAACGTGTTCTGCATGTAGTTAGCAATGGTAGGCCAAAAGCCCGTGTTGTTCACGTCAACACGCGGCACGCCGATTTCCGTGATCCAAACCGGCAGACTGAACGCTTCAGCCAGTCGCAAAACCGATGGGCCAAGCGTACCTTTTTGCCAGTCAAAAACGGCTGTGTCTGGCGGAGTCTGCCCATAGGGATGGTAGCCGATCCCATCAATCGGCAGGACACCGCCGATACTGGCACGTGCTTTAGTCAGGTAGCCGATGGGTTCGCCACCGACCATACCACCGCTAACGACTTTTGCCGTCGGGTCCGCCTGCTTGATCGCTTTGGAGGCTGCCAGCAGCAGTGGGCCATAATTCTCCGGCGCGATATAGATCGAGGTCGGTTGACCGGAGAGGTCCATTTCATTCCAGATTTCGTAACCTGCCACCAACCCCTTATAATGCTGCGCGATCTTGCTTACCGCATCCGCATAGCCGGGGTAATATGCGCCCCAGTTGCCATTGCTCCACGGTCCATTGCCCCAATAGGTATCTTGAATGATGACCAGCAATACTTTTGTGCCTTGCTGTGCCAGTGACCGGATAATTGGATCATAGAAGCCAAAAGCCTGATCAATGGTCTGCTGCTTGCTGGCGGCATGAAAGACGAAGCGCACCCAGCCAACTCCGTTTAACTTTGATGCTGGTGGATTTGCCGCTGGATTGTTGGGGTCGATATTGATCCCCCAGACATGATCCTTGGGACGCAGTGCATTGTCCAGGAGATATATATTCTTGCCATCGGAAGTGCGCTCGGCAGACCAGCCCAGATTATGCTTAAGCCACATATAGCCCGCCGATTCAACGCGTGTGGAATCGTCAACGGAGATTACGTCATTCATTTTTAGCGCTTGCTGAGTTCTATACGCATCGCCAAGCGCAGGCTGCGTACGGATGGCAAGCGAATTGGTCACACAACGAAACTGTTTAACGGTCATGGCAAAGTCGCCTTTCGGGTGGGATCGCTGGAACGCTTCTAGTCTATTACGCACACGATGTAAACGCTAGGTGGGTACGACATTTGCTGTGGTTGAGTCAGGTATCCGGCAATTCACAACCGAATTGCCGCGTGCCAGGTTCGGTGTTAGTGACTGGACTGCTATTTATGAGAGGAGTCAGCAATGTCAGTGGAAAGTGCTACCCAATTTCTGGACCAGCTCTCCAATGATCCCGCATTGCGCGTTCAAATGCTGAGTGAAGGGTCTCTATCGGCACAAACAATCATGGATTTTGCGTTCACCAAAGGCTACGTTTTTACTACGGACGAGCTAAAAACGGCCCTGGCGAAACATCCGACCAATCCGACCATTGAGCAGTTACGTGACAGATTGCGAATCAAGGCAACCGTATAACCCTACGCAATAAATAAATTGGCGGGCATTTGCCCGCCAAAATAACCTCCACCTCAAAATGGCGTTCCATTTGCCCGCCATGTACTCGTTGTCCCACTGATGAAAATGAAAGTCTGCCGGAGCGACGCGACAAACAGCATCTCGCCGTGTTCGAAACGCTGAATCTCGCCCGGTGTGCCGACCTCAGTGTTAGTCGCCCAACCGAGTCCAGTCTTCACCGATGGATTGTTGTGCCAGACCTTGCCGAAGCCTCGCACCGGCGTATTGCGGCCTGCTGGCGCGATTTCACCCGTCGTTTGCGGATCGGTTCCGTCGATCCAGGTGTCGTCGAAACGCTGATAGGTTCCATTGGTGTACAGCGCATAGATCGTGCGCGTCGCGATCTCGCCGTACTGTGACGCCCAGAGCATTGACCCATTCTCAAAGTTCAAACTGGCACTGCTGATTGCCACGGCAGGGCTGACGGGGCATCCCAACGCCGTTTGAATTGTCTTGTCCTGAAAGATCGCAGCAAATCCGCCCTGTGGTGCAGATGTACACTTTAGGGCTACTACAGTGCCCTTTGGCACGGGCGACTCGGTGAAACTTGCCGTAAATGAAGGTGTCAGCGACGGTGGTTCACTTGGAAGCGGTGTCTTCGATGCCGGAACCAGCGTGGGAAAGTTGAATATATCTTCCGTGCCTGCTGATGTCGGGCCGAGCACAAGTGTCCCTTCCCGTGTCGGTGTGTCAAATTGAGGAACGGGTGTCGCCGTGACATATATTGGCGGTGGTGTCGGCTTGGGAGCCGTAAAACTGCATCCAGCGACTAGAAACCCTACAAATATAGGAAAAATCAACCTTAAATAGGGGGGAGCGTATGTAAGAGGAGCGTTATTATTTGCCAGTTTCGCCCCCTTTCCCCCCAGCCCATATCTTTTCATATTCATTTTGCCTTCCAAAGATCATTCCATGTTTGGCAGTCGTTCAGCAGAGCGCAATGATAAAATGGCAGGACATGCCGCTTATATTCATCCGCTCCGACTGCCGCCAGATAGCCACCGTGGCCCGCACCGGGCACGATCCACAATTGGAGAATACCACTTGACGATGGCGACGCACTCCTTGCCGCTGCAAGCTGATCCTTCGCGCCGGGTAAAGATACCTCGCTGCTGCCATAGACCAGGAAAATCGGACGGGGCGGAATCTTCTTGATGGCCTCTATTGGAACGAGCATCGACGCATCGACTCCCGTGCTGACGCGATAGGCGGTCCGCGATCCGATTACTGCCAGACTGTCTAATATGCCGGACGCCCGCTGCAAGCCAAGTTGCTAATCAATATTATCGTAGCCGCCTTCTGCCAGCAGCGCGTGAATCTCCGGGTAACGGGCCGTCGCCATTGTTGCGGTTGCCCCTGCGGATGAAAAGCCGTGCAGGGCAACTTTATCCATGCTCACGGGCAATTTATCGGCATTCTGCTTGAGATAAGCCAGGGCATCCCCTACATCGTCGATTTCGTTGTAGCCCAGGCTAATAGAGTCTCGACCTGCACACACCCGTGATTCAAAGATCAAGATATTGAAGCCGTCCTTCGCCAGCAGAGACGCTTCCGGCATCATGCCTACACGGCTCGAATTATACGGCGGTGGGACAATGATCGTCGCGCCGTTTGTGCCCGGAATGAAGAAGCCGAGATAGCTGCCGCTCTGAGTTGGAATGCTGACCTCATGGTAATTGGGCAGATCGTAATCCGCTGGTGTTCGTGAATCCTGGGCGCAGGGCGCATGGACTAACCGCCACATGGGAACTGCACCGAGGCCAAACGGCGTGACAATCAGCGCGAGTCCTACTGCGATGGATGCAATGATCATCAACCGGAGCCAGTGGCCTCGTCGTGAGCGACGTTGTTCAGTCAATGCGTTTGCCCCTCCATTGTGCCCTATAGTGTAGCAAAACGATCAAGTTCTGCGCGAACTCGGATGGTGCTGCCTATGTCCACTGTCTGTCATCAAACTGTCACCATCTTATGCTCAAATGGGTGTATTCTTATGAGTAGGGCGACCCCACGAAAATTGAATAGTTGGTTTCCCCACAAAGGATGTGTTTATGCCTGAGATTCTTTTAATTCTCATTGCGGCTGTTGTCGTCATTGGAGTAGTAATCTTTCTAAGCGGTCTACGCCTGGTCCCAAACAGCCGTGTTGGCATCGTTGAAAAAATCTTTGCTAACAAGGGATCGGTCAAAGAAGGGTTTATTGCCCTCAACAACGAAGCCGGTTACCAGCCGAAAGTCCTGCGTGGTGGTTGGCATATCCGAGCGCCGTTTCAATACCGGGTCCACCTCGCGCCGCTGGTGACGATTCCGCAAGGGCAGATTGGCTACGTATTTGCCCGTGACGGCGTGCCGATGCACCCGACGCAAACTTTAGGGGCCGTTATTCCTGAGGGTAAAACCTTCCAGGATACCGACGGTTTCCTCAAACATGGCGGACAACGCGGTCCCCAGCGTGAGATACTCCGTGAAGGTACCTATGCGATCAACCTTGCTCAGTTTGTTGTGCTCACCCAGGCTGGACTCTATTTCCTGCCCATTGGTCAGGGCGAAGAGGCCACTTTTAAACGGATGGGTGCGCAGATTCAGGAACGTGAAGGTTTTACGCCTATTGTAATCAAAGGTACTGAAGACGTGGTTGGTGTCGTGACTGTTCATGATGGTCCATCATTGGAGCAGGGTGATATTATCGCTGCCACAGAGGGCGATGACCCAAAGAAACCGGCGACCTATCACAACAACTTCCAGGACACAGAGAAATTTTTGCTCGCAGGTGGGCGGCGTGGTCGCCAATTGCAAGTTCTGGTTGAAGGCACATATTACATCAATCGACTGTTTGCTACTGTGGAGACCATTCCCAAGACCATCATTGAAGTTGGATTTGTCGGTGTTGTCGTCTCCTACATAGGCGACAAGGGCGGCGACCTTTCCGGTGATGAATATAAGCACGGCGAAATGGTTGAAAAGGGCTACAAGGGCGTCTGGAATACTCCGATGATGCCGGGTAAATATGCCTTCAATACCTATGCTGGTAAGGTCATCATTGTTCCAACGACCAACATTATCCTGAAGTGGAACCAGGACGAGGTTGGACAGCACCGCTACGACGAAAATCTGGTAGCCGTGGAGTTGATTACAAAAGATGCGTTCGAGCCACTGCTGCCGCTTTCTGTCGTGATGCACATCGACTACCGCAAAGCACCGCTGGTTATCCAGCGCTTTGGTGACATCAAGCGACTGGTCGATCAAACCCTGGATCCAATGGTAGCAGCCTATTTCAAGAATGTCGGTCAGACCCGTACGCTTATCCAATTGATCCAGGAGCGCAGCCAGATTCAAGATCAATCTTCACAGGAAATGCAAGACCGTTTCGCACACTATAATCTTGAACTGGAGGAAGTGCTGATCGGTACGCCGCGTTCGTCCGAAAACGACCGGAAGATTGAAGAAATCCTGGCCCAACTGCGGGATCGCCAGATCGCCGTCGAGCAAATTGAGACCTACGGGCGTAAAGAGGCGGCAGCCAGCAAAGAGCGTGAACTGCGTCAAGCCGAAGCCATCGCCAAGCAGCAGACACTACTCACGGAATCTGAG
>WNFL01174004.1_pt1 | contig 11470 bp, 12 predicted proteins | sample 5400361 | NCBI WGS metagenome assembly WNFL01 (sample SAMN13153351, study PRJNA577476) | soil metagenome | isolation source: 40 cm soil on Douglas fir-dominated hillslope | place: USA:California | collected 2013-09-17
GCGCTCAATCGCGCCTGCACCTCATTGTTGGAACTTCCGTTTTTGCGTTTGCGAGTGGCTGCCATTGCCATCGTTCCCTCCGCCTGCTTGGTATCGCGGAGGGAACGTATGACTCGCAGCGCCGGTTCCGTCAGGCCGCCGCTTCGCGCCGCAGCGAGTGGAAAAACAGCGCTTGGCCGATGGTCGCCTGCACGGTCTCCGGTAGGAAGGGCTTGGTGATCAGATAGGTAGGTTCAGGCCGCTCGCCGGTGAGAAGCCTCTCCGGATAGGCCGTGACGAAAATCACGGGAATATCGAAGCCGTGAAGAATTTCCGTCACGGCATCGATACCAGAGCCGCCTTCGCCCAAATTGATGTCTGCAAGGACAAGTCCGGGTTGCTGTGCGCGCGCTTTGGCCACCGCTTCATCCTTGGAAGCCGCGGTACCGACAACCTTGTGACCCAACTCGACCACCAAATTCTCGAGATCGAGCGCAATGATGGATTCATCTTCAATGATGAGAACCCGCGATGCGAGCTGTCGTTCGATCGCATGCTGGGCTTCGACGATCGACTGCTCGACTTCCTCCGGCGTTTCGTCGAGGATTTTGCCGGCTTCGCTGAGGGAGAAGCCCTCGACGGCGGTCAGCAGAAGCGCCGCGCGATCGGACGCAGTCAAGGAGCGCAACCGCTCTTCAGGGGTGAGCTGTTTCACATCCACCGATACGTCCTGGTCGAGCTGACTGGCGGTGCTCGCCCAGATCACGTGGAACAAGCGGTAGAGCGCGACCCGCGGAGGCAGATCGGAGGAGAGATCCGATTTTCCCGCCAACAACGCGGTTAATGCCGCCCGCACATAGGCATCCCCGCTTGATTGCGAGCCGGTCAAGGCTCTGGCGTAGCGCCGCAAATAGGGCAGATGTGGGGCTAAAGATTCCGTAACCGTCATGATTTTGTCCCTCGATGGCATGGAACAAACGACCAAAGAGCGAGAATGTTCCATTGTCATGGAACCAGTTTCGACTTTGCCCGTTTTCGGCACTCAGGGAAAGCTTTTCGGGGAGGGGCGCCCGGGGCAACAGCAATTAAGGCAGTAAGCATGGACGGACGATTTTGGGACGGGCCGGCTGCACGACGCGAGGGTGGGAATTTGGACGTGAAAAAAGAACAGCCAGATCGAGAAAAGACGATCGCCGCTCGCGCGCGACAACGTGCCATCGGGCGCGAATTGCGTCGCATGTATGACGAGGTGGTTCAGGAGCCTGTACCCGACGATTTTCTCGATCTTCTGAAGAAAATCGACGCCACAAAGGGCAAGAAGGACTGATCGTCGTGAAACATTTTGACGAGCCCTATATGAGCGCGAGCGGCGAACCTACGCCGATCGCCAACGTGGATGGAGTTTTCCGCAAGGATCTCCTCGACCTGATCCCGTTTTTGCGGGCCTTTTCCCGCTCGCTTTGCGGCGATCGCGAGTTGGCCGACGATCTGGCCCAGGAAGCGCTTGCGAAGGCATGGCAGTCGCGAGACACGTTCCGCGCCGGGTCCAATTTGAAGGCGTGGCTATTCACCATCCTGCGCAATCAATTCTACTCGGACCGGCGGCGGGCGTGGCGGCAAGCGCCATGGGACGACACCGCAGCCGAGCGGGTACCGGTCGCCAGAGGTGAGCAGATGTGGGCGGTTCAGCTTTCCGACACCGCGCGCGCCCTGCGGGGTCTGCCGGCGGAACAGCGAGAGGCGTTGATATTGGTGGGTGCCGGTGGTTTCTCCTATGAAGATGCGGCGAGAATCAGCAATTGTGCTGTCGGTACTGTGAAGAGCCGCGTGGCGCGCGCGCGCAAGGCGCTATCCGCCGCTCTGGAAGGGAGTGGTCCGCTGTCCGGTGAGCCGCGCTCGGCAGGGGGAGACGCCACCAATGAAATTATGGCGCAGCTTGATCGCTTGGCTCCCCTGGATGCACCGGATTCCGGCGAAACATCCGACGGAGAAAGAGACGCCACCTGAAGTCGGCGGAAGATCGCTGCGCCTTCGTCTACTGTTCTGGATCATCATCTGGTTGATGCCCGCCGCGATCGTCAGCGTGGTTCAGGGCATCGACCGTGTCCAGCGCGACGTCAGCGACGTCAGCGACCGTCTCGTTCAGACTGCGCGCAGCAGCGCGGCCGACGAGGAGAACGTCCTTGCTTCCGGCGAACAGGTATTGCGGGCCCTCGCCAATCAGGCGGAAGTGCGCACCGGCGCGCCGGACTGCGGCAAGTCCCTCGCCAACGCGATCAAGGGCCTCAATTATTTCACCAACATCGCGCGCATCGATGCCCGAGGCGAGGTGATCTGCGCCGCGGTGCCGCCGCCGCCCGACCAGACCAATGTGTCCGACCGGCCGTGGTGGGCCGAAGCTGCCCATCGTTCCGGTTTCTTCATCACCCCGCAGATTTACAGTGTCGTCTCGCATCGCAATGTTCTTGGCGGCGTGCTCCCTTTGCGAACGGCGACGGGGGCGTTCGATGGCGCAATGGCGCTCGCCCTGGATGTTGCATGGCTCGACGTTCTGCTGCACACCAAATCCATACCGCAGGGAGCTGTTGTCGCCGTGTTCGATCCTGCGGGCACCATTGTGGCCAGCAATGACCCCGAAGCGGCCGAAAAAATCTTTGCTCAGCCGCCGCGAACGCAAAAAACCAACGCGCTTTTTTCCACCAACGCGAACGGGGAAGGTTGGCGCTACGTATTTGTTCCGCTGTTGAGCAACACGACGACCGTGGGCTTCGCCAGGCGCACAAGCGATCTCTTCGCCAGCACCTACTTGCATGTGACGACGGACCTTCTGCTGCCGGTGCTGATGCTGGGATTGGCGTCCGCGGCCATCTGGATCTTCGCTGACCGGCAGATCACGCGTTGGATCGTATATTTGCGACGCATCGCGACCGCCTATGCCCGCGGGCATTACGCGATCCGGCCGGTGGCGCTGGAAGAAGCCCCGAGCGAGTTTCGCACACTCGGCGAGACCTTTTCCGCCATGGCCAGCGCCGTGCAAGACCGCGACCGCCGGTTGCGCGAGGCCTTGGACAATAAGAGCTTGATGATCAAGGAAACCCATCATCGGGTGAAGAACAATTTGCAGATCGTCATGAGTCTGCTTTCTCTGCAGGCGGGCAAATTGCGCGATCCGGCCGCCAAGGACGCGCTCAAACAGGCGCAGATACGCGTCAATGCGCTCGCCCTCGTTCACCGCATCTTGCACGAGATCGAAGATTTGGGATCGGTCGATCTGCAACGGCTCATCCACGATCTCGCGCATCAGATTCAAGAAGGCTTTGGCGCCGAGCGGCGCGACTTGCGCCTGGAAGTGGACATCGTCGCCCGTCAGGCGCCGAGCGAGATCGCCGTACCGCTGACGCTTTTCACCGTCGAGGCGCTGACCAACGCGTTCAAGCACGCCTATCCGGTGAGCGCCCGCGGCGGTGCGATACGCGTAACCCTCTCGCCCGTCGCAAATGGCAAACTGCGCCTCGCCGTCGAGGATGATGGGCAGGGTGTCCAAGGCGAGCCTGACGGGAGCGGCATCGGCTCGCGCCTTATTCAGGCCTTTGCGCAGCAGGTCGGCGGCACCGCAATTGTCAGCAGGCGCAACACCGGAGGGACGATGGTCGAACTCATCTTCCCCGATCCGCTATTCGAGCATGAAGCGGCAGAGCCGGTTCCGGCGTGAACAATCTTACAAAAGCCCGCTGAACAGATTGACCGCCAGTGCCAGCACGAAGGTGTTGTAGAAGAAAGACAGCGCACCGTGGAACGTGACCAGCCGGCGGAACTCGCGAGTGCATGTCATAACGTCGGCAACTTGGTAAGTCATCCCGATGCAAAACGAGAAATAGACGAATTCGGTGTAGTTGGGGGCGGCATCGGGCTCGGGAAAGATCAGCCCGCGGCCCTTCTTCTGCGCGGGTTCGCCGTAGTAGCGATGCGCATAATGAATCGCGAACAGCACGTTCATGCAAAGCCAAGAGAGCAGGAGTGAGACCAACGCGAGCACGACGAGGTATGCAGCGGTCCCAGCCGCTGCTTGCCGCGCAATGTGGATCTCCGCCAGCACTCCGCCCAGGCTGGAAAGCACGGCGGTAATCATTATCCCGAGGATGACGGGCGCGCTCTCATCCTGTTGCGCCGCCTTGACCTGCAAATGCTCAAGCGTGGCTCTCGTCATCATGTGGCAGATGCTCAGCAGAAGCACCGTCACGCCGGCGTCCCAGCCGATGAGCCAGCGGATTGACCAATGCTCGACCGGTGCAAGAGCGCCGACGGCGGCACCCACCGCTATCGCGGACAACAAACGGAGATGCGCGCCCCGGTGCACCGAATGCCTCGGCGCGGATCGGTGATCGATGGTCAATAGGGCCCCCTTGGTGTTCGTTCGAGAACAGTCTTGCACCGAACGCAAAAAAAGAGGAGCGGGATTGACCCGCTCCTTTCGTGCCGGCCGCTTCTCAGTGACGACCGAGCTTGGAACCGGGCGCTAAACGGCCGGCGGCCGTCCGCGCGCCACCGCGACAATTACGCTCACCAAAAATAGCGCCAGGAACACAACGAAGAGAATCTGCGCGATGCTTGATGCGGTCGCGGCGATCCCACCGAAACCGAAGATCGCAGCAATGATCGCAACCACCAGAAATGTCAGGGCCCAATTTAGCATGGCTACACCTCTTGCCTTTGGCCTGCGTTACCGCGCGACAGCGGGTCTCGTGTTGAGAACGTGACAGCATGTTTGAAAGTTCCTCGGAAGCCCTGCTGCCTTCGGACGCTACTGCGCGAACTGCGCGAAGCGGAATTGTCATTTGCCGCTCGTCGCGGGTTGAAGACGAAGGTTCGAATGGCGTCCGGAACGAATTTGAGTTCGACCGGGCCATTGAAACGGCGGGGCACGCCGTCCAGCAACAGCCATGTGGCGCGTTTCTGGTCGATCGTGAGCCGCGTGCAGGTGAATCGTTCGAAGTGGCCACTGCGCCGCCAATCGGCGCCGAAACTGGTGCTGGCGAGCGCACCGAGATGGTCGAGCCCCGAATATCTCCACGCCTCGCAGCCAAATGACGGCAGCTGGCTTTCTCCACTTTCCCGCTCTGCTGCGCACACGGCGAGCGCCGTCGCCGAGCGCACAGGTGAGTCGTCGCTGCGAAAGCGGATACTCGGACGGACGACAAGAGGCGTGAGGCTCACCACGCGATTCAGGGCCTTCCAAACTTCGGGAAAAATATCCGCTTCAGCGAGTGCTTGGTGCAATTCCCCAACATGGGGAAGCAGACCGCAACTCGCGCAATCGAAAAATATCTGTCCCCCAGCCTTACTCGCGCTCAGCCACGTTGGCTTCATGTCTCCACGCGCCAGGGCCGAAATCATGTCGTCCAGAGATAACCTGCTCCACAGATGACGCGCCCACATGGGGGCGCGAAAACCCGGAAGGAAGAGAACGGGAATGCCCCGCTCATAGGCGATCTGTCCCGCATTCCGCGCCGCCCTTGGACCGCCCACGATAACGAACACGCCAGGCTCCTCCGCGACGGCTGCCCTGCAGGCGTGCGGCACAAGGCGAGGCGCCGCCAAGCGGACCGAATCCAGCCGCGCACCGCAGCAGTCGAGCAGCAGCCGTTGGGTGCGCTCAGCTTGCTGCTGGGCTGCGGGCCCATGCCCGACATCTATGACAACCGACAGCTTCAACTCTTTTGCCACCCGACCTGCTCTCACTTTCACGTCGCTGAAAAGGGAACGTGTAGGGAACCGGCGCAGTTCCCCTTTCACCCATCGGTGACCGAAAAAATGAGAGAAAATACAGGCACTTAACTGAGCTATTGAAAACTCGCGCGGCGCGAGTTCAATCAGCGGCGGGGTACAGACGCTGCGTCAGCAACTTCAACCGCAGAGGTTTTCCGGGCAATGGAAGGGCCGCATCCGCCGGCAGCGCAACCTCCAGCGTTTCGCCGTTTCTTCGCAAGCATTCCAGCCGCAGCTGAGCGCCGGCCGCAAGAACATTGCTCACGGTAACGCTAAGCGCCGGCTCGCGATCGTCTGCCACAGCAAATTCATGCGGCCGCACCAGAGCGATCGCTTCGCCTTCGGCGGGAGGGCTGCCGCTGAGCGGCAACGACACCTCGTCGACGAGGAAGCTGCCACTGACAACGCGCCCGCGAAGCTTGTTGGAGCCACCCAGGAATTCGGCGACGAAGGCGGTTTTCGGATGGGAATAGATCTCCTGCGGTGTTCCCATCTGCTCGATCCGCCCCTCATTCATCACCGCGACCTGGTCGGCAAGGTCAAGCGCCTCCTCCTGATCGTGGGTGACGAAGATGGTGGTCAATTCCAGGCGCTCGTGCAGGCCACGCAACCAGCGGCGCAAATCCTTCCGCACTTTGGCGTCCAGCGCGCCGAAGGGCTCGTCGAGCAGCAGCAATTTTGGTTCGATCGCAAGGGCGCGCGCAAGTGCGACGCGCTGGCGCTGCCCACCCGAAAGCTGCCCGGGATAGCGGTCAGCAAGACCCTCGAGTTGCACCAGAGCGAGCAGTTCTTCCACGCGACGCGATATTTCTGCCCGCGGCGGCCTCTTGGCACGCGGCCTTACCTTCAACCCGAAGGCGACGTTTTTCGCCACCGTCATGTGGCGGAACAGCGCGTAGTTCTGGAACACGAATCCCGCACGTCGTTCGCGCGCAGGGATTCCGAGCCAATCCTGTCCTTGATAGCGCACGGCGCCGATATCCTCACGCTCAAGACCACCCAGGATGCGCAGCAAGGTCGTCTTACCCGAGCCTGACGGCCCTAGCAGTGCGAGGAACGTGCGGCGTGGAATGGCAAGATCGACACCGTTGACGGCCGCTTGCGTCCCAAAGCGCTTCTCCAAGCCCTCGACGACCAGCGCTGTTTGCGCTGTGTCAGTGTCCCCGGACGATGCCGGTTTCGAATCGCCATTCCAAGCCGCTCTTGATGGCAAGGGTGACGAGTGCAAGTCCGGCGAGGAGGGACGCGACCGCGAATGCGGCGACAAGATTGTATTCATTGTAGAGAATCTCCACATGCAGCGGCATGGTGACCGTCTGCCCACGAATGTGCCCGGACACGACGGAGACGGCCCCGAACTCGCCCATCGCGCGTGCGTTGCACAGCAGCACGCCATACAGCAGACCCCATTTCACATTGGGAAGCGTCACGCGGAAGAACGTTTGCCACCCGGTTGCGCCCAGCGAGATGGCTGCTTCTTCTTCCTCGCGTCCCTGCTCTTGCATCAGCGGAATGAGTTCGCGGGCGACAAACGGGAACGTCACGAACATCGTCGCAAGAACGAGGCCGGGAACGGCGAAAATGATTTGGATTCCGGTGGAATCGAGGGCGGGCCCGAACCAGCCGCGCGCTCCGAAAAGCAGCACATAGACAAGGCCCGCAATAACCGGCGAGACCGAGAAGGGCAGATCGATCAGCGTGGTCAGGAAGCTCTTCCCGCGAAACTCGAATTTGGCGATGGCCCAAGCCGCAACGATTCCGAAGACGAGATTGAGCGGTACCGCGATGACGGCGACCAGCAAGGTCAGCCGGATAGCCGATAGGGCATCGGGCTCGGTTATCGCGGCCGCGTAAGCCGCCCAGCCTCGGCGAAGCGCCTCGACGAACACCACGACGACGGGCAGCACCAGGAACAGGCCGATAAAAACCAGCGCCATGGCGATGAGCGCATAGCGGACCAGCTTGCGGTCTTCCGTTGCGCCACGAAAAATTCGGCCCGGTTGAATGGCTGCGCCGGTCATTGCCGTTTGGCCGTCCAGGCCTGAAGAAGATTGATCGCCAGCAGCATCAGGAACGAAATGGCGAGCATGGTGACGCCGACAGCGGCCGCCCCGGCATAGTCGAACTGTTCGAGCTTGGTGACGATGACCAGCGGCGCGATTTCCGAGACCAGCGGGATATTGCCGGCGATAAAGATGATCGAGCCGTACTCGCCGACCGCGCGCGCAAAGGCTAGCGCAGTTCCGGTGATCAGCGCCGGCGCGATGGCGGGCAACACAACGCGCAACCACGTTTGGAACCTTGTCGCTCCCAGGGTCGCGGCAGCCTCTTCGCTCTCGCGATCGAAATCCTCAAGCACGGGCTCGAGCGTGCGCACAACGAACGGCAACCCAATAAACGTCATCGCCACGATGACGCCAGCAGGCGTGTAGGCGATCTTCAGCCCCAATTGTGCGAGCGGGGCGCCGATCCAGCCATTGGGACCATAAAGCGCGGTAAGCGCGATACCGGCTACCGCCGTCGGCAACGCAAAAGGCAGATCAATCAATGCATCGACGAAGCGCTTGAACGGGAATTCGTAACGCACCATCACCCAGGCGACGACCACCCCGAAAAACGCGTTGATCGCCGCAGCGAATGCGGCGCCGCCAAAAGAAAGCCGCAACGCGGCCAACACACGCGGCGCCGTCACCGCGCTGAAAAATCCCTGAACCCCGAGCTCCCAAGGACGCAACACCAACGCCGCCAAGGGCACGAGAACGACAGCGGACAGATAGAACAGTGTGAAGCCCAGCGCGGGACCAAATCCGGGGAGCACACTCGGTTCACGCCAGGCACTCCGGCTTGGCGACAAGGAATAAGAGGCTACAGCGCTCATGCGACGGCCGGCTATTTCCTGGCGACGATCGAATCGAAGATTCCGCCATCGGCGAAATGCTGCGCTTGGACTTTTTGCCAACCGCCCAGATCCCCGCCCACCGTGTAGAGCTTGATCTGAGGGAAGTGCTTGGCGAATCGTGCCGCCACCTCCGTATCACGCGGCCGGTAGTGATTCTTCGCGGCGATTTCCTGTGCCCGCTTCGAATAAAGATATTGCAGATAGGCCTCGGCAACGGCGCGCGTGCCGTGCTTGTCGACATTGCGGTCGACCAATGCGACGGGAGGCTCGGCAAGGATCGAGGCCGGGGGGTAGACGACATCGTAATTGCCGCCGAATTGCGTCTGAGCCAAATAGGCCTCGTCTTCCCAGGCGAGCAGGACGTCGCCGATGCCGCGCTGCGCGAAGGTGAGAGTCGCCGCTCGCGCACCGGTGTCGAGCACAGGAACGTGCTGGTAGAGCGCCTTCATGAAGCCCTTGGCCTTGCTTTCGTCGGCGCCGGGGAGATGGCTCGCGTAAGTCCAGGCGCCGAGATAGGCCATGCGCGCGCCGCCGGACACTTTCGGGTTGGGCGTGATCACCTGCACACCGGTTTTGATCAGATCACTCCAATCCGCGATATGTTTCGGATTCCCCTTGCGCACCAGGAAGACGATCGTGGAGGAATAGGGCGTGCTGTTTTGCGGCAGCCGCTTTTGCCAATCGGCAGGCAGGAGCTTGGCCTTGCCGGCGATAGCGTCAATGTCCGCGGCGACCGCAAGTGTCACGACGTCGGCGCTCAAGCCATCGATGACAGCGCGCGCCTGAGCGCCAGAGCCGCCATGCGACTGGGCGATCACGACATCGTCGCCGGTTTTGGTTTTCCATTCCGCGGCAAAAGCCGCGTTGATCTCTTTGTAGAGCTCACGCGTCGGGTCATAGCTGACATTCAGAAGCTGAACCGTCTTCGCCTCGGCGATCGAAGGAACACCGACAGCGATGGAGGCAAGCGCGGCCATTCCGGCAAGGTGAACCAGATGTCTGCGCATGATGGGTCTCCCGACTTGCCCCATTGAGAACGTTTGTACCGGCGAAAATGATGTCGAACCGTACCGCTCACGCTCTCGTTTTTTTCGCACGAGCTCTTACGCTCAAGCTTCACGCGTCCGAATGCCAGAAAAGTTCAAAGGAGCGAGATCAGGGCTATTCCGAGAACCCACGGAAGGACACAGATCGCCAAGCCCAGAATCCACCAGCCGAAGGTCTCTCCCGGTCCGGGCACTCCGCGATCCTGAGAAAAAAGATCGTCAATGGATTCGCCAGGTGTCGTCGCAGGCTCGCATGGGCTGATTTCGGGATATTTGGGAATGAAGTTCAGTCCCATCTCTCTCTCCTCAGTTTCTCCAGCGAACGGTCACCCCGAAGGTGCGAGGGTCTCCCAAAAGGCCAAAGACCGCACCAGAATTGCCAGGTTGACCACTTAGATATTGGAAGTAATGCTGGTCGAACACGTTCTTCGCCCACACAAAAGCCTCCCAGCCATTGGAAAACAAAAAGCCGGCGCGCAGATTGACCAGCGTATAGGCGTCGATCTTCAGATATTGGGAATCCGACGCGTCGGAATAGGTCGACGAGCGGTAATTGGCATCGAGTCCGACATAAGCCATGCCGTCAAGCGCCTCTGTGGTGACCGGGATTCGGTACTCTGCCCCGCCTGAGACAACCCATTTGGACAGACCTGCAAGCGGTTTGCCACTCAAATCGCAAGCCGTGGTCGAGGCGCCGATAAGTTCCAGCGGACAGGGGCCGTTGGCGAATTTGACATATCTGCCTTCGGTCACGGCACCCGACACATAACCCGAAAAATTCTCGCCTAGGACAAACGCAGAATCGAGTTCGATGCCTTTGGAGCGGACCTTCGGGATGTTGGCGAGATAGCCGCGCAAAGCGCCAGGGCCGGAGTCCACGACATTGACTTGGTAATCGGTGACCTCGGTGTCGAACGCCGCGAGATTGAGGGTCAGCCGGCGAGTGAAGAATTCGTTCTTCACACCCAGCTCGTACGTGGTGACGTTTTCCGGTTTGATGACGGCGGTCGTGACCACCGGGTTGTTGTTGGCATCCACCGGAATTCCGGCGAGATTGATGCCGCCGGATTTGTGTCCCTTGGAATAGGTGCCATAGACCATGGTGTCCGGCGTGATGTCGTAGGAAAGATTGGCCTGTCCCGACAAGCTTCCGTCGGAGAACTTCGCCGAATAGGCTTGCGGGCGAACGATCGACAGCAGCTTTGCGACATCCCCGGCATTGTTGGCGCCGGACCGCGGATTGCCGCCCGACGCGACCTGGCTGTAGCTGCCGGACTTGTCTTCGTAGGTGTAGCGCAGGCCTGGCGTGAGATGCAGCTGATCGGTGATGTTCCAGGTCACTTGCGCGAACCCGGCATAGCTTTTGGTTTCGGAACGCGCGATCGCGTCCGAGCGATAACCGTCCAACAGGTTTGCCGGCAAAGTCAGCGGTGTCAGCAGCCAGCGCGTCGCGTCGGCGCCATATTCGGCGATCGGCGTCGCATCGATCTTCTGGTGAAACGCAAAAATCCCGGCGACATAATCAATGGTTTGTTTGCCGTTCGAAGCGACCCGGAATTCCTGGCTATACTGGTTCTGGTTGTCCGGGTTCTGCGATTTTGTCTGGATCGACAATCGCGTGAAGTCGCGGTCGCTCGCCGGATCCCAGTTCCAGGTGCGCCACGCGGTTACCGAAGTCAGCGTCGCCGGTCCGAAATCCCAATCGGCAATCGCCGAGATTCCGCCGATGACCTGATTGGCCTGCGCCGGGCTGTTGGTGTCGATCTTGCGGTCGAAGGGA
>WNFL01109860.1_pt2 | contig 11468 bp, 6 predicted proteins | sample 5400361 | NCBI WGS metagenome assembly WNFL01 (sample SAMN13153351, study PRJNA577476) | soil metagenome | isolation source: 40 cm soil on Douglas fir-dominated hillslope | place: USA:California | collected 2013-09-17
TCCGTTTCCTCTCCCACCTTATCAAAGCCCGTCTCCGGAGCTCCTAACCCAACAGGAAGGATCAGCCGACCATTGGAGAGATGATCAAGAGCTACAGTTTCTCCAGCTAATTTCCAGGGACGTCGACGTGAAATTGGAGTCAGCATTGTGCCCATGCGCACGCGACTGGTACTCATAGCAACCGCACTCAATGCCACCCATGGATCATTTCCAAAGATAGTATCCCAGTAAAAGATGCCATCCCATCCAACCTCTTCTGCCTCCTGGGCCAGTTTGGCCAGTGTACGCGCATCCACATGAGCAGGCAAAGTGAGACCATACTGCATAGATATCTCCTCTGGAACCGTAAATGTGCCTTTTCGAATTCTAACAGTAGTATATGCGATACTTCATGACATCTCCTGTCATATTTTTCTGGTAGAATGATGATCAGAGATAAAAATAGTATTAGAGAAACGAGGAGAGGAGGTTCTATGCGCGCTGATCGTTTGCTTTCTATTCTATTGCTCCTCCAGGTGCACCGTCGCCTCACAGCCCGTGAGCTGGCCAAACGTCTGGAAGTATCTGAGCGCACGATTCACCGTGATATGGAAGCACTGAGCGCGTCAGGCATTCCAGTTACCGCGGAACGTGGCATCAACGGTGGTTGGAGCCTTTTGGAAGCATATCAGACGAACTTGACCGGCCTCAATGAGGCGGAGATTCAGGCGATCTTTCTCACTAACCCCACCCGCCTCTTAACCGACCTGGGATTGCACAAGGCATCTGAAGCGGCGCTCATTAAGCTGCTAGCTGCACTTCCTTCCCTATCTCGTCGCGACGCTGAGTATGCACGCCAGCGCATCTATGTCGATGCCTCCAGTTGGCATAATACAGAGGAAGCTGTTCCTTGCTTGTTGACTTTGCAGGATGCCATCTGGCAAGAACGCAAACTGCATATCTCATATCGGCGAGGTGATGATAGTCACGTCGAGCGGACTGTCGATCCCCTTGGCCTGGTAGCCAAAGGAAATGTGTGGTACCTGGTAGCCGCCGTGGAGAGTGAAATGCGCACCTATCGCGTCTCACGTGTACAGAGCGCCAGTATAACCGATCAGGTATGTATTCGGCCCCCAAAGTTCGACCTGGCGGCACACTGGGAGCAATCTTCCGCTCACTTCAAGGCTAACCTCCCCCGCTACCTGGCGACCGTAAGAGTAAACCCGGCTATACTCTCTCGGATGCGTTACGCAAGTAGATTTGCAAGCATTGAGCATGCCGAACCGCCTGATGCGGATGGATGGATTCAGCTCTCCATGCGCTTTGATGAAGAGCATAATGCATGCGAATACATAGTAAGTTTCGGTGCACAAATAGAGGTTGTGGAACCGCAAGCCTTGCGTGAACAAGTTATACGCGCAGCAGAGGAAGTAATTGCATTCTATGCCCAGAAATCTTGCGGTCCCCTGGTAAAGCCTGGTAATACATATCAAACTTGAAGAAGAAATGCTTTTTTTACCCGAGCTTTGCCATTCTTATTTTATGTCAAGTTACTTGTTCTCGCCTTGCTGAATTTCTTTTCCTCCGAGCCTGAAAAACCATCTCCTGCTCAGGTTAGTCCCATATTGTTCAGTGCCTCAAACTCTTATAAAATTCAAGAGTGTTTGATAATTTCTTTCCCTCGCTTTCAGTAAGAATAGTCCTTTATGGCTATATTTCAACATGTATCATTAAATTTCATTATGATTATGTTAGTATATTCATCATCCTCAATTTACATATTGCAGCTTATTTTATCTGCAAGCGTTCCTTGTGAGGAAAATATACTGTGGGTGTTGTGCGACTAGAAAGAAAGGTATTTTGCACTTTCAACAGCAAACGGAGGAAACAAATTTTCTTCCATCTAAAGCGGTTCGTTTTGTAGTGAAATTTCAGCTTGCAGTGATTATTTGCCTGCTTCTACTAGGTGTCTCCCTGGGAGTAAATATCAAAGGAGCACATGCGCAAAGCCAGGCTACCCATACTACACAGAGAACCCAGCTTGCAAAAATGTCCTCCACCGGTTCCGGCAACTGGTTCCCTTATCCCTCATGCACATGGTGGGCCAATCAACGCTACCAACAGCTACATGGTGTTTATGTGCCATGGAGAACGCAATCAGACGCCTGGGCATGGACGGCTCGTGCACATCAATTCGGCTGGCATGTCTCTACGAGAGCCAGTCGGGGTGCTATCATAGATTTACAACCATGGGTACAGGGCGCCCATGGAGCGGGACATGTAGCCGTGGTGGAGAAAGTTTACAGCGACGGCAGTGTGCTCGCCAGCAATACGAACTGGGGTGCCCATCCATACAGTGTGGCCTACGTCCATTTCCATCCTGGCAGTGGAGTCACATTTATTCAATGGTAGAGTAGTTCGATAGTTAAGTATTTACAACACCCATGACCTGAGACAGAGATCAAGCATCTAAACAGATGTTTGATCTCTATTCACTTTATCTTGAGAGGTGAATAGAGACCATAAAAGGGACAAATCCGCAGCTATCTAATTATTAAATAGACACTTTCCCAATACCTCTATGGCGAACCTCGCAGATGATTGAGTTGTTGCTGGAGCAAGGCATTATAGGATTGCAATTGAGTAACTTCGGCTTGTAAGTTCTGTTGCATTTGTAAAGCTTGCTCCAGGCTAGTACGGAAAACCTCGCGCTCTTGTAAGGCTTTGTCCAGACGCCCACGGTATGCTTCCCGCTCCTGCACTACCTGGTCGAGGTTCTTTCGCATGCCTTCTCGCTCCCGATTTACCTGCAAAAGCTCATCGCTGCGCAGTCCGTGCTCATGATGCGCTTGCTCTAATTGTTCCTCAAGTTCATGAATATGCTCCCGTTCCTGAACAATGCGTGCCGTCAGACTCATAATCTCGTTTTTACGACCTTCGCGCTCGTTTTGCAGTTCATTCTGTACGCGAATAATCTCGGGAGTATACCGCCAGCCGAGCAAGACCTGGTAGAGTTCGTGTTGAGCACTCCCATCCTGACTGATACGCCGCAGGTTTTGCAATGTTGGTATATCCCAATCCCCACTTGCTAGCAAACTACCCAGTGCGCGCAAGGAAACTGTAAGCTGATCGGGATTTAATATCCCTGTACGGTTGTTTACCAGCCCATAACTGCTCAGAGCCTGTGCAGGTCCATAAACTTCCTTGAACGGACCTAACAGGCCTAATACACTTACAGCTTCCCCGCGCAGCCTGGCTGGCGCATGCATATCATTGACTATCCTCTGCAGAGCTGCAGGAGCCTTTTCTCCTAAAAACAGGAAGATATGCGTAAGTTGTTCATGGTGTTCCGGATAATCGTACAATACAGTTACCAGGTGCTTTACTACAGCTTCGCCACCTAGCAACAGCAGCAAAGCGATAATACGCAAACTGGTTACTTCTCTATCGTGAATCTGGACATATTCCAGCAAGGACGGTGTCATCTCATGGCTAGCCAGTGGCAGCGCCGCTTCATCATAGATACGTTCAAGTAGTAATGCCTGAGCCATGGCGATATCCTCTGACTTTTCGCTACTCAGCATTTCAACCAGGGCATTTTTAATAGCATCAGTTGGCATGCTATGAAACACCTTCATGGCGGCATCTCTACGCGCCCGATTGTTTATATCGCCATGAGCAGCCCAGATAAAAGGCAGAGCAGGAGCTCCAATTTCACGTAATACATCACATGCTGCCTGAGCCACCGCTTGATTCTGGTCAGTGATCAGTTCACCTACAGGATGTACCGCCAGCGCTCCCGCTTTAATGAGGGTGATCTCTGCCCCACGCCGGCGCTCTTCTTTACGCAAAGATGTCAGGAGTTCATTCAGTACGCGACCCTGCCAGTTGGGCCTTTTCGCCAGGCGTACCAGGGCATCAGAAACATGCTCTATCAGGTGTGCGTCTTCCAATCCATCCAACAGAGCAGGAATACTTACAGTTACCAGATCATTGGTCAATATCTCCATGAGTGACTCATGGGCACGTAAAGGTAAAGACGAGGAAAAGAGACGCACAACCTGCGTAATTGCAGTCGGCTTTTGCTGCACTAACGTCACAATTATACGTTGAGCGTATTCCTGTACATTCAGGCGCGAGTCTGCCAGGCCCGTGATGAGCGGCATCAATATCGCATGACCAAACCGGGGCAGGATAGCTAGTGCAGCATCAGCACGCTCAGGCTCACCTAACAGGCTAACTAGTGGTGAAATTGCCTCCGGATATCTGAGAAGAAGCTCAGCAACTCCTTCACGCCAGGTTGGACGATCTATAACTTCTAGCAGTGCCGGTACCACAATCGCCCCAGGCATATCAATTAATGTTTGCCACACATACCCCTGCACACGCTGATCTTCGTCAAAGAGATGCTGGACAAGTACATGAGCAGCATCAGCACCCTGCATACGCAAAACAGTCATGATTTGCCGGACCTGAGCATCACTGGCCTGGGGTATAGCGCGTACCAGGTCTTCGCCTGGGAAAGGCTCCATACCCAATAACGCACGGCGTACACGTGCTGTTACTGGTGTCTCCTTCTGGACATCTAAGGCATGTATCAGACCTTCCAGTGAGGTGTGGCCCAGGGCGCTTAAGGCATCTATGGCTTCTTCATAGATCTGTGGTTGGGGATTGGCAAGTACCTCAAGCATCGGTCCTACTACCTCTTTCGTAGCAAACTGGCTGAGAGCGCGTACGTCAACAAAGGATCAGCCTGACCAGTGCGCGAGAGTGTAATGAGCATGGGTAACATACGCTCATCATGCAAGCGTTCTGCTATCTGCACCAATAAGCGCGTGCGTCCTGGTACGATCCTGAGCATGATCTGAGCCAAAGGCATAACGACCGGTTCACCAATCTCACCTAAAATATAGGCGGCTCTTTCAGCTACAAGCTCATTGGGATCCGACAATAAGAGATCTATCAAGCCAGGAATACTGGCTGGGCTATAACTACGCAGGGCCGCTACAACTTGCTGCTGCACGAGTAGAGAGGGATCAGCCACAAGACGCAGTAGACCGGGCAGAGAGCGCGTATCATGGATATTCTTTACAATTTCAACCAGGCGCATACGCACAATTTCTGGTGCATTTTGCCGCAGATACTCCAGCATATAGGGTGTAGCATTTTTACCTATTTCCTGGAGGGCATCCGTTATATTGTGTACGAGCATTTCGTCCGCTGACGAGAGATATTTAATCAACAGATTGACCGCCATCTGTGCCATAGGGTCGATGGCTTCCATAGTAGTCACACCGGTTACTTCCTTTGCCGGTGATGTATGTACCACTGAGGATGAAGAAATTGGTCCGCTCGCCACGTGAACCAGCAGTTCCTGCGCCTGCTGCTGGATCTCAGCTTCAAAAGTATAGCTCGAGCCAAGGACAAAAATAATGCTCTCGAGGATATGTTGGTAATGAGTTGCACTGAGTTGCTTTTGTGGATCCTTCTCCTCAAGATAGTACGCGAGTATGCTAAGAACAGCCTCGTGAATCTGACGTGTCGCTGCGCCAGGAGAGCGATTTTCAAGCTCCTGTAAGATAGAAAGCAGGCTAAGTTCTGGCCCCAGTCGTAACAGCGACTTGACTGTACGATCAACAATATACTGCTCCTGGTCCGCTAGACAAGCGATCAAAGGCTCCACAGCACTACTAGCCTGCGTTCCTCCAAGAATATTGATAGAGGCAGTCTGTAATCGGAGGCTTCTGTTTGGCGCTGGTTGGCTCAGTTGTGCAGCATAGGGAACTGCATCTTCGCCAAATTGCCACAGTATACGGCACAGACGTTTGACCTGTGCTTCAAATGCAGGCAGATCAACGGTATCACACAGATATGTAAAAAGCAGTTCAAGAACGGCTGACATATCGAGTAGCACTAAAAATTCCTCAATACCTTCCACCTCCAATAAGGGTATCAATGCATAATACATTTCCTGGACACCCTCTTCGGCACAACGAGTGAAGATATCGGCTAATTCATCCCTACTTGTTTGGTTACCCATCACAGTGGTTAGCATGGTTGCTAGAGACGCAGGCAGAACACTTTCTCGCTGAACATCAGCCTGGGGAGGCGTCCATGTAACGCCCATACAAATCAAACTTAGTGTTACCATCTGCAAAAAAGACAGTGAAGAAACAGCTACAGGTATCTTGCCTGTAGCTAATGTACCACTATTCGCATGTACACGCCCCATTTTAATGAACCACTCCGCCAATTGCATAGGATTATCTACTAGACCAACCCAGAGCGCGATAATATTGCTCCAATCTTCAACGCGTGCCAGAAAATCGCTTGCAGGTGATGGAGAAGATGTTTGTTCATTGGTAGCGTTATTTAAAAAATATTCAGCTGCCCAATAGTCTGCAAATAATGCATGACGAAAACTGAGTATTCCTTGCGAGCTTAATTCTATAAGACCGCCATCCTGAGCAAAGTTCAGGATGTTAACCAATGCTGTCAGGTCGTATGTAAACTGAGATGGCGTACCTTCCAATAATCCTCTAGGCGCACATTCATTCAGCCAGGCAACAAGCCCCTCAGCCACAGCTTCATTAGGTCGCCCCCCGTGGACAGAAACAGATATAGGTAATGCATACGGGTCACCTGACCAGTGTGCGGCACAGGCAATACTACTGAGCACATGCACTATCTCGCTCTCGGCAGGCGCTTCTTTTTTCCACGTCGGCTGTTTCTGGGCTCGTTCAAGCAACTGAACAGCGTATTCTTGTAGGAGCAGCCCTCTCGTATCAAGCTCTTTGCCTCGTTCAATACCAATAGTATCGATGATTTCCAACAATGTAAACAGCATGAAAGGATTAGTACAGAGATAGCGTAGGCGACTATATTCAATTAACTGCATAATCTGACCAGCAGTATGTTGCCAGCCTCCTGGCTGATCTTCAATATATTGCTCAATGAATTCGCGGACCTGCTCAAGTTGGAGAGGCCTCATCAGTGCCCGCTCTATATGCCCCTCATCGACCAATTTCACCACATCTTGCTGCTCCAGATAATCTGCTTCGCGACAAGTAATCACGAAGCGATTTTGCGTCATCAGCAGCAATTCTGCCAGTTCTGCTGAGATATCTGCCCTGTAATGAGCATCCACCTCGTCTAAGCCATCGCAGAGCAACAACAGACGCCCCTGCGCTAGCAGTTTCTTGAGGTACGGGCGCAAATGTTGCATACCTGTAAGATCACTCTCTAGCAGGTAGGCCAGCAGTCCTGTTCGGCGTATAGAGTCAGGTTGCCCACCTGCGTCTCCTTGGTCAGTAGGCGCCATATTGCTGTGCTGGCCTGTTTTGAGATACAGGCTATAGTATTTGAGAGGAATGAAAATGGGAATTTTTTTACGACCGCGCCATATTGCTGAGCGCTGCTGCAAAGCAAGATAGTGACTGTATTGCAGAGCCAAAGATTTACCCGAACCTGCAGCGCCCAGCAGTAATAGCGATGTATCTGGTAACTGAACCAGTAACTCGTCCAGTGAAAGGCTCTGCTCCTGCTTGGAAGTGGAGGGATCTGGTGTATACTCATAGTAAGCTACCGGCGTTTTATAAATAGCTGCCAGCGATGGAAGTGAAGTATAGAGAGTTCGATAACGCTCAAGCGCCTTTTGGGTATCGCGTACATATGCCAGGATGGTTAGTGGTTTCATTACAACGATGGTAGCAACAGAAATACCTATTACTTCAATCAAAGGTACGAGCCATAATAGCGGCAGGTGCATGATCAAGGCAACCAGCGCGGCAAATGGTTGGCTGCTCCTATTTCTACCAAGCAGCGAAAATGGATTGAAAAGCCAGAACAAGCTCAGTTCGATAAAACTGAGCAGGAATGTGATGGCAATAGAGATAAGGACGTTGCGTACAATACGCAACAATAGTGATCGCCTTGTAGCTATAGCTATACTTGAACGAACAGAATTGGAGGGATGCTGCACACCTGTCATACAATTATAGCTGCCTTTCAATTTTCTTACAGGTCTGTGGTAGAAGTAGTATATCCCACTCAATGAATACAAACAAGTATAAGCGGTAGCTAACAAACAACCTGGTATGTATGATGTTTTTTGCAACCATCCCAAATTTGTGACGTATTACATAGAAATTTTGTGTGACATATGCTTTACTTAAAGTGGCTAATACGTAATTTGCCTTTAGTACAATACGGTTACGGCTTACACAACTGAACCGTTCATAACACTGAAGCAATTTAAATTAATATTTGTCTATGTTACTTTATAAAATTCATCATCATTTGAAAGAGGCAGGTGTATGAAACGAGCTAACCCTTCGTTCTCTGCTAAAGAACATCAAGGGGATGAGGATGAGCTAGAAGATACCACTAAACTACCAGCTATTAAAGCAACTGTTACATCGGACGTTTTAGAAAAAACGCAACAGCCCTCTATCGATACAAAAGCTATGATGAAACCTGATGACATACATGATAATACACCTATTGAGAAACGTGATACACTTGAACTAGCTAGCATGCATATTGATGCTCCCTGCGAAATTGAAGAGAAAGCGGAGCCGACAAATGATGTGTCCTCCCCGGCTGATGAAGAATGTGGTAAACGCAATGCTGCCGCGAGTGGATATGATCAGACTTTGGGTCCGGACAATATTTCTGAACTGGCTTTCATTGAAGCCGTTGATACGAACAAGCTTTATACTATTTCCGCACAAAATCTGTTTATGGAGCCCAGTCCATCCACACCTGTACCTTCTGGCGCCCTGGAAGACATAATGATGGCACCTGTTCCAATCACTCCTATACCACCTGACATAACGGAAGATGAGGCTATTGAAACTATTTCAACCCGCGAACTAGCCTCCGTACATTCATCCGCTGGAGATCATTATCCAATGCCGCAAAAGCCCATGTCACGAGGGAGAGCAATACTCCTCGCGGCGTTACTGCTCATCCTGGTCTTCAATGCCGCAACTCTCGGCTCCGGACAATTTATTGGAGCTCAGGGCTGGGCTTATATCCTGGGCGGACCTGCCAATACAAACAACCCTAATCTACTCAATAATATCGCCAATCAGCTCCGCCTTCACCCAACACCGGGAGCAACAGCTCAGGCCACTCAGATAGTCACTCCCCAGCAGTATATTAATTTGATTGTACATGGTATGACGCTCGATCAGAAACTGGGTCAGATGATGATCGTACAGTTCACTGGCCCAGACTATGGGTTAGACATCAGCACGATGATCACCCAATACAATGTCGGAGCTGTCCTTATTTTCAGCGCCAATAATAATATTCACGATAGGGATCAATTACGCAACCTGATTACACAGATGCAGCATAATAGTGTTCCTATCCCCTTAGCGGTTGCCATTGACCAGGAAGGAGGGACGGTAGATCGCTTGATAAGTCTTGATGGTGCTCGTCCATCTGCAACCCAAATCGGTCAGACCAATGATCCAACGCAGGCTACGGCGGAAGGGATCCTGGATGCCAGAGATCTTTCATACTACGGCATCAACTTGAATCTCGCTCCGGTCGTAGATGTCACCAACATCTACAATCCCCAGTTGTACTTGCGCACCTTTGGCAATAACCCCACGCTTGTTACGAAAATGGCAGCCGCCTATCTTCATGGTTTACAGCAGAGTGGTAAAGTTCTGGGCACCCTTAAGCATTTTCCAGGGCTGGGAGATGTTGGCGCAGATCCCCATAACGCTGTACCCTATCTGACACGCTCGCAAAGCCAACTAGAAGCGATTGACTGGGCGCCCTACCGCACCCTTATTCGCCAGGGTAATGTTCATGCCATTATGGTAACCCACGAGATTGTCACCCAGATAGATAGCAAAAATCCGTCATCGCTCTCGTATAAGCTCGTTACGGGCATTTTGCGCAACGAACTAGGATTTCAGGGTGTAATTATGACCGACAGCTTGACCATGGAGGGTATTACAGCCTATTATTCAGAAGCGCAGGCGGCAGCATTAGCAGTTGAAGCAGGGTCTGATCTGTTGATGGGCGCCACTTCACCTCGTCAAGTGGGGAATATGATCAATGGCATTAAGCAGGCCATTAATAGTGGCAGCATCAGCATGCAGCGGATAGATGACTCAGTCCGCCGCATCCTGATGATGAAGTATGAAATGGGATTGTTACACATTCCAACAACATAAGGCCAACCATGACCACAGGCAGGTACACTTGCCTGATTTTATGTGGCATTTCCAAGAATGCCTTTATATACAATAGAAGGGGTAGTGATGCTTCGTTCAAGCGCATCGCAAGCAGAATCGGTGCAAGAAAAAAAATGGAACCTACTCTTAATCAGCCTGATTGTACTAGAAACGCTTTTGGTAGGACTAGCGCTGGTACCAGCACAGCTTTGGACACGTATATTACCAAACGCGGCTAACGCTGCACTTGATGGTCCATTCCCCCCACAAATTTCGCCGGTAATCACGTTCCTACTCTATATTTTCCCCACACTCATTGGTTTTTTCAGCCGTACCTGGCAACGGGCCCTACTCTTCGCCACACTGCCCGCCTGGATTGGCCTGGGAGCATTCCTCGTCGCAGCCACCTTTAAAGTAGGAGCCTTCTATCTCGTCTCGCCAGATCATGTGACCGCTAATGTCAGCGTGCTGGAACTATTCGCCGCTCTTGGGGCTATTGGTTGGCTTAGTCGTGCTATTTTTAAGACGAAATAGGCTAGATATGCAAAAAACCTCTCTTCGTCCTCTACGCCTGATTAGCATGAATGCCGATAAACTTGACAAGCAGAGGTTGGAGGAGCAAAATGAGTGGGTGAATAATAAAATTGATTCAAGAGGGTTACTACAACCATTGACAAGTAACTCACAGCAAATACAGCCTGGAAGTTCATCGGTAGAAATATCGCACAGTGAACAAGAGGCTCTCCTGCTCCTCAAGCGTACACCTAGTAGCTACCTGCTCAACCAGGGGTATGGGTTGTGGGTCTTTATTTCCTTGTTCTTGATCACGGTTATCGTGACACGCAAATTGTCAGTGGCAGAATATGGTGTCTATGCTATAGCTATGGCAGCCTTCAACACTATTGCCTATATTGTTGCCTTTGGCCTGGAAGATGCTACCACAACCTTTGTACCTCGCGTCGTTGCTGAGCACGGCAAGGCCTCTGCCGCCGCGCTGATGCGCCGCGTACTCTATTTACGCTTTGCCATTCTGCTCCTGAGTCTTGTTATTATGCTCTTTGCCCTCCCCATTTTGGCAGCTATTATCGCGGCCATCCCCATCAATGGATCTCTCAGTGTGGCAGCGGGCTTACGCGATCCGACATTGCTCAGCCACATCACGCCTATCGCGGTATACGTGCTGGGCAACGGCATTTGCGGTTTGAGTACTGCTATCTGTGCTTCCTTGATGCGCATGCGTTTCGTCTTCATCGTCGGCAGCATCACTCAGTTGTTCCTGCTGGGACTCAGCTT
>WNFL01059569.1_pt2 | contig 11467 bp, 9 predicted proteins | sample 5400361 | NCBI WGS metagenome assembly WNFL01 (sample SAMN13153351, study PRJNA577476) | soil metagenome | isolation source: 40 cm soil on Douglas fir-dominated hillslope | place: USA:California | collected 2013-09-17
GCGATCGGCTGGCCGGCGCCGGTCAGGAGCGCCGTCGGGGTGAACGCCACGATTCCGGCAGTCGGGCCGCAGGCCGCTTACGACATCGCCGCCAGATCGGGCTGCCGGACCGCGAAGGTGAAGGTCGCCGAGCGCGGGCAGGGCGAGCGCGACGACCTCGAGCGGGTGGCCGCCGTCAGGGACGCGCTCGGTCATGACGGGCGGATCAGGGTCGACGCCAACGGCGGCTGGGACACCGAGCAGGCGGCCAGCATGCTGCGGCAGCTCAGCCGGTACGGCCTGGAGTACGCCGAGCAGCCGTGCGCCACCCTGGATGAGCTGGCCAGGCTGCGCCGGCTGGTGGACGTGCCGCTCGCTGCTGATGAGTCGATCCGCAAGGCATCGGATCCGCTCGCCGTGCGCGCGGCGGGCGCCGCCGACATCGTGGTGCTGAAGGTCGCGCCGCTCGGCGGGGTGCGAGTGGCGCTGCGGGTCGCAGCCGAATGCGGGCTGCCGGTGGTCGTCTCCAGCGCGCTGGAGTCCTCCGTCGGCCTGGCCGCGGGTGTCGCGCTTGCCGCGGCACTGCCCGAGCTGCGCTATGACTGCGGGCTCGGGACGATGCAGCTGCTGACCGGGGACGTCACGAGCCGGCCGCTGCTGCCGGAAGGCGGGCTGCTTGCAGTGGGTGCACGTGAGGTTGAGCCTGTACCTATCGCCGCGTGGGAATGTGATCCGGCACCCTGGCGTCGGCGGGTGCTGGCCGCCGCGGAGTTCCTCGGGTGAACCCGTCCGCCGCGCTGGCCGCCGCGCTCGTCGACGAGCTGATCAGGTGCGGGCTGAATGAGGTTGTGCTCGCCCCTGGTTCGCGGAGCGCGCCGCTGGCCATGGAGTTTCATCGCCGGGCGCAGGCGGGCGACCTGCGGCTGAGCGTACGGATCGACGAGCGGAGCGCCGCCTTCTGCGCGCTGGGCCTGGCCAAGGCGAGCGGGTCGCCGGCCGCCGTGCTCTGCACCTCGGGAACGGCGGCCGCGCATTTTCACGCGGCGGTGATCGAGGCGGACGAGTCGGCGGTTCCGTTGCTGGTGCTCACCGCCGACCGGCCGCCCGAGCTCCGCGGCACCGGCGCCAACCAGACGATCGACCAGTTGCGGCTGTACGGTCCCGCGGTGCGCTGGTTCTGCGAGGTCGGCGTCGCGGAAGAGCGGACCGGGCAGGACGGGTACTGGCGCAGCGCGGCCTGCCGCGCCTGGGGGCTGGCGTCGGGATCCGCCGGCGGCGTGCCGGGACCGGTGCACCTGAACCTCGCGATGCGCGAGCCGCTGGTGCCGGACGCCCCGTTCGCGGACGGACCGCCGCCCGCCGTCGATGAGCCCCGGGGGCGGCCAGATGGCGCACCGTGGACCACGTTCGGCGCGGCTGCCGAGCTGCCGTGGGCCGAACGCGGTCTCGTCGTGTGCGGCGATGGCGACTACGACCCAGCACCGCTGCTGAGCCTGGCCGAGCAGGCTGGCTGGCCGGTGCTCGCCGAGCCGTCATCCAACGCGCGGTGCGGCCCGTGCGCGCTCGGGGCCTACCAGTACCTGCTCGCCGATCCAGGGTTCGTCGCGGCGCACCAGCCGGACGTGATCGTCTCGGCGGGCAGGCCTGGGCTCTCCCGTGGCCAGCTCGGCCTGCTGCGATCGGCCGGTCTCGGCCGCCATGTGGTCATCGCCCAGGGGCCTGGCCGGTGGTCCGATCCCGCCAGGAGCGCGACTGCCGTGGCGGCTAGCGTCCGGCTGGCCGGGCGGTTGTCCGGGCCAGAGCCTGATCGGCCGTCCGGATGGCTGTCGGGGTGGCTGGAGGCGGACCGCGCGACCGCCGCCGCCGTGGACGCGGTCCTGGATACCGATGATTTGCTGAGCGAGCCGAAGCTGGCCAGGGACCTGGCCGCGGCGCTGCCCGACGGCGCGCTGCTGTGGGCCGCGTCCAGCCTGCCGATCAGGGACCTCGACCAGCGGATGATCCCGAGGTCCGGGCTGCGGATCCTGGCCAGCAGGGGAGCGAGCGGCATCGACGGCCTGGTCTCGTCGGCGATAGGCGCCGCGCTCGCGCATCAGGCGGCTGGCGGTGGCCAGGCCGTCGCGCTGCTCGGTGACCTGGCGCTGCTGCATGACGCGCCCGGCTTGCTGGTCGGCACCGGTGAGCCGCGTCCTGACCTCTGCGTGATCGTGGTGAACAACGACGGCGGGGGGATCTTCTCGATGCTCGAGCAGGCCGCGTTCCCCGGCCCGTTCGAGCGGGTTTTCGGCACGCCACACGGGGCGAGGATGGCCGACCTGGCAGCGGCGGCTGGCTTGCCCTACCAACGGATCGAGCGGTCAGCTGAACTGACCGACGCGTTGCACGCGGCCACCTCCCACGGAAATGGCATCAGCCTGGTCGAGGTGCGCACCGACCGCCCTCGCCAGGCCGCTCTGCGACAGCGGCTGGCCGACGCCGCGGCCGTTGCGCTCATCCCGGCCAGCCGCGAGCGCGCTCCGCGGGCCTGACCCCGGCGGCGCGGCGTAGCAGGCGGCACCTGGCCCTAGCCCTAAGTTCGGCCTAGCCGTTGTTCAGCCAGACGTTCGTGATATCCGGGCCGCCGATGTTCGGCTGGTACACGACCGCCGAGGTGCCGGCCTGCTCCACGTTCGCGCTCGAATACATCAGCAGTTGCTGTCTCAGCAGCGGGACGATGACCGCGTTGCTCATCACGTTGTGGTCAGCCTTGCCCCAGAGCGTGCCCGCCCGGCTGGTGCTGGTCGCCGACTCCGCCTGCTCGATCAGGCTGTTCAGCTGAGAGCTGCGGTAACAGCCGTAGTTCGTCGTGTTCTGCACGCAACTGGCCTGGAACATCGGCGCCAGGATCGTGCGGCCGTTGTCGCCGAGCCAGTCAGGGAACCAGCCCGGCTGGGCCATGTCCCACGTGCCCGGCTTGGCGTCGCCCGGCGCGTTGCGGAGGTCGATGAGGAACCTCGAGCCTGACTCCGGCTTGCCGTTGAGGTTGACTCCGCATGCCCGCAGGCTCACGCGGACCGCCTCGAATATCGCCCGGCTGACGCTGTCGTTCGGGTACAGGTACGTCAGGGACAGGCCATTCTTGTGCCCGGCCGCGGCGAGCATCGACTTGCACCTGGCCGGCTCGCCCTCGTGGTGGTTGGTGCTCGGGTACAGATCGTAGTTCTGATAGCCCGCGTTCCCTGGCGGGATCGCCGTGTTGAGGATCTTGGCGACGGTCGCCCCGCCGACGACCTTCTGGACAGCACCCTTATTCACCCCGTACTCGATCGCCTGGCGGATCGTGAGCTTGCCCATGGCGCCGCCGTTGCCGGGGCTCCTCAGGTTGAACACGATGTAGGGCAGCAAGTTGCTGCCCGGCCAGGAGCGGAACTTGGGATCGTGCGTGGCCTCGAGAGTCGTGATCTCGCTCCCCAAGATGCTGGTGTCGAGCGCCAGGTCATACTGGCCGGTCTTTATGTCGTTGAACTGGGTCTGCGCGTCAGAGACGCCAATCGTGACCTGGATCGTCTTCACGTACTGGTGCCGGTTGGGATCAGTAGACTGCTTCCACGCCGGGTTCCGCGACATCGTGATCGACCGGCTCGGTACGTACGAGGTGATCTGGTAGGGGCCATCGGAGATCGTGTGCTGGTCAAGCTGGAGGCTGTTCGGCACGTAGCCGTCGTATTCCGCCGGCCTCGCGGAGGTGAACGGCAGCGCCAGCATGTAGATGAAATCGCCGGCCGGCTGGATCAGGGTGAACTTGATGGTCGATGGGCTCACCGCGGTAATGCCCGAGATGGTATGCGTGTTCTGGAAGTTCGCGATGTTAGCCGCCGTCGGCGCGTTCTTCTTGCTTGCGAAGAACTTGACCTCGGCGTCGCAGTACCGCTTCAGGCCCGCGATGGTGGCCGTGTAGTACAGCGGGTTCCCGACCGGGCTGACCGGGTTACAGAACGCCTTGAATTCCCGGCTGAAATCCGCAGCGGTCACCTGACGCGGCGGGTTGGTGTTCCAGTCGACGCCCTGCTTGATGTGGAAGGTATAGGTCTTGCCGCCATTGGTGATCCCGCCGTTGGACGTGGTCGGGATCGCGGTCGCGACGTCGGGTGCCGGCGTGATGTCTTTGGTCCAGCCAGGCGAGGTAAGGCTCGGGTCAGGAACGGTGGGATACGTCAGCAACTGCCGCGCGTAACCACGCTCGAGTATGTAGTCAGCGGTGTAGTAAGCCGGGACCGTGTCGATGTGGTCCGGTCCGGACGCGGCTATGAGCTTGAGCGTTCCGCCGTAGACGGGGCTGGAGCCCGAGGATGTGCTGCCCAATGAACTGGTGCAGGCGGCGCTGAGTCCGGCCGCTGCCAGGCCAGCAATCACCGTCATGGCAATCCGCTGGAAACGACGTGTCATGAGCGGGCTCCAGTAGTCGGAGTAACTGCGTGTAATTAAAGCAGCACACCCTGTAACTACTTTCAGCCGGGCGGGACCTATCTGCCCTTCACCGACCACGGCCGCCAGCCTTTATGCAACCCGGGTCCTTCTGTGACCATGGGGATAACGGAGCGCCTGAATTAGCCTTCCAGCGCGTACCGCATCGGCCAGAACTTGGTCTGCGCCTCGGCCACCTCTGCGGGCGGGTCGGAATCGGCCACGATGCCGCAGCCAGCGAAGAGCCTGGCGTTGCGGCCAGCTACCAGCCCGCAGCGCAGCGCGATGCCCCATTCGCCATTCCCCCTGGCGTCGACCCAGCCGACCGGGCCGGAGTAGCGGCCGCGGTCCATGCCCTCGAGCTCGCGGATCAGCTCCATGGCCGCCTCGGCCGGAGTGCCGCAGATGGCGGCGGTCGGATGCAGGGCGGCCGCCAGCGCGAGCGCGGAGTGACTCGCGGCTTCGGCGGCCGGGAGCTGGCCGTCCACCCGCGTGGCCAGATGCTGCAAGTTCGCCAGCTGCAGCAGCGAGGGCTGCTCGTCGACCCGCAGGTCGGCGCAGAGGGGCTGGAGCGCCGCGCGCACGTCAGCGACCGCGTAGTGATGCTCCTCACGGTCCTTCGACGAGGCGAGCAGGGCCGCGCCAAGCGCGCGGTCGGCTGCAGGCGTGCCGCCGCGCGGCATCGTCCCGGCCAGGACCAGCGAGTGGAGCTGGCGGTCGGTCCGGCGGATCAGCAGTTCGGGAGTCGCGCCCAGCAGCCCGTCGCAGGCGAAGGTGTAGCAATCGGAGTATCGTCCGGCCAGCCTGGAGAGCAGCACCCGCGCGTCGATGTCAGCAGCTGCCGTCGCATTCAGCTCGAGGGCGAGCACTACCTTGCGCAGGCTGCCCGCCGAGATGGCCGCCACGGCTGCCGCGACGGCGCGCTCCCACTGCGGCGCGGTCAGGCTGCCGTCCGCCCAGCGCACAACGGTGGGCGTGACCGGCGGTGGGGGAACGGGCAGTCCGTCCGGCGCCGGTTCAGCCCGCACCCGGTCTGCTGGCCCGATCGTGGTGAGCCAGGCCGCACCGTCCCGGCGGCCGAGCACAGTGCTTGGCACGACTAGCACCGACCCATCCGAGGCCGGATCGAACGTGAAGCTGCCGAAGGCAACAGGGCCCGTGCCAGGGACCGCCACGTCGTCGGCGACGCGCGCGCTGTCGAAAAGCTCGCGAAGCCATTTCTCGCCGGTCACGAACCTGTCCTGGCCGGCCGGCAAAGTGATCTTCGCGGCGGTGCCCCAGCCCACTAGGCCGTCACCGCGCCGTACCCAGGCCAGCGCGCTGGGCTCGGGAAGACGGTCGATCAGGTCGCCGGGATCTGCGATCGGGATAGTCCGCACGTCCAGGCGGCCTGGCGTCCGTTCGGCCGCTTCGTCGTGCTGATGCCCCACGGCAGACAACTTTACGTGCGTGGCCTTCGTGGCCATTGCACCGGTTCTGGCTGGCTGCATCGCAGCTTGGCGGCGGGCGGCGCTAGAGCAGGCTGAGCTGGACTCCGTGCTGGCCGTCCGTCCCCGCATCGTCTGCGGCCCGCGTTACCGGCGGCGCCAGGTGTCGCAGCCTGCGCGCGGCTGCCGGGGTCGCGCTGCCCACCCCGTATTGCGCCGCCAGTTCGGCGACGCAGGCCGAGATCCGCTGCTGGTACACCTTGGGGGCGTAGGCGCCTGAGCCGTACAGCTGCCGGTACCTGGGGACCAGGTCGCGATAGTGCTCGGCCAGCCACGCCAGGAACCACTCGCGCGCGCCAGGCCGCAAATGCAGCACGATCGGCGTGACGCTGGCCGCGCCCGCGGCGGCTATCTGCCGGACGGTCTCAGCCAGCTGGCCGGGCGAGTCGGTCAGGAACGGCAGCACGGGCCCCATCAGGATCCCGCATCGCAGCCCCCGGCCGGTGATGGCCGAGCAGGCGTCAAGCCGCCGCTGCGGGCTCGGCGTGCCAGGCTCCACCAAGGCGGAGAGGTCGGCGTCGGCGAAGCCGACGGACATGTTCAGGGCGACCGACGTGACTTCCGCGGCCTCCTCGATCAGGTCGAGGTCCCTGAGCAGGAGCGTGCCCTTGGTCAGGATGGAGAACGGGTTCCTGGCGTCACGCAGCGCCGCGATGATGCCGGGCATCAGCCGGTACCTGCCCTCGGCGCGCTGGTAGCAGTCGACGTTCGTGCCCATCGCGATGTGCTCGCCGGACCACCGCGGCCTGGCGAGTTCCCTGCTCGTCAGCTCGGCCGCGTTCACCTTGACGATGATCTTGGAGTTGAAGTCAAGTCCGGCGTCGAGGTCGAGGTAGGTGTGCGTGTTGCGGGCGAAGCAGTAGACGCACGCGTGCCCGCAGCCACGGTAGGGATTGATCGTGTACTGAAATGGCATCCTGGAAGCCGCGGGTACCTTGTTGATAATCGACTTGGCGTACACCTCGTAAAACGTCATGCCGCGGAAGCCGGGGGTGTCGAACGTCCGAGCGACCGCATCCCGCCCGAACAGCGCCGGCTGCGGTCCGCGGCCGGCGGCGCTGCCTGGCCCGGGCGCTTCCGCGCCTGGCGTGCCGGAATCGCCATGGCCTGCACCGCTGCCAGCCTGACTGGCTGGCGGGCCGGCGTCCTCGTCCAGGCGCAGTCCATCCCATCGCATACGAGTACTATAGAACAGGAGTTCGAGTCCATCAACAAAGATATTCTCGTGGCTAGCCTTTGGTCATGCTGAGGTAAATAATCGTCCAACAGGGGTTAGTAAGAAAAAGTCCCGTCGTTCGGTCGAGCGGCGGCGGCGGCGGAGGTGACACGTGGCGCTTCCCATGGATGAGCAGCGCATCCTCGAGGAGATGGAGCGCATGCTCGCCGCCGACGATCCAAAGCTTGCCGCGCGGCTTGCCGCGTTCGGCCAGCCTGGCTTCGGGCAGGTCCTGCGCACGAGGCGGGCACGGGCGACCATATCGGCCATGGCCCTGGTCCTGATCGCGGCCGTCGCCGCCGTGATCTTCATGATGACCTCGTTGCGGCACGGTGGCGCCACGAACGGCACCGGGCAGCGGTCGGCGCAAGTGGCGACGCGGCCACCCGTGCGGCCGGCTAAGACGGCTGAGGTGCGCGTCAGTACGTGCGCCGCCACTCTCGCGCCGGAGTGCGGCAAGCAGTGGACCCCGGCCACGCCCCGGCCGCAGTCCGCGAACCCGGCACCCAGCGGCTAGCAGCGGCCCGCCCGGCACAACCGCTATTCTCCTGCCATGCCGCCGCGCGAGGATCAGATTGAGGGCGTGACCCACCGTGTTGTCGATGTCGGCGGCCTGTCCATGCACATCGCCGAGGCAGGCACCGGGCCGCTCGTGCTCCTGCTGCACGGCTTTCCCGAGTCCTGGTATTCCTGGCGTCATCAGCTCATGGCGCTGGCGGCGGCCGGCTACCACGCGGTGGCGCCCGACCAGCGCGGTTACGGCCGGACTGGCGGCCCCGACGATGCCGAGTCCTACACGATGCTGCATCTGGCCGGCGACGTCATCGGGCTGATGGACGCGCTCGGCGCTGAACAGGCTGTGCTGGCGGGCCACGACTGGGGCGCACCGGTCGCGTGGAACACCGCGCTGCTTCGCCCGGACCGGATCAGGGGCGTGATCGGCCTGAGCGTTCCCTACACGCCCCGCGGCAGCACGCCCCCGGTCGAGATGCTGCGGGCGCTATTCACCGACGGCTTCTACATCTGCTATTTCCAGCAGCCGGGAGTCGCTGATGCCGAGCTGAGCCGTGATCCGCGGGAAACGTTCCGGCGCCTGCTCACCGCCGCTTCCGGCGATGGTCAAGCAGGCGGGGTTCCGGTCGTGCCGCCGGGCGGGAAATTCCTTGACCTCTGCCCAGAGCCCGCCGAGCTGCCCGCTTGGCTGACCGAGCGCGACATCGAGGTCTTCGCCGCCGAGTTCACCGAGTCTGGTTTCACCCGGCCGCTGAACTGGTACCGCAGCATGGACCTGAGCTGGGAGCTGATGGCGCCGTGGCAGCATGCCATCCTTCGGGTGCCCGCTGCCTACCTGGCCGGGGACCGCGACCTGGCCGTGAGCTTTCTCGGCGGCCCTGCGGTACTCGATAACCTCGGGAGCGTCGTGCCTGACCTGCGGGATGCCCGCCTGCTGGCCGGGTGCGGCCACTGGACCCAGCAGGAACGTCCCGGCGAGGTCAGCGAGGCTATGGTCAGCTTCCTGGCCCGGCTGGGCTGAGGGCCAGTTCGTCGCGGATCTCCCGCCAGAGGTCGCGGTAGTAGCGGGCCGCCTGGCTGCGCGGCGCCGATGCCGTCACCGGAACGCGCTGCACCGACATCCGCTCGATCGCCGACAGCGCCGGTATAGCCGTCGCCGCCACGTCGGCGCGGCAGGCCGGCAGTTCCTCGGCGATCTCGCGGTGCAGGCGCTTGCGGCGGTCGATCATCGAGAAGAACGCCAGGATGCGCGGCCGGTGCCGGTCCAGCCCGGCTACGAACTCGGTGAGCTGATCAAGCGTCCGCACCGACAGCGTGGTCGGGATGAGCGGGACGAGCAGGAGGTCGGCAGCACGCAAGACGTTCTCGGAGAGCAGCGAGATGCCGGGCGGGCAGTCAAGCACGACGAGGTCAAATTCGCCCTGCAGCGGGCTGATAAGCCCGCGCAGCCGGGATTTGCGCTGGCTGTCGAGATGCAAGTCGAGATTGCGGTAGGTGAAGTCCGCAGGCAGCAGATCAAGGTTGTCGAAGTCGGTGGCCTTGATCGCGTCGTCAACCTGCCGTCTTCCCGCGATCAGGGCCTTCCCGCCGCCCTTGACCCGCGGCTTGACCCGGAACAGGAAGCTGGCCGCCGCCTGCGGGTCAAGATCCCACAGCAGGACCCGGAATCCGTCCGCAGCCGCAAGGCAGGCGATGTTCACCGCGGCAGCCGTCTTGCCGACGCCGCCCTTGATGTTGTACGCCGCGATGACCTTCATTCCCCCGCCCTCACCGCCCCGGCCGCCCTCACCGCCCCGGCCGCCCTCACCGCCCCGGCCGCCCTCACCGCCCGGCCGTCCTGGTCAGCGCGGCGATCCTGGCCTGGCCGCGCGCGCTGGCGAAGTCCGCGAATCGGCCGGCGAACTCACCTCGCACGGCGCGCTGCCTGACCGCCAGCGTCGCGGCGATCTCGCCCATGGCGAGCACTGTCTCGGCGGGGGCGCTGCGATCGGCCATCATCCGCCTGGCGAAAGCGCGCAGCTCAGCCTGCTGCACCTCGGTGTCCTGGAATTCGCCCAGGCAGTCCTGCAGCGCCTTCAGCTCGTTCACCGCCCGCCACTGCTCGGCCGGGTCATGCAGGGACGCGAAGACCTCGAGCAGGTAGCGGAGCTCCTTGCAGCGCTTGCGCAGGTCGTGCAGTGCCTGCGGGGGAGAGCTGGCGTCGATGGCGCCGCCGGAGCGCAGCACCCGCTGGTGCGCGCTGGCGATGCGGCGCGCGGCGAACTTGCCGGTCGCTCGCCGGCCCGGCGAATCGGCCACCCCGTCGAGATCGTGCGGCCAGCGGCTGGCAAGCTCAGAGAACCGGGCAGAACGCAACCCCCTGGCGAGCTGCCGCTGCGAAGCGGCCCGCTGCCTCCTGAGATATTCATGGAACGGCCAGAGTTCCGGCTCGGTCCCCGCGATCAGCTTGGCGGCCATGGCGCTGTAGCCGAGCAAATACACGTCGAGGTCACGGGTCGGCGTGGTCAGATCGCCGAGCCACTTGAATTCGGGCCGGTACTGGCCGACCAGGCCGGCTGGCAGGACTGACCCGGCCAGCTTGAGCACGGACCTTGAGCGCCGGACGGCGACCCTCAGGTCGTGCAGGAACTCGGTATCGATGTCGCGGATGGTGCCTGGCACATTGGCCAGCGCCGTATCGAAGAGCCTGGCGAGGACGGTGCAGACGGCGAGGGCCGCCGGCATGCCGGCCGTTAGCCGCACGTCGATCTTGCTGGTGTAATCTCCTGGCCTGCGGCCGGCCGCGCGCAGGGCCGACTCGAAAGAGGAGTGCTCAGCCGCAGCGATGCCGGGGCCGAGCGCGAGCGCGTCAGCGAACTTGGATGCTTGCGCCTGGTATCCGCGCAGTGGACTGACCGCCACCCGCGCGGGCACCTCGGCCCGGGCGGGCACCTCGGCCCGCCGCGGCCCGGTCAGTGCCATCTCGTCGATGGCGAGCATCGCGATCGTCTTGCCGTCGGAGTTGAGCGCCCGTCGGCGGGTCTGCACGACAGTCGCCCGCGCCACGGGCAGCAGCGCCCGAACGCCCACGATCGGGGCAAGGTGCTCGCGCAGCGGTCCTACTGGCAGGTCGTCGATCATCGCGGGCCAGCGCAGCCCCTTGGCCACCTCGGCCGCGACGGGCTCGCCGTCCCTGGCGGTCAGCACGAGCTCGGACCTGCCGCGGCCCGCGGTGCATTCCAGGTTCAGTCCGGCCCGGAACAGCCGCCAGTCGAACGTGTCAAGCCAGGTACGGCGCAGTGTCCGCGACGGCCCGGCCTTGACGACGCTGAACCTGGGGTCGCACATGGGCGGGAGGCCATTACCTGGCGGGCGCGCATCGTCGGCCGGGACTAGGATGAACTCCCGCACACCGTTCTGCAAGAGCACAACCTCGCAATTCTTGCGATCCAGGTAATTCGGGCAGTCAACGCATTCAGGTTCAGGCTGCGTTAGGTCGTGTCAGTTCCGCCAGTTCCGCCAGCCTACCGGCTGCGGCCGCAACCGAGCGTTTACCTACCCGTCACCGCAACTTCGCTTTCAGGTCGGATAGGTGCGGTACCGCCGGGGATTTCGCCGCGCCAAGGTGTCCTGCTCGCCGGCCCGTCACGGTTGGTGCCGCCCCGGACGCGCTGACGGTGTCGCGAGGCGGCAAGACCTGCTATGTCTTCAGCCTGGACACGCAATCGGTCACCCCTGCGCCTGGGCGCACCGGCACGCCGATTCCGGCTGGCCTGTACTCGTACCCGACCAGGACCCGGTCCCCGACTAGGATCCGGTCGACCAGGCGGGCCGCTCGCGGTCCTCGACA
>WNFL01266810.1_pt2 | contig 11467 bp, 10 predicted proteins | sample 5400361 | NCBI WGS metagenome assembly WNFL01 (sample SAMN13153351, study PRJNA577476) | soil metagenome | isolation source: 40 cm soil on Douglas fir-dominated hillslope | place: USA:California | collected 2013-09-17
TGGAATCACCCGTCGTTCAGCGCTCCGAGCGGGAACATCGAAGCGGCGACCTTCGGCAATATCACGTCGACATCAGTGGGCGCGCGCGTCATGCAGTTCGGCGGTAAACTGTCGTTCTAGAATAGGCAGATCATCTTAGGCAACCTACCGACTGGAGGCGCCCTATGTTCGATTCGCTTAAAGGCCTTTTCGGCAACCTGAGCCGCCGCGATCTGCTTAATAAAGCCGGCCTGCTCGCCGCTGCGCAGGCAGCCGGTGTCACCATACCGCGCGCCAGCGCCGCTCCCCTGGAAATCGGCAGCGATATGTACCGGTCGATCGGCGTCCGGCCGATCATCAACGCTCGCGGCACCTTTACGATCATCACCGGCTCGCAGACGCTGCCGGAGGTGAAGCGGGCCATGGACCAGGCGTCGCGAAGCTTCGTCAACATGGACGAACTCATGGAGGCGGTCGGGCGGCGGCTTGCCGAGCTCAGCGGCGCCGAATGGGGGATCGTCACGGCCGGCTGTGCTGCGGCTCTGACGCACTGCACCGCCGCGGCCATCGCCGGCGGTAACCCCGAGCGAATGCAGCGAGTGCCCAACCTGGGTGGCCTTAAATCGGAAGTGATCGTCCCCGAGTACTCGCATAATGTTTACGACCACGCGATCCGCATGCTCGGAGTCAAGCTGATCATCGTCCGCGACAAGGCCGAGCTCGACGCCGCATTTAACGAACGGACAGCCATGGCCTACATCCTCGCGGGTCCGAACGACGATGGACCGCTGGGCACTCGTGTGGTCGCGGAGGCCGCCAGACGCCGGAACGTGCCGCTGGTGGTGGACGCAGCCGCGGAAATCCTCACGCTCAAGCCGAATGTCCATTTAGCGCGCGGTGCAAACGCGGTCGCCTACAGCGGCGGCAAATGCATCCGCGGGCCTCAAGCGGCGGGCCTTTTGCTCGGCGACAAGATGTGGCTGCAAGCGGCGTGGATCAACAGCGCCCCTCACCACGCCTTCGGCCGGTCGCTCAAGGCCGGCAAAGAGGAGATCATGGGCATGCTCGCCGCGGTCGAGATGTGGGGCAAGCGAGACCACCAAGCGGAGTGGGCATCCTGGGAGTCGTGGCTCAATCAGATCGCCTCATCCGTAAAGCGAGTCGACGGCGTTACGGCTTCGATCCGCCAGCCTTCCGCCGATCTATCGAACCGGACTCCACAGCTCAGCGTGCAGTGGGACGCCGCAAAACTCGGTATCACCGGTCAGGAGGTCTTTAGACTCCTGCTTGAAACCGAGCCGCGGATCAACCTGGCGAACTCGACTGCGAATGGCGTTTCCGTCGTGCCATACCAAATGCAGCCGGGCGATGACCGGCTGTACGCCGTCCTTTCCAAGCCTCCGCAGAGCCCCTCCACCCCGCCGCCCGCCGGACCAATCTCCAAGATCGCCGGCGTATGGGAGCTCAAAATGGACTTCGTCTACGGGTCGGCCTCGCATCGGATTGTCTTCGAGGAGCAGGAGGACGGGAGGCTGGCCGGCACGCATCTGGGCGAGTTCGCTTCGGGCGACCTGACCGGGACAGTCGCAGGCAACCGGGTACGCTTCCAAAGCTCGCTGCCTACGGAAGGGCAGCGCGTATCCTTTCAGTTCGACGGCGCCGAGCAGGGCGGCAAGCTCTCCGGCAAGGTCGAACTGGGAGAATACGGCCAGGCCAAGTGGTCCGCCGAACGGCACACCTATCGACCTGGAGGTAGAAGAGGCTAACCATGAGCACCTCCGATCGACGCAAGTTTCTGAAGGGTGGAGTGGTCGCGGCCGCAGTCGCGGGCCCAAGGGGCTAATGATCGTGAAGCTTGGACTGATATTCACATTTGCAGGGCTGCTTTTTTCGCAGACCAAGTACGACCTGCTGTTGCAGAACGGCCACGTAGTCGACTCGAAGAATCGAATCTCGGCCGTGCGCGATGTCGCGATCAAGGACGGGAAGATCGTGGCGGTCGCGGCAAAACTCGATGCGAAGGACGCGCTGAAGGCAGTGGATGTGCAGGGGCTCTACGTCACACCCGGGCTGGTCGACATCCACACGCATGTATACACGGGCACGGGGGAACGGGCCTCCTACGCCGGAGACCTGAGTCTCGCGCCCGATGGGTTCACGTTTCGCGTGGGCGTCACCGCCGTGGCGGATGCGGGTTGTGCCGGATGGCGGAACTTCGAGGATTTCAAGCAACGGATCATCGACCGCTCAAAGACCCGGATCTATGCGTTCCTTAACATCGTCGGGAATGGGATGCGGGGCTCGCGCTATGAAGACGACCTCAAGGACATGGAAGCGGCGCCGGCCATCGAAATGGCGAAGAAGTATCCGGGGCTGATCGTCGGCATCAAGACGGCGCATTACACGGGTCCGGAGTGGACGCCGGTCGAAAACGCTGTCGCAGCAGGAACTGCGACGGGCATTCCGGTGATGGTTGATTTCGGCGCGGACCGCCCCACGCGACCGCTGGCGGAGTTGCTCGGGAAAAAGCTCCGGCCGGGCGACATCTATACGCATTGCTATTCCGGGCTACGCCACGAGTTGCTCGACGACGGGCAGTTGAATCCGGGGATGCTCGAAGGCCGCAAGCGCGGCGTGATCTTCGACGTCGGGCACGGCGGCGGGAGCTTCGCGTGGCGCGTGGCCGTACCCGCGATCGAACAAGGATTTCTGCCCGATTCGATCTCGACGGACCTGCATGCCGGCAGCATGAATGCGGGCATGCATGACATGCTCAACGTCATGAGCAAGTTTCTGGCGATGGGGATGAAGGTCGACGACGTTATCGCACGATCGACCTGGAATCCGGCCAGGGAGATCCACCATGAGGAACTCGGAAATCTGTCACCGGGGTCGCCGGCGGACGTGACCGTGCTCCGCGTGGAGACCGGGAGCTTCGGCTTTACAGACATGTACGGCGCGCGCCAAAACGGCCGCCAGCGGTTCGTGGCCGAGTTGACGTTGCGCGACGGCAAGGTCGTTTACGACTTGAACGGCATTACCCGCCCGGAGTGGAAGACGTTGCCAAAGGGCTACGTCAGGCAGGGCGACGCGGTTTGGGACGCTGTCACGCCGGCGACCCGCAGGCGACCATAGGCTGCGATCGGATCAGGCGTAAAACCCGCGAACAAGCGGCGCAACTGGTGGGCAGATTCCAGTTCTAGAATCTTTGCGGACCCTGTCCCCGGATAGGCGATTTTGCTCACTCGCGGGTGATACCTTCGAAGGTCAATGACGAAACGCCTTGTGATCGGATGGCGGCAAGCGCAATTTCGCCCGTGAAGTACGCTTTCTAGAAGAATGATGAAACACGCGAAGATGCTCGGCATCTTGTACGGGTGCAGTTTGCTCGGCCAGGCGGCGCCAACCTTTACCAAGGATGTAGCGCCTATTCTGCAAACGCGCTGCCAGATCTGCCATCGTCCGGGTGAGGCGGCGCCCTTCTCGCTGCTCACCTATGAGCAAGCGTTTCCCTGGGCGAGAGCGATTAAAGCGGCGGTGGTGTCGCGCAAGATGCCGCCGTGGTTCGCAGATTCCCACTTCGGAAGGTTCGCCAATGACAGTTCCCTGCCCCAGGCCGAGATCGCGACTCTGGCGGCTTGGGTGGATGGTGGGGCTCCCCGGGGAGATCCGAAGGAACTGCCCCCCGCGCGGGAGTTCGCCGACGGTTGGGCGATTCCCAAACCCGATGCCGTCATCGAACTCCCCACGCCCTTCCAGATTCCGGCCAGCGGCACCATTGAGTATCAATATGTTTTGATTCCCGCGCCATTCCAGACCGACCGTTGGGTGCAGGCCGTGGAAGCGCGGCCCACGGACCGGGCGCGCGTCCACCACATCATCGCGTTCATCCGGGAGCCCGGATCGCTCTGGCTCAAAGAAGCCCGGCCCGGCATCCCGTTCGTGCCTGAAAAGCCCACCGACGAAAACGCCGACACCGCCTCGCTACCGAGCGACTTCCTGGTGGGATACGCTCCCGGCCAACCGCCGGAACGCTTCGCTCCCGGGCAGGCGAAGCTCATCCGCGCGGGCAGCGATATCATCCTTCAAGTTCACTACACCACCAACGGCAAGCCTTCCACGGACCGCAGCAGAATCGGTCTGCTTTTCGCCAAGGAGCCGCCGAACAAACGGGTTTTCACCGTTTCCGCGGTGAATGGCAAGTTCAAGATTCCTGCCGGAGCACCCAATCATCAGGTGGAAGCGGAGTTCGTGCTGGGCGCCGATGTCACTCTCTACGGGCTGCACCCGCACATGCACGGGCGAGGCAAGGATTTCGAGTACCGGCTGGTTCTTCCGGGCGCGGCTTCTCAGACTCTGCTCAAGGTTCCCAATTATCGCTCCACGTGGCAGCTTTGGTACGAGCTCGCTGTGCCGATAGCGATTCCCAAAGGCGCAAAGATCGAATGCACCGCACACTTCGATAACTCGGCGAACAATCCGCTCAATCCCGATCCTACGAAGGAAGTGACGTGGGGCGATCAGAGTTGGGACGAGATGATGGTCGGCTTCTTCAACGTGGTCTTCGACGCGAAGATGCCGGTGACGAATCTGTTTGTGCCCGCGAAGAAACAACTGCTGGTGATCGGCGACGAGAAAGGATACCGGCATGCTGCGATTCCGCACGCGATGGCGACCATCGAGCGTCTGGGCCGGGAATCGGGCCTTTGGGACACGGTCATTCGCACCGATACGGAGGCTCTTACCAAGAGGAAGCTGGAATACAACGCAAAAACGCTTAACGATTTCGACGCGGTAGTCTTTTACACCGGCGGCGATCTGAAGATGGACGATCAGCAGAAGGCAGACCTGCTCTCCTTTGTGCATGACGATGGCAAAGGCTTCATCGGCATTCACAGTGCCGCAATCACGTTCACGAAGTGGGCCGAGTACGGGCAGATGATCGGCGGCTATTACGATGAACACCCGTGGAACACATTTGAAGCACCAATTCTCGTAGAGGATTCACTCTTCCCCGGCATGCAGCAGTGGCCCGCGTCTTTCACGCTCCGGGACGAGATTTATCAGATGAAGAACTACTCGCGCGACAATACGCGCGTGCTCATGCGGCTGGATCCCGGAAAGCTGGATCTAGCGAATCCAAGAGTTCATCGCAAGGACCATGACTTCGCGGTGACCTGGGCAAAGATGTACGGCAAGGGCCGCGTGTTTTATTCCACCCTGGGGCACGTTGAGACCAACTGGGATATGCCGGAGATGCAGAAGATGTTTCTGGAGGCAATCAAGTGGTCCATGCGCATTGTGGACGCGGACGTCACGCCGCGGAAACTCCCATGACTACGCGCCGGATTTTCGCCGGGGCGTTGGCGGCCTCGCTGGTTCGGGCGGCGGCCCGGTTGAATCTGGGAATCGGCACCTACACGTATCACAGCCTTTCCATCGATGACATGATCGCGCAGTTGACGCGCCTGGGCATTCGCGAAATCGAAATGTCGCGCGGCGAATTCATGCTCTTCGCCAAGCCTACGCCGGAGCGATTTCAAGCCGTGAAAAGCAAATTGGATGCCGCCGGTATCCGCTGCGTTTCCTATTACGCCGCCACCATCAAGGACGATGCCGATCTCGATAACGCCATACGCTTCGCGCATATCCTGGGCTCACGCAACCTCACCGGAGATGCCACCGGCGATATTTTGAACCGGATCGACGAGCGTCTGACCAAAGAACGCCTCACCTTTGGCATTCACAACCACTACTTCAAGCAGAAGTTCGCGTACGAAAGTCCGGAGGACGTGTTGGCCGCGCTGAAGGGACGCTCCAGCACCATGGGCGCGTCGCTCGATACCGGCCACATCGCCTCGTGCGGATACGATACCGTGGACGCCGTTCGCAAACTCGCGCCGCATCTGAAGATGGTCCACTTGAAAGACGTGCAGGCGTCGGGCGGAGAAGTGAATGTGCTGCTCGGCAAGGGCATCGCGCGCATTCCCGAAGTCATCGCCGAGCTGAAAAAGGTTAACTACACCGGCCTGGTCGCCATCGAATACGAACATGAGGGGCCGGTCGAGGAAGACGTCCGCGTCGAGGTCGAATACGTCAGGAAGCTACTCTAATGCAGCCAGCTCTGTTGGTCCTCCTCTCTCTTTCCGCCGCGTGGGCGCAATCGCAGGACACACACGTCACGCTGCCCATCGGTTCCGCGGCCCCGGACTTTTCGCTGCCGGGCATCGATGGGAAAACGCATCGGCCGCACGACTACGCGTCCAGTCCCATTCTGGCGATTGTGTTCACGTGCAATCACTGCCCGACCGCGCAGCTTTATGAAGACCGCATCAAGCGCATAGCCGCCGACTATCGAAACCAGGGTGTGGCGCTGGTAGCCATCCAACCCAACGATCCCAACGCGCTGCGCATCGATGAAATGGTGATGTCGGACATGAGCGACAGCCTGGAGGAGATGAAGATCCGCGCCGCGTACCGGCATTTCAACATTCCGTATCTGTACGACGGCGCGACTCAGGCTGCCGCGGAGGCGTACGGTCCCAAAGCAACACCGCACATCTTTATCTTTGACCGGCAGCGCAAGCTCAGATACGAAGGCCGTGTGGACGATAACCAGCGTGAGGGTCTCGTGAAAACGTCCGACGCTCGCGCCGCATTGGACGCCCTGCTGGCGGGCAAGCCGGTGCCGGTGGAACATACGGGAACGTTCGGGTGTTCCACGAAATGGAAGTACAAGGAGGCGAGCCGCCTGGAGGCTCTGCGCAAAATCGAGGCGCAACCCGTCAGTGTCGAACTGGCGGACGCCGGCGATCTGAAGCGCCTGCGCGCGAACCCCACCAACAAGCTGCTACTGGTCAGTTTCTGGGCCACCTGGTGCGGCGCGTGCGTAGCGGAGTTCCCCGATCTTCAGACCACCCTGCGCATGTACAGCACGCGCGAGTTTGACATGGTCACGGTCTCCGCTAACGGTCCCGATGAGCGGCCCAGTGTTCTGAAGTTCCTCGAAAAGCAGCATGCCACCAGCCGCAATCTGCTCTTCGCATCCACCGATACTTATGCGCTGCAGGCCGCGTTCGACGCGAAATGGGAGAGCGCTCTGCCCTACACGATGCTGATCGCGCCGGACGGAAAGGTTCTGTACCGCCGCGAAGGCGAGGTCGACATTCTGGAACTGCGGCGCACCATTCTGGCGAATCTGGCAACCGACTACCCGGGATTTCGCGAATACTGGATCACGCATTAATGCCACAATCATCCATCACACGCCGGCAGGCGCTGCTGGCCGGATCGGCAGGACTGTTGAGCGCAGCCCCGGCTGCGCCGTCGCGGCTTTCGCTCGAAGGCTACATCTGGCAGAACTACGCCGCGCGCGAGAAGAAGCCGTTGGGGGATCTTCTCGAAGAACTCTTCGCGGGCGCTCGATACGCGGGCTTCCGGAATATCGAGCTGAACGATGGCTTCTTTACGCTGGCACTGCGCGACAAGGTGATCGCGCTCACGCGCTCCAAACGCTTGCTGATGCCGTCCGTGTATGTGGGCGGCGCCATGCATGCGGCCGATCTTGCCGACAAGACCATCGCGAAGGCGCTGGAGATTGGCGACCTATGCAAGGAGTTCCAATGCACCGCCATCGTTCACAACCCCAACACGAAGCCTCAATCCGGCCGCAAGACTGATGCGGAGCTGGATATCCAGGCGGACTCTCTGAATCGCATGGGAAAGGCACTCGCCGCCAGTGGACTGCAACTGCGCGTCCATCACCATACCGCCGAACTGGTGGAGAACTCGCGCGAGTGGCGACACATCCTGCACCACACCGAGCCCCGCTACGTTTTGCTCTGCCTGGATCTGGAACACGCCCAACACGGAGGGGTCGACCCCAACGACATACTGCGCGAGGCGGGCACGCGAACTACCGAAATCCACGTCCGCAACAAGCGAGGCGAAACTCCCACTGAGGCTTTCGAGGACGGCGATATCGATCACCGCAAGATCGCCGCGACCATGAAGCAGTTAAAGCTGACGCCGCTGGTGGTGATCGAATTGGCGTATCATGCCGATACGCCGATCACACGTTCGTTGCGAGACGATCTGCGGGTGAGCAGGCTGTATGCCGAAGAGGTGTTCTCGCTGTGAGGATCGTGGTCGCGCTCCTCGCGGCGCTCTCCCTCATGGCTCAGGAGCCGGTCAAGCCCAAGCCCAACTTCTTCGGCCTCGCGCCACCGCCCGATGCCGCGGCCGTGGAGCGCGGCCAGGCGCTGTTCATCGCCAATTGCGGTTTTTGCCACGGTTCTTCCGCCAAGGGCGGCAACAATGGCCCCGACCTGATCCGCTCCGTTCTGGTGTTGGATGACGACGGTTCCGCCGAACGGCTGGGTCCTGTGATTCTCCAGGGCCGCCCCCAGAAAGGCATGCCGAAATTTGACATGTCCGCCGCGCAAATCAAGGACATCGCTGCCTTCCTGCTTTCGCGTAGTCAGGCCACGGTCGTCCGCGGCGACTACAAGATCCTCAACGTGGTCACCGGCGACGCCAAAGCGGGGCAGCTATACTTCACCGCGCACTGCGCCGCCTGTCATTCCGTTAGCGGCGACCTGGCCCACGTGGCCGCCAAGTTCGAGGCGGCCGCCCTCCAATCGCGCATGCTGTATCCCAAGGAGCGAAACTCGGCCCGCGCGCGCGTAGTCGCAATCGTGACTCTGCCCAACGGCAAGTCTTTCTCCGGCACACTCCGCGCCATCGACGATTTCAGCGTGGCGCTCACCGATGGCGAGGGCCGGTACCGCTCCTGGCCGAGGGGCGAAGGCTCCGGAATCAAGGTGGTTCTCCAGGATCCGCTCGAGGGCCATGAACAACTGTTGAAGCGATACACAGACACCGACATGCACAACGTCCTCGCGTATCTGGAGACACTGCAATGACTCTGCGGGCGCTCGCGCTCTTCGCGGCTCTCCCGCTCTGCGGGCAGGACTGGCCCACCTTCAACGGCGATTATTCGGGCCGCCGCTATAGCGCGTTGAAGCAGGTCAACGCCGGCAATGTCCGCAATCTCACCCTGGCGTGGACCTATCGCGCCGACGTGGGCCCGGGAAGCTATCCCTTCGGGATTTCGATCAAAGCCACGCCGCTGATGGTCGACGGCATTCTCTATTTCACAATGCCGGACCATGTGTGGGCGTTGGACGGGCGTACCGGGCAGCAGATTTGGCACTACAAATGGGAGACCACCGGAGGCATCCACATCGGCAATCGGGGCGTAGGAATCTACGGCGATTGGCTCTTCTTCGAGACGCCCGATAACCACCTCATCTCGCTCGATAGGAATAGCGGCAAAGTGCGGTGGAAGGTAACGCTGGCAGACGTGAAACAGCAGTACTTCTCCACACCGGCTCCGCTGGTGATTGGCAACCACGTGATCGTCGGCGTGGGCGGCGACTCGCTGGACGTACCGGGCTTTCTCGAAGCGCGCGATCCTGAGACGGGCCAGCTTCAGTGGCGTTGGAACACGGCGCCGAAGCCGGGCGAGCCCGGATCAGAGACCTGGCCAAACGCCGAGGCCATGAGCCACGGTGGCGGCATGACCTGGATGCCCGGCACCTACGATCCCGACCTCCAACTTCTTTACTGGGGCACCGGCAATCCCAATCCCGTCCACGCCGGCCAAGGGCGCGAGGGCGATAACCTCTGGACCTGTTCCATCGTGGCCCTGAACCTGAACAACGGCAAACTGGTTTGGCACTTTCAAACCTCCCCGCACGACACGCACGATTGGGATGGCGTCCAAACGCCGGTGCTCTTCGATTCCGAAATCGCGGGCACGCCGCGCAAGCTGCTGGCGCAAGCGGCTCGCAACGGATTCTTCTTTGTGTTGGATCGGGTGACCGGAAAGAGCCTCGTTTCCAAGCCCTTCGTGGATGTGAATTGGACCCAGGGTCTGGACGCCAAAGGCCAGCCCATTCCCAATCCGGCAAAGGAACCGCAGACCAACGGCTCGCTGGTGAATCCTTCCGGGAACGGAGCCACTAACTGGCCCTCGCCCGCCTACAATCCGGATACAGGCCTCTTCTATGTGAGTGCTGTGGAGTCGTACGCGGTTTATTACCTCACGGACACGGACGCCAAGCCGGAAGGCTATGGTGGTCGCGAGAGCACGGTCTTCACCAAATCCTCGCTCAAGGCCATCGACGTGAAGACCGGCGACATCCGCTGGACGCACCCCTATCCCGGACCGGGCGGCGGCATCTACAGCCTCCTGACCACGGCCGGAGGTTTGCTCTTTTCGGGCGACCCCTCGCACAATCTGATTGCGTTCGATCCGCGGAGCGGCCGACCGCTCTGGCACGTCCGACTCGCGTCTACGGTCAGCAACGCTCCCATCACGTATATGCTGGATGGGCGCCAATACCTGTTGGCCGCTGCCGGCGACGAACTGTATGCGTTCACCTTACCGGAGGCTCGCCAATGATACGATTCCTACTCTTCGTTCCAATACTGGCGGCACTTTCCGTGTGCCACGCCGAGCAGTTCGTGTTGTTCGACGTCACATTCACTTATACCAAGGCCGACGCGGATAACAGCACGCCCAGCAAATCGCACTACTACGTGCGCGGGGACAAGCTGAACGCGGATCGCCCGCGCGATTGGACTTCTCCGCTGGACTATCGCAACGGAACCGTCCATATCCGCACCGAGGTCCTCGAAAAGCCCGAAGGCGGAGAGCCCACTACCTGGACGCTCTGCTACATCCCGAATCGCGGCCAGGGCAACGGCTACGGTTGCACCGGCACCGTGCTCTATCGCGAAAAGGGGGTCTATGAGCAGGACGTCCCCATGAATTCCTGGTGGGAGAACAAGTCCATCGTGTGGACGGAAGGCATCAAGCAGATGGATCTGGTGATCAAGGATAACAGCGGGGGGTCGGGCCATGCGCACAAACGCTCCGATCCGGAGCACTTCTTTCCTACCAGAGTGCGCATCACCATGATCCAGGTATCGGCCGGCTCCACCTACCGCCCCAGCCTGCCACCGCCGCGTTGATCATTGGAACGCATTCACTAACTCGAGTTTTAGACCGAGCTGTTGTTGGATCGCCGAAAAGGTGGAAGGACCGGAGACCTCTGGATTCGCTTCGGTGTTAACCGTGGGATCGTCTTTGGCCTTGATTACGTGAGGATCTTCTGCCCACTCCAACTTGAATTTGTTATGTGAAGCGTCCGCTCCCGCCGCGTCATCGCGCTCGACGAAAACCGCCATCCGATTGTTTGGGGGAAGCACCTACTGACATTCTCGCGGCCAACGTAGAAACGTCCATTTTTTTTAGGACCGAGCTGCGTGGCGAACTGCCGGCAAGTGCTGGAGCGCGGAGACGAGCTACTCCGCAGCGGCGCACGATCCTGTGGCCTGCCACTCAATCATGGAACGTCTGGCGCAGCTCGTCGGCTCCGGGACGCAGCCCATCACAGTACCTGGCCGCCTGCCAAGATCA
>WNFL01365780.1_pt1 | contig 11467 bp, 10 predicted proteins | sample 5400361 | NCBI WGS metagenome assembly WNFL01 (sample SAMN13153351, study PRJNA577476) | soil metagenome | isolation source: 40 cm soil on Douglas fir-dominated hillslope | place: USA:California | collected 2013-09-17
ATTCGACACGGCGTTCTTCGGCGGCGATCCCGACAATTTCAATTTCCCGCGCTACGACCTCGATTTCTCCTTCCTGCGGCTCTACGAGAACGGCAAGCCCGTGGCGACGCCCGAACATCTCGCCTGGAATGCATCCGCACCCAAGGACGGCGAGCCCGTTTTCGTCGCGGGGAATCCCGGCGGCACGGACCGCCAATTGACCGAAGCCGAGCTCACGACCTTGCGCGATGTCACGCAGCCCACCCAGCTGATGCTGGGATCGGAGCTGCGCGGCCGCTACACGCGTTTCGCGCAGGAGAGCGCTGAACATGCCCGTATCGCCAATCGCGATTTGTTCGGTCTCGAAAACGGCCTCAAGGCGCTGCGCGGCGAACATGAAGCGCTGCTGCAGCCTTCGCTGTTCGACGACAAGCGCAAAGCCGATGCGGCGCTGAAGGCCAAGGTCAACGCCGATCCGAAACTGAAAGCCGAGATCGGCGATCCCTGGGCGGAGATCGCCCGCGCGCAAACCGAACGCATCGCGCTGGCCAAGCCTTACAATTTCCTGGAGGGGCGCGCCGGGTATGGCTCGACGCTTTTTCGTTACGCACGCACGCTTGTTCGCGCCGCCGAAGAGCGCGCCAAGCCCAATGGCGAGCGCTTTCGTGAATATGCCGATGCGCGCCTGCCGCTGGTCGAGAAGACCTTGCTCGATCGCCAGCCGGTGGAAACCGATCTGGAACAGCTGAAGCTGGAATTCTGGTTCACCAAATTGCGCGAGGAGATGACGGCGGACGCGCCGCAAACCGCTTTGGTCCTGGGCAAGGATTCGCCGGAAAATCTGTCACGCGCGCTGACCGCGTCGAAACTCGCGGACCCCGCGCTGCGCAAGCAATTGTGGGAAGGCGGCCTCAGCGCCATCCGCGCTTCCAACGATCCCATGATCCGCTTCGTGCTGAAGATCGATGAGGCCGCGCGCAACGTGCGCAAGGCCTTCGAAGAGCGCGTCGAGGGACCCACCGACCGCGCCTCCGAGCGCATCGCCAAAGCGCGTTTCGCCGTCTACGGCACCAGCGTCTATCCCGACGCGACGTTTTCCTTGCGGCTGTCTTACGGCAAGGTTGCCGGCTGGACAGAGCCCGGCCGCACGATTCCTCCCTTCACCAATTTCGGCGGGCTCTATCAGCGCACGACCGGTCAGCCGCCGTTCCAGTTGGCGCCCCGCTGGGTCGAGGCCAAGGGCAAGGTCGACGACAAAACCGTGTTCAACATGTCATCCGACAACGACATCATCGGCGGCAATTCCGGCTCGCCCCTGATCAACGCCAAGGCCGAGGTGGTCGGTGCCATCTTCGACGGCAATATCCATTCGCTGGGCGGCGAATATTTCTTCGACCCGAAAGTTAACCGCGCGGTCTCGGTCTCGACCGTTGCCATGACCGAGGCGCTGATCAAGGTTTATGGGCGCAACGCCCTTGTCGCCGAACTCACCGCGCCCTGATAGAGTGCGCCAGCCGCGGGGTAGGGGGACCTCTAGGAGTATGAGTAGGATGCAAAAGCTGCTTCCGGCAGTCTGGCTTGCCGCGCTTTCTGCCTTGGTCGCATGTCCGGCCGGAGCGCAGACCAACGCGCGCGTGCCCTACCCGCAGAAGGTCGTGACCCTCGTCACCCATTCGAGCCCGGGTGCCGGCAGCGATATCTTTCTGCGGGAGCTGGTGAAATATCTGCAGCGCTACGTCAACGCCACCTTCATCGTGGAGAACGACGAGGGTGGTTCCGGCGCGAAGGCCCTTTCGCGGGTCGCGGCCGCCAAGCCGGACGGAAGCATGTTCTACGCCACGACCCCGACCTTCATACTGACCTCGCTGCTGAGCAAGCCCACCAACACCTATCGCGACCTTGAGCCGGTGGTGAATTTCTTCACCGATTCGGAAGTTGTCTACACGCGCAGCGACGGGCCGTACAAAACGCTCAAGGACGTCATCGATCACGCCAAGGCGGCGCGCGGCCGCTGGGGCGCCGCCAATCCCGCATCTTTGGAGCGCCAGGCGGCGGAGCAATTGAAGACCGCGGCGAAGGTCAATGCCGCCGTCGTGTCGCATGAAGGCGGCGGCGACCTCATGATCAACGTGCTGAACGGCACGCTCGACATGGGGGTCGGCGAGATCGAAGAGATTCGCGCGCAGCTCGAAGGGCACAAGGTTCGCCTGCTCGCGACCTTCAACGAGAAGCGGATGGCCAATTTCCCCGACGTGCCCACGGTGGAAGAGCTCGGCTACAATGTGACGGTCAAGAAGTTCCGCGGAATCGCCGGCCCGAAAGGGTTGCCCCCCGCGATCACCAAGATCTGGGACGATGCCGCCCAGAAGATTCTGGCCGATCCGGAATTTAAAAAGAATTATGGCGCGGAAAGCCTGATTCCGAATTTCATCGCCCACGACCAATATGGTCCGTTCATCACGAAATTCGCCGCCGATACCGGGAACTTCCTCAAATCCACCGGCGTCATTCGTTGATGCGCAGAGATCTGGTCTGCAGCGCGATCCTGTTGTGCATCGCCGCGCTTTACTATTTGGCGGCGACCGGCATTCAGGCCAGCACGCTGGAGGACGAGATTGGGCCGCGCGGCCTTCCCACGGTGCTCGCGGCGCTTCTTGCCATGGTGGCGATCGTCATCGGCGTGCGCGCCCTGGTCGCGGTGCCGGCCGGCGCGGCAGATGCCAAGGAAGCCGAGGCGCATTGGCTGCGCGCCATCGGCATGCTGGCGATCGGAGCGGCCTATATCCCTGTCGCAACCGTGCTCGGTTATTGGCCCGCGCTCGCGCTGCTCATTCTTGCCGTGCCGCTTTACGAACGCATGAAACCCTCCTGGCGCATGTTCGCCGTCGCCGGTGGTGGCGCCACCTTCTTCTGGTTGTTGTTTGACGTCGTGCTCGGCGTAAGACAGCCCGCAGGCATGCTCTTCTAGGATTGTACGCGGCATGGATCAGTTCACGCATGCGCTGACGATGCTCGTCACGACTCCCGTCGTGCCCGCTGCGTTGGCCGGGCTGATCTGGGGCATGCTCGGCGGCGCGATGCCGGGCCTCTCCGCCTCCATCACCATGGCGCTGCTGCTGCCCTTCACCTACACGCTGGCGCCGATGCCCGCGATCGTGATGCTCGCCACCTGCTATATCGGCGCGGAATATGGCGGCTCGATTCCGGCGATCCTGATCCGCACGCCCGGCACCAATGCCGCCGCGGCGACCGTGCTCGACGGCTATGAGATGAACCGCCAGGGCCGCGCGGGCGAGGCGCTCGGCATTTCCTTATGGTCCGGTGTCGTGGGCGGCCTGTTCGGCCTGACCATGTTGATCATGTTGACCGAACCCTTGTCGCGGCTCGCGCTTCTGTTCAAGCCGACGACCTATTTCGGGCTCGGCATTCTCGGGCTTTCGGTCATCGCCTCGCTGTCGAGCAAATCACTGCTCAAGGGACTCGCCGCGGCGATTCTGGGGCTGATGATCGCGACCATCGGCACCGATCCCATTTCCGGCGTCAGCCGATTCACCTTCGGTGTGCCCGATCTTCTTGACGGCATAGCACCTCTGTTCATCATGGTCGGTCTTTATGCCGTCACCGAGCTGATGACGCGGACCGGTGTCGCCCGCAACATCGTCAAGCCCAATGCTTCTGTCCGCGTGCGGCTGCCGCGCTTTCCCATGATGAGAAAAATCGCGCGCTCCCAAGCCATCGGCTGCACCGTCGGCACGCTCGAAGGGTTGATGCCCGGCGCGGGCGGCACCATCGCCTCCTTCATTGCCTATAACGAGGCGAAACGCTGGTCGAAGCATCCGGAAAAATTCGGTCACGGTTCCGAAGAAGGCGTCGCCGGCCCGGAAGCCGCCAACAATACGGTGGCGAGCGCGTCCTTGATCCCGCTGCTGAGTTTCGGAATTCCGGCGTCCAATTCGGGCGCGGTGTTGTTGGGCGGACTCCTCATCCACGGTCTGCTGCCGGGGCCGCGCCTGTTCGAACAGGACGCCGATGTGATCACCGGGCTCTATGCCGGCTCCTTCGTCGCGGACATCGCGCAAGTGCTGCTCGGCATCCTGATTCTGCCGGTCTGCATCTGGCTGGTGAATCGGCCCAAGCCCTATCTCTCGGCGTTCATTTTCGCGCTCGTCATGTCCGGCGTTTTCACGGTGCACATGTCGCTGTTCGACGTCGGCATCGTGCTCACGTCGGGCTTGCTTGGCTATTTCATGAAATATTTCAGTCTGCCGTTCCTTCCCGCCGTGCTTGGCGTCGTGTTGGGCGTCAAGCTGATCGAATCGAACTACCGCCGCTCGCTTGTGCTCTCTGGCGGCGATTTCCACATTTTCCTGGAAGACCCCATTGCCATCGCGTTTTTTGCGCTCGCGGCGATCATCATGATCGGATCGCTGGTCAATGAGTGGCGCGCGGCGCAGGCGCGCAAGGCAAGCCTCGCATGACCATCTCCGCACAGCTGGCCGGGTTCGCAGCGCAGGTCGACGGCGCAAAGCTGCCCAATCGCTCGCGCGAAACCATCCGGCTCCTGATGCTGGATGTCGCCGGCCTTTGCGTTGCCGCGCGCGGGCTCGACTATATCGCCGCCGCGCGTGCCAGCGCCGCCTCCACCGGGAAGGCGACCGCCTTCGGCCATGAAGGCGGGTTCGGCCCCTACGACGCTGCGCTGATCAACGGCACCGCCGCCCATGGCGAGGATTACGACGACACCTTCGAAGGCGGACCGGTGCATGCCGGCGCCGTCATCGTGCCCGCCGTGCTGGCGGTGGCCGAGCATCGCGGCCTGTCCGGCACGGCTATCGTCAAGTGCATCGCGGTGGGCGTCGAGATCATGTGCCGCATGAGCCTGGTGGCGCCGCAGGCCACGCACAAAGCCTCGTTCCATCCCACTGCCGTGTTCGGTGCGCCGGCGGCCGCGGCGGGCGTCGCCGCTGCGCTCGGCCTCACCCCCGACAAAATCGCCCACGCCATCGGCGTCGCGGGAAGCCTCGCCTCGGGCATCATCGAATATCTCGCCGACGGAAGCTGGACCAAGCGCCTCCACGCCGGCGCCGCCGCGCAAGCGGGCATCCGTGCGGCGCTTCTGGCGGAGGGCGGATTCACCGGCCCCGCGACTGTGCTCGAAGGCCAACACGGATTCTACAAGGCCTTCGCGCCCTCCAAAGCGCCGGACTTCGCGCCGCTGCTGGACCGCTTGGGTTCGAACTGGGTCCTCGAAACCGTTGCGTTCAAGCCCTATGCCTGTGGCACCATGACTCAACCCTTCATCGATTGTGCGATCGAGTTGGCGCGCTCGGGCGTGAGCGCCGACGACGTCGTCAGCATGGTGTGCGAAGTGGGCGAGGGGACCGTGCACCGTCTGTGGGAGCCTTTGGCCCAGAAACAATCGCCGCCCAACGGCTATGCCGCGAAATTCTCGACGCCTTACTGCATCGCCGTCGGGTTCATCGACGGCAAAGCCGGGTTCGAGGAATTCACCGATGCGCGTGTCGCCGATCCAATTTTGCGCAAACTGGCCGGCACGGTGTCTTACGTGATCGATCCGAAAAACGAATATCCCAAGAATTTCACCGGCCATATCCGCGCCACGCTCAAGAACGGCACGGTCCGGGAAGTCCGCAAAGCCCATATGCGTGGCGGCGCGCACGAGCCTTTATCGGCCGGCGACATTCTGGCGAAATTCTACGACAATGCGAAATTCGGCGGCTGGCCGCGCAGCAAGGCCGCCTCGCTCGCGGAAAGCCTGGATCGCATCGCGGCGGGCAAAAGCGCCGATCTCGGAATCGCCAGAGGATGAGCATGCAGGAATTGGAAGGCTCGGTTGCCATCGTCACGGGCTCGGCCCGCAATATCGGACGCGCCATCGCGCTCGATCTCGCCGAAGGCGGCGCGGCTGTCACCGTGCTCACGCGTTCGGATGTCGCAAGCGTGAAAGCGGTCGCCGCCGAGATCGAATCGCGCGGCGGGCGGGCGCTGGCGCTCCAGGCGGACATCACCAAGCCCGAAGATGCGCAGCGCATCGTGGATGAAACGGTCAAAACCTTCGGTCGGCTCGATATCCTCGTCAACAATGCGGGCGTCCGGCCCGAAGGTCCGTTCGAGACCATGAGTTTGGAAGCCTGGGACGAAGTCCTGGCCGTGATTCTCGACGGTGCATTCCTGTGCTGCCAGGCGGCGCTGCCGCATCTCGAGCGCAGCGGCAAAGGCGTCATCATCAACATCGGCGGACTGACCGCCTATACCGGCGCCACGCATCGCGTGCATGTCGTCACCGCAAAGGCCGGACTCGACGGCATGACCAAAGCGCTGGCGGTGGAGCTCGCGCCGCGCAAGATCACGGTCAATCTCGTGGCGCCCGGCCTGATCGAAACCAAACGCGACGGCGAAGAACCTGCCCATCGCAAGACCCGCACGATCCTCCCGCCCCGCCGCGGCCAGCCCACGGACATATCCTCCATGGTCCGGCATCTCGCCGGCCCCAATGGCCGCTACATCACGGGGCAGACCATCCACATCAGCGGCGGCGTCTTTCTGCCCTAACCGCCCCCACCGGCCCTTCGGGCCACCCCCGATCAAGTCGGTGGCAAGCTCTCCCCGCGTTGCAGGGGAGGAAAATGGCCGTGAGGAAAGCAGCCCTAAACTTTCCTCCCCCGCGTGCGGGGGAGGTGCTGAACCCGGCTTTAGCCGGGTGAAGCGGTGGGGGGTACGCCGCTGCCGCTTTCTTGCGGCCAATTCAAATCGTGTTGCCATCTCCGGCGAGAAGCTGGTCATTCACCCATTGGCCCTCAACGCGCTTCCCGTCTGGCGTGATCAACGTGCCATGCCCGTTGCGCTTGCCATTTGCGTATTCGCCGTCGAACTCCACATCCGGCTTGCCGTTTTCGGTCCAACGCAAAATACCCCGTCCCGAGGCGAAGCCGTCCTTGCAGGGTCCCGACCACGTCACGGATTCGTCCGCTTGGGGTTCGGGATTCCAAACCTTGCACGGCTTGTTCGACGTTGTGATCCAATCCGGATGTGCCGGAACGTCCTTCTGGGCCATGGCTTGGGACGTGACGATCAGTGTCGCAGCTGTGGCGATGATGATGCCGGGTCGTTTCATCGGTCGTCCTCGTAGCAAGTCATCCGGCGATCTCATGGCGACCGTGACGGATTTTGAAAATCAGGCCCCATTCCGATAGTCTAACGGAATGCCAGACTACGATGTCGCTCGTCTGGATGGCTCGAGAGTGAGAATACCTCGAACAGACGCTAAGACAATGACAATCAAACCAGGAGGTGGGGTCGTGAACAGAACGATAATCCTTTGCGCTATTGGGCTCACGCTTGCGGGTTCGGCCGCCGTCTTGGCAGCCCAGGCTCCGCAGCAGCCTATGAGCTTCTTCGTCACCAGCACCGTTCCGGGCACCGGAAATCTCGGTGGCCTCGCAGGCGCCGACCAGATTTGCCAGAACCTCGCCGCCGCAGCCGGCGCGGGCGGCAAGACGTGGCACGCCTACTTAAGCCAGCAGGCGCAAGGCAACACACCCGCCGTGAACGCCCGCGGCCGCATCGGAGCGGGACCCTGGTACAACGCCAAAGGTCAGCTGATCGCCAGCAACGTCGCCGATCTGCATGGCGATGCAGCGCGCGACCGCAACACCATCCGCAAGACCTCCTCGCTCACCGAGAAGGGCGAGATGATCAACGGCTTCGGCGACATGCCGAACCAGCACGACATGCTCACGGGTTCGGACTCCGACGGCCGGGCTTTCACCGACGGGCTCGACCATACGTGCAACAACTGGACTTCGGATGCTGCGGCCAACCGCGCGATGCTCGGCCACCACGACCGCAACGGCAACGGCAACGTGTCGTGGAATTCGGCGCATATGAGCCGCGATTGTACCGCGGCAGGCCTCGTCGCAACCGGCGGCGCAGGCAAGTTCTACTGCTTCGCCATCAACTGAGAATTATCCACTTTCGCGACGCGAGAAGGCCCGGGCACGCCCGGGCCTTCTTTTAGCCGAGGAGGGGTGATGCTCCAATGGTGGGTTTTCCTCCCCCGCGTGCGGGGGAGGTGCTGAACCCGGCTTCAGCCGGGTGAAGCGGTGGGGGGCTTAAGCCGCCGCGGCCTTCTTGCGGTTGGCCTCGAGCCGGGCATCCACCAGCGCGACCGTCGCATCGATCGTGGGATGGCTCAGCCCCTTCTGCTTGGCGATCAGCTGCACCAGCTTGNNNNTTGCGGTTGGCCTCGAGCCGGGCATCCACCAGCGCGACCGTCGCATCGATCGTGGGATGGCTCAGCCCCTTCTGCTTGGCGATCAGCTGCACCAGCTTGTCGGCGCGTTCGATGTTGGGCGCGCCGTTCTGCAGCGCGCGGGCCGCCGATGCCGGACGCGTCAGGCTCTCCGCCGCCGCCGCATATTTCTCGAACGGCACGAGATCGGCCGGATTGGCGCCGAGCTTGACGCACAGATCGTTGACGAAATTGTAGACCGAGCGCGAGGTCTCGATGTCCGTGTGCACCGCTTCTTGCGCGGTCCGCATGCCGTCCTTGGTCACCGTGCGATAATTGCCCGCGAGCAGCATCGCCCATTTGGCCAGCGGCACGAAGATGGAATCATACACCCGCAGCTTCACCGGCAATTCGATCTTGCCTTCCGGCGCGTCGAAACGAATCGCTTCGATGTCCTTCTCGAGCTGACGCAGGATGCCGGTGCTCTTCTCGTCCTTCAGACGCGCCACCTTGAAGTTGGTCGGCAGCGTGACTTGCAGCACGTTGACCTTCTCGTCCGGCGGGCGGATGGCCTGCGGGTCGGGACTGCACAGCGTCAACGTCTCCGGATCGAAACTGTCCCACACCGTCGGATCGGTATAAGCGGGCTTCAGCAGATCGTGGTTCAGGCCGGGAATGCGCCGCACATAGGGCAGCGGCGGCATGTTCATGATCGACATGCAGGGCACGCGCGACTTGGCGACCGCATCCAACAATTCGCGCACGCCCGGCGAGCGATATTGCGGCTCCTGCATCGCAAGGCCCACAAGGTCATAGTCCTTGGGGTTCACACCCGCCGTGCCGCCGGCGCTCACCTTGCCCGGCAATTTGCGCGAGTCGATCTCGATCTGCTCTTTGCGTCCCCTGATCGGCAGGCGCACGCGAAAGCCTTCCGCGTTGATCAGATCCGCTTCGGCCGGCAGGCAGACGAGGTGGACCGAATGTCCGCCGAACAGGATCTTGGAAGCGAGCAGCGAGCCGTAGGACGCGCCCATGAGCAGGATTTTGTAAGCCATCAGATTTCTCCCTTGAAATTCGAATCTAGGAATGACCGCCGGCCGCGGACTGTGCAGTGGGCTGGCACACCTGTTGAGCCGCCTTGAGCGCGATGGGATTGAGCCCCGCGCCGCCATGGGCGAGGTGCTGGGTCATCATGGCGCGCATGCGCGGGTCCCAGAATTTGCGGATGTGATCGGCCGTGCCCGCGACCGCCAGATCGGCAGACTGAACCTTGAAGAAGTCCGCGATCTGGTTCGCCATGCGGACCAGCGTATCCATCGACGAAGACGACATTATTCCGCTGCCACCGTCTCGATGCGCTGGCGTTTTTGCAGCTGCTCGTAATCTTCCTGCCAGCGCGATTCGCGATTGGTCAAACGCACTTCGACCGCGGTCACCTTGTATTCGGGGCAATTGGTCGCCCAGTCCGAATAGTCGGTGGTGATGACGTTCGCGCCCGATTCGGGATGGTGGAACGTCGTGTACACCACGCCCGGCTGCACGCGTTCGGTGATATGCGCGCGCATGGATGTGTCGCCCGCCCGGCTGATCAGGGCAACGCGGTCGCCCTCATTGATGCCGCGGTTCTCCGCATCGTGCGGATGGATCTCCAATATGTCCTCGTCATGCCAGACATTGTTCGCCGTCCGCCGCGTCTGCGCGCCGACATTGTATTGCGACAGGATGCGCCCCGTGGTGAGCAGCAGCGGGAAGCGCGGGCCGGTGCGCTCGTCCGTCGGCACATATTCGGTGAGCACGAACTTGCCCTTGCCGCGCGCGAAGCCGCCGATATGCATGATGGGCGTGCCCTCCGGCGCTTTCTCGTTGCACGGCCATTGCACGCTGCCGAGCTCGTCGAGCTTGGCGTAGGAGACGCCCGCGAAGGTCGGGGTCAGCCGCGCGATCTCGTCCATGATTTCGGACGGGTGCGTGTAGTGCATCGGATAACCCAACGCCGCGGAAAGCTTCATGATCACTTCCCATTCGGCGAGGCCGGCCATCGGGGGGATCGCTTTCCTCACGCGGCCGATGCGCCGCTCCGCATTCGTGAAGGTGCCGTCCTTTTCCAGGAACGAGGCGCCCGGCAGGAACACATGCGCATAGGCCGCCGTCTCGTTCAGGAAGAGATCGTGCACGACAATGCATTCCATCGCCGAAAGCGCGGCGGTGACATGATGCGTGTTGGGATCGGACTGCGCGATATCCTCGCCCTGGCAGAACAGGCCCATGAACCCGGTTCCGGATCGAGCGTGACGCCCCAATCCTTTTCGAACGCTTTGCGCGGCCCCTCTTCGGAGACATGCCGATAGCCGGAGAATTCGTGCGGGAACGAACCCATGTCGCACGAACCCTGCACATTGTTCTGGCCTCGCAGCGGGTTCACGCCGACGCCGTCGCGCCCGAGATTGCCGGTCGCCATGGCGAGGTTCGCCATGCCCAGCACCATGGTCGAACCCTGGCTGTGCTCGGTGACGCCGAGCCCGTAATAGATCGCGCCATTGCCGCCGGTGGCATAGAGCCGCGCCGCGCCGCGAATATCCTTGGCGGAAACGCCGGTGATTTTTTCCATCGCCTCGGGCGAATTCTCGGGCCGGCTGACGAATTCGCTCCAGGCCTTGAATTCCGCCGCGTCGCAATTTTCCGCGACGAATTTCTCGTCGATCAGACCTTCCGTCGCGATCACATGGGCAAGCGCATTGATCATCGCGACATTGGTGCCGGGCAACAGCGGCAGGTAATACGACGCCTCGACATGGGGCATGCGCACCAGATCGATCTGGCGCGGATCCACCACGATGAGCTTGGCGCCTTCGCGCAGGCGCCGCTTCATGCGCGAGGCAAAGACCGGATGCGCGTCGGTCGGATTGGCGCCGATCACCAGGATCACATCGGCCTCATTGACCGAATCGAAATCCTGCGTGCCGGCGGAGGTGCCGAACGCCGTCTTCAGACCATAGCCGGTCGGCGAGTGGCAGACGCGCGCGCAAGTGTCGACATTGTTGTTGCCGAAGGCCGCGCGGATCATCTTCTGCATCACATAGACTTCTTCATTGGTGCAGCGCGAGCTGGTGATGCCGCCAATGGAGCCCTTGCCGTATGTCTGCTGGATGCGGCGGAATTCCGACGCCGTATAGGCGATCGCTTCGTCCCAGCTCACCTCGCGCCAGGGATCCTGAATCGATTTGCGGATCATCGGCT
>WNFL01380790.1_pt1 | contig 11467 bp, 8 predicted proteins | sample 5400361 | NCBI WGS metagenome assembly WNFL01 (sample SAMN13153351, study PRJNA577476) | soil metagenome | isolation source: 40 cm soil on Douglas fir-dominated hillslope | place: USA:California | collected 2013-09-17
AGCCCCCTGGCGCCCTCCTTCATCAGATCGCTATAAGGCTTCGCGGTCTGACCTGCGTACTGGCGCGGGTCGAGTCCGTCCGGACCCGCTAGCACTTCGAGCATCAGCGCGTTGTCGGTGACGTTGCCCGTCATCGGTCCCGTGTGGTCGATCGTCAGCTCGATCGGCATGATGCCGGTGTACGGCACGAGACCGTGCGTGCCCTTCATGCCATACACGCCGCAATACGATGCCGGCATGCGGATCGAGCCGCCCTGGTCGCCGCCGATCGCGAGCTCGACCTCGCCCGCCGCGACAAGCGCGGCGCTGCCGGATGAAGAGCCGCCCGCGGAGTAGCCCTTGCGATGAGGATTGTGGACCGGCGCGGGCGAGCTCGTATGGGAGCCGCCGGAGAAGCAGAAATATTCGCAGGTCGCCTTGCCGACGATCGTCGCGCCCGCGTCGAGAAGACGCGTGACGATCGTCGCATCGACGTCGGGCATATAACCTTCGAGTGTCGATGCGCCGTTCATCATCGGCACCCCGGCGAGACAGACGTTGTCCTTCAATGCGACGGTCTTGCCTGCAAGCTTGCCGCCCGGCGCACCCTTGATCTCCGTCTTGACGTACCACGCGCCGTACATGTTTTCTTCGCCGCCCGGGCGGTACCCGGGCGTTCGCGGGTACTTCACCGCCGGCACATAGTCGGGCAACGCATCGACGACGTCATAGGCGTCGAAGTTCGCCTGCAGCAGTGTGTTGTAGCTTGCGAGCTGCGATTCGGAAAGGTGAATACCAAGACTTGATGCCACATCTTCGAGCTGGGAAAGCGTAGGACGTTTGACTGTCATGGCTGCTCCGCACGTGGGTGGACTTCGGAGAAACCGGCCGCTGCCGCATCGGTCACCGCACAGACGGCGACCGATGGCCGGATCGCCAGACATCGAAATCGACATCTGACCTGCGAGCAATGGTATGAACGACTATTTTCCGCGTCAACAATTTATTTTCCATGGAAAATAAATTGTCCTTACCGCCGTTTCAGTCCGGCTGGAATGTGGTCAGCACGTGGAACGCGTGACCGTCGACCCGCGCGAGATAGATCGGCATGCGGTTGACGCGGCCACCGGTATAGACCGCGCCGCGCGCACTGCGATAGGACAGCGGCGCGGTGCCGAGCCGCGACAACGCCGCCGTGCCGGGCGCCGATGCGCCGGCGCCATGCCGCTGCGCGTCTTCGAGCAAGGCCGCGAGGAAATGAATGCCCTCGTAAGTGGACTGGCCGAAGGTGTCGAGGGTCGGCGCGCGTGCGCCGAAACGGCTGTGATAGCGTTCCTTGAACGACGCGTTGGCGTCGGTATTCAACGCGGCAAAGTAGCCGGACGCCACATAGAGGTTGTCGGTATGCTGCGCGCCGATGCCGAGCAGTTCGTTCTCGCCGAGCGCGCACGACAGGCGTAACACGTGCGGCGCGAGGCCCGCGCTGCCGAAGGCGCGATTGAAGTCCACCGCGTCCTGCCCGATCAGCGAAAGCAGCACGGCATCGACGCGCCGGTCGCGGATCAGATCGAGCACTTCTTGATAGTCGCCGCTGCCGAACGGCAGGTACCGTTCACCGACAACCTGTCCATTCGACGCGGAAACGATCTGGCGTGCGAGCAGGTGCGCTGCGCGCGGCCATACATAGTCGTTGCCGACGAACATCCAGCGGCGCGGCCGGCAATGCTCGCCCAGCCAGTGGATCGACGGGCGCAGCTGGTTCAGGATCGTTTCGCCGATCGCGAACACGCCCGGCGTATGCTCGCCGCCCTCGTAGAGCGGGGTATAGACAAAAGGGATGCGACCGCCGATCGCGTCGAGCAGATCGTGACGGACGGCGCTGGTGTGCATGCCGACGAGCGCATCGATCGAACCGTCGTCGACGAGATCGATGAGCTGGTCTTCGATCTCATGGGCGTCATCGCCCGCGTTCAGCGTAATGAGCCGGCAGGGTTTGCCGACGATGCCGGAAGCGCTGTTGAGTTCGTCGACGGCGAGTTTCGCCGACGCCAGCGCGGACGGCCCCCAGATGCCGGCGGCCCCGCCGACCGGCACACACAAGGCGATATTCAACTCCTGCGCACTGCTGCGGGTACGTGAAGGTTGAGTCATCGGTGAGCGAGTGCTGCCGCTGCGGGTGGAACATACACGCAAGACCGATGCGGATCCGGTTTAAACGGACCAGCCGCGAATGATGCACCGGCAGCGTGCGCGCACGCGCCAGCGTAGCGCATTCTCTATCAGCTTTGCACCGATACTTTCCAGGGAAAATGAATTTGCGTAAGATACCAGGTATTGGCTTACGACTTATGCATCTACCATGCCCGAACACGAACTATCGCAATACCTCGCCTGGCTGCTCGCGTCCGCGCATCGTCAGATGAAGATGGGCATTGCCCAGTCCATCGCCGACGAAGAGGTCAATGAGGAGCACTGGCGCATCCTGCAGGTCGTCTCCGACGAGCAGGGCCATTCGATGGGCGAGATCGCCGAAAAGGTGTTGCTGAACCACTCGGCGCTCACCAAGAACATGGACCGGCTCGTGAGCCGCGGGCTCGTGCAGCGCGCGCAGGACGAGACCGACAGCCGCAAGGTCCTTGTGTATATCAGCGACCTCGGGCTCGAGACGGTTGCGCGGCTCAAGCGCAGCGTGGACGCGCACCACGATGCGATCGAGGAAGCATTGGGGCCGCGCAACTCCAAGCAGCTAAAGCGCCTGCTTGAACGGCTGATCGAGCAATCGCAGCTGCAGTAACGGTTCGGCCGGCGAGATGCCGTGGTCGATCCGATTCAATCGGCTCTGCGCCGGGAAGAGATGGCTGACGCCGTCGATATCACCAGATCCGCAAAGCGCCGTTCGTCGCGGTCCGCCTGCCAGCGCGGCCGCGCGACCGCAATATTCACTGCGCCGACCGCACGCCCATGCGCGTTCGTGATGGCCGCGGCCGTCGAGATGTCGCTGACGAAATATTCGTCCTCGGTGTGCGCGTAACCCTGCTTGCGGATCAGCGCGATGCGTTCTTTTATCTTGCGTGGCTGATACACGGTTGCCGACGTATAGGCGACGAGGTTCGTGCGCGAAAGAATGTCGTCGATCTCGCCATCGTCGAGCGTCGCGAGAATGGCGAGGCCCGGCGCCGTGCAATACGCCGGCAGGCGCGAACCCGTAATCACATGCGCGTTGAAAACGTTGCGGCTCACGATGCGCAGCACGAACACGATGTCCGTGTCGTCGAGTACGGTCAGATTGGTCGCTTCTTCGGTTTCGGAGCCGAGTTGTTGCAGATACGGCGTCGCGCGGCTGACCAGTTCGTTCGACGTCAGGTAGTGATAGGTGAAGTCGAGCAGCTTCGGCGACAGTTCATACTTGCGGCTGTCGGGATCCTTGAACAGATAACCGAGCGCGGCAAGCGTGAACGTGAAACGCTGCGTCGCGCTCATGTCGAGACCCGTGAGCGAGGCGATCTCTGAAAGCGACAACTGCCGCTTGCTGCCGTCGAAAGCAGTGAGCACCGTCATCGCCTTCTCCACCGACTGCACGTACAGCGATGAAGCAGTGGGATCGGCGGCCGCTTCCGGCACGGCAACCGATGCAGTTTTCTTCTGGCGCGGGGTTTTGGGCTTCGCGGTTGTCACGATAAATGGGCGATGGTTCGAACAGAAACCTCATTATCGCATCAAGATAACCATCTATCTATAGCCGATAACCCGCTTTACGCGACATTAGCCTGCTGGCGGTCCCATGCGTCGTCGACCGTACGCGGAAGCAGATGTTTCCTGATGCGCTCGCTCGCGGTCAGTTCGAAGTGCGTCACTGCCCGGTAATAACGCGGTAACTGGAAGCTCGCGAGGCGTTCGGCGGCCCACGCATGCACCGATTCCCAGTCGACGGCGGCATCCTTGAACTGCACGTTCAGCAGGATATCCTGTTCGCCGATCGCCGAGGCCACGCCGATCGCAGCGCTCGCCTGGATCGCCGGATGCGCGGCGAACACGCGCTCGATTTCCCATGCCGATACGTTCTCTCCGCGCACGCGCATGCTGTCGGTACGGCGGCCGATGAAGTACAGATCGCCGTCCGCGTCGCGTCGCGCGCTGTCGCCGGTATGCAGCTTGCCGTTGTGCAGCGCCGCGCGCGTGGCGTCGTCGTTCTTCAGGTAGGCCGGCAGGAATGTGCCCTCTACCTTGCTGGACAGCACGATTTCGCCCGCCTCGCCTTGCGCGACCGGCGCTCCGTTTTCGTCGAGCAGTTCGACTTCGATCCACGGCAACGGCTTGCCGATCGAGCCCGGCTTGCCGCTCGCGTTCAGCGTCGCGAAGCTCGAGCATTCGGTCATGCCGTAGCACTCGCGCAGCCGGACCTGCAGACGCGCCTCGATCCCGTTCCATGTCGCCGCGCTCACACCTGCGCCCCACGCCACGCGCAGCGTGTGCGAGGCAGGCTGTGCATCGCCCGGAAGCTGCATCAGGATATCGAGTACGCCGCCCAGGTAGTGCAGTTGCGTCGCACACGAGCGCGCGATCTGCGCCCAGAAATACGTCGCGGAGAAACGCGGCACCACGTGCAGTCCGACGGCTTCGAGAAAAGGCAGCAGCAACATCTGCGCGCCGCCAATATGGCATAGCGGTTCCCACAGGAACAGCCGGTCGCCGGCGCGAACGTCCGCGACCTGAAGCGCCGCTTCGCTGGCAATGCGCATCATCCGGTGCGTGAAAATGACGCCTTTCGGCGCGCCCGTCGTACCGGAGGTATAGATGACGCAGAGCGGATTGCGTGCGTCGATAGCCGGCGCAGCCAGTTGCGCGCCCGTATCCGCGGCGTCGAATTCAGGCAGCGCGACGCGGCGCGCGTTGCCGCAGTCGACACCGTCGATCACGTCGTCGAATGCCCCTTCCGATACGAAGAGTTTCGGCTCCGCATGCTCGAGCAGGTATTCGAGGCCCGAGGCGCGCAACTTCGTGTTCACCGGCACCCACACCAGGCCGCTTAGCACCAGCGCATAGATCAGGTGGATGTGCTCGGGGCTATTGCCGAGCATCACCGCGACACGGTCTCCGGCAACGAGATCCTGCGTGGCGAACCAGCGTTGCAGTTGCGCGATGCGCTGCGCGGCCTCGCCGCAGGTAATCGCTCGATCTTCGAAGTGAAGCACGGTGCGCGTAGCGTTTTCGCGCAGACCGGCAATGATTAGCGGTGCGCAGTCGAGCGCGTCCTGCGGATGACGCTGGGCAAAATAGTCTGAATAACGATGCATGTCTGGATATTTCTGGAGAACAGTACAGTCAGCGCGCGTTGCGCTTCAACCATGAAGAGACGAAAATGATCAGTGCGATCAGCACCACGAGCGTGGTGGAAACCGCTGCGAGCGTCGGCGTGATCGCGAGCTGGATGTCGTCCCACATCTGCTTGGGCAGCGTGGTATTGATGCCGCCGCTCACGAAGATCGCGATGGTCAGATCGTCGAAGGAAACGATGAATGCGAACAGGAATGCCGCCGTGACGCTTGCCATCAGAAGCGGCAACAGGATCGTCACAATGCGTCGCAGCGGCGAGGCGCCCATGACGCGTGCGGCGTCGTCGAGACGCCAGTCGAACTGTCTGAAGCCCGCGGCGAGCGTCACGACGACATACGGAATGGCAAGCACCGTATGGCCGATGATGAGACCGGCATTTGTGCCGGTCAGCCCGAAACGCGCGAACAGATAGAGCAGCCCGATCGCGACCACGATGCGCGGCACGATCAGCGGCGCAACGAGCAGCGCAAAGAGCGGCTTGCTCGCCCGTTGCGACATGCGCGTGAGCGCGAGCGTCGCGCCGAATCCGAGCACGAGCGAAAGCACGGCGGTACCGAACCCCACTTCGAACGAGCGGATCACCGCGCTTTGCCAGACCGGCGAACCCAGGAACGTGCCGAACCATCTGAGGCTGAAAAGCTTCGGCGGAAACGCGATGAAGTCGCTGCGCGTGAACGCATACGGGATCACCGACAGCACCGGCGCAACGAGAACGGCGAGTATCGCGAACGTATAGAGACGCAGCGGACCGGCGCGACGGTCTTCGCGTGCGGCGTTCGTCGCGCGTCGCCTGACGAGCGGCGCCGTGAGCCGGCCGGCGACGATCAGCGCGACCAGCTTGACGCCCTGCGCGCGCGAGCCGCGTTGCCTGTCCTCCACCTCGCCGGTCAGCGACGAAAGGCCGACCAGTCGGTCGTAGATCAGGAAGATCGCGATCGAACACAGCAGCAGCACAGTCGAAAGCGCGCCGGCAAAGCGCATGTCGAACAGTTCGAGCACCGACGAAATCACCAGTTGCGCGATCATCGTTTCTTTCGGCGAACCGAGCAGCGCCGGCACGATGAAGAACCCGAGGCTCGTGATGAACACGAGCAGACCAGCGGCTGCCACGCCCGGCGACGAAAGCGGCAGAAAGACGGTAAAGAAACTGGTGCTGCGTTCCGCGCCGAGCGTTTCGGCGGCCTGCGTGAGGCGATCGTCAATGCCGCGCATGACGGGCAGCATCGTCATCACGGCGAGCGGCAGCATCGCGTGAACCATGCCGACCAGCACGCCGGTCAACGAGGGAATCGTGCCGCTGGTCTCGCTCACGAGACCCAGCGTCAGCGCAATGGTCGACAGCACACCTGTTTTGGAGAGCAGCAGCATCCACGCGTAGGTCTTGACGAGGTAGCTGGTCCAGAACGGCAGCATGATCCATAGCAGCCATCGTTCGCGCGCGCGGGCCGGCAGACGGCTCAGCTGGTACGCGACCGGATAGCCGAGCAGCACCGAAAATGCCGCCGTCATGAACGAGATAGAAAAGGTGATCCACAGCACCTTCGCATACACCGGCGTGCTCGCGATGCGCCGAAACTGCCCCAACCCGAAGCTGTCGTCGGCGTTGAAGAGGCCGCCTTGCAGAATCTCGCCGACCGGCACGATGAAGAACACGAGCAGAAACAGCAGCGTCGGCACAATGGGAAGAAAACACGCGCCGCGTGAAATCCAGGCGAAGCGGCGCGGACACTCAGCTTCGTGAGCACGCTGCGCGTGAAGGGCGATGGTCATGACATTTCCTTTGCCTGCCTTGCGGATGCGTCGTTCATGCGCGCAGCAGCGTGGTGCGATGCGGATCCCACACGAGGCCGACCGTGTCCCCCACAGACGGCGACAGGCCGCGCTCGCACCGTACCGTGAGCTGGCTGCCATCGGGCATCGTCAGTTGCACGCGCGTATCGCTGCCGAAGAACACGATGTCGGAGATCGTTCCGTCGAGAAAGCCGCTCTTTGGCTCGACGAGTCGCGGCGCTTCGGGGCGCACCAGCAGGCAGTGCCTGCCGCCGGGTGCAGCCGTTGCGGTCTGCGGCAACGGAACGCGGCCGCCGGCCGTGAGCAGGATCGGTTCGCCGCTGGGGCCGCGTGCTTCGTCGAGCGCGCCTTCGAGCAGATTCGAATGCCCGATGAAGCCAGCGGCAAAACGCGTGGCCGGCCGGTCGTACAGGTCAACCGGCGTACCGACCTGCTCGATGCGCGCCTGATTCATCAGGCAGATCCGGTCGGACAATGTCAGCGCTTCGTCCTGGTCGTGCGTCACATAGACGAAGGTCGCGCCGAGTTCCTTATGCAGACGGCGGATTTCCGACTGCATGTGCTCGCGCAATTTCTTGTCGAGCGCACCGAGCGGTTCGTCGAGCAGGATCACGGACGGCCGGTACGCAAAGCAGCGCGCGAGCGCAATGCGCTGCTGCTGGCCGCCCGACAGTTCCTTCGGAAATCGCTGCGCATAGTCGCTCATGCGCACCATCTTCAGCGCATCGTCGACTGCGGCGCGTACCTCGGCGCGCGACTTGCGCCGCATCCGCAAACCGTACGCCACGTTGTCCCACACGCTCATATGCGGAAACAGCGCGTACGACATGCGTGACATCGCGGCCGTCGATCTCGATGCGCCCTGCCGTCGGCTCGACGAGACCGGCGATCATCTGCAGCAGCGTGGTCTTGCCCGAACCGGACGGACCGAGCAGCGTCAGGAATTCGCCCGCCTGCACGGTCAGGTCGGTCGGCTCCAGCGCGACGGTGTCGCCGTAGCGCTTTGCAATGCCGACCGCTTCGAGTTTTGCGCTCATGGCAAGCCTCTTCAGGAAATGATCCAGGCGTTGAAGCGCTCGGTGACCTTCTGGCGATTGTCGGCCCACCATTGCGGGCTCGACAGGCGCATGTCGCGAAGGTTATCCGGCGCGGTGGGAAGAAGCGCGGCGCGGGCGCCCGGAATCGAGTCGAACGATTTGCGGTTCGTGGGACCGTATGCCAGCGTCTGCGTGAGCGTGGCCTGCCGTTTCGCATCGGCGCAGAAGCGCACGAACTGCTTCGCGGCTTCTGCACGCGGCGTGCCCTTCGGAATGCCCCATCCCTCGATTGAATACAAACCCTGATTCCACACGATCGTGACCGGTGCGCCGCTGTCGCGCGCCGCCTGCGCGCGGCCGTTCCAGGTCGAGATCATGTCGACGTCACCGCTCTGGATCGCCTGCATGGCTTGCGCGCCGGAGGTCCACCAGATGTTCACGTGCGGCTTGATTTTGTCGAGGCTGCGGAACGCGCGGTCCACATCGAGCGGATAGAGCTTGTCGAGCGACACGCCGTCGGCCAGCAGCGCCTGTTCGAGCGTATCGAGCGGACTGCGCCGCAGGCAGCGGCGGCCCGGAAAACGCTTGACGTCCCAGAAGTCCGCCCATGACTTCGGACCGTTCTGTCCAAACTTGTCCTGACGATATGCAAGCACGGTCGAGTACACATCGACGCCGAGCCAGTCTGGCGTAATCGCCTCGGGCATCACATCCGGAAAGTCGCTCGCCTTCAGGCCGATCGGTTCGAGGAAACCTTTCAGCGTCGTGACGTCCCACACGTAGTTCTTCGTCTGCACCATCGCGGCGAGCTGCGCGACCGGTTGCGACTCGCGCGCGACGCTGACGACCTTGATGCCGGTCGCTTTCTCGAACGGGTCGTAGAACGCCTCACGATAGGCCGTGGTGTACGGGCCGCCCGGATCGGACACGACGATCTGTTTCGACTGCGCGCCGGCCAGCACCGGCACCGCGCCAGAGAGCGCGAACGCGCCTGCGCCCTGCAGAATGCGGCGCCGCGTTGGATTGAAGTCTTGCGTCATGCTCAGGTCTCCCGCACAGGGTGAAAAGAAACGGCCTTACTCCGGTTGCATCGGCTTACTTCGCGCGCTGACGGAAGAACGCCTCCATCATTCGCGCCGGCTCGCCCGAGTCGTAGGCCTCCCGCTGGATGCGCGCTCCGGCTTCGATCGCATCGCGGAAGCCCGGCTCCGTCATTTCTCGGAAACGCTGCTTGTCGAGACGCATCGCGACGGGCGGTTTCGCCGCGAGTTCCGTGGCAATTTCCAGCGCCTTATCGAACACCTGCTCTTCCGGCACGACGTGATGAATCAGGCCGATGCGCGCGCACTCTTCCGCATCCATCAGCCGGCCGGTCAGCGTCAGCTCGATCGTGCGCGACATGCCGAGCATCCCGCTCATGATCCAGGGTCCGGTCGTGCTGGCGATGCCCGCGTTGATTTCCGGCTGCCCCATGCGCACGCCCGGATGCGCGACGCGAATGTCGCCCAGCAGCGCGACCTGAAACGCCGATCCCGCCGCAGTGCCGTTGAGCGCCATCACAAGCGGCTTCTTCAGGCTGCGCAGCACCGTGTAATAACGCTCCCACTCCTTGATCCACGCGACCGCGCGCTCGCCGTCGAAGTCGTGCGCCTCCGACAGATCCTGGCCCGCGGAAAACGCGCGGTTGCCGGCGCCTGTCATCACGATCGCGGCGACGTTGTCGTCGGCATCGAAGCGCTGGAGCGCGTCGATGATCATTTCGCGCATCGCGGTGGTCCACGCGTTCAGCCGCGCCGGACGGTTCAACGTGATGACCGCGACGCGGCCGTGATTCGACACAAGAATGTCTTCGCTCATGTTTTATCTCATAGTAATAACAAATAGTGTGATGCAATATACGCATGTCAAAATTGAGACGCAAGCACTCGTGTTGGCGGGTTTACACCGAACGCGGTGCGACAGGAACACCTGCGCGACGGCCACACTGCTCACGTCCGAGGTTTCGGAAAAATACCTGTGACCGGCCTGCGTGCTGGCTGACAGCCGCATCGGGGCCGTTGCGGCGAAGCACGCGCTTCGCCTGAACGCGCAATGGATTTCAGTAAAAACGCCTACTTCGATCGCATTGCGATTAAATGCATTTCAATGCGATTTTTTTGCCCATATGCTTTTTCCGGACACTGCTGATTCGCCTATACGGGTCGAAGCCAGCACCGATCGAGGAACCGGAAATGAAAGACGTCGCGCCCTTGTTAGCAGCCCTGAAAGCCAGCCTCGGAGAGGATGCGGTACTGACCGCCGAAGCCGACCTGGATGGCTTCACCGAAGACTGGCGCGGGCGCTACAAGGCGCCGGCCACCTGCGTCGCGCTGCCGTCGAACACCGCGCAGGTTTCCGCCGTGATGCGCCTGTGCGCCGGACACGGCGTGCCGGTGCTGCCGCAAGGTGGCAACACGAGCCTGTGTGGTGGCGCGGTACCGGCGAACGAGGGCGTGCCGCCGGTCGTCGTCAACCTGTCGCGGATGCGTCGCATCCGTCACATCGACGCCGCCAACGGTTCGATGGAAGTGGAAGCCGGCTGCGTGCTGAAGACCGTGCAGGACGCCGCCGCCGCGGAACAGCGTCTGTATGCGGTGAGTCTCGGCGCCGAAGGCTCATGCCAGATCGGCGGAAACCTGTCGACGAATGCAGGCGGCACCGGCGTGCTGCGTTACGGCAATACGCGCGACAACGTGCTCGGCCTCGAAGTGGTGCTGGCCGACGGCACCGTGTGGAACGGCCTGCGCGCGCTGCGCAAGGACAACACCGGCCTCGACCTGAAGCATCTCTTCATCGGCACGGAAGGCACGCTCGGCATCATCACGGCGGCCACGCTGAAACTGCATCCGCTGCCGACGCAGCACGCACTCGCATGGTTTGCGCCTGAGAGTCCCGCCGCCGCACTCGAAGTGCTCGGTCTTTTCCAGGCTGCATGCGGCTCCCGGTTGAACGCGTTCGAGATGATCAACCGCCGTCAGCTGGAACTCGTGATCGAACACGTTCCCGATCACCGCGATCCGTTCGGCACGGGCCACGCCGAAACGCACGAATGGCACGTACTCGTCGAACTGGCGGACACGCACGGCGGCGAGGAAATGGCCGACCAGCTGCAGCACACACTCGAACAGGCCGCTGAAGCAGGCCTCGTCCTCGACGCCGTGATCGCGAGCAACGACACGCAGCGCGCAGCGCTCTGGGAAATCCGCCACAGCGTGTCCGAAGCCAACAAGAAAAGCGGTGTCGGCCTGACCACCGATTGCGCGGTGCCGGTATCCGCCGAGCCCGTC
>WNFL01294591.1_pt4 | contig 11464 bp, 9 predicted proteins | sample 5400361 | NCBI WGS metagenome assembly WNFL01 (sample SAMN13153351, study PRJNA577476) | soil metagenome | isolation source: 40 cm soil on Douglas fir-dominated hillslope | place: USA:California | collected 2013-09-17
ACGCGCAGCGCGGACGCGCACGGCGCGCCGTGTAGCCTCGCGGCAATGCGCCGCAGCGCTTCGTCGCGCCGTCCGGCTCGCTTCAGCGTGCTCACCTCGCCGGCGAGATGCGCCGGATCTTCGGGCACGAGCAGGCCCGCCTCGGCGAAGTAGGGCGCGCTCTCCGCCTGCCGGCCCGCCTCGCGCAGGCGGCGTCCGATCTCGTCGAAGAACCGCGCCGCCGCCGGATTGCGCCGCACGTCCTGCGCGCGCATCGGCTCGCCCCGGCCCAAGGTCAGCCTCTCCAGCGGTTCGGCGCACTCGCTCTCGGGCTGCTCCAAGGGACGCTGCTCGGCGGCGACCAGGGCCGCCTCGTCGCCCACCAGCGCCCAGAGTCGCGACCGCACCCAGCGGCCGTCGACCTTCTGCTGAAGCGGCAGCTCGAAACCAGTCCAGGAGCCGACCCGCAGAGGCCTGCGGGGCAGCTCCCTGGCGTTGCGCACTTCCAGCAGCGAGAGGAGCGCCGCGACCGTCATCTCCAGCGGCGGCCGATGTCCCAGCAACGGCACTGCCGCGATCACTACCGAGGCGTCGCCGCAGGTCGCGCCGTACTCGGCCGCCGGCACCCGATCCCGGACCGCGGGCCATTCGAACCAGGGAACGCCGAGGTCGATCGACCAGCCCAGCTCGCGCGAGGCGTACGGCTTCACCGGACGCCGGATCGGCGCAGCTTTCGCCGCGGGGAAAGTGTGCTCGGGCCTCTCGTCCGCGGCGGCGCGAGCGGCGACTGTTGCGGGCGCGTTGCTGCGCGCGCATCCGGCCATTGCGACGAGCATGCAGGCCCCGACGGCCGCGCGGAACGGGAGCACTCTCCGTGCCTATCAGCGGCGCAGGCAGGCAGGAAGGAAGACGAGGTGGGACGCGAGGGCGCGGCAGGCGGGATCGACCCACACGGCGCGGTCAGTCGCTGATCTTCACGCCTACCTTGGGACAGTCCGCCGCGACCACGCAGCGCGAGCAGTGCGGCTTGCGGGCGATGCAAGTCCGCCGTCCGTGCCAGATGAGCAGCTGGTGCGCCCTGCCCCACTTCTCGGGCGGAAGGAGCGCGGACAGCTCCGCCTCCACCTTGTCGGGGTCTTCCTGCCGCGTGAGCCCGAGCCGGCGCGAGACGCGGCCCACGTGCGTATCGACCGGGAGCGCCGGCGTGCCGAAGGCGTGGTTCACCACCACCCCGGCCGTCTTCCACCCCACTCCCGGCAGCCGGTACAGCTCCTCGCGCGTGCGCGGCAGCTTGCCCCCGTGCTCGCGCGCGATGCGCTGCATCGCCGCGTGCAGGTTGCGCGCCTTGCCGCGGAAGAGGCCGATGCGGCGGATCGCCTGCTCCAACTCGGGCACCTTCGCGCGCGCGTAGTCGTCCGCGGTGCGGTACTTCGCGAACAGCCCGGGCGTGACCGTGTTCACCAACGCGTCGGTGGTCTGCGCCGAGAGCATGACCGCGACGAGAAGCTGCAGCTCGTTCTCGTAGTCGAGGGCGATCCGGGCCTCCGGCATCGCCGCGTCCAGCTTGTCGACGATGCGGCGGGCCCGCGCGCTTTTCGCTTCCCTCGATTCGCGAGGCATGGTTTCACAGTACCGCATGGACTTGCTCGATCTGCGCAGCGACACCGTCACCCGGCCCACGCCCGGCATGCGCAAGGCGATGGCGGAGGCAGAAGTCGGCGACGACGTCTACGGCGAGGACCCCACCGTCAACCGGCTGCAAGACCGCGTCGCCGAGATGCTGGGCAAGGAATGCGCCCTGTGGGTCCCGACGGGGACCATGGCCAACCAGCTCGCGGTGGGCGCGCTGGTCTCGCAGGGCGACGAGATCGTCTGCGAGCGCGGCAGCCACATCGTCAACTATGAGGGCGCGGCGGCTCCGGCGTTGTGGGGAGCGCAGACGCTGGTCATCGACGGGCCCCGCGGCATCTTCGATGCGGAGACGCTGCGCGCCGTGTTGCGCCGCTCCGACGACGTGCACGCTCCGCTGCAGAAGGCCGTGGCGGTAGAGAACACGCACAACCGCGGCGGCGGCTCGGTGTGGCCGATCGCCACCCTGCGGGCCGTCTCGCAGGCGGCGCGCGAGGCCGGGCTGGCGCTGCACCTGGACGGGGCGCGTCTGTGGAATGCGAATGTCGCCTCGGGCGTGGCGCTCTCCGAGTATGCGGCGTGTGCGGACACCGTGAGCGTCGCGCTCAGCAAGGGGCTGGGAGCGCCGGCGGGCTCGCTGGTGGCCACCACACGCGCGCGGCTGCCGCTCCTCAAGCGCCTGCGCAAGCGTCTGGGCGGCGGAATGCGCCAGGTCGGCATCCTGGCGGCGGCGGGCCTGTACGCGCTCGATCACCACCTGCGGCGGCTCGACGAGGATCACCGCTGCGCCAAGGCGCTCGCGGAAGGCGTGCAGGGGATCCGTGGGCTGCGCTGCGCGATGCCCGAGACCAACCTGCTCTTCGTCGACGTGGACCTGCCGATGGGGGCCGCCGGCTTCGCCGCCGCGTGCAAGGCGGAAGGGCTGCTGTGCAACGCGGAAGGTGGCAAGGCGCGCGTTCGCCTCGTCACCCACCTCGACGTACCCCTGGCGCGCGCCGGTGATGCGGTCGCGCGCCTGAAACGGGCCGCCGCGCGCTGATCGGCTACACTCGCCGGGATGTCCGAGGCGCTCGCCGAGCATCCCGCGCCGCCGCCGCCGCGCTTCGTCGCGGAGCTCGACACCCTCATCCGCGCCCGCTACCCGCTCATTTATCTATTGACCTGGGAGGAGCAGCGGCTCGACGCCATCCTGCAGGACCTCGCGGCGCAGCACGGCAAGGTGCTGTTCGGCTGGTCGGTGACGCGCGGCCTGCGCCGCATCGGCGGCGCCCGCGCCGTCCCCCACCTCGACGCGCAGAAGAGCCCGGTGGAGATGCTCGCCACGCTCGCCAAGCTGGGCGAGCCGTCGCTGGTGGTGCTGAAGGACTTCCATCCCTACCTGGGGGACGCCCAGGTGGTCCGCGCGCTGCGCGAGCTGGCCCACGATCTGAAGTCCACCTACACGACCGTGATCCTGCTCTCGCCCGTGCTGCAGATCCCGGTCGAGCTGGAGAAGGAAGTCTCGGTCCTCGACGTGCCGCTCCCCGGGTTCCGGGACCTGTACCAGCTCTTGCGCGAGATCGTCCTGGTGGTGCGGCAAGGCAACCAGGCGACCATCGATCTGTCGCGCGAGCAGGCCGAGCAGCTCATCAAGGCGGCGCAGGGACTGACCTTGTCCGAGGCGGAGAACGCCTTTGCCAAGGCCATCGCCACCGACGGGGTGCTGGGCGCCCAGGACATCCGCCTGGTGCTCGACGAGAAGCGGCAGGTCATCCGCAAGAGCGGCCTGCTCGAGTTCGTCGGCGTGGACGAGGACCTGGGCAACGTCGGCGGCGTCGATTCGCTCAAGCAGTGGCTGGCGAACCGGGCGGCGGCGTTCGGCGAGCCTGCGCGCAAGTTCGGCCTGCCCGCGCCCAAGGGGCTCTTGCTGCTGGGGGTGCAGGGCTGCGGGAAGAGCCTCACCGCCAAGGCCATCGCCAACCAGTGGGCGCTGCCGCTCCTGCGGCTCGACATGGGAAGGATCTTCTCCAACTTCATCGGCAGCTCGGAGGAGAACCTGCGCAAGGCCATCCGCGTGGCGGAGAGCGTGGCGCCGGCGGTCCTCTGGGTGGACGAGATCGAGAAGGGCCTTTCGGGGACCGCCTCGTCCGGGCAGGTGGACGGCGGGGTCACCGCCCGCGTCTTCGGGGCGATGCTCACCTGGCTGCAGGAGAAGACCGCGCCCGTCTTCGTGGTGGCGACCGCCAACAACATCGAGGCGCTCCCGCCCGAGCTGCTCCGCAAGGGGCGCTTCGACGAGATCTTCTTCATCGACCTGCCCGCCAGCGCCGAGCGCCGGGAGATCTGGTCCATCCATCTCTCGCGCCGCAAGCGGGACCCCGCCCGCTTCGACCTGGCCGAGCTGGCGCAGATCTCGGAAGCGTACAGCGGCAGCGAAATCGAGCAGGCGGTGATCTCGGGGCTGCATTTCGCCTTCGCCGAGTCGGCGGAGCTGCAGCAGAAGCACCTCGTCCGCGCGGTCCAGGAGACGATCCCGCTGGCGACGACGATGGGCGAGGACATCGCCCGCCAGCGCGAATGGGCCAAGACGCGCGCGCGGCCCGCCTCCGGGCGGGTCAAGCCGCCCGAGGTGGCCTGATGGCCCGCCGGCTCACCCGGTTCCTGCGGCTCGAGCGTCCCCACCAGCCCGGGGAGCAGCACACGGCGGTGGCCAACCCGGCGCGCTTCGCTCCGGAAGAGCGGCGCGCGCCTGGCAGCGGCATCGAGACCGACGAGGAGCCCGAAGGCGCTCAGCCGTTCCTGCGCTGCGCACAGTGCGAGATGGACAACACCCGTTTCGCGGATCGCTGCGCGAACTGCGGCGCGCCGCTGCATACGCCGGAGCAGGACCTCTACAACCGGCAGCTCTGGCAGAAGCGGCGCACCGAGGCGGCGGCGGAGCAGGAGGCGCTGCGGAAGATGCACCAGCCAGCTACGCCGGACGGCGTGGGGCAGCCCGTCCAGGACGCGCGATACGCGCTCGGCGCGGTGCTCGCCCGCGAGGTGGCCGACCGCGAGGAGACGCGCCTGTCCTGGATGTCCGGTGCAGCGGACGTTCCCTTCGGCATCCGGGCGGTGATGGCCATGCCGCCGCGGTGGCGCTGGCGCGCCGGAGGCGCGATAGCGCTCTGGCTGGGCGGCACCGGCGCTGCGGCGCTGCGCACGCACCATCCTACGCCGATCTGGCTGTTCTTCGGGTCTCTCGCGGTGCTGCTGGCGTTCTTCACGCCCGCGCGGCCGCGCCGGCGTTCGTGGTGGTGGTCCGGCGGGTGGTGGTAGCAGGCCAGACCCGTCGCCTTGAAAAACAAACTGGACTCTGGAGCCCGGCTATAGCAGGACGATTGGGCCGAATCTTCAATCGAGCCAGGAGGGACAGTGCCCCACGGCGTACGAAGACTTCTGTTCGCGCTCTTCTTCATGTCCGGGTTCTGCGGCCTGCTCTACCAGGTCGTCTGGGTGCGCATGGCGTACGCCTCGTTCGGCGTCATCACGCCGGTGCTCTCGATCGTCATTTCGGTCTTCATGCTCGGGCTGTTCGCCGGCTCGTGGATGGCCGGCAAGGTGGTGGGACCGCTCTCGAGCCGCCGCTGGCCCTCCGCCGTATGGCTCTACGCCGCGGCGGAGTTGCTCATCGCGGCAGGCGCGTTCGCGGTCCCGCGGCTGCTTGCGCTGGGCGAAACCTGGCTCCTGCGCGCGGGCGAGAGCGACTCCTTCACCTACCTGCTCTGGTCGGGACTGATCCTGGCGGCGGTGATCCTGCCTTGGTGCATCTTCATGGGGGCGACGTTCCCCTTGATGATGGCATTCGTGAAGGAGCGCGACGGCAGCGAGCGCGCAAGCTTCAGCTTCCTTTACCTCGCGAACGTCATCGGAGCCATGGCGGGCACCCTGGTGACCGCGGTCGTGCTGATCGAGGCGCTGGGCTTGGGCCGCACGCTGCTCGTGGCCGCGAGCATGAACCTGTTCGTCGCGCTCTGTGCCGCTGCGCTGGGGCTACGTCCTGCCGCGGTTCCGGCACCGGCGCGCGAGGCGGCCGCTCCCGTCCCGGCCGCGAGGCCGCCTGCGAATGCGCGCGCCATTGCTTTGATCCTCTTCACCACCGGGTTCACCTCGATGGCCATGGAAGTGGCGTGGACACGCGCGTTCACGGCCGTGCTGGGGACGCAGGTGTATTCGTTCGCGGCGCTCCTCTTCGGATACTTGCTCGCGACCTGGGTCGGTTCGCTCGCGTACCGGCGAGACCTTGCCAAAGGCGGCGTGCTGCCGACCGAACGGATCGTGGCGTGGCTCGCGATCGCGGCCACGCTTCCCATCGTGCTCAACGACCCGCGCCTCCACCTGCACATCGCGGGCGTGTTCCTCGGTATCCTGCCGTTCTGCGGTCTGCTCGGATATCTGACGCCGAAGCTCATCGACCGCTACTCGGCCGGCAGCCCCGATGCGGCCGGCTTCTCGTACGCGCTGAACGTCCTGGGCTGCATCGTCGGGCCCCTGTTCGCGTCTTACGCGCTGCTGCCGCTGCTCGGCGTCAAGCTCACGCTGCTCCTGCTCGCGGCGCCCTACCTGGTGCTGCTCGCGATCCGCCGTACGCGGAAGGTAGGCTATGCGGCCGCCGCGCTCTTCCTCGTCGCCTCGTTCGTCAGCAAGACCTACGAAGACCAGGTGCAGGGGTTCCACGGCGAGGGCCTGGTGCGCCGCGACTATACGGCCACGGTCATTTCCTACGGCCAGGGCATGGAGCGGCGCTTGCTGGTCAACGGCGTGGGCATGACGCACCTGACGACCATCACCAAGGTCATGGCGCACCTGCCACTCGCAGTGGTCGGGGAGCCCAGGTCGGCGCTGGCGATCTGCTTCGGCATGGGAACCACGTACCGCTCCCTGCTGAGCTGGAAAGTGCGCGCGACCGCGGTGGAATTGATCCCCGGCGTCAAGGAGTCGTTCCCCTACTTCTTCGACGACGCGGCCGCGCTGTTGCGGCGTCCGGAGGGAAAGATCGTCGTCGACGACGGCCGGCGCTTCCTGCGCCGGACGGCCGAAACCTTCGACGTGATCACGCTCGATCCTCCTCCCCCGGTCGAAGCAGCGGCCTCGAGCCTCCTCTATTCCGAGGAGTTCTACGCGGCTGCCAAGGCCCGATTGACTCCCGGCGGGATCGTGCAGCAGTGGGTGCCGAACACCGAGCGGCGCATCGTGCAGGCCGTCGCGCGGTCGTTGCTCGCGTCCTTCCCCTACGTGAAGATGTATCGCTCCTTCGAGGGGCCCGGCCTGGACGAGTCTGGGTTCGGGTATCACTTCCTCGCCTCGCTCCGCCCGATCGAGGTGCCCTCGGCGGAAGTGCTCGCCGCGCGCATGCCGGAGAGCGCCAAGGCCGACCTGGTCGAATGGGTGCAGGACAAGGACGCGACGAGGTTCTTGCGGGTGGTCCTCGACCACGAAACCGATCCGGAGGAATTCGCCCGCGGCTCCGACGTGCGCATCACCGACGACCGGCCCTTCAACGAGTACTACCTGCTTCGCCGGCTGCTGCCCGCGATGCGGGAGCCGGTCGTGGCCGCAGCACGGGCCGCGGTCGAGGCGCGCTGACCCGGACGGGTCGGAGCAGATCCGTCAACAGGTAGGACCCTGTCAGCGGCAGCGGAGCTTGGTGTCGGCGCAGCGGCGGCAGGTGGCGCGGCAGGACTCCACCTCGTTCGCTGCTCTCGTCGCCGGTAGGAAGCCGGTCGATGGGGCTGGCTCGGCTCCGCTGGCCAGTGCATTGGCGAACGGTGTGTTGCCGGCGGCGGGCGAGGGTGATTGCTGGCCGAAGAAACCTGCCGCGAGACCCAGGGCGGCCAGCGCTCCCATCGTTTCTCCAAAGTCGCGGGCGCGCGCCCGTTCCGCCACGGCACTGCAATCCGGACAGTCGAGGTTCTCGCAGTCCCAGTCCGCCATGCGGCGGCAGAGATCGGCGTTGCCCTGCCGTTCCGCTTCCGCCGAGAAGCGCGGCGCCGGCGGAGGTGCCGGCGGGGGTCGCTGCGCCACCATGCAGCCGGCCAAGAGGAGCAAGAGCGGCAGCGCGCGCATTCTCATGGGAGGGAGGAGCATCGAGACTTGCCTCCAGGTTCGACCTGCGGCCAGGCGCCCTCCCTCAAGACCCGGCAATGGCCTCGCGGGCCACCAGCTCTCGGGTCCAGTGGATCTTGGGGAGTCTCGTTTCGAGACCCCCTCTCGTTTTCGGATGGGCCGGCGGGGACGGCTCCCCTCTGCGCGTGTGCGGCACGCGGCTCGCAATGGCACGCGCACGTGCATGCCTCGCTCCATTGCGCCGCGCTCCTCGGCGCGACGGCCGTGCCGGTCTCGGTGCAGGTCGACCTGGCGCGCGGGCTGCCAGGGTTCTTCCTGGTCGGGCTGCCCGACGCGGCCTGCATCGATGCGAGGGTCCGCGTGGTCACCGCAGTCCGGAACGCCGGCTGGGAGCTTCCGCACAAGCGCGTCACGGTGAACCTGGCGCCCGGCGATGTGCGCAAGGAAGGTGCTGGGTTCGACCTGGCCATCGCGCTGGGGCTGCTGCAGGCCGCCAATCTGGTCGCACCCGCCGCCGGGCCGATGCTGGTCATGGGCGAGCTGTCCCTCTCCGGCGACGTGCTGCCCGTCCGCGGAGTGCTTCCCATCTCGCTGCTCGCGCGACGGATGGGCATCGGCCGCATCATCGTGCCCGAGCTGAACGGGCCGGAGGGAGCGCTCGTCGAGGACCTCCGGGTCGACGCAGTCCGCACCCTGGCCGAGGCGGCGCAGGTGTTCTCGGGGGAGCTGTCCGTTCCGCCGTCGCCCGCCGAGGCCCAGCCAAGCCGCGACGCGATGCTGGATCTGTCTGACGTGCGGGGGCAGGAGACATGCAAGCGCGCTTTGGAGATCGCCGCCGCGGGCGGGCACAGCGCGCTTCTCGTCGGACCGCCCGGCGCGGGCAAGACCATGCTGGCCCGCCGCATTCCGGGGCTCTTGCCACCGCCTTCCTTTGAGGAGGCGGTCGAGGCGACCTCGGTGTGGTCCGTCGCGGGGCGGCTCGGCGCCCGGCAGGGATTGCTCACCCAGCGACCTTTCCGCGCGCCGCACCACACCATTTCCGTCGCCGGGCTCGTCGGGGGTGGTTCACCTCCGCGTCCGGGCGAAGTCTCGCTCGCGCATCGAGGTGTCCTTTTCCTTGACGAGCTGCCCGAGTTCGGGCGCGCTGCCCTCGAGGCCCTCCGCCAACCCCTCGAGGACGGCGAGGTCGCGGTGGTCCGCGCGCGCGGCGCCGCGCTGCTCCCTTCCCGCTTCATGCTCATCGCGGCGATGAATCCCTGCCCTTGCGGATACGAGGGCGATCCGCGGTGCCAGTGCACCGTGCTGGAGAAGCAGCGGTACCGCAGACGCGTCTCGGGCCCCATTCTCGACAGGATCGATCTGCACGTCGAAGCCGGGGCGCTGAAGCCGTCGGAGCTGGCCGCGATGCCGGCCGGGGACAGCTCGGCGGCGGTCCGGGACCGCGTAGCGATCGCACGCGAGCTGCAGCGCCAGCGGTTCCGCGCAATGCCCGGCGTGTACGCCAACGCCCAGCTCCGAGGGCGGGCGCTGCGCGAGCTGTCTCGCGCCTCGAGCGATGCGCGGGCGGTGCTGGCGAAGATGATGGAGCGGCTGGGCCTGTCCGCGCGGGCGCACGACCGCGTGCTGAAACTTGCTCGAACCGTGGCCGATCTCGACGACGGGCATCCGACCGTCGAGGCCAAGCATGTGCTCGAAGCGGTGCAGTACCGCTGCCTGGATCGCCCGGTCCAGGGCCGGTCGGCCCCGCCCGTTCCGAGCATCCATCTGGCGCGGGATGCCGCGCTGCAGGCAGTTCCCCCGGACGCGTCGTCCGGGGCCATTCCGGAGGTGACGTGAGCAAGATATCGGAGAAGCTGAAAGCCATTCTCGCGGCGATGGGCGCCATCGAGAAGCAGTTCGGCAAGGGCGCGATCATGCGCCTGGGAGAGGGCGATCAAGCCGCCCAGCCGATCTCGGTCATCGAGAGCGGCTCGCTGGGGCTGGACATCGCGCTGGGCTGCGGCGGGTATCCGCGCGGCCGGGTGGTGGAGATCTACGGGCCCGAGTCGAGCGGGAAGACGACTCTCACGCTGCATGCCATCGCGCAGGTGCAGGCGCAAGGCGGGTGCGCCGCCTTCATCGACGCGGAGCACGCGCTCGACGTGGCTTACGCCAGGAAGCTGGGCGTGAAGATCGAGGAGCTGCTCATCTCCCAACCCGACACCGGCGAGCAAGCCCTGGAGATCACGGAGACCCTGGTGCGCAGCGGAGCGGTCGATCTGGTGGTGATCGACTCGGTGGCCGCGCTGGTGCCCAAGGCCGAGATCGAAGGCGAGATGGGCGACCAGCACATGGGCCTGCAGGCGAGGCTCATGTCGCAGGCGCTGCGCAAGCTGACCGCCGTGGTGAGCCGCAATGGGGCGACGGTCGTGTTCATCAACCAGATCCGCATGAAGATCGGGGTCGTCTTCGGGTCTCCGGAGACCACTACCGGCGGAAACGCGCTCAAGTTCTACTCCTCGGTGCGCCTGGACATCCGCCGCATCGGTGCGGTCAAGGAAGGCGATCAGGTGATCGGATCGCGTACGCGGGTCAAGGTGGTGAAGAACAAGCTGGCGCCGCCGTTCCGCGAGGCCGAGTTCGACATCCTCTACGGGGTGGGCATCTCGCGCCCGCACGAGCTTCTCGACCTCGCCTGCGAGCGCGGCCTGGTCGAGAAGAGTGGCGCCTGGTTCACGCTCGGCGGGGAGCGATTCGGTCCCGGCCGCGAGAAAGCCGCCGATGCGCTGAAGCAGAACGCGGAGCTGGCCGCGGGGCTGGCGCGCGCGGTGCGCGACGCCGCGAACGCGGCCCCGCCGCCGCCCGCCGCGCAGCTCGAAGCCGCGGCCTGAAGTACGGGGCGAGATGGAGTGGAGTCGCTGCCCGGGGCGGAGGCGCGGGCGTGGGGAGGGCGGCGTGCAGGGGAGCGGAGGCGGGCGGAGCTTGCCTCCGCTCCTCGAAGTGATGGCAGGTGGCGGTGTCCGCGCCGCGCCGGCGGCCAGATCGCGGCGCGCCGAGCGGCGCGAGTCGGTGGTCCTGCTGCGCCTGGAGGACGCGTGCGAGCACGGGCTCGGGTTCATCTGGATCGAGGTGTGGAGACGGTCACGTCCGGTTGAACACGGCCGCGCCCCAGGCGTTCACGGCCACGCCGATGGCGGCGAGCAGCCAGAAAACGCCATCCAGCGCGCGCCCGGAGAGGGCGAGGAGGAGGATCAAGTAAGGCGTGTAATCGAGCGAGAAGCGGAACCCGAACTGCTGCCACCCGTTGTTCTGATAGAGGAAGCCCGGCAGCGCCACGGCCGCAAGCGTGATCCAGAGGATCCGCCACAGCCGTGGACGCTCGCGCGGAAAGAGGAGCAGCGCGAAGAGGGGCGTGGTGACGAGCAGGCTCATTCCATTGGGGTCGTACGCCAGGCGGAATGGCTGCAGCTCGATCTTTGGCAGGAGCAGGAAGGCGGAACGGAGATTCCGCCCCAGGTAATGGAGGCTGAACAACCCGTACTCGCGGATGTCCCGGTTGACCCGGTTCGCGTACAGGTGCGAATGGCCGAACTCGGCCGGATTGCCGAACCGGACGTGATTCATCCAGGCCATCGTCGCGGCGATCGCCGCGACGGGCGCGGCGAACAGCGCGAGACGCTGCCCAGCCTTCTTGAGGCGTTGCGCATCGCCGAGCGCCGCGCGCACATTCGAGCGATCCAGACGTCCACCGTCCAGGACGGCCTCGAGCAGGAAGAAGACGGCCGAGAAGGCG
>WNFL01026664.1_pt1 | contig 11463 bp, 10 predicted proteins | sample 5400361 | NCBI WGS metagenome assembly WNFL01 (sample SAMN13153351, study PRJNA577476) | soil metagenome | isolation source: 40 cm soil on Douglas fir-dominated hillslope | place: USA:California | collected 2013-09-17
GGTGCGTTCACCTGCGCCCTGATCTGTTCGTCCCGCGCACCCAGTCGTATCGCCAGACGGGAGAGCATTTCCGCCTCGAGATCCGGATCTACGGGCCGGACCTGCCAGACGGTTTTCTCGGTGTAGCGGTCCTTGGAAATATTGATCTGCGCCATGCCGCGGTGGCTGATGTAGATCTCCGTTGTACCGGGATTCTGGCCGCGTTCCAGTCGCGTGCGGAACTTGTCGCGCTCGGGATAGGAATAGGCGCTGTCCAGAAACTTGCCAATCACCTTGCGTATCATGCTGTCCGGAATCTTGGCGCGGTTTTCGGCCCAATCGGTTTCCATGATTCCGGTCGGTTTCGATTCGGTGTCGATCAGGAAACCGTTGTCCTGCCAGAATTCCCTGATCACCGGCCAAAGAGTTTCCGGCTCGGCATCGACCACCAGCCAGCGCTGGCTGCCGGCGCGCTCGACGCGGACCTTTTCCTGCGGCGGCAGCACCGGTGCGGGGCCGGCCGCTGCGCGGGTGCCCGTGCCTTCGGCATATTCCGAAGCCGTCGCAGTTCCCGCACCCGATTCCGGAATGTTGTAGCGATCGCTGGTAGGCGGCGTCGACAGGTCTGCGGGAATATCGAGCGGTTTGACGTTGCCTGCCGATTTGTAATCGATTTTCTTGCCTTCGATCAGGCTGCCCGAGCAACCGCCAAGAGCAAATACCGCCGTCATGGCGGCAGCGAGGAACTGCGATGAATTCATGCGTGAAGATCTTTCAATTCAGGGCCAGGACCACTGCGCCCGCAAAGGGTTCACTTTGCCATCGCGGGTCTCGCAATGGCGGCCCCGATGTCGGCCTGCTCCATGGCGCCGCGCAGCAAATCGTGGAAGGAAGACGAAAGCGACGTAAGCGGCAGCCGAATGCCGCCTTCGATCAAACCCATCTGTTGCAGCACCCACTTTGCCGGGATCGGGTTGGCCTCGACGAAGAGGTGGCGATGCAGTCCGAGCAGCTTGTTGTTGTGTGATCTGGCCCTGGGGAAATCGCCGGCGAAAACCGCGGCACACATCTCCTGCATCAGTCGCGGCGCGACGTTGGCGGTCACCGAAATTACACCATGAGCGCCCAGCATCAGCAGGGCCAACCCGGTGCCGTCGTCACCGCTGTAGACTGTAAAATTCTTCGGCGCCCGGCGCAACAATTCCGCACCGCGCTCCATGTTGCCGGTGGCATCCTTCAATCCGACAATGTTGGGGATTTGCGCGAGCCGCAATGCCGTATCGTTCTGCATGTCGGCAACGGTGCGGCCCGGTACGTTATACAGGATCTGCGGCAGGTCCACCGCTTGCGCAATTGCGCGGAAATGGCGGCACCACTGACAGGCTCATGTCGGCGCCAGCCTGCTTGGCATAAGCGGACAACTCGATCGCCTCGCGGGTGGAATTTGCGCCCGTGCCGGCGATAACGGGCACGCGACCGGCTGCATGATCAATCGCCGTGCGGATCAACAGGCAGTGCTCTTCGAAATCCACGGTCGGCGATTCACCGGTGGTGCCGACGATGACGATGCCGTTGGACCCTTCACGGATATGGAAGTCAATCAGGGCGCGCAGTCGTTGCAGATCCAGACTGCCGTCTTCAAACATGGGTGTGACGATGGCGACGAGGCTGCCCTTGAGCATGGCGGCTTTCCTCAACAAGAAAGCCGGATTTTAACCGATTCCTCCCGCAGCCGGAGCATCACACTTCCCGGGACAGACCCGACGCACAGATGCGCTGAATTCTCGCCGGCTTTGGCGTCGTGACTTCGAGATCCTCGTAAGCGATTACGTGCAAGCGCCCACGGGCAACGTCAAGCAGTTCGCCCGGCCGCAGCAGAAAGGCTGGATTCGCCGGCTTGCCGAAGCGCTCATTGCCCGCGGCGAAGGTTTCGTAGACGAGCAAACCTGTCGGCGAAAGGGCGTCGAGAATGCGGGGGAACAGTGGCCGGTGCAGATAGTTGGTAACAATCACGCCATCGAACAGCAGGCCCGCCAGCAGCCACGGGCCATTTTCCAGGTCGCATTGCCGGATCGCGATGCCCGCAATGCCGCCCAGCGCGGTCGACGGCGCAAACCCGGAATCCCAGCGAAACCAGGAAACGACTATGACGACCGCTGCCGCAGGCGAGATCCAGAACCTCGCCACCCGGCACGATCGTGCGCGCCCAGCGAGCGACCCACTCCGAAGGCTGATCGAGGCCGTGGGCCTGGTTCTTTAACGACGTGGAAATGATTCAATTGCCGCGTAAAGTGGCTTGTATACGGATTCTACGGCAGCGCGCCGCGCGTGTTCCGAGGAATTCGGCAACCCCGCTGCATCGAAGTGATTTGACACCTCGGGAAGCGAGTGCTAAAAAACGCGTTGTTTTCGGTGCGCCGAGGCCAATGCAACACTCGGAGCCAATGCAAAACTAGGGAGAACGCGATGAAATCCTTCTGGATTTTGATCTGTGGCTGTCTACTGCTGAGCGCTTGCAGCGGCAATAGCAAGTTCAGCAATTTCTTCAGCAAGAAGCAGTCCGCCACCGCGGTTCTTGCCCCGACCAAGGGGAATTCGGTCAGTGGCACCGTCAACTTCACCCAGAAGGGCGACGTGGTGCTGGTTGAAGCCAAGGTAAACGGCCTCAAACCCAATGGGTCCAATGGCATCCACATCCACGAGAAGGGCAATTGCAGTGCGGCTGACGCCTCCAGTGCCGGCGGCCATTTCAATCCGTCCTCGTCCCAGCACGGCGGCCCCGCCGGGGCGACACGCCACGGCGGCGATCTGGGCAATCTGAAGGCCGACGCGAACGGGTATGCGCAGATGTCGATAGAAGTCAGCGGCATTTCGCTGGGCACCGACCCCAATAGCATCAGCGGCCGTGCAGTGATCGTGCATGCCGGCGCGGACGACTTCAAGACCCAGCCATCCGGCAACTCCGGAGCGCGCGTGGCCTGCGGGCTGATCAGCAAGAATCCGGACAAATTCTTCTGACCTTCTTCAGTATCTGCCGACGGCCGATTGACCGTTGATCCCTTGGCTCGGTCCGGACACCCATTTCCCGCCGGTCGAGCAGGCGACGGCCCACCCCAACGGATTGCTGGCCGCAGGCGGCGACCTGTCGGTGGCGCGGCTGGTCGAAGCCTACCGCAATGGCATCTTTCCGTGGTTCAACGAGGATCAGCCGATACTCTGGTGGAGTCCCGATCCGAGAATGGTCCTGTTCCCCGCGGAGCTGAAAGTCTCCCGTTCGCTGGACAAGATCCTGCGCAATTCCAGCTTCGAAGTACGCGCCGATACGGCTTTTCGCGACGTCATCCAGAGCTGCCGCATGCCGCGGCGCGATCAGGATGGCACGTGGATTACCGCGCCGATGGTCGAGGCTTACTGCGAATTGCACCGGGCCGGTATCGCGCACAGCGTGGAAACTTGGTTGGACGGGGAGCTGGTGGGCGGCCTGTACGGCATCGCGCTGGGCAGGGCCTTCTTCGGCGAATCCATGTTCATGCGCAGCACCGGCGCTTCCAAGGTCGCGTTGGTCACTCTGGTGCGCCGGCTCGAACGCTGGGGCTTCGGAATGGTCGATTGCCAGATGAACACGGCCCACCTGGCGTCCTTCGGGGCGCGAGAAATACCGCGCGCTGATTTCACGCGCCGGCTGCGGGAATTGATACACTATCCACCTGTCCCGGCACCGTGGCGGTTTGCGCCACTGCGATGACACAGCTCAACGACCTGCCCTTCTCGGTATTGCAGTTCTATGCGACTGCGCCCTATCCGTGCAGCTACCTGCCCGACAAGCTGGCGCGCTCGCAGGTCGCGACGCCGAGCCATGCCATCGACAGCCAGGTGTACAGCGAGCTCGTCAAGGTCGGATTTCGCCGCAGCGGCGCCTTCACCTATCGCCCATACTGCGATCATTGCCGCGCCTGCGTGCCGGTGCGCATCGTCGCCGAGGACTTCGTCGCCAACCGTTCACAGCGCCGCGCTCATGCGCGCCACGACCGCCTGGAAGCCCGTATGCTCGAGCTGAAATACCATCCCGAGCACTATGCGTTGTACCTGCGCTACCAGTCGCACCGCCATAGCGGCGGCGGCATGGATCACGACAGCCGCGAGCAATACCGGCACTTTCTCCTGCAAAGCAACGTGCGCTCGAGCCTGATCGAGTTCCGCGAGGACGGCAGGCTGTGCATGGTCAGCATCGTCGACCGCCTCGACGACGGCCTGTCGTCGGTCTATACGTTTTTCGAGCCGGAGGTCGCCGGCGCCAGCCTCGGCACCTTCAACGTCGTCTGGCAGGTCGAACTGTGCCGGCGGCTCAGGCTGCCCTATCTCTATCTCGGCTACTGGATCGCGCAGAGCCGCAAGATGGCCTACAAGATCAACTTCCAGCCGTTGGAAGGCTTGATAGACGGCCAGTGGCGGCGGTTGCCCCGAGACGCTTCGCCTCCCGAGGCGGTTTGACCTTCCGCACCGCGTTCGCCGCAAGGGCGTGCCTTTGCACGCGACCCTGATGCTTTATAGCCTCGCCCGGCCATTCCTGTTTCAGCTCGACCCGGAACGCGCGCACCGCAGCACAATGCGCGCACTCGACATCGCCCACCGCGTAGGATTGAGCGGCCTGATCGCCGGCCGGTCACCTGCCTCCCCGCGCAAAGTCATGGGCCTGGAATTTCCCAACCCGGTGGGACTTGCCGCCGGTCTGGACAAGAACGGCGAACACATCGATGCCCTCGGCGCGCTTGGCTTCGGCTTTGTCGAAATCGGCACGGTCACGCCGCGGCCACAACCCGGCAATCCGACGCCGCGCATGTTCCGCATCGCGCAGGCACGCGCGATCATTAACCGCATGGGCTTCAACAACGACGGCGTCGAACGCCTGCTGATGAATGTCTCACGCGCACGCTATCGCGGAATACTCGGCATTAACATCGGCAAAAATTTCGACACTCCGCTCGAACGCGCTGCGGAGGATTACCTATGTTGCATGCGCAAGGTCTATACCGCGGCGAGCTACATAACGGTCAACATTTCATCGCCCAATACCGCCAATCTGCGCCAGCTGCAGCAGGCTGGAGAACTCGACTGTTTGCTGGGCGCGCTTGCCGGTGAGCGCCGCAAACTCGCCGATCACCACGGCAAACGCGTTCCCCTCGCCGTCAAGATCGCGCCCGATCTGACGCAGGCCGATATTGCCGGTATGGCTGCACTGTTCATCGAGCACGGCATCGACGCGGTGATCGCAACCAACACCACGATCTCGCGGGAAGACGTGGAGGGCCTGCCGGATGCGAACCAGACCGGCGGACTGAGCGGAGCACCGCTGAGAGTACGATCCACGGAAATCGTCCGCCAGCTTGCCGCCGCCCTTGCAGGGCGGCTTCCGATCATCGCCGCCGGCGGCATCCTGTCGGCAGCGGATGCGCGCGAGAAACTCGCCGCTGGCGCGAGCCTGGTCCAGTTGTACAGCGGCCTGATCTACGAAGGGCCCGCGCTGGTCGGAAAAGTCGCTTCAGCGCTTGCGCGATAAGGGATAAGCGCTTGCGCGCGACACGGGGCAATCACTCGCGCACGATGGCGCAAAAAGCTGACTCCGTTATTTCTATAATTCACGGTTTTATTCAAGCCCTTCCCGTCAATACTTCTGCATGAATATCAGTGTCGACCTGCCCAGCGCGCTGCAATTGAGGCTCCAATTCAACCTGCGATTCGAGGATCTTTATCGCCGGGAAGGCCTGTTGCGGATAGACGCGGCTTTTGTGGATTTCCTGGGTCAGGCGGAGCCCGCCCTGCGTGAACGTCTGGAATCCCTGCGCGGAAGTCACCCACCGCTGCCGCTGAAGGAGGAATCGGAATTCCTGATCGCGGTAGCCCGTCATCTCGACGATTTCATCGCGCGCCTGTTCGGCATCGAAGACGAAGTCCACGCACTGTCGGCGTGTCATTTCGAACTTGCTCCGCTGTATTCCTGCAAGCGGCTGTTCGTGCAGCGCAAGGCCGTCAACACCTACAAGCCTGAGACCGCTGCCGGGTTCGACGGACCCCGGCTCGAAGCCCAGCTCGCTGCATGGTTCGATGCGGACTTCAGCGAACTGGCGTTTGCGCGTCACGTAACGGCCTGGTTGAAGGACGAGGGTGCCAACGCGGACAAAGTCGATGCAGCGTTGCGCTATGCGGCCTGGGCGGTGCATACCCGGGAGGGACAGCACAAGCATCATGCGGGCGTACTGTTCAAGTTGCCGAAGAAGCTGGACTTTCAGCGCCTGGTGCAGGTCGAAACGCGTCACGAGAACGGCGTTACCGTGCACACGCTCTCCCATATACGCCGGCGCCACGGATTCGCTCTCACGGACTCCGGCACCGATCTGGTCGGTGCCCTGAACGAGACCAATTACTGCATCTGGTGCCATGAGCAGGAAAAGGATTCCTGCTCGCATGGATTGAAGGAAAAGCCCTCGTCCCCGGAAATCGGGCCGGCATTCAAGAAAACCGTGTTCGGCGTGCCGCTGGCCGGTTGCCCGTTGGAAGAACGCATCTCCGAATTCCAGAAACTCAAGACCGAAGGCGTGGCCGTCGGCGCACTGGCGATGATCGCGCTGGACAATCCGATGGTCGCGGCGACGGGCCATCGCATCTGCAATGACTGCATGAAATCCTGCATCTACCAGAAGCAGGAACCGGTCAACATCCCTCAGGCCGAGACGCGCACTCTCAAGGATGTGCTGGAACTGCCCTGGGGCTTCGAGATCTACTCGTTGCTCACGCGCTGGAATCCGCTCGACCTGAAGCGGCCGTTCCCGCGCGCGGCGAGCGGCCGTCGCGTGCTGATCGCCGGGCTGGGTCCCGCCGGTTTCACCGTCGCGCACCATCTGATGAACGACGGCCATACCGTGGTGGGGGTGGACGGATTGAAAATCGAACCGTTGCCGGCCCGGCTCTGCGGGATCGACGCCGCCGGAACGCGCGTGGCATTCGAACCGATCCACGACGTCGAGTCTCTATACGAATCCCTGGACGATCGCATCATGGCCGGCTTCGGTGGCGTCGCCGAGTACGGCATCACCGTGCGCTGGGACAAGAATTTCCTGAAGGTGATCCGCCTGCTGTTGCAGCGCCGTGAGGAGTTCGTCTTGTTCGGCGGCGTACGCTTCGGCGGCACGCTGGAGGTCGACGATGCTTTTGCCCTCGGCTTCGATCACGTCGTGCTGGCCGCCGGCGCCGGTCGCCCCACTGTGCTGGATATTCCCAACGGCCTGGCGCCTGGTGTGCGCACGGCGTCCGATTTCCTGATGGCGCTGCAACTGACCGGCGCGGCCAAGATCGATTCGATCGCCAACATGCAGCTGCGGCTGCCCGTCGTCGTGATCGGCGGCGGCCTGACCGCCGTGGATACCGCCACCGAGTCGCTCGCCTATTACCCGCTGCAGGTCGAGAAATTCCTGCGGCGCTACGATAGCTTGTGCGCCGAGCGCGGCCAGGACAAATTGCACGCCTCGTGGAATGCGTCCGAGAGGATCATCGCCGAAGAGTGGCTAATCCATGCGCGGTTACTACGTGCCGAGCGCGCCAAGGCGGCCGAGGAAGGCCGGGAAGCGCACCTCCTCGAACTGCTGCAGTCCTGGGGCGGGGTCACCATCGCCTATCGCAAGCGCCTGATCGACAGTCCTGCGTACACTCTCAACCACGAGGAAATCGAAAAAGCGCTGGAAGAAGGCATCCGCTTCGCCGAGAATCTGACTCCCGCTGCTGTTGCAGTGGACGAGTTCGGTTATGCCAGTGGTCTGACCGTCACGAGCAAGACGACTCGAGAGGACGGCACCACCGAGACCGTCACCGCTACGTTGCCGGCGCGGGCCGTGCTGGTTGCCGCCGGCACGCAGCCCAACACCGTGCTGGCCCGCGAGGACGCGCACAACTTTCATCTCGATGGTCGCTATTTTCAGGCTTGCGACGAAAACGGCGATCGGGTCAAGCCGGAGAAAAGCACCAAGCCGGCTACGCCACAAGTGTTGCTATCCCGGCGCCCGGATGGGCGCTTCGTCAGCTTCTTCGGCGACCTGCATCCTTCTTTCTTCGGCAACGTGGTCAAGGCCATGGGCGGTGCGAAGCAGGGATATCCGTCGGTGAGCCGCGTGCTCGCCAAGATACAACCCGCCTATCCGGGTAACGATGCCGAATTCTTTGCACGCCTTAATGGCGAGTTGCGCACCACCGTGCATGAAGTCATCCGCCTGACCCCGACCATCGTCGAAGTCGTGGTTCGGGCGCCGCAGGCCGCAAGGAAATTCCGGCCCGGACAGTTCTACCGGCTGCAGAATTTCGAATCGCTGGCCAGGACGGCGGACGGCACACGGCTGGCGATGGAAGGCCTGGCGATGACCGGCGCCTGGGTGGACCGCGACAAGGGACTGGTCTCCACCATCGTGCTGGAAATGGGCGGGTCTTCGGATCTGTGCGCACTGCTCAAGTCCGGCGAACCGGTAATCCTCATGGGTCCGACCGGTTCCCCGACCGAGATCCACGCGAACGAGACAGTGACGCTGGTCGGCGGCGGTTTGGGCAATGCGGTGTTGTTTTCGATCGGGCAGGCATTGCGCGCCGCCGGCTCGCGCGTTCTCTACTTCGCCGGCTACAAGAAAATCATCGACCGCTACAAGGTCGCGGAAATCGAGGCTGCCGCGGACGTCGTCGTATGGTGCTGCGACGAGGCACCAGGATTTACACCGGCCCGCCCCGGCGACCGCGCCTTCGTCGGCAACATCGTACAGGCCATGGCAGCCTACGCGACCGGCAGGCTGGGCGACCAACCCATCGCGTTCAATGCCGCGGAGCGCATCATGGCAATCGGCTCCGATCGCATGATGGCCGCCGTGGCCGCGGCGCGCCATGGCGTACTGGCGGCACAAATGAAGCCGCATCATTTTGCGATCGGTTCGATCAACTCGCCGATGCAATGCATGATGAAGGAGATCTGCGCGCAGTGCCTGCAGCCGCAGGTGGACCCGGCCACCGGCGAGCGCTCTTACGTGTTTTCGTGCTTCAACCAGGACCAGCCGCTCGATCGCGTCGATTTCGCCGGCCTCGCCGCACGGCTCACGCAGAACTCGGTGCAGGAAAAGCTCACCGCCCAATGGATCAACCGTTGCCTGACCCACACCGGCCACCGGCCTCCTACCTGAACAATTCTTCACCGCAAAGGCGCAGAGGCGCAAAGGGAACGCAAAGGAAAGCGAAATTGAATAATATGCGGGAGTGGTTTGTGGCCGGTTCGATAGTGACCACGTTGGTTGCTACCGATAAGCAACCGTATCCAGATCATCCCTTGGCAAACCGGTCAACCTCTGGATCCCCGTTTATCTTGCTTTCCTTTGCGTTCCCTTTGCGCCTTCGCGCCTTTGCGGTTCATTGCAGTAGTGGTTTAATCCGGTCGTGAACACTGAACTAGTCAACGCCATAGACGCACTGCTGCCGCAGACCCAGTGCACCAAATGCGGATACCAGGGCTGTCGTCCCTACGCAGAAGCACTTGCCCAAGGGGATGCCGACATCAACCAGTGCCCGGCGGGCGGTGCTGCGGGAATTCGCAACCTGGCGCGGCTGCTCGGTCGCGCGGAAAAACCGCTCAACCCGTCGAGCGGCTCGGAGACACCGCGCGCTGCCGCGTTGATCGACGAGTCGCGCTGCATCGGCTGCATGCTGTGCGTCAAGGCCTGTCCGGTCGATGCCATCGTCGGCGCCGCGAAACGCATGCACACGGTGCTCACCGAATCCTGCACCGGCTGCGAACTGTGTCTTCCGCCCTGTCCGGTGGATTGCATCGATATGGTCGAGCTGGATACGCTTGCCAAACGCGGTAATCGTCACGCCGCGGTGCTGGCGACACAATCGGTCGAGACCATGGCGGCGCTCGCGCGGGAGCGATTCGGCTTTCATCAGTTCCGCGTCGCGCGCGAGCAGGAGGAGCGCAGCCAGCGGCTCGCCAGAAAAGCGCGCGAGAAGCTCGCTCACCTGGAGACGCAGCCGGGTAGCCACGATATCGACCGCAAGAAAGCCGCCGTGCAGGCCGCGATCGAGCGCGCCCGCGCTCGCCGCACCGGACAGAGATGAATTCCGCTAAAAGAACAGAAATCTTCCGCAGGCTGCGAGAGGCCAATCCGGCGCCGACCACCGAACTCGCGCATCAGACGCCGTTCGAGCTGCTGGTTTCGGTCGTGCTTTCCGCCCAGGCCACCGACAAGAGCGTCAACCTTGCCACCGCGCGGCTGTTTCCGCGGGCCAACACGCCGCAGAAAATCCTCGCGCTCGGCGAATCCGGATTGACGCCTTACATCCAGAGCATCGGCCTGTATCGCACAAAGGCAAGGAACGTCATCGCGACCTGCGCCCTTCTGGTGTCGAAGTTCGGCTCAGAAGTGCCGTCGAATCGCGAGGACCTCGAAAGCCTGCCAGGCGTCGGCAGGAAGACCGCGAACGTCATCCTGAATACCGCCTTCGGCCAGCCGACGATCGCGGTGGATACCCATATCTTCCGCGTCGCCAATCGCACCGGCATCGCACCGGGCAAAAACGTCGTCGAGGTGGAGAATCGCCTGCTGAAATTCGTGCCCGAAGAATTTCGGCGCAATGCGCACCACTGGCTTATCCTGCACGGGCGCTACGTCTGCAAGGCGCGCGGGCCAGACTGTCCGGTCTGCGTAATCCGAGACCTGTGCGAATACAAGGCCAAGACCAAGACCCTGAATTGTTTGCCGTCGCGTTCGAGGTAAGGCGAATCCAGCGCCGCCAGCGTGTGGAACTCCGAAGGCGGCAGGACGTGTTCGCGGGTATCGTTGCGGTCGCGCTGAGGCAACTGTCAATAGAACCATCCCCACGACATTCCGGACGGCGGCGTGTATTGATAGTCGGCCCCTTGCTCCTCGATGCCCAGCGCGCCGCCTTGGCTGCCCTGGGCGTCGGTCCCCGGATAACCATAGTAGGTCACGTCCGTACTACTCGACATGACGCGCGAATGAATCGCGTGGTAGATGGGCGTGCCCGGCGGTATGGCGTAAATATCGGGCGGTATGCGAATCGTTGCGGTCCAGGGCCCGGTCACCTCGGTCGCGAAGAACCAGACTGCGTTCTGCACGGCGTACCAGTCGTTGATATCAACCTGGATTATCGGGACGGACGAGTTGGCCACGAAGTTCAGCTCGGTGCCGCGGATGGGCTCCAGCACGGGATCGCCAGCCATGTTCAGATCCAGCGTGGCGATCCCGGGGTCGGCAGCAACCACGTTCATATCGCTGCCGGACGTTGGCGTTTGCGCACCCGCGATCGAGGCTTTCACGGCGCGCTTGGGACTGTCGCCGGGAATGGCGGAGAAGCCGGCAGGCAGGCTCGCCACCGGCGCATGCCACCAGGGTCCGTTGACATCGGCTGCGCGGAACCAGAAGCCATCGACCCGCACATACACGT
>WNFL01180823.1_pt2 | contig 11463 bp, 7 predicted proteins | sample 5400361 | NCBI WGS metagenome assembly WNFL01 (sample SAMN13153351, study PRJNA577476) | soil metagenome | isolation source: 40 cm soil on Douglas fir-dominated hillslope | place: USA:California | collected 2013-09-17
CTCGCCGTAACGGGAAATATTCCCCGCGTCTGGGCCGCCCAGGCAGCCGGAAAAATCGAGCAGATGGATCCCGCGCTCGCCAACATCATCGCCGCGAACGAGCCGATCCGCCAGCTTGCCACCGGTTATGGCGGCGACATCGGTCCCGCCGAAGGTCCGGTGTGGATCAAGGAAGGCCGCTATCTCCTCTTCGACGACATCCAGACCGCGCGGCGGATGAAATACACGCCGGGGCAGGGCGCCCCCACCGTCGCCTTGGCGAAGACCAATGAGGCCAACGGTCTGACGCGCGACCTACAGGGCCGCATCGTTTCGGCCGAGCATCTCACGCGCCGCGTCACGCGCCAGGAAGCCGACGGCAGCTTCACCGTCGTCGCCAATTCCTTCCAGGGCAAGCGCCTCTTACGTCCGAACGACGTCATCGTGAAGTCCGACGGCGCGATCTATTTCACCGATCCCGGCGGTCCGCTCGCGCCCGAACAATGGGACGTCACCGTCTCGGGCGTCTATCGCGTCTCGGCCGATCTCGGCTCGATGTCGCTCATCGTCGACGACATGGTCGGGCCCAACGGCCTCGCCTTCTCGCCCGATGAAAAAATTCTCTATGTCAACGATTCGCGGCGCCGACATATCCGCGCCTACGATCTGCAGGCCAACGGCACCGTCGCCAAGCAGACGAGCCGCGTCTTCGCCGACATGGGCGGGCCCGAGCCGGGCGTGCCCGACGGCATGAAGGTGGACGTGGCCGGCAACGTCTATACCGGCGGCGGCGGCGGTCTCTACATCATGGATTCGAAGGGCAAGAAGCTCGGTCGCATCGTGCACGGCCAGCCGGCGACGACCAATGTCGCGTTCGGCGGCGACGACTGGAAGACGCTCTTCTTTACGACGCGAAGCACGCTCTTCTCGGTCAATGTGAAAATTCCCGGCGTTCCGGTGCCGGCACCGAAGAAATCGGCCTAACTCGACAGGAGGTCAGCGTGATCAGCAAATCGGGACTCATGATTCTCGGCGTTGCCACATTGGCCGCGTTGGGATCGCTTTCGCCATCGGTGGCGCAGAACGCGAACGTTAATTGGGTTGCGGCATGGGCCACATCGCAGCAGGGCTTGAGCCAAACCAAGCTCAGCAACGCGACCGTGCGCATGATCGCGCGCGTCACCATCCCGGGCGATGCCGTCCGCATCCGCCTCGACAATACCTTCGGCACCGCGCCGCTCACCATTGCTCACGCGACGCTCGCTCCGCGCGTGCGCGGCGCCGCGGTCGCCGTCGGCCAGGTGAAGCCGATTAATTTCGGCGGCAAAGCCACGGTGACGATTCCCGCCGGCCAAAGCGTCGAAAGCGACGCGGTGACGATGCACGTCGATGCGCAGCAGGATCTCGCCATCAGCCTCTTCGTGCCGGGCGCCAACGTCCAGCCGAGCCAGCACGGCAACGCCCAAACCACCTCCTATGTCACCGACAATGGCGGCGGCGATCAGGCGGTGTCTGAAGACGGCAAGGCGTTTTCCGGGAAGACGACGGCGATGTATTGGCTGAAATCGGTCGACGTCCGCCCCGCGGCGGCCGCGGCTGCGATCGTCGCCTTCGGCGATTCCATCACCGACGGCACCTGCACCACGCTCGATGCCCATGACCGCTGGGAAGACGTCGTGGCCCAGCGCCTCGCGCTGCAGAATCAAGTCAACCGCGCAATCATCAATGAAGGCATCGGCGGCAATACGATTCTGAGCAGCGCCAGCTACAATCCGGCCGTCAATTCGCCGCCCGGCGTGGAGCGGCTCGACCGCGACGTGCTCTCCCATCCCGGCGTTTCGCACGTGATCTTCTTCGAAGGCACCAACGACATCCGGCGCGGCGCCTCCGCCGAGCAGGTGATGGCCGGCATCAAGATCGTCGTCGAGCGCGTGCACGCCAAGAACATCCGCATCATCGGCGCCACCGTCATTCCGCGCCACAATCAGCCCGACGATTCCTGGAACGATGCCAAGAGCAAGGTCCGCCGGCAGGTCAACGACTACATCAAGAAAGGCGCGGGCTTCGACGCGGTGCTCGATTTCGATGCGGTGGTGAAGAACCCGGCCAAGCCCGACGAGCTGATCCCCGCCTACAATTGCGGCGACGGCGTACACCCCTCGCCGATCGGCTATTTCCTGATGGGCAAATCGGTGGAACTCGCCCTGTTCGGCGCAAAGTAAACCACACGTGTCATGGCCCGGCCCGAAGGGACCGGGCCACCCAGTGGCCGCGCGTCCGCGCGGCGAATGATTTTTACTTTATCCGCATTGCCGGAAGCCGCGCCCCTTATTCGAACGGACTCCGCCGCGATAGCTGTCTAATTGGACATCGCGCAGGTCATATGTATTCCGATCCTGAGCAATGGCGGTTTATCCGCAGGCGCATCTTGGAGAAAGGGACGCCGAAAAAGCAGCTGGTTCGAGAAACCGGGATCACAGCGTTTTTCAGCAGACTGCTAGCCAGATTTGGCAACGCCGACTATACTTTCGTCCGCGGGGGCGTGATTTCGTCGTCGTGTCATTTTTTTAAAGGAAAGACTGATGGGTTCGAAACGAACTAGCCGCAGAGAGCTCCTAAAGGGCGGCGCCGCATTGGCCGGTGGGTTCGCGGCGCTCGGCCAAACACCAGCATCGGGCCAGGCACCAGAACACGACCATGCATCGGGCCAGGCAGCAGCACCGGTCAATCCGATGATCATGGGCACCAAGGAGTTGATCGAATACGGCCAGCGCTCCCATTACGTGACCTCGGTGCGCATCGCGCACCCGATCGGCGGCAGGCCTTCACCCGACGATTTCGGGAAGGTGTTCCACGTGGCCTCGCCGCTGCAGGATTCTGTCGGCGTGATCACGCCATCGTCGCTCCACTATGTGGCGACGACCCGCGGCTCCTACATGCCGGACATCGATCCCAAGCAGCACACTCTGATGATTCACGGCCTGGTGGATCGGCCCCTGACCTTCACCATGGAGGACTTGAAGCGCCTTCCGTCAGTCACCCGGTTGCATTTCATCGAGTGTGGGGGAAACCGGCACAATGGGCGAGGGAAGACCGTGCAGGAAACGCACGGAATGACGAGTTGCGCCGAATGGACCGGCGTGCTCCTTTCCACGCTGCTCAAGGAGTGCGGCTTAAAAGGCAGCGCGACATGGTTCGTCGCCGAAGGCGCCGAGGAAGTAAAGGGCGCCTCGAGCATGCCCATCGCCAAAGCGATGGACGACTGCCTCATCGCCTACGGTATGAACGGGGAGGCCGTGCGGCCGCAGAACGGTTTTCCACTGCGCATAATGGTCCCCGGTTTCGAAGGCATCTTCAACACCAAGTATCTGCGGCGCATCAAGATCGTCGACCGCTATTACATGAACTACAACGACTTCGGGCATCTCGATAAGGATCCAAAAGAAGCTGCGCTCGGCTTCCAGATCGGACCCAAGTCGGTCATCACCTACCCCTCCGGCGCACAGCTTCTGCCCGGCCGCGGATTCTACGAGATCAAAGGGTTGGCCTGGTCCGGCGGCGGCGCCATTCGTACCGTGGAGGTATCCACCGATGGCGGGCGGAAGTGGAACCGCGCCGAGATCAAGGCGACTCCACAACGCATGGCTCACACCCGGTTCGGCTATCCGTGGAATTGGGATGGAAACGAGACCGAGATTCTTTCGCGCTGCACCGACGAGATCGGGCAGGTGCAACCGACGCGAGAGCAGGTCGCCAAATACTGGAACGTGCCTTTCGAGAGAAATTACAGAGTGCCCGGGTTGGACAACAGCGTGATGCCGTGGAAGATCGCCAGGGACGGAAGTGTGACCAATGGGCTCGCTTAGGCTTGCTGCGATTGCGCTCATTCTGGCCAGCCCCGCGTTGGCGCAGTCGTCGCCCACCTATGGCGTGGGACGCACTCCAACCGCGGAAGAAATCCGCGCCTTGGATATCTCGATCAGTCCTACCGGCGAGGAACTCCCTTTAGGCCGCGGCACCGCCAAGGAGGGTGCACAGCTCTTTCAGCAAAAGGGTTGCGTCGGCTGCCATGGCAGAGCGGGCATAGGGGGCGGGCCGGCGCCCGCGCTGCAATCGAAAACAGGCCAAGATGTCCCCATCTGGGAACGGGAGCGCATACTGCCGCTCCGCGCGCCGTTTGCGACGACGGTGTGGGATTTCATCAATCGCGGTATGCCTCTCGGGAATGAGGGGACTCTCAAACCCGATGAGGTCTATGCGCTGACGGCCTACCTGCTCTTCGTGAACAAGGTGATCCCGGAGGACCAAGTCCTCGACAAACAGAGTCTGCCGAAGGTCAAGATGCCGATTGGCGATGACTACGCCCGGCTGCCTGTCTGGAAGCACGGGACGCCAAGGCTTCAAGGTTACCCCTACTAGCCCTTAAACGTCAGCTGGGACCCACCGAATTGAAAGCGCGACAGCGTTTTCCTTGACATGCTCCGGATTGCCGGATTCGGGAATTGCGATAACGTTCCCGCTGCGCATGACGAAGCCCAGTGCAACCGCGGCTGGCGAGCAACCATGCATAGAGGCGATCTGCGCCAGCGTGCGGTCACCCAGCAGGGTGTGGGCCTCTTCGAGGCCGCCGAGCGGAGAAGCCGCCATCACCGGCATATTGTGCTGCTCGCACCATGTCAGAACGTCACGCTCAATGCCACGGTTACGGAGACTGTAACGAACCTGATTGGTTGCGCATCGATTGCCGTCTGGAACACGGAACAGAGCTTCCATTTGCTCAACGTTGAAGTTGGAGACGCCCCAAGCGCGAATCTTTCCCGCCGCGCGTAGTTTTTCGAATGAGGCTACAACGCCGGAGAGATACCTTCCGGGGACTGGCGAATGCAGCAAATAGAGATCGAGATAGTCGGTGCCTAGACGAGCGAGGCTCCCCTCGCAAAGACGCGCGATCACGTCGCCCCTGGGCACACGAACCTGTTCGGCGGCTCCGATGGGGCCGGCCCTTTCAACAATTTCATCCTCCTGCACCTTGGAGACGAGAAATACACGGTCGCGCTGACCGGCAATCACGCGACCAATGAATTTCTCGGAGCGGCCGTCTCCATAATTTCGAGACGTATCGATCAACGTCATGCCAAGCGCGATGCCTGTGCGCATCGCCTCTTCCTCAACAGACAGTCGATGCCTTCCCTGACCGAGATGCCAGCTGCCTTGACCGAGCGCCGGGACGGTCGTGCCATCTGGAAACTTTACGGTACGCGGTGCAGGGTTCGATTCCGCGTCAGTGCCAAGAACCTGTGCACTTGCTTGGACTGCAATCATTGCAGTTGAGGCAGGAAACGATAAGCTGAGGGCCGCACAACGCGCACTAAATTGACGTCGGTTAAGCAAATGCTTGTTCATAGTGTCCATCTCCTTCCGGCCAGACAATTGTAATGGAGATCACCCATGGTAAGCGCCCCTCCAAGATCGTCCTGAGCCGGTCTCAGCCGGCATTCCCCAGATGAACCGCCATTTCTGGCCAAATTGTAACCACCGGGATCGCTTCGAGCAATCTTCATCGCGCCGCAAGCCCTGAATTGCCCTGATATTCTGTCAATCTGGCTGAAAGCGTGTCGCAAAGCCTGCGTAGCTCCATGATCGACGTACTTAACGATTGGGGCCGGTCTGGGCCGGAAGGCTGCACGCCCGCTTGGTACACTGGTAAGTATTGGGGCCAAGATGAGGATGAGGCTCAGCGCCGGGGCCATTAGGAAGCTACCGAATTTCGCCCCGCTTGAATCGGGCAAAAACAAGCAAAATGCGTGGTGCGTCGAATGTCCACTGCTGGCGAATTTTGTTGAAAAACTCCCTCCGAGCCGATGCAAAGAAATTATTTGCGTTGTGAGCGCCGTTTCCTATCCTCGATGCGACTCTGAGAGGCGTGGAAGCGCCCACGGCGATGAGATAATCTGCCGGTCCGCCGTAAGAACATACCAACGATTCGGGAGGGATTCATGACAAGACCATCAGCACGCGCGCTCCTTTTGGGAACCGCCGGCGCCGTCATCGCGCTTGGCGCCTTCGCGCCTCAAAGCGCCGAAGCGAAGGTGACCAAGATCGTCATCGAGAAGAAGACCTCTCCCGCCTTCATGGGCGCGAGCTCCGGCGCGGCCGGCCAATATGAAATCCTGGTCGGCAAGGCCTATGGGGAGCTCGATCCCAAGGACGCGCACAACGCCGTCATCACCGACATCGGCAACGCGCCCAAGAACGCGCGCGGCATGGTCGAGTACGCGGCGACCTTCCAGATCGTGAAGCCGATCGACATGTCGAAGTCGAGCCGTTTCATGTGGCACGATGTGCCCAATCGCGGCGGGCGTCTCACCATCAGCGCTCAGGAACGGAGCTATGGCGACGTCGGACTCTCGAGCGGCTGGCAGGGCGACAATTCCGGTGCCACCGCGCCCAAGGACAACAACGATTACGTCGTCGTGCCGGTGGCGAAGAATCCCGACGGCTCGCCGATCACCGGCCGCGTCTTGGGCCGCGTCATGAATGCAAAGGGTCCAGCCTCGCAGACGATCTATCCGCACTCCAATCCCATCCCCTACAAGCCTGCCTCGCCCGACACGACGAAAGCCAAGCTTGTCAGCCGCACGCATGAAACCATGGACGGCAAGATCGAAGGCGAAGAGGAAATCAAATCCTCCGATTGGGCGTGGGCGAAATGCACGGCCGAGAATCCCTTCCCCGGCACGCCCGATCCGACACAGCTTTGCGTCAAGGGCGGCTTCCAACCGAACCGCGTCTATCAAGTCGTCTACACGGCGCAGGATCCGCTCGTGCTCGGCGTCGGCTTCGCCGCCTTCCGCGACGTCGGCTCGTTCTTCAAGAACGAGAAAGCCGACGCGTCCGGCACGGCCAATCCGCTTGCCGGCGGAGTCACCTGGGCGGCGACGCGCGGCCAATCGCAATCCGGCAATTTCATTCGCGGCTTTCTCCATCTCGGCTTCAATCAGGACGAAGCGGGACGCCAGGTCTTCGACGGCGCTTGGCCGATCATTGCGGGCAAGCGCATCGCGCTGAATTATCGCTTCGCGCTCCCCGACGGCACGTCCAAGCTTTACGAGGCGAGCAGCGAAGGCACGCAGTCCTGGACCAAATGGCCCGATCCGGTGCGCGGGCTTCCCGCCGCCGGCGTGCTCGACCGCTGCACCGCGAGCCACTCCTGTCCCAAGATCTTCGAGCATTTCGGCTCGGCGGAAATGTGGGGCTTGAAGCTCTCGCCCTCCTTTGTCGGACCCGCGGCGGACAAGGACATTCCGCTCCCCGACAATGTGCGCCGCTATTATATCGGCAGCACGCAGCATGGCGGCGGCGCCGGCGGGCAACGGCTATGGCGAGGGCAGCTTGGCCGCCAATCCGATGCCGCAGCGTGAAACCGTCGCGGCGCTGCGCGTGCACTTCCGCAATTGGATCATGAAGGACACGATGCCGCCCGCGAGCGTCTATCCGAAAATCTCGGAAGGCAATTTCGTCGAGCCGACCAAGAAGGCGATGGGCTTTCCGACCATACCGGGACTTCCCGTCACCGCGCCGACGGGCTTCATGAATCCGGTGCTCGATTACGATTTCGGGCCCGAGTTCAATTATTCCGACGCGAGCGGCGTGATCACCAAGATGCCGCCGGCGATCAAGCACGTCATCGCCATGCGGGCGCCGAAGGTGGATTCCGACGGCAACGAGCTCGGCGGCGCTCCCGTCGTGTTGCGCGAAGCACCGCTCGGCACCTATCTCGGCTGGAACGTCACCGCGGACGGCTTCCACAAGGGCCAGCTCTGCAATTACGCCGGCGGCATGGTGCCGTTTGCCAAAACCAAAGCCGAGCGCATGGCCAATGAAGATCCGCGCCCCTCGCTCGAGGAGCGTTACGGCAGCCATGACGGCTATGTCGCGAAGGTCAAGGACGCGGCGCAGAAAATCGTCGCCGCGGGATTCCTGCTTCAAGACGACGCCAACCGCCTGATCGATGAAGCCCAAAAAAGCAACGTGTTGCGTTGAACGACGAGCAGTTATCTTGATACGGACCCTCAACTCACCTCCCCAGAGTTTACCCTCGGGCCGCGCTTCGCGCGGACCCGGGGGTGGGGAGGTCAATCCGCCGAAGCGCTATAGCGCGTAGGCGGATTGGGTGGGGGGCGACTCGCCCAGAATACGATCCGCGAAATTTTTCCCCGGGAGGAAACCCATGAAACATCTCTTCAAGATCGCCTTGCTCACAGCCGTGTTCATTCTGCCGCAAGTCTCCAGCGCGCAAAACACGCGCTTTCCGCCCATCGCGCCCGACAAGTACACCGCGCAGCAGAAAAAATTCGTCGAGGAGCTGGCGAAGCCGCCGCGCAATTCGAACCTCACCAACGGTCCCTTCAAGGTCTATTTCCGCAGTCCCGAATTCGGCGTCATGGCGATCGAGATGTCGGACTATTTGCGCTGGGGAACCGGCATGGAGCCGCGCCTCGTCGAATTCGTCACTCTGATCTCGGCGCGCAATTGGTCGAGCAATTATGTTTGGCACGCGCATTATCCGGCCGCGGTCAAAGGCGGACTCGATCCGTCCGTGGCCGCCGACATGGCCGCCGGCAAACGTCCCGCGAAGATGAAAGCCGATGAAGCCGTGATCTATGATTTCCTGACTCAGATGTACCGCGAAAAGAGCGTCAGCGATGCGGCGTACAATGCGATGCTGGCGAAGTTCGGCGAGAAGGGCATCATGGATATCGTCGGGCTGGCCGGCTATTACGGCATCACCGCGATGGCGCTGATCGCATCGAAGCAGCCGACCGATGCGGGCGACGAGCCGAAACTGCAAGCCGTGGCGCAGATTTTCCCGAAATGAGTTTGCCATTTGCCTCCGGGCCGCTCGCGGCCTGGAGGCAAGTGCTTGATTGAATTGAGCTATTTATGGTCCTGTGAGGGGCTTGAGTTTTCGTTTCTACCGCTTTTCAGGAAGCGATAAGGTCTCTGCCAGGAAGAATCCGCGGCCTCGCGAATATCAGCTCGGACTTTCGAAAGCGTCGCCCTTTGAAAGACGCGAAACATAAACGCATCGCCTAACATGTGTTCGTGCGCCTTCGCTTTTGAAAACATCGTCCCGCCCCGCTGCAGCGTCGCCGGGATGACCCACAAGGAGGGAACCCAATGAGACTAAGTACCATCACGAGAAATCTCGGCATCGGAGTCGCGGCATCGACTCTCTTGCTCTGCGCGCAGGCGCAAGCCATCACCAATCCTGCCACCATCACCGGCGTCGTGAAGAATCAAGCCGGACAGCCCGTCGCCGGCGCCTTCGTCAGACTGAAGAACGCGGACAAGCGGCTCAGCTTCATGGTGGTCAGCCAATCAGGCGGCACCTACACCGCTAAGGATCTTCCGGCCGGCCAGTACACCATTCAAGGAATCGGCGGCACGTTCCAAAGCGCCGTATCGGCTCCGGTAAGCGTTGCGCAGAACGCCACCGCGAAGATGGATGTCGCGCTGACGGCTTCTCGCGGACCGATGCTGACTCCTTCGTGGCCCGGACGCGTTCCGGAAACGGAAGTCGCGAAAGTCTCGACCGACGCCAAGGATCTGCCTGCCGGCGACGGCAAGGCGCTTGTCGCCGAGAAGTGCACGGTCTGTCACGACGTGCAGCGCATCTTGAGCAAGCGTTCTCCCGTCGCGGATTGGGAGTTCACGATCAAGCGCATGCGCATCAACATGGCCGCGGCCTCGCTTCCCGACATCACCGACGCGGACGCCGCTGCGATCCTAAAATACACCTCGGCCGCATTCAAACCGCTGCCGGGCGGCGACGATCCCAATGGCCGTCTGCCGAACGTGCTGGCGAGCGGCGAGAGCCTGAAATATCGCGTCGTCACGCTGGATCTGCCGCGGCGTTATTCCGAACCGCACGATATCGCCTCCGATCCGAGCGGCGTCGGCTGGGCGGCGGAGCGGGCGGGCGCGTTGATCCGCTTCGATCCGAAGACCTATGACTTCGCCGAAGTGAGAGTGCCTGCCGGTCCGGCGCCTGCCGACCGCCAGCGGCTCGGCAATCCGCAGATCAATGCCCAGGGCATCCTGTGGACCGCTGACGGACCCAACAACCGTTGGCTCAGCTACGACACCAAAGCCTACAACGCGGCCAATCCGCAGGCTCCGTTCCACGTCTATCTGTGGACGCAGAAGGGCCATGGCGGCGCGGGCGGCAATTCCTTTGCGCTGCATCCGGACGGCACCGTGTGGGGCACCGGCATGGGCAAGGAAGTGCGCATGCTGAATCCCGCGACGGCTGAGTTCAAGTTCTATGAGGCGCCGAGCTACCAGAAGACCAAAGAGAGCCCGGGCGCCTACGGGCTTGCGATTGCCGGCGACGGCTCCGTCTGGTGGGCGGAAGACGACGCCGACATGATGGCTCGCGCGGATCCGAAGACCGGCCAGGTCGAAGAGTTCAAGCTTCCCAATGTGGGCGGACACGCACTTCCGCGCCGCATGAATTCCGACTGGGATGGCAATCTCTGGGTCGGACTGTGGGAAGTCGGCAAGCTCATGAAGGTCGATTACAAGACCAAGCAGATGACGGTCTACACGCCCAAGACGGCGAGTCTCGGCATGTACTCGGTCGTCGCCGACAAAAAGAACAAGCTCATCTGGGTCAGTGCACAGCAGGTCGACAAGATCTTCCGCTTTGATCCGGCAAAGAACGAGTTCACGGAATTCCCGCTGGCTTATGCGTCGCAGGATGCCCGTCGTATCGACATCGATCCGACCAATCCGAACCGCATCTTCTTCAGCGGCAACACCGCGGACCGCATCGGCTTCATCGAACTGCTTCCGTAAAGCCGTTCGATCGTCGACAGTCGCAATGGGCCGGGCTAACCCCCGGCCCATTTGCTTATTGAAGCCGCCCATGCGTGCAGGGGCACATAAACTCAAACCCACCTCCCCCTTGTGGGGAGGTCGATCCGACGTAGCGCGATAGCGCGAAGTCGGATCGGGTGGGGGGCTTCCGAGCGTCGACACGATGACGCCCATGGCGGCATTTTCCGGCTCCCCGGCACAATGCTATCGTTTGCGCCGATCCATCGCGATCGGGGGAATAATAAGGGGAGGAAAACACACATGGCTGACAACGCGCAGAAGCTTGCCAATCCCGCGCCGCTCGGGCTGGTCGCATTCGGCTTGACCACCATTCTCTTGAGTCTGATCAATGCCGGCGTTCTGCCGAAGACCGGCGAGAGCGTCGTCATCCCCTTGGCCATGGCCTATGGCGGAACGATCCAAATTCTCGTCGGCCTGTTGGAATTCAAGGCCGGCAACACGTTCGGGATGACCGCGTTCTTGAGCTACGGCGCGTTCTGGTGGTGGTTTGCGCTTCTGTTGCTTCTTGGTGGCAATCATCTGATCTCGCTTGAAGGCGCCGGCAGCACCATCGGCGTGGCGCTGCTGCTGTGGGGCGTGCTG
>WNFL01070735.1_pt1 | contig 11462 bp, 13 predicted proteins | sample 5400361 | NCBI WGS metagenome assembly WNFL01 (sample SAMN13153351, study PRJNA577476) | soil metagenome | isolation source: 40 cm soil on Douglas fir-dominated hillslope | place: USA:California | collected 2013-09-17
TCGCCGCGGATCACGCAGCCCACCGCCACCAGCGCGTCGAACTCGCCGGTCTGCGCGAGCCACTGCAGCGCGAGCGGGATCTCGAGCGCGCCGGGAACGGTGTTCACCGTCACATTCTCGATCCCGAGCTTGCCGGCCTCGGCTTTGGCGCGCGCCAGAAGCTCGGCGGAGAGCGCCTCGTTGAAGCGGCTGGCGACGATCCCCAGGCGCATGGCTCAGCGCCCTGAGCGCTCGTCGGGGCCCGGCGAATTCGGCTGCATGTAACCCGTCACCTCGAGACCGAATCCGGCCATGCTCGGCATCTTGCGCGGCGCGGCCATGAGGCGCATGCGGCCGACGCCGAGGTCGCGCAGGATCTGCGCGCCGATGCCGTAGAGGCGCAGGTCCAGGCTGCGGCCGGCGCGCGGCGGCCGCGCCTCGTCAGGCCGCGATTCGAGCGACTCGCCCGTCTGGTTGCAGTTCATCAGCACCATGACGCCGGCGCCCGCGTTCCGGATCGCCCGCAGCGCCTCGCCGACGCCCCAGGAATGCGTTCCCTTGCCGGCATCGAGCAGGTCGACGATCGACAGCGGCTCGTGGACCCGCACGAGGGTCTCGGTTTTCGCGTCGATCCTGCCGAGGACCAGCGCGAGGTGCAGCGCGCCGACCGACAGGTCGCGGTACGACACCATGTGGAACTTGCCCCACGGCGTCTCGATGTCGCGCTCTACCGCGCGTTGCACCAGCGACTCGTTGCGGCTGCGATACTCGATAAGGTCGGCGATGGTGCCGATCTTCAGCTTGTGCTGCGCGGCGAACTCGAGCAGATCCGGCAGCCGCGCCATCGTGCCGTCGTCGCGCATGATCTCGCACAGCACCGCGGCGGGCGCGAGCCCGGCGAGGCGCGCGAGGTCACAGCAGGCCTCGGTGTGGCCTGCGCGCACGAGGACGCCGCCGGGCTGCGCGATCAGCGGAAACACGTGGCCGGGCTGCACGATGTCTTCGGCCGTCGCATTCTCGGCGACGGCGGTCTTGATGGTGAGGGCGCGATCGTGGGCGGAGATGCCGCTGGCGATGCCTTCGGCGGCCTCGATCGAGACGGTGAAGTTGGTGCCGTGGCGCGAGCGGTTCTGCTCCACCATCGGCTTCAGGCCGAGGCGCAGCGCGTGCGTCTCGGTGATCGACATGCAGATGAGCCCGCGCCCGTTCTTCGCGAGGAAGTTGATCTTCTCGGGGGTGACGAACTCGGCGGCGAAAACCAGGTCGCCTTCGTTCTCGCGATCCTCGTCGTCCACGAGGATCGCGATCTCGCCGCCGCGGATGGCGGCGATGATGTCGGTGACCGGGCTGATGGCGGCGGGCTCGCGGCGCATCAGCCCATTTTACTCTCCAGGGACTGGCTCCGATCCGGTTTTTGAATCGGTGCCTGTCCCCGATCTGCGGCTTACTCCTCCGCGGCGCCGCCCTCGGTGCCGGCGGCTTCCTCGCGGCCCATGAGTTCGCGGATGCGCGCCGACTTGCCGGAGCGATCGCGCAGGTAGTAGAGCTTGGCGCGGCGCACGTCGCCCTTCCTCTTCACCTCGATCGAGGCGATGAGCGGCGAATAGGTCTGGAAGGTGCGCTCGACGCCCTCGCCCGAGGAGATCTTGCGCACGATGAACGAGGAGTTGAGGCCGCGGTTCCTCTTGGCGATCACCATGCCCTCGAAGGCCTGCACGCGCTTCCTCTCGCCCTCGACGACGTTCACGTTCACCACCAGGGTATCGCCGGGCGAGAAGTCCGGGACCTCGCGCTTCAGCCGCTTGATTTCTTCCTGCTCGATCGTCTGGATCAGATTCATTTTCGCGCTCCGCTTTCGCCTGATGGTTCGTGCTCCTGCCGGAATTCCTCCAGCAGCCTGCGTTCCTCTTCGCCCAGCCGCCGCGCGGCGAGCAGATCCGGCCTTCTCAGCCAGGTCCTTCCCAGCGCCTGCTTCAGCCGCCAGCGCCGGATGTTCTCGTGGTGCCCGGACATCAACACGGCCGGCACCTGCGCCGGCACCTGCATCTTTCCACCCGCGAGCCCTCCGTCCTGCGGCCAGACCTCGGGCCGCGTGTACTGCGGGCAGTCGAGCAGCCCGTCGGCGAACGATTCCTCGATCACCGAGGCTTCGTCGCCCAGCGCGCCGGGCAGCTGGCGCACCACCGCGTCCATCAGCGCCATCGCCGCGAGCTCGCCGCCCGAGAGCACGAAGTCCCCGATCGAGACTTCCTCGTCGACGCGCCGCTTCAGCAGCCGCTCGTCGACGCCCTCGTAGCGCCCGCACAGCAGCGTCACCGCCTGCTCGCCCGCCAGCTCCATCACCCTGCGGTGATCGAGCCTGCGGCCCTGCGGCGAGAGGTAAAACACCTTTCCACCTCCCGCCTTCTTCACTGCGTTCAGCGTCCGTTCCAGCGGCTCGGCCAGCATCACCATTCCCGGCCCGCCGCCATACGGACGGTCATCCACCGTCCGGTAGTTGTCGGTCGTGAAATCCCGCGGATTCCACGTCGTCAACGACCACAATCCCTTGTCCAGCGCCCGGCTGGTGATGCCGCTTGCCGTCACCGCGGCGAACATTTCCGGGAACAGCGTCACTACATCGAAACGAATCACCAGTCCGCTTCCCACTCCACCACGATCCGCTTTTCAGCCAGATCCACTTCCTTCACTACCGCGGGGACCCAGGGAAGCAACCGCGATTTCCCCGCCGTTTCTCCCGCCACTTCCATCACATCCTGCGCGCCGTTGGTGAAGAGCCGCTTTACCACGCCGAGCACCTCGCCGCGCCCGTTCACCACCTCGAGCCCGAGGAGATCCGCGTGGTAGTAGTGCCCTTCCTCCGGCTCGGCGAGCGCCTCGCGCCGCACCGAAACCTTGGAGCCCTTCAGCGCGAGCGCCTCTTCGCGCGTATGGATCCCGGAAATCTGCGCCACCACCGTGGAGCCGTGCACCTTGGCGACAACCTTGTAGGCCTTGTCGCCGATCCACCATTCCTTCGCATCCGCCAGCCCCTGGCTCGCCCCGCCGCCAGGCGCCACCTTCACCCACCCGCGCAGGCCGTAGGACCCGGCGACGTGGCCCATCTCGATCAAGCGGTCAAGCTGCTTTCTTCGCAAACTGCTTGACCAGCCTCGCCGCGGTCGTCGAAAGCTGCGCGCCCTTGCCCTGCCAGTGCTTCACCCGCTCCAGGTTCACGCGCAGTGCCTCGCGTCCCTCGGGCGCCTTCGGGTTGTAGAACCCCAGCCGCTCGATGAACTTGCCCTGCACGTGGCGCCGCGAATCGGCCACTACGACGTGATAGAACGGCCGCTTGTTCGCGCCGCCTCGCGCCAGTCGAATAACCACCATTTGTCCGCCTCAGCTACCGTTAAAGGTCGCGAATTATACGCGTGCCGCTTTGATTAATGGACGATTTCCGCTCCGAAGATAAAGGATAAAATCTGTCACTTGTGATAAAGTAACAAGACGAAATCCCGCCGACCGAACGAAGAAAAGCGCATGCCCACGATCCGCATCGAAGACGACGTGCTCGAAGGCCTCAAGCAGCTCGCCGAGCCGTTCGTCGATACACCGAGCTCGGTGATACGCCGCCTCCTGGAAGAAAAGGGGCTGATCGCGAAAGAACCCGAAGCAGCGCCACGCGCGACCGGCCTCCAGAAACTATCGTCCTCCACCGCGCTCGAGCTGACGCCCCAGCCGGTCTACGAGCAGTTCCTCCTGGTTACGCTCGAGGATGAGTTCAAGGGACGGGGCGATAAACGGTCCGTCACGCAAGCCGTCCTGGAGCGCATGTCGAAGCGCGGCATGATCAGCACGGCGGATCTGGAGCTGGTGTCCACCGGCGAGACGAAGGCGGAGAACACGATCTCCTGGGGCCGCAATGCATTGAAGGAGCGCGGCCATCTCGTGCGCAATTCTCCTCGTGGAATCTGGGAGTTGACGCAGGACGGACGGGCCGCCGCCAAACGCATCCAGCTTCCGATCCGCAAGGCCTCCTGAAAGGCTAAACTGCACTATGCCTAACCTATACAGCGGTTTCTTCGATCTCCCCTGGTGGGGCTACGTGCTCGCCGGCCTCGGCCTGACGCACATCACGATCGCCGGCGTCACGATCTTCCTGCACCGCTACCAGACGCACGGGGCGCTCGAGATGCATCCGATCGCGAGCCACTTCTTCCGCGTGTGGCTGTGGCTGACCACCGGCATGCGCACGAAAGAATGGGTCGCGGTCCACCGCAAGCACCACGCCAAGTGCGAGACCATAGACGATCCGCACAGCCCGAAGATCTACGGCATCAACCGGGTGCTGTGGACCGGCGTTCTGCTGTATGTCACCGAATCCGCCAAGCCCGAGACCACCGAGCGCTACGGCCACGGCACCCCGGACGACTGGCTCGAGCGCAACGTCTACTCGAAGCACGTGATCTCAGGCTTGACCCTGATGGCGCTGACGGATCTGATTCTGTTCGGTTACGTCCCGGGCACTCTTATTTTCCTCGCGCAGATCGCCTGGATCCCGTTCTGGGCGGCGGGCGTGATCAACGGCGTCGGCCACTGGTTCGGCTACCGCAACTCGCCCACCGAAGACGTGAGCACCAACATGGCGCCGTGGGGAATCCTCATCGGCGGCGAAGAGCTGCACAACAACCACCACGCCTTCCCGACCTCGGCGAAGTTCTCCCTCAAATGGTACGAGTTCGACCTGGGCTGGGTGTATCTCCGGATCATGTCGGCGCTGGGCCTCGCGCGCATCAAGCATCTCGCCCCAGTGCCGAAGTTCGTTCCGGCCAGACCCGTCGCCGACGAAGCGACGCTGCGCGCCGTCGTCAAGAACCGCTATCACGTGCTCGCAACCTACGAGAAAGCCCTCAAGCGCGTCACCGCCGCGGAAGCGCGCGCGATGCAAGCGATGCGCGACGAGCTCGTGTCTCTATGGGAGCGCTCGATGGCCACGCGCGAGCAGCTCGTCGCGCGCTTGCAGGACTGGTGCCACCGCGCCGAATCGAGCGGCGTTCTCCCTCTCGCGGAGTTCTCGCAGCGCCTTCGCTGCTACGCCTAGCCGGCGCTAGCGCATTCCCGGCAGCATCCCCTTCATGCCGCGCATCATGCGCTGCAGGTTGCCGCCTTTCATCATCTTCATCATCTTCTGCATCTGCTCGAACTGATTTAGCAGCTGGTTGACGGCCTGGACGGAGACGCCGGCGCCGGCGGCGATGCGGCGCTTGCGCGAGGCCTTGAGGAGCTCGGGCTTGCGGCGCTCCTGCGGGGTCATCGAGTTGATGATGCCTTCGATGCGCTTCAACTGCTTGTCGTCCTGGAGCTTGGCGGGATCGATCTGGCCGACGAGCTGCGCGGGCAGCTTGTCCATGAGCGAGGCGACGCCGCCCATCTTGCTCATCTGCGAGATCTGCGACTTGAAGTCCTCGAGGTCGAAGCCCTTCCCCTTCTTCACCTTCTCGGCGATCTTCTTCGCTTCCTCGAGGTCGACGCGGGCATGCGCTTCCTCGACCAGCGAAAGGATGTCGCCCATGCCGAGGATGCGCGAAGCCATGCGCTCCGGATGGAACGGCTCGAGGCCGTCGAGCTTCTCGCCGACGCCGGCGAACTTGATCGGCTTGCCGGTGACGTGGCGCACGGAGAGCGCCGCGCCGCCGCGGGCATCGCCGTCAAGCTTGGTGAGGATCACGCCGGTGAGCGGCAGGCGCTCGCTGAACGCCTTCGCCACGTTGACCGCGTCCTGGCCCTGCATCGCATCGACGATGAAGAGCGTCTCGATCGGCTTCACCGCGGCATGCAGCGCCGCGATTTCTTTCATCATGTCCTCGTCGACCGCGAGACGGCCGGCGGTATCGACGATCAGCACGTCGAGGTAGCGGGTGCGGGCGTAGTCCAGCGCCGCGTTCGCGATCTCCAGGGGTTTCTGAGTTGTCGTAGAGGCAATAAATTCGGCGCCGACCTGGCCGGCGACGGCCTTCAATTGATCGATGGCGGCGGGACGATAAACGTCGGTCGAGACCAGCCCGACTTTCTTCTTGTCGGCGATGAGCAGCCGCGCGAGCTTCGCGCTGGTCGTGGTCTTGCCGGAGCCCTGCAACCCGGCCATCAGGATCACGGCGGGCGGCTGCGTGGCGAGGTTCAAGCCGACGTTCGCCTCGCCCATCAGCTCCGCAAGCTGCCGGTGCACGACGCCGACCAGCGCCTGGCCCGGCGTCAGGCTGCCGACCACTTCCTCGCCGAGCGCCTTGGCGCGCACCGACTCGATGAAATGCTTCACCACCGGCAGCGCGACGTCCGCCTCGAGCAGCGCGACGCGCACTTCGCGCAGCGCGTCCTGGATGTTCGCTTCGGAGAGCCGCGCTTCGCCGCGGATGCGCTTCGCGATGCCCGCGAACCGCGCGGTGAGGTTGTCTAGCATGTGTGGAAAAGGCGGGTGATAAAATCCTGAGGTGCCTGACATTGTAATTCACGTCATCGCCGCGGCCGTGTACGTGGGATTGGCGTGGCATTTCTGGCGCACGCGCTGGCGCCGCCGGGCGACCGCGCAAGGGCCCGCCCAGGGCGTCCAGGGGAAAGGCGGCGGCCTGCAGGCCTGGGAGCGGCTCGCGATCCTGCTGCCGCTCGCGCTTCAGGGCTTCACTCTCTACCAGCAGATTTTCGCGAGCACGGAATTGCGCTTCGGCTTCGCCCAGGCGCTGTCGGCGATGACGTTTCTCGCGGTCGCGCTCTACTGGATCGAAAGCCTGTTCTACCCGCTCGACGGCATGGAGCCGCTGGTGCTGCCGCTCGCCGCCGTCGCGGTGCCGCTGCCCGCGATCTTTCCCGGGCTCGCCTCGAGCGGCGCCCATGCCCAGGCCGGCGTGTTCAAGCTGCACCTCGCGCTCGCCATGATCGCGTACGGCCTGTTCGTCATCGCGCTGCTGCACGCCATGCTGATAGCGGTCGCGGAGCGGCAGCTGCACCTGAAGAGCAGCTTCGCCGCCATGAACCTGCCGCCGCTGCTCACGCTCGAGAAGCTGCTGTTCCGGGTGATCGGCGCCGCGTTCGTGTTCCTCACGCTGACGCTCGCCACCGGTATCGCGTTCTCCGAAACGCTGTTCGGCCGCGCGATGCGCGCCGACCACAAGACCATCTTCGCGGTGCTGTCGTGGATCACCTTCGGCCTGCTGCTCGCCGGCCGCGGCCTCTACGGCTGGCGCGGCCGCACCGCGACGCGCTTCACGCTGGGCGGCTTCGTGCTCCTGGTGCTCGCCTACGTCGGCAGCCGCTTCGTCCTCGAAGTCGTGCTCCACCGGGCTTGATCCTTTGATGGAAGACCACTCGCTCTGGTGGGAGCTCGCCGCCCTCGTCGCGCTGCTCGCGCTCTCGGCGTTCTTCTCGATCGCCGAGACGGCGATGATGGCGATCAACCGCTACCGCCTGCAGCACCTGGTGAGCGAAGGCCACGGCGGCGCGATCCGCGTGTCGGAGATGCTGAAGCGCACCGACCGGCTGCTCGGCGGAATCCTGATCGGCAACACCCTGGTGATTACCGTGGCGACCACGATCGCGGGCCTGATCACGGTGCGGCTGTTCGGCGAGGAGGACCGGCTCGCTTACTTCGTCAGCCCGATCGTCGTCGGCTTTCTCATCATCGTGTTCTCGGAGATCACGCCGAAGGTGATCGGCGCCACGCATCCCGAGCGCACCGCGCTGCTCCTGTCGCTGCCGCTGAAATTCGCGCTCTGGCTGCTGATCCCCGCCGGCTGGTTCGTCGACATCTTCGTGCGGCCGCTGCTGCGCCTGGTCGGAATCCGGACCGGCGAGCAAACCGGGACGCTGAAGCTCTCGCCCGAGGAAATCCGCACCCTGGTGCTCGAGTCCTCGAGCTTCATGCCGAAGAAGCACCTGTCGATCCTGCTGAATCTCTTCGACGTCGGCGCCGTCACGGTGCAGGACATCATGGTGCCGCGCGCAAAGATCGAGTCGATCAAGCTCGACGACGACATGGACACGATCGTGCGCCACCTCATCACCAGCCACCACATGCGCGTGCCGGTGTTCCGCGATGCGCTCGGCGACGTGGTCGGCGTGCTGCATCTGCGCAAGGTGATCGCCGCGCTGCCGACGGGCACGCTCGACCGCGACGCCCTGATGACGCTCATGGCCGAGCCCTACTTCGTGCCGGCGAGCACGCCGGTGCTCTCGCAGCTGCAGTTCTTCCAGGAAAACCGCGAGAACATCGCGCTCGTGGTCGACGAGTACGGCGAGCTCATGGGCCTCGTCACGCTCGAGGACATCCTCGAGGAGATCATCGGCAAGTTCACGACCACAGTGCCTTCACCCCTGCCGCTGCTCGCCTGGGATGCGGACGGCACCGCGACCGCGGAGGGCACTATGGCCGTGCGCGAGGTCAACCGGGCCCTGGGGCTGACCCTTCCGACCGACGGCCCGAAAACCCTCAACGGCCTGATCCTCGAGCACCTGCAGGACATCCCCGAAGCGGACGTTTCGATCAAGATCGGCAACGTCCCCATGGAGATAGTTCACGCCCAGGGCCGGACGGTGAAGACGGTGCGCATATTCAGACCTATGGAACCGGTAGAAAATACAGAGTCGTCAGAAGCTTAGGAGCGGGACTTAAGCCTTTACAAAAAGCGCTGGCCGGCGCTATGCTCGCAGGCGGTAATAACCGGTAAACGGGGACTCGGGGAGCATTTCGGATGGCGACGGCGGCGGCGGCGGCAGCGGCGAAGGGGGCACCCAAGGAATTCACCTTCTCCTGGGAAGGCAAGGACAAGGCCGGCAAGGTGGTGCGCGGCGAAATGCGCGCGCACGGCGAGGCGCACGTCAACGCGACGCTGCGGCGCCAGGGCGTCCTGGTCACCAAGGTCAAGAAGCAGCGGATCCGCCGCGGCGGCTCGGTCAGCGAGAAGGACCTGGCGCTGTTCACGCGGCAGCTCGCGACGATGATGAAAGCCGGCGTGCCGCTGCTCCAGTCATTCGAGATCGTGGGCAAGGGCGCCTCCAATCCCGCAGTCGCCAAGCTGGTGCTCGATCTGAAGACCGACGTCGAGACCGGCTCGCCTCTCGCCGCCGCGTTCCGCAAATACCCGCTCTACTTCGACGCGCTATATTGCAACTTGGTCGAGGCCGGCGAGCAGGCGGGCATTCTCGAGACCCTGCTCGATCGCCTCGCGATCTACAAGGAAAAGATCCTCGCCATCAAGGGCAAGATCAAGTCGGCGCTGTTCTACCCCGTCTCGATCATCGCGGTCGCCTTCATCATCACGGCGGTGATCATGATCTTCGTGATCCCGGCGTTCAAATCCGTGTTCGCGAGCTTCGGCGCCGATCTGCCCGGCCCGACGCTGGTCGTCATGGCGATTTCCGAATACTTCGTCGACTACTGGTGGCTGATCTTCAGCGTCATCGGCGGCGGCGTATATGGCTTCCTCGAGGCCTGGAAACGGTCGCTCTCGGTCCAGATCTTCATGGACCGGCTGGCGCTGAAGATGCCGATCTTCGGCACCGTGATCCGCAAATCCACGATCGCGCGCTGGACGCGCACGCTTTCCACGATGTTCGCCGCCGGCGTGCCGCTGGTCGAGGCGCTCGACTCGGTCGGCGGCGCGGCGGGCAACTACGTGTATCTGGTGGCGACCAAGCAGATCCAGAACGAGGTCTCGACCGGCACCTCGCTCACCGTCGCGATGACCAACTCGAACGTGTTTCCCTCGATGGTGATCCAGATGGTGTCGATCGGCGAGGAAACCGGCGCGCTCGACGCCATGCTCAGCAAGGTCGCGGACTTCTTCGAAGCCGAGGTCGACGACGCGGTGGACGCCCTCTCCTCGCTGATGGAACCGATGATCATGGTGGTCCTCGGCACGCTGATCGGCGGCATGGTGGTCGCGATGTACCTGCCGATCTTCAAGCTCGGCGGCGCAGTCTGAAATGACCGGGGACGGCTGGCTCGGTCAGCCAGCCGCGCTCGCCGGCTGGGTTTTTCATCCGGCCGTCTTTCCTTGGGTGTCGCTGGCGGTCGGGCTGTGCATCGGCTCGTTCCTCAATGTCGTGATCCATCGACTGCCGAAGATGATGGAGCGCGCCTGGCGCGCCGAGTGCGCCGAGCTCGCCGGGCAGGAGCCGGCCGCGCAGGAACCCTACAACCTCGTCGTGCCGCGCTCGCGCTGCCCGTCCTGCGGCAAGGGCATCGCGGCGTTCCGGAATATCCCGGTGCTCAGTTTCGTCCTTCTTAGGGGCCGTTGCTCCAACTGCAAAGCCTGGATCGGCCTGAAGTACCCGCTGGTCGAGCTGCTCGCCGGCATCGGCGCAGCCTACGCGGCGTGGCGGTTCGGGCCCACCCTGGCGGCGCTCGGGGCGGCGCTGTTCATCTGGTTCACCATCGCGCTCGCTTTCATCGACCAGGAAACGGGCTTCCTGCCCGACGATCTCACCCTGCCGCTCGTCTGGGTGGGCCTGATCCTCAACCTGAAAGGCACGTTTACCCCGCTGCCGGACGCGGTGGTCGGCGCGGCGGCGGGCTACCTCTTTCTCTGGAGCGTGAACGCCGCTTTCAAGCTGCTCCGCGGCGTAGACGGCATGGGCTATGGCGATTTCAAGCTCACCGCCGCCGTGGGCGCCTTCCTGGGATGGAAGGCGCTGCCGCTGGTCATCCTGCTCTCCTCCGTCGTCGGCCTCGTCTTCGGCACGCTGCAGATGTTCTCGGCGCGCCGCGGATGGGACTGGAAGTTCAGGTTCCATTTCGGCCCGTACCTGGCGATCGCGGGAATCGTGGCCATGCTTTGGGGCGCCTGGCTCAAGCAGCAGTTCCCGGCGCTCGGCTTCTACCTGTGAAGTTTGTAGTGGGCCTGACCGGGGGCATCGGCAGCGGCAAGAGTGCGGCGGCGGTGGAGTTCGAAAGGCTCGGGGCGACGGTGGTGGATACCGACGCCATTGCCCATGAATTGACCGAAAAGGGCGGCTCGGCGCTTCCTGAAATAAGCAGGCTTTTTGGCAAGAATCTTATTTCCAGCGACGGCGCGATGGACCGTTCCAGGATGCGCGAGCTCGCGTTCTCCGATCCGGCGTCCCGGAAGAAGCTGGAAGCCCTCCTGCATCCGCTGATCCGCGAGGAATCCGCCCGGCGTATCGCGGCGGCGCCGGGCCCCTACGTGGTGCACGTGATACCGCTGCTCGTCGAGGGAGGCGACTATCGCGCCCGGGTCGACCGCGTCCTCGTCGTGGATGCGCCCGAAAACGTCCAGGTCGCGCGGGTCAGGGAGCGAGGCCTGGACGAGCAGCAGATCCGCAAGATCATCGGCGTCCAGGCGCCGCGCGCCGCGCGGCTGCAGGCCGCCGACGATGTGATCGACAATGGCGGGACGCTCGGCGCGCTGCGAAAACAGGTCGGCGAACTCCACAAAAAATACCTAGAATTCGCCAGGCCGTGATCACCTACGAGTACCCGCTCAACGAGCGTA
>WNFL01101307.1_pt1 | contig 11462 bp, 12 predicted proteins | sample 5400361 | NCBI WGS metagenome assembly WNFL01 (sample SAMN13153351, study PRJNA577476) | soil metagenome | isolation source: 40 cm soil on Douglas fir-dominated hillslope | place: USA:California | collected 2013-09-17
CGTTCCTTCCGCCAACGCCGACAACGGTTCGCTCATCGCGTTCATCAGCTCGGCAATCAGCCAGAACGCCGGAAACCTGCCCGTCAGCGCCACGAGCGGCGGTTCGACCTTCCGGTTCGAAGCGGGCGTTCCGGTTCCCACGTCGGGCTCGCCCGGCGCCGTCTTCGGCGAGCGCGCCCCGACGCTCGGCCGCGGCCGCGTCTTTGTTGGCGCCAACATCAACCGCCTGCACTTCGAGACGCTGCGCGGCGTCAACATGCACGACATCGAGATGACGTTCACGCACGAGAACGTGACCGGCGCGACCTGCGACAGCATTGTCGGATCGTCGTGTACGCCGTACGGCGTCCCGACGCACGAAAACGACGTGATCGACCTGCGGCTCGCGCTCGACCTCGATATGACGGTCACGTCCTTCTTCGTCACGTTCGGGCTGGCCGACCGGGTCGACATCGGCGTGGCACTCCCGATCGTCTCGACGACCCTCCGCGGCACGAGCGACGCGCAGATCGTGCCATTCGGCGGTACGACGGCGCAGCATTTCTTCGGCGGCACCGCGGCGAACCCCGAACTCTCGACATCCCGGTTCGTCGAAGGCTCCGCCACGGGTGTCGGCGACATCGCCACGCGGGTCAAGGTCAACCTGACCCGCACGGAGCGAACCAGTTTCGCCGTGCTGGCCGACGTGCGTTTCCCCACCGGTAGCGCGGAAGACTTGCTGGGCTCGGGCCACATTGCGGCGCGCGGCCTCGGCATCCTGTCGGCGCGATTCGGGGCATTCTCGCCTCACGCCAACGTCGGGTATCTGTTTCGCGGCGGCAGCTCGCAGAACAGCTCGGTGCTGGCGACGGTGGGGTTCGATCACGTCATGGCGCCGTGGGCCGCGATCGCGGTCGATGTGGTCTCCGAGCTGCAGGTGGGCGAGAGCAAACTGCGGCTGCCCGGTACGGTCACCTACGATCTGCCGTTCCATCGCACCCTGGAGCCGACGAACATCCCCACCGAACGCGATGATCTGATCAACGGCTCGTTCGGCTTCAAGTTCGTGACGCACAGCGGAATCATTCTGGTGGCCAATACGCTCTGGCCTTTGAACCGAGGCGGGCTGCGGCCGAATGTGCTCTGGACCGCCGGGATGGAATACAATTTCTAGACGCCGAGACGCCGAGACGCCGAGGGCTAGCGGATCGCCGTGATCCGCCAGCCGCCCGCGTCTCGTGCCAGCGTCGCGCGAAACGTTACGGGGCGCCGCTCGGGCCGTCCGGTGCTGGCGTTGTCGTATTCGTAGACGCCGCTGACGCCGGCGTCGGCGGTCGTGGCGGTGAGATTCAAGTTCGCCATGGTGAGCGTCGCCTTGAGATTCCGCACGCGGTCGAAGAACGTCTGCCAACTCCCCTGCTGTGACGTCGTGAGCCCCGGGTATGCGTGTCGCACCTGTTCGATGTCGCGCGATTCGATGGCGGTCGCGTAATCCGCGATCACCTTCTCGATATCAGGCCGCGGGTCCGCCGCGACAGACGCGACAGGCACAGGTGCCGGCGGCGGGGCCGGCGGCGGGGCTGGGGGTGGGGCCGGGAGTGCGACTGGGGGCTGAGGCGGCGGCAACTCCGCGACCCGGCGCCCTCTCGCCTGCCGCTCGGCGTCCGCCCACTGCGCTGAGGCCGTGGCGAACTGCATCATCGCCTCCGCGACGCGCCGAGCCGCAGCCAGCGACTCCCCACTCGCGAACGCCGTCTGGCCCGGGCTGAGATCGGCGGACGTCGCGCCCGCCAATGCCGCGCGCTGGGCGGCGCGCAGCGCGCTCGTGCGCAGCGATCCAATCATGCTGTCGTCGCGTTGCGCGGCGACGCGCGGCTCGGGACGCAGCACCGCCCGGCTCGAGTCCGCGCGCGCCGCCGCTGGGACGGAATCGTGGACGGCCGCGACCGGCGCCGCCGTGCCCGGACCCAACAGCGACCTCCCTGACCCCCACCCCCACAGCCGCCACAGCGCGAACGCGCCGCCTACAGCCAGCGCTGCGCCGACCGTTGGCCACAGCCAGCGCCGCGGCCGGCGGAACGTGGGGCGCGTCCGCACGCGCGACAGGGCGATCGGGCTCGACGGAGTCTTGGGGCCGACAAGATGCCCGGCGGCGCGCGCCAGCGAGCTCATCTGCTGCCGGATTGGATCATCGCGACGGAGCGAGGGGCGGCCGCACACCGCCACGACGTCGTCCATGCTGGGCCAGCGGCTGGCAGGATCTTTCTCCAGCATGCGCATCACTGCGGCCGCGAGATTGGGAGGACAGTCGGAGCGGAGCTCCGTCACGGGTCGTGGCGGCTGGTTGAAGTGCGCGTACATGATGGACATGATCGAGTCGTCCTGAAACGGCACCGTCCCGGTCAACATCTCGTACGCCACGACGCCGAGCCACTGTTCGGGACTCATGTAGGTCGGGGTGCCGACCGTCACGCCGGTCATGGTGAGTCCCTGAGCCTGCACCACCTTGGCGATCCCGAAGTCCGTGACGACGGCCCAGCCTTCTTCATCGAGCATGATGTTCGCCGTCTTGATGTCACGGTGGATCACGCCGTGGCGATGCGCGTACCCCAGCGCATCGGCGACCTGCGCGAGGATCGCCTGCGTCATCGTGAGCGGTAATTGGCCGACGTCGCGGACGATGGCGTCGAGTGAGCGCCCCTGCACGTGCTTCATGACGAAGTACAGGACTTCGTTGCCCTCGTTGACGGCGTAGATCGGGATGATGTGCGGGTGGCTGAGCGCCGCGGCGGTTCGCGCTTCGCGTTTGAAGCGCTCGACCATCCCCTCTCCCATCGCGAGCAGCGCCGGCGCGAGCACCTTGATCGCCACCTTGCGATCCAGTGCCAGATCGTGGGCGAGGTAGACGGTGGCCATGCCGCCACGTCCGACTTCGACCAGGATCTCGTACTGTCCGAGCGTCGCGCGCCGCAGCGCCGCGAGCTGCGCCTCCGACGCTTCGGGGCGCGGCTCGAGGACGGCCCCGGACGGCGTGGCCAGCGTGGGTCCCGACCACGGACGATGCACGGGGATACCGGTGCCGCAGCGCGGACAAAACGACGTCCCCGAAGGGAGGCTCGCGCCGCAACGCTGACAGGTAGTTGGAGGCGTGGGGTTTGAGGTCATTCCAAGCCCCCAAGATAACCTCGGTCTACAGGACCTGTGAAACCGTGACGCGCGAGGCGAGCATGGCGCGGCGGGCAAAGACCGCGCACGGTGTACCGATCAACAATGCGTGCACGGCGATGCTGAGCAGCACCCACAGCAGGTTCCGCGAGCCGGGATTCGCCGCTGAGAGCGGCACGACGATGTAGTTCATGATGCCGTACAGCAGTACGCCATACAGCGGACCGTATACGAGCGGCTTTTCCCACAGATCCGACCAGCGCAGGGCGAACAGATAGTACGTGATTGCCATCGCCGTCGCGATGAAATAGTGGAGCGCGAGGCCGAGCGCCGCGGTGCGCCATCCTCCGGTGAAGCTGGCATCGCCGAGGAGGCCCGACGCGACGGACTGGAACACGCGCGACGGCAGAACGCGACGCTTCAGATACCAGAACGTGCACGCGTACGTGATGTCGAAGGAGCCGGCGACGAGGCCACCGAGCAGAACGTACCAGGAGGGCTTTTTCATGGGCTCCATGGCAACACGGTATGGGTTCGACTGCTCTCGGCAGCCAGCACCAATCCACGCATTACATCGAGCGACCACTCCGGCGTGACGGCCAGCTGCGCCGTGCCGTGAAACTCGACCGGAGCGTCGGCACTGTGCGCGTTGCGTCAGACGTGATGAGCGAGCCGTGGAATTCCGGCGGGTCCGCGTCCCAATCGGGCTCGTCCGGCGTGCGGCCCTCTTTGAGCGCGGCCTCCTGTGGATCCATCCCGTATTTGACGAACGATCCTTTCGTGCCATGCACGAGCCAGGTGGGTCCGACGGGCGGCCGGAGCATCGAGGCGCGCAAGACGGCGCGGATATGCGGATAGTAGAGCGTCACGTCGAAGGCGTCGTCGATCCGGCCGCGATCCCGCTCGATCCGAATGTCCGCACCGATCGCTTCGGGAATTCCAAACAACAACAGCGCCTGATCGAAGAGGTGCGGTCCGATGTCGAACCACACACCAGACCCCGGCAGCGACTCCTCGCGCCAGGCATTCGGCTTCTGGTCGGGACGGAAGCGGTCGAAATGTGATTCGAACAGGACGACTCGGCCCAGTGTGCCTTCCCCGACGACCTGCTGCACGGTGACGAAATCGCCGGTGTAGCGGCGATCCTGGTAGACGGTGACGAGGCGCCGCTGTTGCCGTGCGATCTGAACCAGGTCTTTGGCCTCTGCGAGTGTGGGCGTGAACGGCTTATCGACCACGACGTGGCGCCCGGCGAGGAGTGATTGCTTCGCGATGGCGTGGTGCGAGGTGTTGGGCGTGGCGACGACCACGAGGTCGATCTTGCGTGTCAGTAACTCGTCGGACCGTTCCGCTGCACAATCGTGGTGAGGCGCAGGCCCTCGACCGCGCGAATGACCGGCGCGTGGAAGACCTTGCCCGCGAAACCAAGTCCCACGAGACCCACGTTGAGCATGGGACACAGTTTCGCACTACCTGGGACGAAAGGGGAGGTCGGCCATGGTACCGCTGCTGATGCTCGCGTTTCTCGTTCAGGCCCCGGAGACGTTCGATGTCACCACCGTCGGCAAGGATCCTCGCTGGCAGGTGGCCGGCCGCACGACCGCCGTGGTCGATACCAACGGCAAGCACGCGTTGCGGCTGGTCGAAGTCGCCCCGCTCATGGGGCTCGTCTGGCTGAAGGGCTATGACTTCGGGAACGGCGTCATCGAGGCCGACATGCTCGGGCAGAGCCAGCCGCCGCAGAGCAGTTTCGTGGGCGTGGCGTTTCGCGTGGTGGATGCGCAAACCTACGACGTCGTGTACTTCCGGCCTTTCAACTTCCGCGTCTCCGACTCGACCCGTCACAGCCACGCGGTAGAGTATGTCTCGCAGCCGAGCTGGCCGTGGCAACGGCTGCGGTCAGAGCACCCCGGTCAGTATGAGGCTGCCGTCGTGCCCGAGCCCGACGGCGACCAGTGGTTTCACGTGCGCGTCGTGATCGAGCGGCCGAAGGTGAGCGTGTTCGTGAACGGCGCCGCGACGCCGGCGCTCGTCGTCAACGAGCTGAGCGATCGAGCGCGCGGATCCATCGGCCTCTGGGTGGGCGACGGCTCCGCTGGTCACTTCGCCAATCTGCGGGTGACGCGCAAACCCTAGCCTTTGGGCTGCGGCACGATGCGCAGGTACGGCTTGGGCGCCTTCCAGCCCTTGGGATAGACTTTCTTCGCGTCCTCGTCCGACACCGACCCGGCGATGATCACGTCGTCGCCCGGCTTCCAGTTGACCGGCGTCGATACTTTGTGCTTCGCGGTGAGCTGCAGCGAGTCGATCACCCGCAGGACTTCGTCGAAGTTGCGGCCCGTCGTCATGGGATAGACGATAATGAGCTTGATCTTCTTGTCGGGGCCGATGACGAAGACGTTGCGCACGGTCTGGTTGTCGGCCGCGGTCCGGCCGTCGCACGTGCCTTCGAGGTTGGCCGGCAACATCCCGTACAGCTTGGAGACCTTGAGATCGGTGTCGCCGATCATCGGGTAGTTCGGCGCCTGCCCCTGGGTTTCCTTGATGTCGACCGACCAGCGGGCATGGTTCTCCACGGGGTCGACGCTCAGCCCGACGATTTTGGTGCGCCGCTTGTCGAATTCGGGCTTCAGCTTGGCCATGTAGCCGAGTTCGGTGGTGCAGACCGGCGTGAAATCCTTGGGATGGGAGAACAGCACGGCCCACGAGTCACCGATCCATTCGTGGAAGCGGATGCGGCCTTCGGTGGTCTGAGCCTCGAAATCGGGAGCGATATCGCCGAGCTGGAGCGCCATAGAGTACCTCGAGGAGTTGATGGATCAATCGCTGGTCATGATGAACAGCGGCGCCCCGTCGAACTGATAGATCGGCCGCAGGCGCTGCGTGTTGTAGTACTTCGAGACGTCCACGACCTTCTTCTCGGACGTCACGCTCGAGAGCGGCACCGTGTCGTAGAAGCCTTTGTGAATGCTGACGAGCCGGCCGTACTGCTTTTTTACCACGAGATCGAGCGCCAGGTTACCGAACGCCATCGGCACGATGGAATCGAGCGCGTCCGGGTCGCCGGAGCGCACGAGGTAGCCGAGGCGCTGGTTCACGACGTCGATTTTCCGCCCCTTGTTGTACTTCGGAGATGCCTCCTTCAGCGCCGCGCCGATCCGGTCGCCGATGCCGCCCAGCTTACGGTGGCCGAACATGTCCGTCTCTTCGCCTTCGAAGCTCATCCCCTCGTGGGACGTGAGGCGCGCACCCTCGGAGATCAGGACGACCGAATAGCGACTCGGATTCTTGTTGCGATCCTGCGTGAGCAGCTCCGCCAGATGCTCGACCTCGACCGGGTATTCGGGGATGACGCAGCGGTCTGACGCACCCGCCATCGTCGGCAGCAGCGCCGTGAACCCCGCGTACCGCCCGAAGACTTCGATCACCAGAAAGCGCTCGTGCGAGCCCGCGGACGTGCGCAGCCGATGCGTCAGCTCGATCGTGCGCGTCACGCACGTGCTGAAGCCGATGCAGTAGTCGGTCCCGTATTCGGGATCGCGACGACGTTCAGTCCCTCGTCGTGCAGCCGCTTGCCGTAGCTGAGCGTGTCGTCGCCGCCGATGGGAATCAGGACGTCGATGCCGATGTGCTCGAGGTTCTTGATGACGTCCTTCGTGATGTCGTTTGACTTCTCGGTGTAACCGCTGAGGTGTGCCGGCACGCGCTCTTTCGGCAGCGTGCTTGGCCGCACCCGCGAGGTATGGAGGAACGTACCGCCCGTGCGGCCGGCGCGATTCACGATCGCTTCCGACAGCGGCAAAACCTGTTCGCTGTTGTCCGCGCCCTTGTCGCGTGAGTAGTCGACCAGCCCGCCCCAGCCGTGCCGAATGCCGACGACCTTGTACCCGTCGCGCAGGGCGCGAATCGTGATGGCGCGGATGGCGGGATTGAGTCCGGGGACGTCGCCGCCGCCGGTGAGAATTCCGATTGTGCCTTTTGCCATAGTGGCAGGAAGATAGGGCCAGCACGGGTTCTTGCTCAAGCGACACACCACTCAAAGTGTCATAGCGACGCCCCATCAGACGCTGTACCTCCGTAGCGAAGTCGGCGATGGGAGGTAATGGGTGCGCCGCTTTGTCCGAGGGATGACATTCTCGATTGTGTTGGGCGCAGGAACGCTGCCACTGCGGTCAACCCAAGCACAGGCACCACAGTGTGATCCGGCCATACTCCCCCTCGCGCAGGGCGACTTCGGCTATCGGACACGCGACGATCGGTGTGAGGGGACCTACGCCCAGAAAGTAGGTGGATCGGTCCTCACGCTCGCCTCGGTCACCGAGTCCTTCCCCGACTACGACCCGGCGACCGTCGGCGACCTCATTCTGGAATGGACGCAGTCCGGCGCGGGTCCGATTCGACTGGAGGCCCGGGCGGTGACGCAGCGCCTCCACTATCGCATGGAGACGATACGCCCAGCGAGCGACAGCGCTTACCGCTGGCCGTCCAACGTCCTCCATGCACAATCCATCGCGCGCTCCGAGTTGGGGGTCACCGCAAGCGTGTCGCAGCTGGTGGGCGGGGTCAGCCGGAACGTCTATCTCCCCCTTCGCATTACGGAGGCGCGCTCCGGATCCACCGACGGGGCACGAGCGCCGCCCGCTCCGACGCGCTCCTATGAACTCGTGATCTATCCCACGGCGCGGGTGAGGCAGTTGTTTCTGACCGTGACCGCGGTGGGCGCGGACGGCCGTCCCACGACGTACATCCAGCGCGACCAGGAGTTGTCATGTGAGTACTGCCCGGCCGATCAACCCATCCCCATTCAGATATCCGGGCTGACCGCGGCAGGGATCTACTTCGTCGAGATCAGCGCGCGACTCACGAGCGGCGGCTCGGCCGCAATCGAACAGTGGCTGTATCACCCGGGCCCGCGGCGCTGAACGCAGGGGCGCGCCGACGACGCCGTGAGGTCGTGATGGTCGCGGCTGGCGCGGTGGTTCTGGTCACGGGATTGACCGGCCTCCGGGTGCCGCGCACCGAAATCGAGCTCGACGTGCAGCTGTCGCAGTTGACGTTCGTCCTGCCAACCGCCAGCGCGATCTCCGATCCGCTCCAAGTCAGTGCGCTCGGCGTGTCGAGCCTGGGTGCGATCGAAGTGCCGCGTTCACGTCAACGGGAGGGTGAGCGCTATCCCGGGCCAGGGGTTCAGCTCACGCCAGCGACCGCCGCGGGCGGGCGTGGCTCGGTGAATCTCGACGCGCTGGCATTGCCGGCGGGAGCCAAGGTCTCGCTGCGCACATCGTCGATCGCGCACGAGTACGAGCTCTTCATCGATAGCTCCGACGCGGTCCTCGCGGCGTCGGTAGACGGACGGGTGCGGGTCGTGCTGGGACGACTCGATGACACGTTGATGTTTGACGTACCACGCCCGGTGCGGCTCACGCCCAAGGCCCGGTTCGTGAAGCTCGACTTCGCGCTGGTGGATACCGCCACACAGGCGCTGTCCTACCAGCTCGGGGTCCGGCAGCTGCAGTTCTCGCGGCTGGACGAATTCACGCAAGCCGACCGCCCGATCTCCCGCTCGATTTCGACGATCCGGTCGGGCACGCTGTACCTCGAATCGATCGACGGCGCGGCGCGCGCGCTGCGGGAGGGCGAAGGCCTACAGTTCACATCCTCGGCGGGACAGATCCGCGAGCTCGAGCTTGGGGGAGACGGCATCCGGCTTCGGTTCGTCGGCGTCGTGCACGGGATGACCGTAGGCGCCGGCGACGTCAAGCGCAGCCTCATGCCCACCTGGTTCGACTGGTTCTCGGCGCGGCATCGCGTGCCGTTCTTGTGGGGCGCGACGGCGTATTTCTTCGGCCTGATCACGACGGTGCTGCGGTGGTGGCGGCAGGAATGACGATCGCGTTTCGGGCCGCCCTGGCCCTGCTCCTCCCGGCGACCGCGCTCGCCGCGCAGCGCGACCAGACTGTGCCGGCGGTGGCGAAAAGCCTGGTGGTCAAGGTCGTGACGTTCCGGCGGGACACGGGGCGGCGCGCAGGATTCGGCGCGGGCGTCGTGCTCGGCTGGAATGACAGCCTCACGTACATCGTCACCGCAGCACACACGATCAGTTTCCGGCCGTCCGGCCGGCCACTCACCGAGCCGCCGGACACGCTCGCGGCCAGGATCATGCTGAACCTGCAGGATTCGGTGGGTATCCCGGCCGCGCTGGTCGCGATGGCGCGCGATAACCAGCTCGACCTCGCCGTGCTCAGCGTGCGAAAGGTCGCTCTCGACGATCAGCGACGCGCGCTGATTGCGATGGATCGGTTGGGCAACGTTAAGCAGCTCGGCAACGGCGTAGCGGTGTGGCCGCTGGGGTGTCCCGCGGAGGCATGTTGGCAGGCGCCGGCCGAGCCGGATCACGTCATGGCGGTGGATGGGCGCGGGATTCTGTTCCAGTCGAGTTTCGTGCAGGTCGGGAGCTCAGGGGGCGCGCTGTTCAATCAGTGGTGGGAAGTCGTGGGGATGGTCACCGAGGATCTCACCGTACGGGCCAATGCGGTTCCAATCGACTTGATCGTGAAGCAGCTGGAATCCTGGCGCGTGCCGGTGCGATTGACGTCGCCGTCCGTGCCTCGCGGTGGCTATCGTACGACGATCGGTCTCACGCTGCTGGCTCCGACCCGCTCTCCCTTCAATCCGGATCCCAAACGCTCGTTGCCGAGTGGCCGGTTGACGTTCGCGCGCCGGCCAGTGTCGCGGCTCAGCTGGCACATCGGAGTGCTGCGGCTCGCACCGGAAAACCTAGGGATCACAGCCGCGGTGATCGGCGGGGGCTTGCATTTTTCCGGCCGTCGCTTTGGCCTCCGATTCTTTGGTGAAGTTGGTGCGGGGCGGGTCCAGGGTCGCTACGACGTCGGCGGTTTTTACCAGGCCGAACCGAGCGGCAATCGGTACGTACCCTCCTATCGCCACGTGGAGGCTGATGGTCTGGGGCTCGGCGGCGGATTAACCGCGGAAATCATCGTGCTGCCGAGAACCGCTCTGGAGATCACCAGCGGTTATTGGAGCTTCACACTCCCCGAGAACTCGCCCCGACTCAACAACGTGTTTCTAGGTACCGGCGTGCGATGGGCGCCATGAGAACCTCATGGCCACTCGTCGCGGCGGCAGCAGTCTGCGTGCTGGCGTGCCGCGACGAATTCCCCAACGAGCCGCCGCGGGGTGTTGGAATTACTCCGATTGGTTGGCCAACCGAGCTGCACGTCACCGACAACGCGACTGTCGAAGTGCAAGTGAATATCGAGAACAGCAACACGTTGGTGAATGGCCTGCGGGTCACGTGGTTCTCGAGTAACGAGGCAGTCCTTACCGTTGCCTCATCCCCGGTCGTGGCTGACGGCACTCGTGAAGATTCCCTCGTGGCGCAACGTCGGGCTGTTATCATCGCTCACGCCGCCGGATCAGTCTCCATCCATGTTCACATCGAGGGCGGGGGGGCCTTCCAGCCAAGTGAGTTCAGCAGGTCGATTCGGATCACTCAGAGATGGACCTCCATCGCGGCCGGCCTCAGCCATACGTGCGCAATTGCGGTGGACTCCGCCGCCTACTGCTGGGGCGCCGGAGATTCCGGGACACTTGGGACAGGGCGGCCGACAGACGAAGTCGTGCCTCGACGCGTGTTTGCGCTCGGCGATCTGAAGTTCATCCAGGTCAGCCCAGGTACGAAGGCGACATGCGGCGTCATCGCGGAACACGTCGCCTACTGCTGGGGGTCGGGCCGAGAGGGGCGCCTCGGAAACGGCGATCGTACTGAAATGGCCCAGTTCGTGCCTGTCCTGGTCGCGAGTCCAACATTTCAGAGTCTCAGCGCGGGCGTCGCCACCTGCGGAATCGGTGACGACTTCATTGCGCGATGCTGGGGGGTGAACAACTCAGGTCAACTCGGCGTCCAGCCCGGCGTGATCCTCGATACGTGCCTCGACGGCACGCCGTGCAGCCTCACCCCTCAACGCGTCAAGGTCAGCTCCACGAGCGCGCTGACATACGCATCAGTGGCGATGGGTGGCGTACATGCATGTGGAATCGCGCAGTCACCCCGAGCGGAGCTGGCATTCTGTTGGGGGGTGAGTCCCGCCGGCGCGCTAGGAAACAAGGATACGACTGCAAACGCCGTACCGGTCGCGGTCTCCTTCGGAATTCACTTTCAAATGCTGGCTGCCGGCCGCGAGCACACCTGCGGACTCGGCAGCGACTCCTTGGTGTATTGCTGGGGCGCAAATGCCGAGGGACAACTCGGCGTAGGCGACACAGTACACTCATTGGTACCACGAGTCATCACGGGA
>WNFL01405354.1_pt2 | contig 11462 bp, 13 predicted proteins | sample 5400361 | NCBI WGS metagenome assembly WNFL01 (sample SAMN13153351, study PRJNA577476) | soil metagenome | isolation source: 40 cm soil on Douglas fir-dominated hillslope | place: USA:California | collected 2013-09-17
GAGCTGGCTGGGATTCTCATCGTTCACCTCCTGATCGCAATTCCAATGAAGCTACCGAAGACCGCGCTCGGGCAGGGCCGCGGACCGAAGGTTGCATCTCAAAACAAAACACCGCTGAGGACACAGAGGACGCTGAGAGTCTCCCCTCATGTCAAACGACACGATCACCGAGCGCATCATCGCCTCGGCGCTGAAGGTGCACACAGCAGTCGGCGCGGGGTGCCTCGAAAGCACTTATCACGCCTGCCTGGCTTATCAGATGCGCGCTGATGGACTGCAGTTCGGCCATCAGATCAGGCTTCCAATCATTTATCAAGACGTCAAGCTTGATGCCGGATATCGCATCGATTTCCTGGTCGAAAACTGCGTCATTGTCGAACTGAAGTCAGTGGAATTACTGCTTCCGCTTCATCTCGCACAGGTCATGACGTACTTGAAACTCAGTGGCCATCACGTGGCGCTCCTCATCAACTTCAACGTCCCGCATTTGCGCCACGGCGTCCGACGCGTTGTGAATAAGTATCAGGAGAACCTCTAACCTCAGCGTCCTCTGCGTCCTCAGCGGTGGAGAGAGTTCCTCGGCCGGTGGAGGAGTTCTCCCGTCACGCCAGCCACTTGATCGCGCTCTCCGGATGGATCGGCCAGTTCATGAATCCCGCAACGCCGAAGAACACGCCGGCGACGAGGAACACGGCGGCGACACCGAGCAGCCACTTCTTTCTGGTCAGCGCCGTGACGCCGAGCAGCGCGATCGCGACAGATATCGCGGCATCGCAGAGATCGAAGAGGTCGTGCTGCTCGTTGAGGGCCTCGTAGCTCTTCTCGTAGCCTTCGGCTTCTTCTTTGACTTCGCCCTTCTCGTGTTCGTACCGCGAGGCCTGTTTCCTGTAGTCGCCGATCCGCTTGTCGATTTCGGCGCCGGCCGCGGCGGGCGCTGCGGCCTTCACGGCGATGAGCTGGTCGAGCGTGGCTTCGGCGAGATTCTGTTTGGTGCTCTTGGCCTGATAGTAGTTCCAGGTGTCCACGGACTTGGCCTGCGCCCGGTCCATCCGCAGCGTGATGTTGCGGTCTTTGACGCTGGCCAGCGCCATGAACGTGGCCGCCAGCGCGACGAGCAGTGCCACGATGGAGCCCAGGCCGGAGTCATGCGAGTGTTCGATCGCCTCGGTCACCTTTTCGCCAAGTTCGTCCATATTCTCTTCCGGGATAGTAGCAGGAAAGCGCCATCGGTTTCGGGGTCGTGTGATACACTCCCGCTCCGGAATTTAGGCCCCACTTACTAACTTTTTCTCGACGAAAGGATCTCCCCACATGGCAGCCGACTTTTTTCTTGGTGAGTCGCTGGTCGGCGACGGCAACGAGGTTGCCCATATCGACCTGATCATCGGTTCCAAAACGGGGCCCGCGGGCGCCGCATTTTGCAACGCGCTGACGAACAACAAGGACGGTTTCACGACCCTCCTCGCCGTCGTCGCGCCGAACCTGCCGGCCAAGCCGGACACGATCCTGTTCAACAAGGTCACGATCAAGGGCGCCAAGCAGGCGGTCCAGATGTTCGGACCGGCGCAGGCGGCCGTGGCCCGGGCGGTGGTTGATTCGGTCGAGAGCGGCGTCATCCCGAAGGACAAGGCCGACGACCTGTGCGTCATGGTCGGCGTGTTCATTCACTGGGAGGCGGCGGACGACAAGAAGATCTACGACTACAACTACCAGGCGACGAAGGAATCGATCGCGCGCGCGCTCGGCCACAAACCGTCCGTGGCTGACGTGATCACCGGCTCGAAGACGGCCAAGCACCCCTTCAGCCCGAAGTAGTGAAACGACTGCTGCTGCAGTTCGACGCCTCGCCGCACCCCAGCGTGTTCGACCGGGTGGTCGCATTCGATGGGGGAGCGGACGAGGTGTTGAGCTACGGCGGCGTCACCGAAGCCGCCGTCCGCGACCTCGTACACGGCGCGATATTCACGCGCGGGCCAAAAGACCTTCACAACACAGCCATCTTCATCGGCGGCACTGACATGGCCGCGGGCGAGCGGCTGCTCGACGCCGTCCGCAAGACCTTCTTCGGCCCGCTCCGCGTGTCGGTGATGCTCGACTCGAACGGATCGAACACGACGGCCGCGGCGGCGGTGACGAAGCTGCAGCAGGCGGCCGTCGGCGCGCGCGCGGCGGGGCTCCTCGCCAAGGCCGGCGCCGATGTCGTGCTCACGTCGAGACGATCGCCGGATCCCGCGCTGATCGACAAGATTCAGAAACGATTCGGCGGAACCGTGCGCGGCGTCGCGATGTCCGAGAGCTCGCAGGCGCCGGCGGTACTGGACGGCGCCGCGCTGCTTCTCAACGCCGGCCCTGCCGGCGTGTGTCTTGTGCCCAGGAGCGCGTGGGCCGGCCGCTCGAGTCTGCTCGCCGCGGCCGACGTCAACGCCGTGCCGCCGCTCGGGGTCGAAGGCGTCGAGGTAATGGACAACGGCACGGAGCGCGACGGCGTGAAAGTATTTGGCGCGCTGGGCGTCGGCGGCTTCAAGATGAAGATCCACAAGGCGTGTATCGCGCGACTCTTCGAGAAGAACGATCTCATCCTCGACGCCGAGGCGATCGCGGATATTGCGAATGACCTCGTGAAGGGCTGAAGGCTGAGGGCTGAGGGTCAAGGAGTCATGGAGCCCTCAGCCCTCAGCCCTCAGCCCTCGTCGAGACGCCTCTTGATCGCCGGAGTCTCGACGCGCGCGGCCGCGGAATCGGCGGCACGCGCGGGCTTCGCCGTCACCGCCATCGACGCGTTTGGCGATCTCGATCAGCATCCGTCGGTGCGCGCGCTGTCGGTGCCGCGTGATTTCAACGCGCGCTTTACCGCCGCCGCAGCTGCGCGCGCGGCCCGGACGATCGACTGCGACGCGGTCGCGTATCTCTCGGGCTTCGAGAATCATCCGAAGGCCGTCGCCTCGCTGGCCGCGGGGCGCGATCTTTTCGGCAACCCGCCGCCCGTGCTGCAGCGTGTACGGGATCCACGTCTTTTGGCGCAGGCTCTGCGCCGGCATCGCCTGCCGGTACCCGACGTGCGACTCGGTCGGGCGGGCGGGGGCACGTGGCTCGTGAAGCCGCTGGCGTCGGGAGGCGGCCGCGGCGTGCGGAAGTGGCGACGCGGCGATCGCGTGCCGCGCGGCTGCTACCTGCAGCGGTTCGTCGAGGGGACGCCCGGCTCAATCGTGTTTCTCGCGGCCGGCGGCCGCGCCGTGCCGATTGGGCTGTCGCGCCAGCTGGTCGGCGAGCAGGCGTTCGGCGCCGGTGGATTCAAGTACTGCGGAAGCATTCTCGCTGGCGCCGGCGACGCCCAGTTCGCGCAAGATGCCGCGCTCGCCCGCGCGGCGCACAAGCTTGCCGATGCTGTGACCAGCGAGTTCCGTCTCGTTGGCGTCAACGGCATCGACTTCATCGCTCGAGACGGCGTGCCGTATGCGATTGAAGTCAACCCACGCTGGTCCGCATCCGTCGAGCTCGTCGAACGCGCGTACGGTCTGTCAGTTTTCGCAGAGCATGCCAGGGCGTTCGTCAACGGTACGTTGCCGAACGATCCTGGCCGCATTGCCGATTTTGATTTCCGGGAAGCTCGACGCGGGGCCCGCGCCGTCGGCAAGGCCATCGTCTTTGCGCGGCGCGATGTGACGGTGGGCGATACCCGGCCCTGGCTTTCCGAGTTCCGCGACGTGCCGCATCCCGGCGATCGGATTCCCGCCGGCCGGCCGGTCTGCACGGTGTTCGCCGCCGGTCGCGATGCGTCCGCGTGCCATGCCGGACTCGTGCGGCGCGCTGAAGAAGTGTACGCGGGGCTTGCCGAATGGGAGCGGAACGTCGCGTGACATGAAGATTCGCGGCGTCCTCATCGAAGACACGTTCGCCGAAGCATTCACCATGGCCGCCGCCCGGATCGTCGTGACCGCCGTGAACGACCGGTGGGCGCGCGCGGCCGCCGTTCAGCTCACCGGGTTTGCGACGTCCGTGATCGCGTGCAAGTGCGAGGCGGCCATCGAGCGCGAGCTCGGTCCGGAGGAGACACCTGATGCGCGCCCGGGCATCGCGATGCTGGTGTTCGCGATGAACGCCGACAACCTGCGCAAACGGCTCGTCGAGCGCATCGGGCAGGCGGTGCTCACCTGTCCGACGACGAGCTGCTTCGACGGACTGCCGGATCTTGCCGACCGCGTTCCGGCCGGTCGCGCCCTGCGCGTGTTCGGCGACCGGTTTCAGACCAGCACGGTCATCGGTGGAGAGCGTTACTGGCGCGTGCCGGTGCTGGAAGGGGAGTTCCTGCTGCAGGAAAGTTTCGGCGTGCAGAAGAAGGCCGTGGGCGGCGGCAACTTTCTGATCCTCGCCGAGGACGCGGAGAGCGCGCTTGCCGCGGCGGAAGCGGCAGTGGCCGCCATCGGTGGAATACGCGGCGTCATCCTTCCGTTTCCCGGCGGCGTCGCGAGGAGCGGAAGCAAGGTTGGGTCCCGTAGTTACAAGTCGCTCGTCGCCTCCACCAACGATGCGTACTGTCCCACTCTGCGCCTGACGACCGATTCGGCGCTGACTGAGGGCGTGAACTCGGTACTCGAACTCGTGCTGGATGGACTGGATGCCGAGTCGATTCGCAACGCCATGCGCGCCGGAATCGAGGCCGCGTGCCGGCCTGGCGTGCGAGCGATCACCGCCGGGAATTACGGCGGCAAACTCGGCAAAGTCCACTTCCACCTCCGCCAGATCATGAGCGGCGTGTCGTGAGTGAATTCGTCACGCTCTCGCTGCGCGCGACATTCGAGGGTCAGCTCGATGTGGAGGGTGCGGCGGCCGATCGCTTCGCCGATCGTTCCGAGCGGGAGATCGCCGCGCTCCCCGCGCGGCTGGGCGCGCGTACGGCGCGGCTCGGCGATTTCTTCGACGTGCGGGGCGAGCGCTCGACGCGCGTGCGCGTGGAAGGCGCCCTGGCGCAGGTCGACGGGCTCGGGGCGGGCATGGCTTCAGGCGAGCTCGTGATCGACGGCGACGCCGGGCGCCGCGTCGCAGCCGGCATGACCGGCGGCGAGATCGTCGTCTTTGGCTCGACCGGCGCAGAGGCCGCGGCTCGCGTACGAAGCGGGCTCGTGGTGGTGGCGGGCGATGTCGGACGCGATGCGGCGCGGGCGATGATCGCCGGCACGCTTGTCGTATGTGGCCGCACCGGTGCGGAGCCCGGCCGGGCCAGCACCCGCGGATCGATTGTCTCCCTCGGAGGGATCGCCGTCCCCGTGACGTACTGGCTTGCGTGCACGTACAAGCCGTCGCACGTGCGGCTCACGCTGAAGTACAAACACCGGCACTACGGTCTTGCGATCGACGAGCGAGTGCTCGACGGCCGTTATCGGCGCTACTGCGGCGACGCGGGCAGTCCGGACCGAGGCGAGATCCTGGAGTGGGCGCCTGCTCTCAGTAGCAACAGTGCTAATGACAGACGACGGTGAATCACGAAGACACGAAGGCCACGAATTCGTGATGAAAAGTTGACGAGCTTATTGCCGATTGAATCGGAGCACGCGGCCGTACATGTTGAACTCCGACACGAACAGGTCGCCGCGGTCGTTGACGGCGACGCCGTGCGGCGCCGTGACGATACCCGGACGCCACTGCTCGGGTTTGACTTGATTGGTGCCGGCGCCAGGCTCGGCGTTGGTGCCGAACCGGCTCACCACTTTACCGGTCTTGTCGAGCACGCTGACCTGGCCCTTCAGCTCGCCGACGATGGCGTAGTCGCCGGAGATGACGATCGCCGCCGGCAGGAGCAGGTCAGAAGCGACGACGCCCAGCAGTTCCCCATCGAGCGAGAGATGGAGCACGCGGTTGTTGGCGCGGTCGCACGCGATGATGCGCGCCGGCTGAAACCGCGTATCGATGGCGAGCTTGTGCAGCGTGTTGAAGCTGTACGGCGCCTTCTTGCCGCCAAACGACGTGAGGTATTTTCCCGTGCGATCGAATCGATGGATGTAGTCGCTCGCATAACCGTCGGCGACGTAGAGGTCGCCGTTCGGCGCGACGTCAAGGCCGGTCAGCAGGACGCCAATCTGGCCGCTGCGCGCGTTTCTGACCTTGAATTCGTCGGGAATTGCCGATGCCGGAATCGTCATCGCGATCTTCCCGTCGAGCGCCATCTTGACGATGGTCTGGCCGCGAAGCGTCACGCCGTAGAGAAACTCGCCGTCAGTCCGGCGGCGGATGACGAAGCCGTGGAAGTCGCTTGGTGCGCCGGGAACGTTGTGCAGGAACCGGCCGTCTGGCGCGTAAACCTGGATCCCGGCCTCGGGGTCCTGCACGCTGACGTACACTTCGCCTTTCGAGCTGACCGCGATGTCGCCGTGCATGTTGCCGAGCGCCGGCCGGCCGTCCGGGAGTTTCAGCCAGTCAGAAACTGTCTTGAATTCCGGCGTCGCGGCGTGCACGAGCAGCGAAGCGCTCACGCTGACCATCACAATCGCGAGGAGGTTTTTCTTCATGAGTGTTCTCTCGTGGAAGTTGGAACGATAGCATGACCGACCTCGGCATGAACGAGCGGGCGTGGACATTGGCCGATCGCTCAGTCGAGCGCGCGGCGGAACTGCGCGTCGCGGTTCATACGCTTGCCGGCGGGGCGCGCGTGGTTGACGCCGGTATCAACGTGCCGGGCGGCTTCGCGGCCGGCCTGGCGCTGGCCAGGCTCTGCATGGGCGGCCTGGGCCACGTCAGGTACACGTCGTTGACGATCGGTGGCGAGACGTGGCCGGGCGTGCACGTGTGGACCGATCACCCGGCCGAGTGCTGCATGGCGTCGCAGTACGCGGGATGGGCGATCAACCCGGACGGCTTCTTCGCGATGGGCTCGGGCCCTCTGCGCGCGAAAGCGCGTGTGGAGAAGGAACTCTTCGCGAAGCTTGGCTACGTCGAAGACGCAGCCCGCGGGGTGCTCGTCCTCGAGACGCGCACGCTGCCGACAGACGATGTGGCCTCGTGGGTGGCCCGCAAGGCCGGCGTCGCACCGCACGCGATCACATTCGCGGTGGCGCCCACGGCGAGTCTCGCCGGCGGCGTGCAGATCGTGGCGCGCGTGATCGAAACCGGGCTGCACAAAATGGACACACTGGGCTTCGACGTGAAGCGCGTCGTCTCCGCGATGGGCACCGCGCCGCTTGCGACCACCGCCAGGAACGATCTGCGGGCGATCGGCCGCACCAACGACTGCGTGCTCTACGGCGGTCAGGCCCGCTACACCATACGCGCGGAGGACGACGAGCTCGCGGAACTCGCCAAGCGTCTTCCGGCGTCGGCTTCGAGCGACTACGGCACGCCGTTCTACGACATCTTCAAGCGCTACGACAACGACTTCTATAAGATCGATCCGATGTTGTTCAGCCCCGCCGAGGTCTGGCTCACGAGCGCGACGAGCGGGCGGACATTTCACGCGGGCCAGGTCAACCCTGACGTGCTGCGCGCGTCGCTATATTCATGATGATCCTCCGCGAAGACTGATGCAGATCGTCATCCTCAGCGCGCGCAGGGGTTGGCACACCGATGAACTGTGCCGCGCTCTCGGCGAGCGCGGCCATGTCGGTGTCGTCCTGCCGTACGAAGGGCTCGTTGCGCGGCTCGGCGCCGGGCGCGGCGCGGCCGCCGGCCTTTCGAGCGAAAGCGCGTCCGTCCTTGATGCCGATGCCGTGCTGGCGCGCATCATTCCAAACGGATCGCTCGAGCAGATCATCTACCGGGTCGACGCGCTGCACTGGATCGAGGACCGCGGCATTCCGGTGATGAACTCGCCCCGCGTCATCGAGCGGTCGGTTGACAAGTTCTACACCGACACGCTGTTGCACCAGGCCGGGCTGCCGACGCCCGAGACCGTCGTGTGCGACAACCTGGGCGAAGCGATGGCGGCGGTGCGGGCGATGCTTGCCGCCGGCGGCGACGTGATTATCAAACCGATCTTCGGCTCGATGGGGCACGGTCTCGTGCGGGTCAGCGATCCCGAAGTGGCGTTCCGTGTGTTGCGGTCGCTCGAGCAGGTGCGGTCCGTGTTCTACATCCAGCGCTACATCGACCACACCGATCAGGATGGTCGCGATATCCGCGTCTTCGTCGTCGGCGGTCGCGTGCTCGGCGCCATCGAACGGCGGGCGCAGGAAGGCGAGTGGCGCACGAATGTGACGCGTGGCGCGGCGGCCAAACCGTTCGACCTGCCGCCCGAGTGGGAGCAACTCGCGCTGCGGGCCGCGGCGGCGGTGGGCGCGGACTACGCGGGCGTCGACCTGCTCCCGTCGCGCGACGGCCGGGTGTTCGTGCTGGAGTTGAACGCGATCCCGGGCTGGCAGGGACTCCAGCAGGCCACAGGCCTCGACGTCGCGGGCGCCATCGTCCAGCACCTCGAAAGTCGAGTGGGCGCGTCGGCGCGCAGGCCCGCCGGAGATCGCTCGGCATGACGAACGCCGACTCGCCGGCGACTCCGCGCATCGCGATCGACGTGGCCGCGACCGCGCAGCTCGCGTGTCTTCTCGAGGCGAGCGCGCCGAAGCCGGGCAACGTCTCGCCGGGCCGTCCCTTTGCCGACGTCTGCTACGAAGATTTTCTGGCGAGCGCCGCCGCAATTGGCGGTCCGCTGTCCGGTGCCGGCACACGGCCCCTCGGGCAGACCATCCGTCTCGCGGTTGAAGCGACCGGGGCCTGGACGCCGTCGAACACCAACCTGGGCATCGTGCTGCTGCTGGCGCCGCTCGTGCGCGCCGCCGTCCTCGAGCCCGCGGGCGGCGGTCCTGTCAGCCTTCGTGATTCGCTGCGGCGCGTCATCGGCGCGACCAGCGTGGACGATGCGCGCGAGGTGTACGCCGCGATTCGGCTTGCTGCGCCGGGAGGACTCGGCCGCGCCGACGCGCAGGACGTCGCGGACGAGCCAACTGTGACTCTGCTCGAGGCGATGCGGCTTGCCGCCGGCCGCGACCTGATCGCGGGCGAGTACGCGACGGCGTTCGCGATCACGTTCGAGACGGCCGTGCCCGCGCTCGAAGGAGCGAGGCGCGACGGATTGTCCTGGAACGATGCGATCGTCGAGACGTTTCTTCGTCTGCTTGCCGCCGTGCCCGACACGCACATTGCGCGCCGGGGCGGGGAGTCACTCGCCGTAGAGGTGACGCGCGAGGCGCAGGCCGCGCTGGCCGCGGGCGGCATCCGTTCCCCGGAGGGCCGGCGCGCGATCGCCGAGATGGACCGCGTGCTGCGCGGCGGAGGGAACACCGCCAACCCCGGCACCACCGCGGACCTGACGACCGCGGCGATTTTTGTCGTGCTGCTTGGCGGAGGGTTTCGAAATGTCGGCGGCCCTGAAAGGGCCGACCTACGTGAATCCGAGGGAGGACACGATGCAGCGACGCGGTGACTTCCGCGTGTCGGTCACGAAGGACTATCTCGTGTTCGCGTCCGCGCACTTCATCACCTTTGCCGGCCACCGTTGTGAAGGGCTGCACGGCCACAACTACCGCGCGCGCGTCACCGTCGAAGGCGCGCTCGACGAGGAGAGCTGGTTCGTGTTCGACTTCGCCTCTGCGACGAGATCGATCACAAGGTGCTGCTCCCGCTCGAGAATCCGAAGCTTCAGATCGCTGAAGAAGGCGAGTCCGTGAAAGTCGCGTACGAAGGGAAGCCGCGTTATGTCTTCCCGAAGAACGACTGCTCCCTGCTGCCGATCACCAACACCACGGTGGAGATGCTGGCCGAGCTGCTCGCGACGCGTCTCCACGCCGAGCTCGGGAAGATGAACGCGCACGGGCTGACGGCGATCGAGATGGAAATCGAAGAGAACTTCGGCCAGTCGGCCGTGTATCGCGTGGCACTCGGCTGACTGCCGTTACTTTTCGAGGGCAGAGGTCCAGTTGACGAGGACGGTCGTCGGGATGGAAGCCGCGGCAGCGACAGGCGCAACCACCAGGAACCGGCCATCCGGGGCGACGTCGTAGCGACGGTCTCGGGTCGGCTGCGTCCGGCTCACCGTGAGCGGTGTCTGGAACAGCGCAACAGGACGTCCAGCCTGGAAGGCAGGACCGCCGCCGATGGAGACCGACATCAGCTTTCCATCAGAGGCCAGATAGTAGAGTTCGCGGCCGTCGCGTCGCCATTTGGGTTCAACTCCACCGTCGGCCGTTATCGGCCACTTTCCGCCGTTGGGATCCGGAAACGCCTGGACGACGATCTGAAAGGTCCCCGATTCGTTTGTGGTAAACGCGATCCACCGGCTGTCCGGTGAAACCCGGGCGTGCACCTTATCGAAGGGCGACTCGAGGAACGGAATTGGTTTCCGGTCACCAAACCGTGGCAGGAGCCAGGTGTCATAGCTCCCCGTCCCATCAGGCTTGAGCCGCGAGAAGATGATGTACTTGTCGTCGGGCGACCAATGTACGGGAATGGACGGGCCTCCGGTGGTCAGCGGTGTTTCCGTTCCCGCACCGGTGGAGGATTTTTCATAAACCTGCGTGGCATTGCCGCCATTGCGGCCGTCCGAAGCAAAGGCCAGATGTTCTCCGTTCGGCGACCACGAAGGCGTCCAATCCCTGGCAGGATCGAAGGTGATACGCGAAGGAACAGCCCGCTCCAGATCCATCACCCAGATATCCCGATTGCCGTTCGTGATGATATCCACGGCAGCGCGATCGCCCCGGGGAGACAGCTCCACGTTGCCGTAGTTCGCGACGGCGCCGACCTCACCCAACTGTTTTCCCGAACGATCGAACCACAGAAGCTGCCGGCGGACCGTCGGCGCAGCCTTGTGGTATAGCAGCAGCCCGTTATCGGAAACGGAAAGATTGCCGTCCAGGTCCTCGGCCACGACTTTCGGATCCCCAGACGTGTGGCCGCCGGCGTCCATGCGCCAGACCGTCAGCTTGCCGCTTTGCATGATCAGCAGGTACCCGGAGGGTACGTAGGCCATCCAATTGAACTGAATCGGTTGCAGCGCGATCACGCGTTCCGGCGCCTTGCCGGAATCGAGCGACGCCAGAAAAATACCCGCGTCTTCCAGCTTTGCGGTGACGGCCACGTACAGGAAACGCTTCCCATCGGGCAAAAACACCGGTATCGCATGGAAAGATTCCTTCCGCGCGGCGTCCAGTTTGGTTACCGTCGTCATGGCTCCACCGGAATCGGACATGCGCATGATGACGTTGTCGCGTGCCATCAGGATCACGCCGTCGCGATTCCAGGCTGCACCGCGAACCGCTCCAACGTCGCCAATGAGTTGAGGGGAGCCGCCTGCCAGATCCGTCCTCTTCAGCTTTCCATCTACGAAAAAAGCGATCCGTCGGCTGTCGGGCGACCAGATCATTCCGGTGACGTTCTCGGTATCCGCCAGTGGCTGGGCGGCATCCGCGCCAATCGACCGGACCCACAGGCTGCGCTTGCCGTCCGGAGGCTGGGTTGCGTATATGATCGCCCGGCCATCC
>WNFL01452117.1_pt1 | contig 11461 bp, 9 predicted proteins | sample 5400361 | NCBI WGS metagenome assembly WNFL01 (sample SAMN13153351, study PRJNA577476) | soil metagenome | isolation source: 40 cm soil on Douglas fir-dominated hillslope | place: USA:California | collected 2013-09-17
ACCATGGTGATGGGCAACTGCGGCTTCGGCATCGCGCCGTGCCCGGCGCCGCTGCGCGAGACGATGCTGCGCAACCTGTCGGTGGTGGAGGGCATGGACGTCGACGCGCTCTTCGCCGGAACGCGCTGGGATTTCGAGACCTTTCCGGGCTACCTCGACGCGCTCGAGCGCCTGCGGCCCTGGGCCAACGTCGGCGTGCTCGCCGGGCACTCCACGATCCGCACCGCGGTGATGGGCGAAGAAGCTTCGACAAAAGTCACGCCCACGCAAGCGCAGTTGGAGGAGATGAAAAACCAGGTACGCGCCGCGCTCGACGCCGGCGCGATCGGCTTCGCCTCGTCGTTCTCGCCCAACCACAGCGGCTGGGGCGGGCGGCCGATGCCTTCGACGATCGCAACGGACAGCGAATTGAAGGGGCTGACAGGAATTCTCGCCGAGAAAAAGAAAGGCGTGTTCGTCATCGCCTCCGGCCCGCGCGCGACACCCGAATATCTCGAGGAAATCGCCGCCGACACCGGCCGGCCGGCATTCATGGTCACGGTCCTCACCATGCACAACCGCGCCGCGCCGGAGCGCGCGCTGAAGTACTACGAGCGTTGCGCGGCGGCGCTCGCGCGCGGTCGGGAGGTCTACATCCATTCGAGCTGCCAGCCGCTGTCCTTCGACTTCACGCTGCGCGAGCCTTACATCTTCTATTCGCACGATGCTTTTGACGAAATAAAAGCTTCTTCGCGGGACGAGCGGGCAGGCGTTTACAAGAAAAACGAATTTAGAGATCGTTTTAAAAAAAACCTAAATAACCCCAAATCCGGAATCCTGTTCTACGGCGACTGGTCGCAGGTGGAGCAGGACGGCGTCGCGGTGACCGAGCTCGCGGTGCGCGCGGGAAAGGACCCGCTCGACTATGTGTTCGACCTGGACCTGGACGTGCAGCTGGTGGCGAAGCTCTATCAGAACGACGACGCGGGCGTGGCGCCGCTGCTGAAGCACCCGGCGGGCGTCATCGCGCTCTCGGACGCCGGCGCGCATCTCATCTATTTCTGCGACGCGGGCTTCGGGCTGCATTTCCTCGCGCACTGGGTGCGCGAGACGGGAACGTTCAGGCTGGAGGAGGGTGTGCGCCGCCTCACCAGCGACCCGGCGCGCAAGTACCGGATTCCGGAGCGCGGCGCCATCGTGGCGGGGCATCACGCGGATCTGCTGCTGTTCGATCCGGACACGGTCGGGGTTTCTTCGCTGACGCGCGCCAAAGACCTGCCCGGAGGCGGCCAGCGCATGCTCCGGCACCCGAAGGGCGTGCACGGCGTGTGGGTGAATGGCGTGCGGGTCTTCGGAGAACGCGGCTATGCGCCGCTTGCGGCGGGGCCGGGAAAAGTCCTGCGGAACTTCGACCGCGCGTAGCGGCCGGGCCGGCGGTTACAGCTCTTCGGTCGACTGCGGCAGCGAGATGCCGTGCGGCAGCTCCTCGCGCGGCGCGGGAGGGGCTTCGTTGCTGCGGGGAGGCGTGCCTTTCTTGGGGCGCCCGGGCCGGTAGGTGGCCTGGAACGGCACCAGCGGCGGGATCACCGGCGGCTTTTCGAGGAAGCGGCAGTCGGCTTCGCTCGGCATGCTCGCCGTGGCGCCGATGCGCCTGCCGTCGACGAATACCGTATAGCGCAGCATGTGCGCCGAGTAGGGGATCGGCTGGGCGATGATGTCGTACTTGCCGATGGTGAAGCGCCTGCCTTCGACGGTGGGAATGCTCATTCTTTGCCCTTGAGCGCCGCGACCTTGGACTTGGGCTTGCGCACCGGCGGGCGGCCTCGCGGGCGCTCGTCGAGCAGCGCGTTGCAGATCGCCGCGATCTCCGTCTCCTGCAGGCGTTCCGCGTTGGCGAGAAGCTGGCGCACCTCGATCGTGCTGAGGCGGTCGATCTGCTCCTTGCCCCATTTCGCCACGCGGCCGCGCTCCGTCACGTCCCGCTCTTCCCGATCCGCCACCCGATTCGCCACTCGCATGTCCGATGCCTTTTTCCAGAATTGGAGCCTCGACCCAGAAGGTCGAGCGCTCTCTGCGGAAATATCAAGGAGGAGAGAACTACCAGATGAGCACAGCGCGAACCGCAATTACGGCTTAGGCCTGCCTACTCGCAGCTTGAGAATCCTGTCGAGCCATTATACAGGCATTAAGGCCCGGATTCATCAGGCTTTGCGCAGGCAGGACTCGAGCAGCGCGAGCGCGCGCCGGGCGAATTCGCGCATGTTCGCCTCGCGGTCGGCGCTGCCGGTCGCCACCGTGATCGCGGCTTCGAGCGGGCCGCTCACCGCGATGCAGGCGTGGCCCGGAGAATCGCCGTAGCGGTTGCCGGTGGGGCCGCTTGCGCCGGTCTCGCTCAGGCTCCAGGTGGCGCCGAGCCTCGCCCGCATGCGCTGCGCGAGCAGCTTCGCGTAAGGCTCGCTCGCCGAGCGCATCCCGGCGATGTCCTGCGCACCGATTCCGAGCAGCGCCGAGCGCGCGGCGGCCGTATAAACGACGGCGCCGCCGAGGTAATACGCCGAGGCGCCCGGGACCGCGACCAGGGCCGCATTGATCAACCCGCCCGCCGAGGACTCGCTCACCGCGAGCGTCTCGCGGCGCTCGACGAGGAGCTTGCCTACAATGCTGCCGGCGGAGATGAGCGTCTGCATGGCAATACGGCCGGAATCATAAGCCCCCCCGCCTGTCGGAGCGAATGCATGCAAGCGGAAGCGCCCAGCGAAGTCACCCGAGCGGAGTTCCTGAATCTCTTCGCGGCGGTATTCCTGCCGATGTTCATGGCCGCGGTCGATCAGACGCTGCTCGCGACGGCGACCCCGGCGATCGCCCACTCGCTCGGCGGCTTGCGCGACGCGTCGTGGATCGCGGTCGGGTATCTGCTCGCGTCGGCGACGATCACCCCGGTGTACGGACGCCTGGGCGACCGGCGCGGCCGGCGCGACATGCTGCTCGCCGCGCTCGCGGTCTTCACGCTCGGCTCGCTCGCCTGCGCGGCTGCGCAGACGCTGCCGCAGCTCGTCGCGGCGCGCGCGCTGCAGGGTCTCGGCGGCGGCGGGCTGATGACGTTGTCGCAGGCGCTCATCGGCGAGCTCGTGCCGCCGCGCGAGCGGGTCAAATTCCAGGCGTATTTCGCGCTCGTCTTCACCACCTCGAGCATCGCCGGGCCGGTGCTCGGGGGTCTGGTGGTGTCGCATTTCAGCTGGCGCTGGCTGTTCGCCGTGAACCTGCCGCTCGCTGCGCTCGCGGCGTGGCGCCTGCTGCGCCTGCCTCGCGGCGAGCGCCATCCGGCAACCGCGGCCGGCGCGGATCTCCCCGGGCACGCGCTCTTCGCCGTGGGCGCTCTTTCGCTGCTCTTCTGGCTCACCTCCGGCGGGCATCGCTTCGCCTGGCTCTCGGCGCCAAGCCTCGCCCTCGCCGCGCTCGCGGCGCTCTCGCTAGGCGCGCTGTACTGGCACGAGAGCCGCCATCCCGGGCCGTTCCTGCCGATCGATCTTCTGCGCATGAAGGCGATCGGCCTGTCCACGGTGCTGATCGCGCTCTTCGCGGCCTGTCTTTTCGCGATGGTGTTCTTCCTGCCGGTCTATCTGCAGGTGGGGCATCACGTTACCGCGCAGCTTTCCGGGCTGCTGCTCCTGCCGCTCACCGCGGGCATGGTGACCGGCGCGATGACCTCGAGCCGCGTGCTCAAGCGGACCGGGGAGCCGCACTGGATCCCGGTCGCGGGCATGTCGCTCGCGAGCGTGGCGCTGCTCGTCCTCGGCCTCGCGCCGCCGAGCATGGTGCTCATCGCCGTGCTCGGCTTTCTCACCGGCGCCGGCTTCGGCACCGTGATGCCGACGACCCAGGTCCTGGTGCAGACGGTCGCCGGGCGGCAAAAGCTCGGCGCGGTGACGGCGATGTCCGGCCTCGCCCGCTCGACCGGCGGCGCCGCCGGCGCCGCGCTCTTCGGCGCCATCGTGTTCGCCTTGATCCCGCAGGCGGACGGCGAAAGCGCGGGCGGCCTCGGCCAGCTCGATCTGCCCGAGGTCGCGCGGGCGTTTCACCGCGCCTTCCTGTTCGCCGCCGCGCTCGCCGCGCTGGGCGCCTTCACCGCAAGTCGTATCCCGCGCGTAGTCCTCTGGGAAAAAAAGTCTCCGGGCGTGACAAACGGGCCTTCCTGAGGCATTGTGTTTTAAATCATGGCGAGCACAGAAAAGCCGAAAGCAAAATCCGCGCTGAAGCGCGCGGCGCCGAAGAAGCGGCCGCGCAAGGCAAAGGCGGGCACGCGGGGCCTCACGCCGCAGGAATCCCTGGTCGAGGAATCGAGCGGCTTCGAAAAGGAGACCCAGGATCGGATCGTCCGCGAGGGCGGCGTGGTTCTCGCCGCGTACAAGGACCCGCTCGGCAGGAACCCGTTGATCGTCGCGATACTGCCGCTCGACAAGGTCGAGCCCACGCCTTTCCAGCGCGACGTCTCCGACATGCACCACAAGCGGCTCGCCGACGTGCTCGACAAGACCGGGTACTTCCTCGACCCGATCATCGCCATCACCGCGCCGGAGAAGGGCTTCTGGACGCCGAACGGCGGCCACCGCCTGGCGGCGATGAAGCGCCTGGGCGCGCGCTCGATCACCGCGCTGGTGGTGCCCAAGCGCGAGCTCGCCTGGCAGATTCTCGCGCTCAACACCGAGAAGGCGCACAACCTGCGGGACAAGTCCCTCGAGGTGATCCGGATCTTCAGGGGATTGATCGAGGAAGACCCGAAGCGCCCCGAGGCGCAGTTCTCCTACTACCTGGAAGAACCTTCGTTCGTCACGATCGGGCTTTGCTACGAGAAGAGCCCGCGCTTCAGCGGCGCGGTGTACAACTCCTTCGTGCGCCGTCTCACGCGGTTCTCGGATGCGGCGCTTGAAAAAGCGCTCCGCGAGCACGAGAAGATCGCAGACATGCTCCTCGAGCTCGACGAGCGCGTGGCCGAGGTGGTGAAGAAGCTCAAGGCGAAGGGCTTCGTGAGCCCGTACCTCAAGACGTTCGTGGTCGCGCGCAGCAACCCGCTGCGCTTCATGAAGGAGCCGCCGGAGCTCGAGGATCTGCTGAAGACCATCCGCGGCAAGGTCGAGCGGTTCAATGTCGACAAGATCCGGCAGGAAGACATCGTCGCGTCGGGCGGCGCCGCCGAGGACGGCGACTGATTTTTATTAGAAAATTGCGTTTTAATGCCGGCACTTAAAGCTACTGGCATCGATGTTGCTACGTCTTTTGCAGAATGGAAAAGAATAGTTCCGAGCGACGCACGCGAATCCTCGTTGCCGACGACAACGAGGACATGCGGCTCACCATGAAGCTGCTGCTCGAGGACGAGGGCTATGAGGTTGAGCTCGCGGCCAACGGGCGCGAGGCGCTCGAGGTGCAGCGCGCGCGCCCGTCGCAAGTGCTCGTCACGGATCTCTTCATGCCGGACGCCGACGGATTCGAGACGATCGAGCGCTTCCGCAAGGAATTTCCGCGGATCCGCATCATCGCGATGTCAGGCGGTGGCACCAAGCCGGAGCTGCGCACCGATCACCTGCCGGTCGCGAGCGAGATCGGTGCGCACGCCACGCTGCGCAAGCCGTTTCCGATAGAGAAGCTGCTCGAAGCGCTGCGCTCGGGCTGACGCGAGCGCTAGGTCTTCCAGGTGTCCCTGAGCGTCACGGTGCGATTGAACGCGCCGGTCCTCGAATCTGCAATGAAGTAGCCATGCCGCTCGAACTGAAAACGTTCTTCACTCGGCTTGCCCGACACGGCTCCGGCCTGCTTTTCTGCTTGAAGGACATCTTTCAGGCTGGGCTCGAGCCGGGCCGTGATCTCGCGCATCGAGTCCGGATTGAGATCGCTCGTCTCGTCGGGCTGCGCCACCTTGTAGAGACGATCGTATAGGCGCACTCGAGCGCTGATGGCATGCGCCGCGCTCACCCAGTGGATATTGCCCTTTACCTTGTATTTGTCGGCGCCAGATGTCCCCGATTTCGAGTCGGGGTAATACTCGCATCTGACTGAGCCGGTTTTTTTATCAAAACCCAGACACTTCACGACAAAACCGTAGCGCAATCTGACCTCGTTGCCGGGAAACAGGCGGAAATAGCCCTTCGGCGGGGTCTCCTCGAAATCCTCGCGCTCGATCCACAGCTCGCGCGAGAACGGCACCTGGCGCTTGCCCCAGTCGGGCTTCTGCGGATGGTTCGGCACCTCGCAGAACTCCTCTTTCTCCTCGGGGTAATTCTCGAGGACCAGCTTCAGCGGCTCGAGCACCGCCATGCGCCGCGGCGCCACCTCGTTCAGGTGCTCGCGCATGCAGTCTTCGAGGATGCTGAAATCGATGAGCTGGTTCGCCTTGGACACGCCGATGCGCTCGGCGAACGCGCGGAAGCCTTCCGGGGTGTAGCCGCGGCGGCGCGCGCCGGCGAGCGTGGGCATCCTGGGATCGTCCCAGCCATCGACGTGCTTCTGCTCGACCAGCTCGATCAGCTTGCGCTTGCTCAGCACCACGTAGGTGAGATTGAGCCGCGCGAACTCGATCTGCCGCGGCAGGTGATTGCGCTCGAAGAAGCCGAGCGCCGCGAGACGCTCGTTGAACCAGTCGTAGAGCGGGCGGTGATCTTCGAACTCGAGCGTGCACAGCGAGTGGGTGATGCCCTCGATCGCGTCCGAGGTGCCGTGCGCCCAGTCGTACGTCGGGTAAATGCACCACGTGCGGCCGGTGCGGTGATGAATCGCATGGCGGATGCGGTACATCACCGGATCGCGCAGATTCATGTTGGGCGAAGCCATGTCGATCTTCGCGCGCAGCACGTGGGCGCCGTCGGCGTGCCGGCCCTCGCGCATCTCGCGCAGCAGCTTGAGGCTCACCTCCGGCTCGCGATCGCGAAACGGCGAATTCGTTCCCGGCGAGGTCAGGGTGCCGCGGTTCGCGCGGATCAGGTCCGGGGACTGCGAGTCCACGTAGGCGTAGCCGTGCTGCACCATCTGCTCCGCGAACTCGTAGAGCTTGCCGAAGTAGTCCGAAGCGTAGAACTCGCGGGGCGACCCCGCATCTTTCCAGCTGAAGCCCAGCCACTCGATCATCTCCTTGATCGCGTCGACGTATTCCTGCTCCTCCTTCTCGGGATTGGTGTCGTCGAAGCGCAGGTTGCAGGTGCCGCCGTAGGCCTGCGCCAGGCCGAAGTTCAGCCAGATGGACTTGCTGTGGCCGAAGTGCAGGTAGCCGTTGGGCTCGGGCGGAAAGCGCGTCCGTATGGAGATGTGCTTGCCTGAAGACAGGTCCGCTTCGACGATCTGGCGGATGAAGTTGCTCGGGGAGGGCGGTTGTGGCTTGTTCACCCGCGAATTTTACTAGGCGCGCCGCACGCGCTTCTCGAATTTGCTGCCGGCCCCGAGGATGTAGTGCACGAGCTCGTCGACCGCGGCCTCCAGCTCGGCGGCGGGGATCTGACCCTTGTACTTGCCGATGCGCCGCACGCCTTCGAGCTCCACCGCGACACTCAGGTTCTGGTAGTCGCCGCGCAGATTGACCTCGCAGGGCAGGGCGCCGGTGACGGTGATCTGCGCACGGGTCGTATGGCCGAAATCGTTGCGCTGCTCGGCCAGCGCCGTGTGCTCGATCTTCAGCGATTTCAGGTAGCTGAGGCAGCGCTCGATCTCCGCGCCCTGCAGCCTCGCCACGTGCGGCCCGCGCGGCGCGGCGCGGTAGGTCAGCTTGATCATCTCCCAGACGTCGTGGCCGTCGACCCGGGTCGAGCGGCTGTAGACGTAGCCCTCCGAAAGCGACACCGAGGGCACCCGGCCGAGGTACAGGAAGTCGTAGCCCTCGTCCGTCGCGGGATGGGCGGAATTGATCTGGCCGACGATTTCCGCGAGATAGCGATCGGCGTCGCGCAGCGCCCGATCGAGCGCATCGACCGCCTTGATGCGCGCGCTCGCGGGATCCTCGGCGTCCGGCCGGGAGGATGCGCGCTTCTGGATCAGCTCGAGCGCGGCGCGGCGCTTGTCCTGCGGATCGGCGGCGGCCGCCGCGGGCTTGCGCTCGGCCTCGCGCGCCCGTACGGCGATGCTGGTTGCCTCCGCCTCGCGGCGGCGCCGAGCCTGGTCTTCCGTGCGCAGGCGCGCTTCCTCGGCGGCCTGGGCCTGCGCCTGCTGCTTGTAATCGAAGTCCTCGACGAACTTGTCGAGGTCGCTCAGCAGCTGGTTGTTGGCCGGCGCGCTGGCGGCCGGTGGCGCGGCAGGCGGCACGGGACGCATCCCGCCGCGCAGCGCCTGCGTGCGCGTGTCGTCGTGGCCGCCGAGGCCCTTGAAGTTGCGCAGGTCGCTCGCCAGTTCCGCGGCGCGCTGATAGCGGCTCTCGGCCTTCTTCGCGAGCGCACGGTCCACGATGCGCTCGAAGCCGTGCGGGACATCCGCGGCGGCCTCCCTCAGGGACAGGTGCGGCTCGCCCGCGATGCGATGCATCAGCGAGAAAGCGGTGTCGTTCGGGCGCATGAAGGGGTTGCGCCCGGTCAGCATCTCGTAGAGCACCACGCCGAGCGAGAACAGATCCGAGCGCGGATCGGGCGGCTGGCCGAGCACCTGCTCGGGCGACATATAGCGCGGCGAGCCGAGCGTGGCGCCGGTCTGGGTCATGCTCGAGGCGGGAATATGCGCCACGCCGAAGTCGGTGAGCTTGGCGCGGCTCCAGGCGTCGACCATGACGTTCGCCGGCTTCACGTCGCGGTGCACGATCGAATAGCGCTGGGCATGGTCGAGCGCGTCGGCCACCTGCGCCGCGAGGTCCGCGATCGTCGCGAAGGGCAGGCGCTCGCCGGCGCGCATGATCTGCTGCAGCGAGCGGCCCTCGAGCAGCTCCATGGCGATGTAGGCGATGCCCTCGTGCTCGCCGACGTCGAAGATGGTGACGATGCTCGGGTGGTTGAGCCGGCCGGCCGAGCGGGCCTCGCGCAGGAAGCGCTCGCGCACCTCGCCGAGGACGTCCTCGGGCAGATCGGGCAGCAGCGTCTTGAGCGCCACCTCGCGCTCGATCAGCGGGTCGACCGCGCGGTACACGACGCCCATCGCGCCGCGTCCGAGCTCGCCCACGATCCGGTAACGGCCGAGCGTCTGTTGCACGTTCAGAGCTCCCCCCTTGCGAAGGAATTCTATACGGCGGGGCGCGCGGCGCTTGTGAAAGCTTGTGGCCCTTGTGAAAGCTTGTCCGGCTTCACCGTCCCGGAAAATCGGTGTCTGACACCGATTCTTTCTGGTTTTTCTTTATCGGTGTCTGACACCGATTTTCTGCTACTTGGCGGGCTTCAGGACCTTCTCGAAATCGTCGTCGACGCCGATGGCGTAGCGCGCGAGGTCGTCCACCACCTCGCCGATCAGGGCGCCCGGAACGCGCGCCTGGACCCGGCCGATGCGGCGCACGTTGACGAGCTCGATCAGCACCGCCATGGCGGTGTAGTCGCCGCGCAGGTTGATCTCGCAGGGCAGGGAGCCGCTCACCGTGAAGAGCGCGCGGGTGATCATGCCCGCCTTGTTGCGCGCCTCGGCCTGCGCCTTGAACTCCGTCTGCAGCGACTGGAGGTACTGCTTGCAGCGCAAGATGTCCTCGCCTGCCACGCTGGCGGCCGCGGGCGTGGTGGGGGTGACGCGAAAGCGCAGCGTGAGCTGCTCGAAGACGCTCTTGCCGTCGACGTAGTTGGCCTGGTCGTTGATGGTGGCGTTCGAGAGCTTCACCGACGGCAGCTTGCCGAGGTAGACGAACTCGTAGGAGCGGCCCGAGGTGGGGTTGACCGAGTTCAGCTCCCGCACCAGGCGCGTGAGGTACTGGTGCGCGGCGCGCAGGCCTTCGTCGAGCGCTGCGACCGCTTTGGCGCGCGCCGTCGACTTGTCCTCCTTCGGCGCCTGCGGCACCGACTGCTTCCTGATCGCGTCCAGCGCGCCGGTGCGGCGCACGATGGACTGGCTGGTGTCGGGGCTCAGGCCGCCGCCGGCTTCGAGCTTGCGCTCGAACTGCTCGCGCTTGCGCTCCTCCGACATGCCCCAGCTGTGCAGGCTCGCCTCCTTGCGCGCGAGCGCTTCCTGCTCGGCGCGGATGCGCGCCTGCTCCTCCTGCTCGAAGTTCTTGGTGAAGTTGTCCATATCGCCGAGGAGCTGGGCGCGCGCCTTCAGCTCCTCGGGGGTGGGCGCGCGCGCCACGGTGGCCTGGTTGAGCACCGTCTTGTCGAACGCCGCCGACCCGGGTTTCGGGGCGACGCCCGCCGACGGCGTCGCCGCCATCTTGCGCGGATCGAGCGTCTTGAAGTTGCGCAGGTCGGCCGCCATGTCGCCGCCGCGCTGGTAGCGCTGCTCGGGCTTTTTCGCGAGCGCGCGCGCGAGGATGTGCTCGAAGGCCTGCGGGATCGAAGGGTCGACCTGGCGCAGCGGGATGTGCGGCTCGCCGGCGATGCGGTGCATCATCGGAAACACGGTGGTGTCTGTCGGGCGCTCGAAGGGCGTGCGCCGGGTGAGCATCTCGTAGAGCACCACGCCGAGCGCGAAAATGTCGGAGCGCGGGTCGAGCGGCACGCCGAGCACCTGCTCCGGCGACATGTACTTCGGCGAGCCGAGCGCCGCGCCGGTCTGCGTCATCGACGAGGTGTCGAGGTGCGCGACGCCGAAATCGGTCAGCTTCGCCCGGCCGGTGGGGCCGACCATGATGTTGGCCGGCTTCACGTCGCGGTGCACGATCCTGAACTGCTGCGCCACGTCGAGCGCGTCGGCGACCTGCGCGGCGAGCTCGGCGATCACCTGGAACGTGAGCTTCGCCTGGTCGCGCAGCATCTGCTGCAGCGAGCGCCCCTCGAGGAGCTCCATCGCGATGTACGCGACGCCCTCGTGCTCGCCTACGTCGAAGATCGTGACGATATTGGGATGGTTGAGCCGCCCGGCCGAGCGCGCCTCGCGGATGAAGCGCTCGCGCACCTCGCTCATGACGTCGTCGGGCAGGTTGGGCAGCAGGGTCTTGATCGCCACCTCGCGCTCGATGAGCGGGTCGATGGCGCGGTACACGGCGCCCATCGCGCCGCGCCCGAGCTCCCCCACGACCTTGTAGCGGCCCAGGGTCTTCTTGATCACGGACTGATCACGGACTTTCCAGTTTCTCCCCGCGGGAATCATAGCCGGTAGCATTGCGGGTTGTCACCCATTAAGCTAGGCGGCTGCGTTCCCCCCGCCCGTTTCGGGCAGATTCGACGATCCAGAAGGAGGCGTACGTGAAAAAACTGCTCACTGGCTTCATCTCCCTGCTGTTGCTCGGCGGCTCCGCTTGGGCACAGACCGATTCCAGCGCCGGCGGCGGCGTCGTCCACAAGTTCGTGACGCTGCCCGACGGCGTGAAGCTTCCGGAAGGCATCGCCGCCAATCCGGCGAACGGCGACATCTACGTCGGCACCTTCAACGGCGGCTTCCCGAACAA
>WNFL01030685.1_pt1 | contig 11458 bp, 10 predicted proteins | sample 5400361 | NCBI WGS metagenome assembly WNFL01 (sample SAMN13153351, study PRJNA577476) | soil metagenome | isolation source: 40 cm soil on Douglas fir-dominated hillslope | place: USA:California | collected 2013-09-17
TCGGGCTTTCAGCCACTCGGCGGTTCTTCCGGTGCCGCAAGCGAGATCAAGGCACTCCCTCGCGATACTCCAATTGACGGACCTTAAGCTCTCGAGGACGCGAATATCAAGTTGATTTGGGACCGCTTCTTCATAGGTTGCAGCCCATTCGCCGTACCCAGTTCTCGCCGGCACAGTCAGATAGTTTCGGCGATCAAAAATCTTGAATTCCATTGGTGCCCAGGCGTGTAGAAATGCCACAAGATAGTTGTCCAATACGGGTCAGAAATGGGAAAGCTGCTGTCGTCAATTTGATTCTCCGCCTGGTTAGCCTACCGTAAGCGACGAACGACAGCTAAGTGGTAATCAGTTCAGCACATTCACTGACCGGTCGTGGCCGACTGTCGCCGATGGCAACCCTACTCCCGGAATCGACCTATAGGGTTCGGCCGCGAATGACAGCTATTGGATCGGCCAGCGCTCCTTGTGGGCAAGGAAGAAGGGGCTCTCGCTGGAACAACCGCCGCACGAGTGGCCTAGCCTGTACCTTGTCGAAGTAGCTCCCGCATCGCGATTGCCGTCGCCGGTGTCCTCATGCTGGGGACACCAATCTTGCTCCCCCGGCGCGACTACGCATTGCAACGGGAGCTGGAGTCGGCCCGGAGCCACGCATGACACACCTCAAGTCAACCGTCGGCATCCGAGTTCAAGAATCGCCCGCACACAAACTCTCGGGCCAGCCGCACCGTTCCTTCTGTGTAGGCCGCGCCCATCTGACGGGCGAACGGAACTTCGCTGTGCGACGCCAGCCACGCCGTCAGCAGAATGCGCCGCAAGACCACGAAACTGGGAATCTCCGCCCGCTCCTCGGCCGACAGCGGCGCGGCCTTGCGGTAGCCCGAGAGCCATGCTCGCAACAGCTCCGACACCATGGCGTCATCCTCGATGAAACTGACGGCGGCCGCGAAGTCGTACATGAACCAACTGAACCCACAATCATCGAAGTCGATGATGCGCAGATGCGTGCCGTGCACGAGCAAATTGGCCAGGCGTAAGTCCGCATGCACCAACCCGAAACGCTGCGCGCTCATGCCGAAGCGCTCGATCCGTGGCTTGATCGACGACAACGCCTGCTCGATGACCGCCGTCCCCGGCGCATCCAAACCTGTGGCCTTACGCCACGGTCCCCAATAGCCCTTGTCTCCCACCATGGCGTCGACGTCCCAGCGCCTGCGGCGAAAGCCGGCCGGCAAGTCCCACGACTTGGCATGCAGATGTAATTTGGCGGTCAGTTCACCCAGCCGCTCGAACCATCGCGGGGCATCCGCGCCGGCCTCGGGTTCCGCGCCCGGCAGCCGTTCGAAGGCCACGGCATGTCGAGACGGCCGCCCGGAAGGCGACGTCAAGGTCTGCACCAGCTCGCCGTTGCTGCCGGGCCGGGGCGACGCGGTGTCGATCACGCCGTCGCGGCGCAACGCGTTGATCCACCCAAGCTCCGAGCGGATCTCCTCCGCCGAGGAATACCCGACGCGATGCACGCGCAGCACCAGATCCTGCGGAGCCTTGGGATCGCTGAGCGCAAAGGTCGCGTTCTCCGACAGATTCAACAGACTGACGGCCGTCTGCGGCGACAGTCCCCAACGCTTCAGCGAGCCCGCCACCATCCCATGCAGATCGGCCACGACGTCGGGAGCATATTCGCCGGCCATGTCGTTCAACGGGAGACTCCTAAAAAAGCGTGTTCGGCGGCTTGCAGTGCCTGAGTGATGCGGCGCGCCCACGCGGCCTGTCCGGCCTCGTCGCCCACCAGGTCCTGGCGTATTTCGATTTCCACATGCGGCAACCCGCGCGCCTCGCCATGGTGCGGAATGGTGTAGTCGGTTTCGTCGCTGACGAAATACGGCTGGTTGTCGGCGATGATCAGCCCGGCGTCGCGGCGCAACGCGTCGAGCACCAGGCCCGCGAAACGGCGGTCGCGGTTGTACAGCACGGCGGCATGCATCCCGCGCCGGACGCCGTGATAGATGTCCGTCATGCTGTGTTGAGCCACCAAAATCGTCGGCCGGCCCGCCGCCGCCCTGGCATCGAGCAGCTCGCGTATCCGTTGGTGATAGGGCTCGAAGATCTCGGTGCGGCGGACCGCGGCGTCGGCGTCGCTCAAAGCGGCATTGCCCGGAATGTCGACCGATTCGCTGCGGCGGGGGATGGACGTTGCCACCTTGGGGTCGCGATTGCAGTCGATCACCAGCCGCGAATAATTCTGCGCCACCAGCGGCGCATCGAGCGCGGCGGCCATCTGGCGCGCCACGCCCAATGCGCCGATGTCCCAGGCAATGTGACGCTGCAACTCGCTGGACGGCAGCCCCAGATCATTCAGCCGGCGCGGGATGCGCCGGCCGGCATGATCCACGACGATGACGAAATTCGAGCGTCCCTCCCGTCCGATCTCCAGGAAGGGCGGCGGCTCGTCGGCGGCCAGCAGTTGCTGGTCCGGTTGTTCACGCTGCATGAACGAGTTCTATTCCCGTGTTAGGTCAGCGCTGAGATTACCAGCCCACCGCTTCGCCGTCCTTTCTGAAATCCGATCCGGAGCGGAAGTATCGGCCGTCGGGCGCCGCCGAACCCGGCTCGGTGAGCATCATGATGGCTTGCACGCCGCCCATATCCTCGCCGTTCACGGACTTCACGCTGTGGCCCATGGCCGCCAGCTGCGGCCCCACCAAATCATAGAGCGGCGTCTCGAGGTTCAGCACATTCGATACCTGCGCGTGCCTGAATCGCGCCATGTCGGCCGCGGCCTGCAGGTTGGCGCCCAGGTCGAGAATATTGACCATCAGTTGCGCATGACCCTGCGCCTGCATATCGCCGCCCATGAGAGTCACCGTCATCCAGGGTTCGCCGCCGCGCATCGCGAAACCCGCGGACAGCGTATTGAACGGCCGCTTGTGCGGTTCGAGGACGTTGGGGCTGCGCGGATTGAGCGTGAACAGGGCGCCGCGGTTATGCAGCATGACCCCGTAGCCCGGCACCGTGATGCCGGAACCGAAGATGCCGAAATTGCTGTTCACCCAAGACACCATGTTGCCGTCGCTGTCGGCGGTGGAGAGCACGATGGTATCGCCCGGCAGCGTGAATTCCCCCTCGGATCCCGGCGTCGACGCGTGCTGCGGATCGATTTTGCCGCACAGCGTTGCCGCGTACGATTCGGACAACAATTTGGCGAGCGGCACCGCCACGAAATCCGGGTCGGCGTTATAGCGATAGAGATCGGCGTACGCAAGCTTCTTCGCTTCCACCATCAAGTGCCAGTATTTGGGATTCGTGGGTCCGAGCGAGGCCAGCGACTCGCCCGGCGCCCACTGCGGCAGGCAGGTTTGGAGAATATTGAGATACTCGTCGGCCGCCCACGCCTGCGAGGGCGGGGGCAACTCGAGAATGTCGGCGCCGTGATACTGAACGCGGGCGGGTTCCACCCACCTGCCCTTGAAGTTCGCCAGATCCTTGAGCGTCATGGTCCCGCCGAGAGCCCATGACTTGGCGACGATGGCCGCGGCAATCTCACCCTTGTAGAACCCATCGCTGCCCTTGGCCTGCAGCAGGCGAAACGTCCGCGCCAGATCGGGATTCTTGAAAATCTGCCCGGCCTGCGGCGGCTGCCCGTTCACGTACCAGGTCTTGACCGATTGGGGGTCGGGTTCGGTGCAGCACTTCTCCAGCGGGAGTGCGTTGGGGAGTCGCCAGTCGTGCGCGATGCGTTCGCTCACCGGAAAGCCTTTCTCCGCATATTGAATGGCCGGTTCTAGGACCTCTTTGAACGTGAGCTTGCCGAAGCGCTTGAGCGCCGACTGCCAGCCCCAGGCGGCGCCGGGCACCGTCACCGGCAAAATCCCGCTCAACGGCATGCCGGAACCCGGCCCCCAATTCTTCGGGTTCCAGTGGTAGCCGAGCGAGTTGAAGTGGGCGAGGGTCGCGCCCGAGGGCGCAGTTCCGCTCGCGTTCAGGACGTAGATCTTTTTTTCCTTGGCGATATAGAGGACGGCGAACAGATCGCCGCCCACCCCCACCATCATCGGTTCCACCACGCTGAGCACGGCGGCCGTCGCCACGGCCGCGTCGATCGCGTTGCCGCCCCGCAAGAGAATCTGCAGCCCCGCCTGCGCCGCAAGCGGTTGACTGGTCACCACCATCCCGTGCTGGGCCATGACCTCGGAGCGGCTCTGCGCCGGCCAACCCTCTGCACGAACGCCGCGAACCGCGCTGCAAAACGCGGGCTGCGGTTCGGCTCCGCAGGCGGCGCCGGGCGCAGATTCCGCGAAAACGCAGCTGCCTCCCGACATGATGAACAGCCATTGGGCTGCCGCGACGATGGCGGTGTTTCGCATGGTCAGCATGCAAACCATGACCGGTTCATCGCGCCCGCAAGTCTTCCAACACACGGCCGACCTGTGCGATGTCGTCTTCGTGCAGTTGATCTCGCAGTGTCTCCTTCAGCGCGTCGGCATACCAGTCGCGCATGGCGCGCGTCTGCAACAAGCGATCGGCATAGGCTGCGGCCGCAGGATCGAGGGTCAGTCCATAGCTCTGGATCCGGAACGCCACCGGAGCGTAAAAAGCATCGACCGCGGTGAACGCGCCGCCCGCCAGGTACGGACCGCCGAAGCGGCGCAGGCCATCGTTCCACAGCGTGCCGAGCCGGGCGAGATCGCGATCGAGCGCCGCGGGAATTTCATTCAGCCGGATGCGCTGGCCGCAGGTCATCGAACAGCGGCCGCGCAATTCGCCGAATCCAGCGTGCATCTCCGCCGCCGCGCTTCGCGCCCACGACCTTGCACCGGCATCGGCGGACCATACTCCGCCATGCCGCTCAGCCAGGTATTCCACGATGGCCAGCGATTCCCACACCACCGTTCCGCCGTCGATCAGGCAGGGAACCTTGCTGGTGGAAGAAATCTTGCGAAAGTTTTGCCAGCCCGGTTCGTCTCCGAAGGGCACCAGGCGCTCGCGGAACGGAATACCGAGCTCGCGCATCAGTGCCCACGGCCGCAGCGACCATGAAGAATAGTTCTTGTTCGCTATATATAAGTCGTACATCGGTTTTTGCCCTCAATCCCTCGCGGGACCTCGGCAGCGCCTTTCCCGCGAGGTAAACACCTCGCCCGCCGTTCCTCCGAGGAAACCATACCTCGCCCCACCGATCAATGCGCAGTCAATGGTAGAGGCGCGTAGTCCACGGTCGACAGACGTCCACCGCGTTGATTTTAAGCCATCACGGCGACGACGAGCGAACAGCGCAGGACGATTGCCCGCGCAGCGGCCTTGTGTTACCGAGCGCCCGCGCGTTGCAGCGCCGCCACAATTGCCGGTTGATTCCCGGCGACGGCGGCCTGAAGTGGTGTCATGCCGCGTGCATCGGCTGCATTCGGATCGGCGCCTCGCGCCAGCAACGCATCGACGGCAGCAGCCTGTCCATGCAGCGTCGCCAGCATCAATGCTGTGCGGCCGCTTTCATCACGCGCATCAACGACGGGTTGTCTGCCGAGCAGCGATTGCAGTGTCGGGACGTCGCCGATTTCAGCCGCCCGCCGCAACTCCGCGGCGAGATCTTGCGGCACGGGTGCGGCTGCCCGCGGCGCCGCCAACATGCGACTCGCGGGAGACGTGATTGTCTGCGTGCGTCGGGCGTCGGTCTCCGAGTCACTACTGGCGGCTGCCCCACTCCGAGCCTTGGACGTGCTCTCTACCTGGGCCATGCTCTGCGCCTTGGCCGGTGCGTTTTTCGCGGCCGTTTCTGCTGCTGAGTCTGCGGCCGGCGCTGCGTTGCCCTGCACTTCCGGCGACGCTGGTCCAGGTGCAAGCGCAGGAGCAGCTGCGGGCGTTGGCGCTGGCGCAGCTGCGGGCGCGGGCGCAGTCGCTCGTTCCTCTGCCGACGACCCGGGCGCCTGCTCTTTGATCTCTGCCGGTGCCGCCGGCGTTGCGGCCGCCTTGGGCTGCGACACCTGCGCGGGTGCCGATGCCGACAGGGGGGGAGCGCGCGGCGTGAGAAATTGCGGCGCAATCAAAACTCCGGCGAGCGCCGCCGCGGCGAGCGTGCCGAACGCCGCCGGCCGCCACCATGATCGATGTCTCGCCGGTCGCGTAGAGCTGATCCTTGCAGGGGCATTGGCGGCCGTGCGCTCCGCCGCCAACCGTGCGGCATGTTCGAGGCCGGTAGTGATCGTCGACATCCTCTGACTCGTCTTTGCTCGGCGGCATTTCGTTCATACGTAATCCTTGAGCAATTCGCGCAGCTTGCTACGCGCATAACGCAGACGGCTTTTGGTGGTCTCGAAGCTCGTGTCGGTGATCGCCGCGATCTCCTCGACGCTGAGGTCGCCCTCCACTTGCAGCAGGAACGCCTGGCGCTGTTCGCCGGGTAGTGCCTCGATGGCTCGCAGCAGCGCATCCGCCTGATCCCGCGTCACCGCCGCGGCGAGCGGACCGGCGCCGGGGTCCGCGGTGAGTTGCTGAACCACCGATTCGGCCTCGTATCCCAGCGTCTCCAAGCTCGTATGCCGTCGACCCGTGCGAATCGAGTCGATCATCCGATTGTGGGCGATCGTGAACAGCCAGGTCGTGAATCGCGCCGATGCCTCATAGCGCGTCGCATCCCGAGCGACGGCGAACCAAACCTCCTGCATCAACTCGTCCGCAGTGGCCCGGTTGCCCACATTGCGTTCGAGGTAACGCCAAATGCGCATTTCATGCCGTCGATAGAGCGACTCGAAGGCCGCGACATCGCCGCGGCCGTAGCGCGCCATCAGCGCCTCGTCAGTCTCGTCCGTGACTGTCATTCAACGCAGTATGGCAGTTCGTGAGGCGCTATCCTCGAGGATCCGGCACGTACTGCTGCTCGGGAGTGGCCGGGAACGGGGTGACCGTGGGCGTCGCCGGGCGCGGTCGCTTGATGATGCCCATGGCGAATAAGTTGTCGAGACTGTCATAGCGAATGCGGATGACTTCATTCGGCTGGCTCTGCATTCTCGAGAATTCGGTGTGGTTGACGTACGAGTACTCGCGCTCGCCGTGGCCCGTGCCGAGTTTGGGCGCGGGGACGGCGGACGCCAAGTTGGACGGCGCCATCTTGGATTCAGCCGCCGCCGCGGAGTTCGACGCTCTCCCCGCCGGCGCCTTCGCCGCAGAATCACTCGGCGGCGCCGAGTCGGATTCGAACGCGCGCGGTGCCTCCGGCCGATTCGGGGATTGCCCGATCATTGGCCCACCCTGCACGGGCGGCGCAGCGCGCTCGCGAAAAATCGCCACGCCGATGACGCCGACGTTGGCCGGCCGTCCGGTGCGTTCTGCGTAGGAATTGGGAGACGCGGTGAACGTGAATGCGGCGACTTCCGCGTCCGTCTTGCGCCAACCCGTGATTTGGTAACTCTCGCCGGGGCTGAACACATATCCGGTTTGATCCCAACCGGCGGTCGCGCCCGAGACCACGTTGACGCCGTCGACCGAGGTCACGGCCAGCAGGCGTTCGCCGATGCGATTGCGGATCTCGATGGCGTACCGACCCCCCGGGCTTCCCGCCACCCAGTATTCGCCGCGGTAGAAATGCGGACTCAGTACAGCTCCGCTGTCCCGGTCGATGACGGCGATGTCGGCCAAGCTGCCCATGCCTTGCGCCTCGCAAGTCATCGCCAGCGCCATTAGGATTGCGAAGTGGATTTTGCGGCTCATATCGGTTCCTTATTGAGAGACACAGACTGAAGCGATACAGGCGCGCAATTGGGGTTACGACATGTTCCACCCTGTCCGCATCGCCGCCCCCTCGGAGCGGGTGCGCGCCATCTCGGATGACAACCATTCCGAGCCTTTGAAGACTAATAATAGACTTTTATCGAGACTATTAACTGATAATGATCTAATATTAGACCTTATATTGATCATGAATTGCTTTAGTCTACGATTAGACTATTATCTAGAGACCATAGTGTCTACGGACTAATTTTAGCCCATGTCCCTCTATCATCTAACCAATACAGAAATCGCCGAACGCCTCGCTCAGGCCATCAAGGCATGGCGAATTTCACCGCAGGGCGCCGCCCTGTCCCAGGTCGACCTGGCGCGCAACAGCGGGATTGGCTTGACGCCGTTGAAGCGGTTCGAAAAAACCGGCGCCATCACCTTGCGCAATCTGGTGGCGCTGTTGCGGGCGCTCAATTTGCTGGACGGTTTGGAAACCCTCGTGCCTCCACCCGATGCCCCGGGGCCCCTTGCACTGCTGGCGGCCGAGCGAAAACGCACTCAGCGCAAACGCGCGCCGCGCACCGGCACGCCCCGCGCAAGTACGCCGGACACACCCCATGGCTGATCTCAACGTCGTCGAGGTGCGCATCTGGCAGCGCTCGGTCGGCGCAGTCGCGCCCTTGCAAGGCAAGCCGGGATTCTACGAATTTCAATACGCCCCGGACTTCGAAGACACCGGCCCGGAATTATCGCCGCTGCGCATGAAGCTGAAGACCAAGCAGCGGTTCAGCTTTCCCGAATTGGCTCAGAACACCTTTCACGGCTTGCCCGGCCTCCTGGCCGACGCGCTCCCCGATGCATTCGGCAACGCCCTCATCGATGAATACTTGACTCGCCACGGATCACGAGCCGAAGACATCACGACGCTGCAGCGTCTCGTCTATGTCGGCCGTCGCGCCATGGGCGCTCTCGAATTCGAACCGGCCATCGCCGAAACGCGCACGCCCGCCGCGACCGTGTCTCTCGACATGGCGCATCTCGTCGAAGACGCGCGCCGCGCATTGCGCGGCGAGCTCGGCAAGATCGCTCAGGAAATTTTGGACATCGGCAGTTCGGCCGGCGGCGCCCGCGCCAAGGCCGTCATCGGCTGGAACCCGCGGACCAACGAGGTCGTCTCCGGACAATTCGACTTGAAGGAGGGATATGAGCATTGGCTGCTCAAGTTCGACTTGGGCGGCGACGGCGTGTTGGGCAGCTCGGCCGGCTTCGGCCGCATCGAATATGCGCACTACCTCATGGCGATCGAGGCCGGTATCGAGATGAGCGAATGCCGCCTGCTGGAAGAAGGCGGCCGCGCGCATTTCATGAGCAAGCGGTTCGACCGCCGCGGCAATGAGAAGCTGCACCTGCAGTCCCTCTGCGGGCTCATGCACTTGGATTTCAATATCCCCTACGTGCACAGCTACGAACAATATCTGCGCGCCGTGCTCGAGTTGAAGTTGGGCGCCCCTGCACTCGAGCAAGCATGGCTGCGCTGCGCCTTCAACGTCGCCGCCGTCAACTGCGATGACCACACCAAGAATCTCGCCTTCATACTCGATCAAAGAGGGGAGTGGGACCTTGCTCCGGCATACGACCTTTCCTTCTCTCACAACCCTGCTGCGGGCAAATGGACCCGCCAGCATCAAATGCTGGTCGGGGGAAAGGCATGGGACATCACCGAAACGGACCTCATCGCGCTCGCCGACGCGTTCGACGTCCGCAAGCCCGTGGAAGGGCTCGATCGCGTCGCCGCCGCAGTGGCGCGCTGGCCTGAATTCGCGCGCCGCGCCGGCGTTCCCCGAGCCGAGATCGATCGCATCAGGGCATACCACCCCGCATGGGTCGTTACCCGCTAACGCATCAGGGCATCCACCCCGCCTGGGCCGTTACCCGCTAACGCATCAGGGCATACCACCCCGCATCGGCCGTTACCCGCTAAAATACCGGTCCACCCCCAGCTGGCGAGATCCGATGAATCATCACAAGATTTGCGCGCCCCTGATCGCGGCCTGTCTTCTGGTGCCGCTCGTAGCGGCATCGCCAGTTGCGGCAGCCCAAGCAGCGGCGCCACAAACAGCGGCGGCCCAAACAGCGGCGGCCCAAGCGACCACACCTCTCACGCCGATCACTCACCAGACGCTGTGGATGATGAAACGCGTGGGCGCCCCCATCGCGAGCCCCGACGGCAAGTGGGTGGTCTTTTCGGTGTTGGAACCCTCCTACGAAACCGACAAGGCCGTCAGCGATCTCTGGCTCGTGTCGACCGATGGACTGAAGGCGCCGCGCCGGGTCACCAATACCAAGGCGCCCGAGGACGACGTCGCCTGGTCTCCCGACAGCAGCGGCATCGCCTTCTCCACCAAGCGCGAAGGCGACGACGTCGAGCAGATTTATATTCTCGATGTGGCGCAGGGCGGCGAAGCGCGCCGGCTCACCAATCTCTCCACCGGCGCCAAGAACCCGAAGTGGCGGCCGGACGGCAAGGCTATCCTGTTCGAATCGCGGGTCTACCCCAATGCCCTGGACGACGAGGCCAACAAGAAGATCGCCGCGGAACACAAGGAGCGCACGTACAACGTCCGGGTGTATGAGCATTTCCCCGTGCGCTACTGGAATCAATGGTTGGACGAGCGCCAGCCGACTGTCTTGGTGCAGTTGGTCGACGAGCATTCGGTCCCCAAGGACATTCTCTCCGCCAGCGCCCTGGCGCGTGCGCCGGGATTCTCCGGTGCGGAAGTCGACAACAATGTCTCGCTCGCGCCGATCTGGAGCCCGGACGGTCGTGAGGTCGTGTTCACCGCCACGACCGAACGCTGGAACGCGGCATTTGCCCAAGTCGGATATCACCTGTATCGCGTCAGCGCGCAAGGCGGCGCGGAACCGACCATCGTCAGCCCCGCGGCGGGCGACTATGCGGAGGCGAAATTCAGCGCGGACGGCACGGCCCTGTTCTTTAAATTCGAGCCGCAAGATGCCGAGGTGTATCACTTGGCGCGGCTCCAGAAAGTGGCCTGGCCCGCGGGCGGCGAACCCACGCTCATCACCCGCGACTTCGACCGGGAAACGGCGCACTACGCGCTGACGCCGGACGGCAAGCTCGCCTACCTGCTCGTGCCCGAAGCCGCCAAGCAGAACCTGTATCGAGTATCGACGCAGGGCGCAAAGCCCGCTCTGATCGTCGAACCGTCCACCGGCGGCTACACCTCCCTGGAGATTGCGCAGAAGGCCGCGGCACCCGTGCTCATCGCCGGCTACGGCAGTTCCGTAAGCCCCGCGGAGATCGTCCGCATCGATGCGGCGCATCGCTCGCACCACAACCTCACCCAGGTCGACACCGCCGCGGCGGCGGCCATCGATTGGCGGCCGCCCGAACATTTTTACTTCACCAGCGCCAAGGGCCGAAACATCCATAACATGATCGTGTTGCCGCCGGCGTTCGATCCCGCCAAGAAGTATCCCTTGCTGGTCTTGATCCACGGCGGCGCCGCCAGCAACAACCCGGACCAGATCGGCCTGCGCTGGAACTATCACCTGCTGGCGTCGCCCGGCTACGTCATTCTCATGACCGACTACACCGGATCGACCAGCTTCGGCGAAAAGTTCGCGCAAGCCATCAAGCTCGACCCGTTGAAGACCCCCGGCGACGAAATCGATCAGGCGGTGGACGAGGCGCTCAAGCGCTACCCCTTCATCGATGGATCCAGGATGT
>WNFL01268811.1_pt1 | contig 11458 bp, 5 predicted proteins | sample 5400361 | NCBI WGS metagenome assembly WNFL01 (sample SAMN13153351, study PRJNA577476) | soil metagenome | isolation source: 40 cm soil on Douglas fir-dominated hillslope | place: USA:California | collected 2013-09-17
TTCAAGCAAGGCGACTTCAGCGCGCTCCTGACCGGCCAGCAGATCGGCACCGACGCGCTCGGAAGGCCCCTCTTCCAGGGCCAGATCTTCGATCCCGCCACCACGCGCCTGGTCAACGGGGTTCCCGTGCGCGACCCCTTCCCGGGCAACATCATCCCGGCCAACAGTCCTCTGCGAAGCAAGGTCGCCGCGCAGTACGCGGCCCTGATGGCGCACCCCGACCGGCCCGGCCTTTCGAACAACGTGGCCGGAAACCCGGCGGGGGATCAGACCTGGGAGCTGGACGCGCACGTCTACCTTGCCCGCATCGACCACACCTTCTCGCCCAAGCTCAAGGCGATGTTCAGCGGCTACTACAACAACCGCCCGTCGGTTCGCAACTGCGGCGGGGCCCAGGGCTGCACCGTCGCGAACGACCCCTTGGCCAGTTCATCCAAGAATACTGATTACGTCGGCGAGGGCTTCACACAGCGCATCTACACGACGCACGCCCACACCCAGTGGGACTGGATCATCAACAACAACCTGATGAGCCACTCCACCGTGGCCTGGGACCGCTGGTACATGGGCGGGGCCAGCCTCTCGGCGGGCGCGGGTTGGCCCCAGAAGATGTGGGGCTCCCAGCAGCAGAGCGGCCTCCTCATCGGAGACGCGGGGCCGCCCCAGATGAACTTCGCCGGCAACATCCCCTACAACACCGTCGGTCTCTCGTGGCCGAGCTTCGGGTACGAGAAGAACGATCGCTGGCAATTCTCCACCGACCTTGCGTGGGTCAGGGGCAAGAGCACCATCAAGGTGGGCTTCGAGTACCGGCATCACAAGTTCCCGCACAAGGGCTGGGGCGTCGGCGGTGCCGCCGGCAATTTCGATTTCAATCGGCTCGAGACCGGCGGCTACGACGCCGCGGGCAACAACCTCAGCCAGACCGGCGATCCCTTCGCGTCGTTCCTGCTGGGGCAGGTCCACGCGTCCAGTCAATACATCTATGCCCAGCCCACCTGGTTCGAGAACTACCTGTCGCCGTGGATCAACGGCGAGTTCAAGGTCTCCAGCAAGCTCACCCTGACCGCTGGGCTGCGCCTCACGCCCAACCCCGGGGCCGGCAACCGGCCCGGGGCCGTGATCTTCGCGGGCAACGGTCCCGGCCGCACCGGATCGCGGACGTTCGAAACACCGAAGTGGGATGCCTGGGGACCGCGGGCGGGGTTTGCCTATCGCCTCAACGACAAGACGACCATCCGGGGAGGGTACGGGATGTACTACGCCGGGGTGGCGTTCTCGCAGTTCACCGGCGACCCGAACCTTGGCTTCGCGTCGAATCCTTCGGCGCCGAACCTGACCAACGGGCTGTATCCCGCCCACTACCTCGACGCGGGATTCCCGACGCAGAACATAAGGCAACCGCCGTTCATCGACCCCACCATCGCGAATGGCGGAGGCGTGCCGGCCGTGTCGCCGAACGGGGAGACGCTGCCGCGCTTCCAGAATTGGTCCCTGACCTTCCGGCGCAAATTGACCGAGAACATGATGCTCGACGTCTCCTACATCGGGACCCGCGGAAGCCGTCTGGATCACAACGCCCAGCGCGCGGGGCTCGATTACAACATGAACGATCCCGCGGTGCTGAGATATGGCGCCGCGCTCCTGAATGCGGACATCAATTCGCCCGCGGCCAAGGCGGCCGGGTTCACCCCTCCCTACCCGGGTTTCAACGGAAGCGTGGCGCAGGCGCTGCGGAAGTATCCTCAGTATCAGAACATCGAATGGCGAGGTCTCCCCTTGGGCAGGAGTCAGTACCACGCCATCGAGGCCGTTCTCGAGCAGCACCTGGCCCACGGGCTGCAGTACCGCGTCGGCTACACCTATTCCAGGCTGAACAACAACGGCGCGGAGAGCGGGATGGGCAACGAAGGAATCAATGGAGGCGTTCAGGATCCCATCAACTGGAACACGGCCGATTACGGGCTCAGCCAGGACGACACGCCCCATGTCTTCCTGGTGGGCTTCACCTGGGACATCGCGCACGATGCTTCCCAGAGCTGGAGCGGAGCGAAGAAGGCCGTCCTCGCCGGCTGGAATCTCAGCGGAATCCTGCGGTACGAGAGCGGCCGACCGCTGCGCATCACCATGGCCAACAACCTCGGTGGCCTGCTCTTCAACACCGAGAAGCGCCCAAACCGCACCGGCGCCGATGGAGTGAAGGCCACCGGGAGTTTCAACCCGAACAGCGACAACTACTTCAACAAGGACGCCTGGCAGGACCCGGGTCCGCTGCAATTCGGCAACGCGCCGAGAGCCGACGGGACGGTCCGCGGATTCCCGGTGTACAACGAAGACCTGACCCTTTCCAAGAGCTTCCAGCTGACGGGGGACCTGAGGATGCGGTTCGAGGCCATGGCCGGCAACATCTTCAACCGGACGACCTTCTGCGGCCCGAACACGAACTGGAGCTCCTCCGCGTTTGGCACCGTCAACACGCAGTGCAACCAGGCACGATCGATTCAGTTTGGCTTGCGGTTCGACTACTGATACAAAGGGTAGCCGTGCCGCAGTGGGGACCCTAGAGAGCGCCATCCATCCCTCCCAGGAGACCCGTGGGTTTCCTGGGAGACTGTCCGCGCTCGCGCGTGCGGTGCTCTTGTGCAGCATTCTGCCGGCGGCCGCCAGCTTTGGCGCCCAGGCTCACGGGGCCCTCCAGAGGGCGGCCGTCCTGGCCCAGGAAGGGCGGCTGGAGGAAGCCGACCAGCAGGCCCAGCTGGCGCTCTCCGATCCCGAGACGCGAGCCGCGGCCTGTTCGGTGCTGGGTACCATTCGCCTTCAGCAGAACCGGCTCGGGGAAGGCGCCGAACTGCTCCAGGAGGCCATCCGGTTGGAGCCGCGCCTTCTCGGGGCCCACTTGAACCTCGCGCAGGTCTACACGCTTCAAGGAAAGGCCGAGCTGGCCGCCCCCGTCTTCCGGCGAGTCCTGGAGCTGGACCCGTCGAACGCAGCGGCCCGGATGGCTCTCGCCCGCTCGGAGACGGAGAAGGGAAACTACCAGCGGTCGCTGGAGCTGGCCCGGCCGGGTCTCGCCGCCTTCAAGCAGTCTCCCGAGGGACTGTTCATACTGGCCACGGACTTCTTGAAGACGGGGGATCGGTCCTCCGCGGCCGCGCTGGCCGAGGGCTCCAGGCGTCTCCTGGGCGTTGCCCCCATCTGGTCCGTCAGCTTCGCACAGCTGTTCGTCAAAGACGGCCTCGTCGCGGAGGGCATCGACATTCTCGAGCGAGCCCGAAAGGCCGACCCTTCGTCGTACGACCTGGCCTTCGCTCTCGGCGGTGCGTACCTGGTGAAGGGTGATCCGGTGCGCGCCCTCGAGGCCTACGACCTGGCCCTCGGTCTGAAGCCGGCCTCGGTCACGGCGCTACGGCAGGCGGCCGCGGTGGCCGAGCGGCAGGGCGAGCTGGAGCGATCTCTCTCGTACTGGATGCGCGCCAAGAAGCTCGCGGCGGACGATCCGCAGATCCTCCTGGGGTTCGGCCGGGTCTGCCTCAAGATGGATCTCCTGCAGGACGCGGAGCCCGCGTTGATCAGGGCGGCCAGTCTGCGCGCGGGCGAGCCCGCCTATCAGTACACCCTGGCCGTCGCGAAGGTGGGGATGCGTCAATACGAGGCGGCCCAGGGCCTGCTCGAACCGCTCGCCCTGAAGCAGCCGGACGATGCGCCGCTGCAGTATGCCCTGGGGTCCGTGCTATACATGCAGGGGCACCTGGCCGAAGCCGAGGCGCGGCTCCGGGAGAGTCTCCGATTGGAGCCTGACCAGCTGGCGTCCCACTACTACCTCGCGCTGGTGGCCAGGGACCAGGGTCACGACGCCGAGGCGATCGAGATGCTGGAGGAGCTGCTGCGACGCCATCCGGATCACGCCTCATCGTGCGAAGCTCTGGGCGGATTGCTCATGAACGGCCGACGCTACGCCGAGGCGGAACGGCTTCTCCGAAGGGCGATCCAGCTCAACCCGAAGTCGGTGAAGGCCAACTACCAGCTCGGCCTGCTCCTGGCCCGCACGGGCCGGAGGGAGGAGGCGGACAAGCAGCTCGAGCTGGCGAAGTCGCTTCGGGAGGAAGACGACGCCACTTCGCGGTTGCAGCTTCGGCTGCTCGATCCCGACGCATGAGGGGTTGCCGAATCTTCAGGGGACGCTCGGCCCTCCTCGTTCTCGCTCTGGGTGTGACGGCGGCCGCCCAGGAGCAGAAGGGGGGAGGGGCTTCCGCCCCCGTGAGCCAGCTCGAGGCGGCCGTCCGGCGTGATCCGGGTAATCCCAGTGCCCATGTAGCGCTTGGCCTGGCGTACTGGGGCCGGAACGAGTATCCCCGCGCCCTTCTGGCGTTTCGGCGCGCCGTTGAGGTCGGACCGCGATCCGCCGAGGCGCACAACTGGCTCGGCGTCGCCCTCTCGGAGAAGTCCGATCTTCCCGGCGCCATCGCCGAGTTCAAGAAGGCCATTGGGCTCGATCCGCAGTACGGGCGGGCCTACGCCAACCTGGGTTCCGCGCTGGCCACGAGTGGCGACTACGCCGAGGCGGTGGAGGTCTTCCAGAAGGCGCTGGCCCTGGAGCCGAACAGCCCGGGGGCTCACTTCAACCTGGGCATGGCCCTGCGGGAGACGGGCAACCTGGAGGCGGCACTGCTGCATCTCCGACAGGTCGCCGGCGCCGACCCGACGAACGCCAGCATTCACTACGAGCTGGGCCAGACCCTCCGCCAGCGCGGCGATCTGGCGGCCGCCATTGGCTCTCTGGAGAAGGCGATCGAGATCAACCCCGAGCTGCGCGAGGGATACTACGCGCTCGGGGTGACGCTGAGGCAGCAGAGTGCTCTCGCCCGCAGACCGCGCCCAGAGGCGACAAGCCCGGCCGACGATCTCTACCAGCGCGCCAGCGAAGCCGCAGGGCGTGGCGATCTGGCCAGCGCCCGCGAGCAGCTCACCGAGGCCCTCCGCCTGGACGAGAACCATGCGGACGCGCACAGCCTCCTGGGCTTCGTTCTGGGTCAGCAGAGAGAGCTTTCCTCCGCCCTCGCCCACCTGGAGCGGGCGGTGGCGCTCCGGCCCGAATCCGCCGAGGCTCGCTACAACCTCGGGGTGGCGCTCTGGTACAGCGGCACCAGGGACAGGGCCCTGGCCGAGCTACGGAAGTGCGTGCAGCTCGACCCCGCCGCGGGCGGCAGCCAGGCGTTTCTTGGCACCGCCCTCCGTGAGATGGGCGACCTGGCGGGGGCCCGGGTAAGCCTGCAGCGTGCCATAGCACTCCTCCCGCCCAGCGCCGCCGTCTACGTCGACCTTGCAATCACCTACCTCCGGGCCGGCGATCTCGACAAGGCGCTGGGACAGCTCGAGGCCGGGCTGAACCTCCCCGGGCCGTGGCTGCCCGCGCCGGACTGGGACTCGGCCACCGCCGCCCTCCGCAAGGCGCTGGTGGTGAGCCCGGGCCAGGCCGGGGCCCACAACGTCCTGGGTCGCCTGCTCGGCCGTGAAGGCATCGACAGCAGCAAGGTGGCGGCCGAGTTCCGCGAGGCGATTCGGCTCCAACCCGGGTTCGCCGAAGCCCACAACAACCTCGGTCTCGTGCTCATCCAGGCCGGCGACGACCAGGCGGGGATCGCCGCGTTCCGCGAGGCCGTGCGGATCCAGCCGGATTACGCCGACGCGCACGCCAACCTCGGCGCGGCCCTCACCCCGACCGACTCCGAGGAATCCATCCGGGAGCTCGAGAAGGCCGTGGCCCTGGCGCCAACCCTTGTGAAAGCCCGGTTCAACCTTGCCTCCGCCTACGGCGCGAGTCCCACCCACGGACGCGCGAAGGAGATCGCGCAGCTGCGACAGGTGATCGAGCTCGCCCCGACATTCGCCCGGGCGCACCTGGCGCTCGGCAAGGCGCTTCTTCAGGAGGGCGGCGTCGGCGAGGCGATCCGGGCGCTCCAGGAGGCGGTGCGGCTCGAGCCCGAGCGCGGGGAAGCTCACTATCAGCTCGGCTTGGCTCTTGCACGAGCGGGCAGACAGGCGGAAGCCACGGCCGAGCTGCAGAAGGGCCGCGGGCTCGTGGCGGCGGGGGAGCGCGACCAGACCGCGAGCCTCGACGTCGCGGAGGGCCGGTCCGCGCTGGAGAGAGGAGACCTCGAGCAAGCGGCGGCAAAGCTCCGACACGCGCTCCAGGTCCGGCCCCAGTCCTCCGAGGCCCAGAGCTCGCTCGGGGAGGTGCTGGAAAAGCAGGGGGACGCGGAAGGAGCTTCCGCCGCCTACCGAAAGGCACTGGAGCTGAACCCGGCGGACGCGCCCGCGAGACAGGGCCTCGAGCGGCTGATGAACGGCGCCGCCGTGTCCGACGACCCCAAACGGGTGGCAGAGCTCGAAGGCTACATTCGCGAGGACCGTTTCCAGGAGGTCGAGCCCCTCCTCTTCGAGTACGTGAAGCAGCGCCCGAAATCCTCGTGGGGCTTCTACGCTCTCGGCTACAGCCGGTTCGCGCAGCGGAAGATCGGCGATGCGATCCAGGCTCTGGCCCGATCCCTCGAGCTCGACGTTCGAAACGCCGAGGCCCACAAGATCCTGGGCCGGACGCTGATGATCGTAGGGAGGTTCGACGCGGCGCAGCTCGAGTTCGAGCAGGCCATCCGCTACAAGCCGGACTCCGCCGAGATCCGCTACAACCTCGGCAAGCTGTTCTCCATACAGGACAACTGGGAGCCGGCACGAAGGGAATTCGAGGCGGCCCTTCGCCTCGACTCCTCCTACGTCGAGGCGCTGGACGCCCTCGGGTTGGCGCTCGAGGCTCTCGGCGACGACCAGGGTGCTATCGCGCACTATGAGAAGGCGATCGCGGTGAACGAGGCGCGACAGGGTCACTTCGTCATCGCCCACGTGAACCTGAGCGCGCTCTACAACCGCGCCGGCAATCCGGAGAAGGCTCTCGAATACGCCCGCATGGCGCTCGAGCTCAATCCCAAGTCCGACGGTGCTTTGTTTCAGAAGGCCAAGGCGGACGAGCGCCAGGGGCGCCTCGAGGCGGCCGTCGACGCGCTCCACCAGGCCATCTCGCTCAATTCCCGAGCCTCCTCGTACTACTACGTCCTGGCCGGTCTCTGTCGCCACCTTGGCCGGGCGGAAGAAAGCCTGAAGGCTCTCGACTCCTTCAAGCGCCTCGACCGCGAGACGAACGAGCTGGAGAAGACGCGGCGCCGCGAATACCGCGCCAACGTGGTCGCCCCCGGGCCGGAAGGGTGAGTCACCGCTACCCCGGCCGCGGCCCATCCCGCCGTGGCTTCCTGCAGATGCTGGGGGGCTCGGCGGCGGCGGCCCTCCTGCCGCGGTCTGGATTCCCCGGGTCCCTCTCGAAGGGCGCGCCCCCGCCCGCTCTCTTCACGGACGTCACCGCCGCGGCCGGCCTGTCGCGCGCCAGGAACGTATCCGGGAGACCAGAGGACAAGCAGTTGCTCCTCGAGGAGATGGGCTGCGGGGTCGCCCTCTTCGACTACGACAACGATGGCTGGCTGGACATCTTCCTGGTCAACGGAAGCAGCTTCGACCCGAAAGTCCGGGACGCCAACCCCACCAGCTACCTCTTTCGCAACAACCGCGACGGCACGTTCACCGACGTCACCGAAAAGGCTGGCCTGACCCGCTCCGGGTGGGGCCAGGCCTGCTGCGTGGGCGACTACGACAACGACGGGCTCGACGACCTCTTCGTCACCTACTGGGGATCGAACGTCCTCTACCACAACAACGGCGACGGCACGTTCACCGACGTCTCGGTGAAGGCCGGGGTCGCCGGGTCCGGAGACCGCTGGGGCGCCGGTTGCTGTTTTCTCGACTATGACCGTGACGGCCATCTGGATCTGTTCGTGGCGAACTACGTGAATTTCGATCCCGCCCGGGCCCCCCGGCCAGGCTCCTCGGCCTACTGTCGCTACAACACCATTCCCGTCCCCTGCGGGCCGCAAGGATTCGCCGGAGGCACCAACATCCTCTACCGCAACCGCGGGGACGGCACATTCGTCGACGTCTCGGAGGAGTCGCGGATCGCCCGGCCACGCGGGCCTTCCTCCATGGTGTACGTCAGCGGCAACTGGGAGCCGACGGGCTCCTACGGCATGGGAGCGGCGGCGGCAGATTTCGACAACGACGGCTGGCCCGACATCTACGTCGCCTGCGACACCGCCCCGAGCCTGCTCTATCGCAACAACCACGACGGCACCTTTCGGGAGACCGCGGTGCCCGCGGGGTGCGCCTTCGACAAGGACGGAGGCGCCCTGGGTGGAATGGGGGTGGGGGTGGGCGACTTCGACGCCGACGGGTGGCTGGACATCGTCCGGACGAACTTCTCCGAGCAGGTGACGACGCTCTACCGCAACTACGGCGCCGGCTTCGAGGACGCGAGCCTCCGGGGGGGCCTCGGCATCAACCGGAAGTACGTCGGCTTCGGCGTCGGCTTCCTGGACTTCGACAACGACGGCTGGGCGGACATCCTGATCGCGAACGGCCACGTGTACTCCCAGATCGAGGGCAAGAACCTCCATATCAAGTACAGGGAGCCCAAGCTCCTCTACCGGAACCTGGGGGGCGGACGCTTCGAGGACGTCTCCGCGAAGGCGGGCCCCGCGATCCTGGCCGAGAACCTCGGTCGCGGCTGCGCCTTTGGGGACTTCGACAACGACGGCGACGTGGACGTGATCGTGAACAACCTGGATGGACCTCCGACGCTGCTCCGCAACGATTGTGGAAACGGCAACCATTCGATCCTGATCAAGTGCGTGGGCACGCTCTCGAACCGCTCGGCGATCGGCGCTCGCGTGAGAGTCACCTGCGGGGAGCACCGCCAGATGAACGAGGTCATGAGCGGTTCCAGCTACTATTCGCAGAACGATCTCCGCCTTCACTTCGGATTGGGTCGCGCCGCCACGGCGGACGCCGTCGAGGTCGTCTGGCCTTCCGGGCTGAAGGAGGCGTTCCGGGACCTGCCGGCCAACCACCTCGTCGTCATCCAGGAGACGAAGGGGATCGTCAGCAGCCGCCGGTTCGGGTAAAGCCCACCATGCGCAGGTGGCGACCGGCGGGCCAATGGGCCGTACCCTTGGGGGCGCTGTGGATGCTCACGGGAGGTGCATCCGCTCCGGACGTGCAGTTCACGGACATCACCCAGGCCGTCGGGATCGACTTCAAGCACGAGAACTCCGCGACCTCGAACAAGTACCTGATCGAGACCATGGGGGGGGGCGTGGCTCTCTTCGATTACGACGGCGACGGCCGCCTGGACGTCTTCTTCACGAACGGTGCGAAGCTCGAGGATCCCATGCGCCCCGGACAGGTGCCAGACAAGTCGGACCGGAGATTCTGGAATCGGCTGTACCGTCAGAACGCGGACGGCACGTTCAGCGACGTCACGGAGAAGGCGGGCCTCACCGGAATGCCCCAGAACCGCTACGGCATGGGCGTCGCGGTAGGGGACTACGACAACGACGGCTTTCAAGACCTCTACGTGACCAACTACGGTGGCAACACGCTGTACCACAACAACGGTGACGGCACCTTCCGCGACGTCACCGCAAGCGCCGGAGTGGCCGCCGGCGGCTGGAGCGCGAGCGCCGGGTTCTTTGACATGGACAACGACGGCCGACTCGACCTCTTCGTCACCCGCTACGTGGATTGGACGTTCGAGAACAACCGCTATTGCGGGGAAAAGAAGCCCGGCTACCGTGCCTACTGTCATCCCGACAACTTCGGCGGGATGGCCAACGTCCTGTACCACAACAACGGCGACGGTACGTTTACCGACGTATCCTCGAAGGCCGGCATCGCGGCTTCCCTGGGCAAGGGGCTGGGCGTCTCGTTCGCCGACTATGACGGGGACGGTTTCCTGGACGTCTACGTGGCCAATGACTCCGTGCAAGGCTTCCTGTACCACAACAACCGCGACGGCACGTTCACCGAGCTCGGGCTGCCGCTGGGCGTTGGCTTCAACGAGGACGGCAAGACCTTCGCCGGGATGGGCGTGGACTTCGCCGACTACGACAACGACGGTCGGCCCGACATCGTGGTCACCGACCTCTCGAACGAGCGCTACCGGCTGTTTCGCCAGGCCGGCGACGGCAGCTTCCAGGATGTCACCCACAGCTCCGGCCTCGGTGCCGCCACCCTCCCGTTCTCGGGCTGGAGCACGCGCTTTTTCGATTACGACAACGACGGCTGGAAGGACCTCTTCGTCGCCCAGGGACACGTGATGGACACCATCGAGAAGTCCGCCCCCAACTTGAGGTACCAGCAACCGCTGTTGCTGTTACGGAACGAGTCCGGGCGTTTCGTGAAGACAGCCGCCGGCGAGGCGTTGGAGAAGGACCGGCCCGCTCGCGGCGCCGCCTTCGGCGACCTGGACAACGACGGCGACGTCGACGTGGTGGTCAGCAGCGTGGGCCAGGGGGCCCTCGTGCTCCGGAACGACGGGGGGAACCGGAAGAGCTGGCTGGGGATCCGAGCGGTGGGCAGGACGTCGAACCGCGATGGCATCGGCTGTCGGGTGAAGGTCGTGTCCGCGTCCGGCTCGACCAAGTATTTGACCGTCACCACGGCCGTGGGCTACCTGTCCGCCAGTGACAAGCAGTTGCTGGTCGGTCTCGGCAGCGCGGCCACGGCCAAGCTGGTCGAGATCCGCTGGCCCTCCGGGGTCGTCCAGGAACTGCACGACGTGGCGTCCGGACAGACTCTGGTGGCGAACGAGCCCGCCCGATGATCTCCCGCCGCCAGCTTCTCGCCCTGGTCGCGGGCTCCGCCTCCCGCGTCTTCGGACAGGGCGTCTCCTCGCGGGGCGTGAAGGCACAGCCACGCGGCAAGCCTTCCGGCCGCCCCTTCCTCGCCCGCTTCACCGACGTCGCCGCGCAGGCCGGTCTCACGCAGCCGATCGTCTACGGGGGGACGGACACCAAGAGCTACATCATCGAGGTGGTGGGGTGCGGAGTGGCCTTCCTCGATTACGACAACGACGGCTGGCTCGACCTCCTCGTCCTGAACGGCACCCGTCTGGAGGGCGCTCCTCCGGGCACCACGAATCGCCTGTACCGGAACAACCGCGACGGCACGTTCACGGATGTCACCGAAAGGGCCGGGCTGACCCGCACCGGTTGGGCGTCGGCCGTCACGGTGGGTGATTATGACAATGACGGCTTCGACGACCTGTGTTCACGGATGTGACCGAGCGAGCCGGCCTGCGCGAGGGCCCCCCACGCTACGGCTCCGGCTGCACCTGGGTGGACTACGACCGCGACGGGCGCCTGGATCTGTTCGTCGCCTACTACCTCGACACCACGCTGGAAAGGCTGCCCAAGCCGGGCGAGAACGCGGACTGCCGCTGGAAGGGCGTGCCCGTGAACTGCGGTCCTCGCGGCCTGCCCGCCGGGTTCGTCCGGCTCTTTCACAACAATGGCGACGGGAC
>WNFL01175115.1_pt4 | contig 11457 bp, 8 predicted proteins | sample 5400361 | NCBI WGS metagenome assembly WNFL01 (sample SAMN13153351, study PRJNA577476) | soil metagenome | isolation source: 40 cm soil on Douglas fir-dominated hillslope | place: USA:California | collected 2013-09-17
GGGTTCGCGCGAGTCGAGGTCGATGGAAAACCACTGGCCCACGGCTGGGTCGGCGATGAGGCGCCACAGGTGCGAGCCGGGCACATTCACCTCGAGCAGGGGAAGAAGGTCCACGTCAAAGTTGGTTACGGGCAAGGCAGCGCTGGGCCAGTGATGGCGCAGTTGATTTGGTCGAAATATGATCCGCGGCCCAGTCCCGAAGCCATTCAAGCGGCGAAGAACGCGGACGTCGTCGTGGCGGTTCTGGGCATCACCAGTGAATTGGAAGGCGAAGAAATGCCGGTTAGCGAAGAAGGATTTAAGGGCGGCGACCGCACCAGCATCGATCTTCCCAAGCCGGAAGAGGATCTACTCGAAGCGGTCGCCGCAGCTGGGAAACCCGTAGTGCTTGTGCTGGCCAACGGCAGCGCGCTCGCCGTGAATTGGGCCAATCAACACGTCAATGCCATTCTCGAATCCTGGTATCCCGGCGAAGAGGGCGGCACGGCGATCGCGCAAACACTCTCCGGCGCGAACAATCCCGCGGGCCGACTCCCGGTCACCTTCTACACCGGAGTCGACCAGTTGCCACCGTTTGAAGACTACGCCATGAAGGGCCGCACGTACCGCTACTTCGCAGGCAAGCCGCTCTACACTTTCGGCTACGGCTTGAGCTACACCACATTCTCCTATCGCGGGCTTCGTCTCCCGAAAAAGGCAATCAACGCGGGCGATCCTCTCATCGCGGAAGTCACAGTTGCCAACACCGGCATGCGCGACGGCGACGAAGTAGTGCAACTTTACCTGAGCTTCCCCAATGTGCCGGGCGCGCCGCTGCATGCTTTGCGTGGATTCAAACGCGTGCACCTGAAATCTGGCGAGTCCCAGAATGTGCGACTCGAATTGAAGGATCGCGATCTGGGCATGGTCACTGAAGCTGGCGAACCGATCATCGCCGAAGGTAAGTACTCGCTCTCGATCGGTGGCGGTCAGCCCGCCACGGGCGCTCCCACCGTGTCGGCAACGTTCCAGGTCAAGGGAAGGAAGACTCTGCCGGAATAGGGAGCAACGTTATCGTGAATTCGAAAATATGGCGTTTAGCTGTCGCCAAGCGAGTTTCGGCTGATGACAGCTATCTAAAGCCCGGCTGTCTTAAAGAAAGCGTCACCATGACAAGCTCGAGATGGTTCGGCTAGATTTTACTTGCGATTGCGGCTCGGCCCGCTCGGAGCCGCCGGGCGCTCTTAGTACTGGCTCTACTTCGCTTCCTTAATGATCGCCTCCGCAGCGTTCCCTGCCACCACCCAGCTTGCCGACCCAGCCACCACGGCTTCATCTTCAAACCACAGGAACCCGAAGTCATCGATGCACTCCGGAAAATCCGGCTTGATAATGATATATCCCGGAATCACAGCGCCCGGAATGTACGAATTGTCCGCGCGATTGTTGCTGTAGGTCTTTGTCTTCGACACCGTTCCCACTCCAGCCACATACGAAGTGCTGGATACCGGGTGTGTGCCGAGAATGTAGTTCACCGCACGAAGTGTGTATTCGGGACTCACCAGATCCGGAAATGCCTTGTGCAGGAAATACATTCGGATGGCCATGTCCACCACGGCGCCCGATCCGCCCCACGTGCCGAGACTTGGCGGCACGCCGAACGGCGTGGCGTCCAGCCGCTCATCCAACCCCGCCATATATTTCTTCACCGCTTCGCGCATTTGATCCTTCGCGCCGGCGTCCAGGTAAGGCAACGCCCGCACCGCGCTCCAGCCACGCGAGTCCATCTGTTGCGGCGTGATTATCTGCGGGAACAATTCCTTCAGCCGGGACTTGTAAGGCTCTGCGCCATTCGTAGCGATGGTCAATTCCAGCGCCGCTGCCCACTCCAGTCCGGCACTATATCCTCCACGACCGGAGCCGGCCGGGGGAGTTGGTTGCGCGCCAGTCGTGCCCGTGTTTGTCGGAGCACCCCCGCTGCTCGCTGCGTTACCACCCCTTTGAGCACTAGAGACCACGCCCTGCGACGCGGCCCGCACACCGCCTCCCGGCGCGCCTGCCGGAGCCGCTCCCCCTAAGCCGCCGCCCGCCGAATTCTGCGTTGGATGAGCCTTCTCCTCGTTCCAAGCTTTGATCGCGGTATCTAGGCAGTCTCTCGCTAATGCATCGTCCCAGCCTTTCATCGTATCCGCCGCTGCAGCCAGCGCTGCTATGGCGTTCCACTGGAAAAACGGGTTGTTCGTAGTGAAGATCCAGCGATCGTCCGGCCTGCCGGAGTAGTCACCCTTCGTTTCATTCGGGCCGAGCTTCGGGTCGTAAGTGCGACCGTCCGTTTTCGAGGCGCCGTCGCCCACCTGCGTGTATTGCCGCAGATCTGGCTCGTGAGTGCCACGGATCGCGTGGCCGATGTTGTGGAACTGCGCCAGGATGAGCAGTGCACCGTGCTTCACCTGCTGCACCGTATCCGGCACGCCATCGGGCCGGTGCATCTCCACTTCACGCGCGGCTTCATCCACCGTCAGCTCGTCGTACGTGAGATGGAATTCGCGATACGCCAGTGCCAGGCTCTGAATGACGCTCAGTTGCGCCGGCTCCTCCAAGTCGAAATCCCCGGCATCATACCACCCGCCCACGTTCATCCCAGTGATGTGATCGCCGCCTTTGTACTTCCCATCCGTCGCTGCGGCCTGGTTCCAGCCGTCAAATTGCTCCCCAACCACCGGCGCCATGCGCCCATCATCAAGGTGGGAAGCGCCATGCCACACCCGGTATCCTTCGCGAACCGCAACGTGATCCATCTGCGCCGCAAGGTGATGGTCCAGGCTGTCCTGCCAGGTCTTTGCATAGACGTCTTGGGAAATCGGGAAAGGGGCTGTGCGCTGGTCTGCATACTCGATTACATACAAACCGGGCTCCTTCACGGGCGTGAAATCGAATTTCGAATACACGTAGCGCAGCCACGACGTCGCAGGCGTGATCGGACCCTCGAACACTTGTTGGTAAGCTCCGTTTTCCGTCAGGCGCAACACTCGGGCCGTCTTCGGGCCGTTATATTTCGGGTCGAGTTCGAGCACCGCCACCTTGGAGAAGCCCGGCGCATAACCCACCTGGCTGTGCGCGATCATCGGCGGCCGTGTCCAGTTCGGGATCACGTCCGGACGGATGTGCCACACGATGGCGCCTGTGGTTTTTCCCGAAGGGATCAGCGAACGCAACACGAACCAGCCGTTCTGCGCGCGGTCGCGCCCATCTAGCAGCATCAGGTTGGCCGTATCCGATACGACGCTCACTCGGGCCAGCACGTCGTCCACGCCCAAGGTGATGCTCTTGCCTTCGGCGAGCGGCAGTGGTTGCGTGTATCCCTTCGCCTTGTCCCAGTCCTCCAGGTAGTACGCCTTTTTCGGCTCATCCGCCAATGGCAAAGCCTTCGTCATCGCGTCGTTCGGCGTTCGCGGGAAAATGCCGGCTTTGGTTCCGTCCACCACGTAAGCCTTGCCCATGTAGATCGACGGCAGAAACTCCAAATTAAAGCCCGCCCGCCCCTCCAGTTTCTGCGGTAGCGGCTTATCGAGATTTATGCTGACCTTCACCCCGCCCGGCTCCGCTGCCACTTCCAATGTGTAACTGAAATCGAACGTCGGGAAACTGAGGTCGGCAATCAGCCGGTCGTTCGCCTTGTCCGCATGGCGGCCCTTAAGCGTTGCCACCAAGTCCCACTGCTCCGGCGTTGGCATCAGGCGAACGTCTCCGTTCGTGGCGATGCGCTGGCCGTGCAGAATCATCTCCATGGCCGTATTCTTTTGGTCCACCAAAACGGGATGGTACGTGCTGTCGTAGAGAAAAACGCTGAAACCTTGAGTGTCGAGGTAACTCTTGTCGGTTACCTTCATGGAAAAATCCGTGCCGGACAAGCCTGAGGCCGAGATCAAGACCAAGAGGATACAAACGATTCGCATAACCATAAATTGGGATTGATACTGCTCCTTTGCCCCAACATGATATGACATGCAGACCGTCTGTGCGCCCTTTGTCCCGCAGGCTGCCGCGACCCATGGCAAGAATTTGCCTGCGGTGGTTTTCCAAACCGCCGCTTCAGGATGATTCCTATGCACGAAACCTCATCACGGCAGGCCGGCTGCGCCCGATCCCCTTCTCAACTGAGTAACACATGTTTTAGAATGCGACCAAATATGATGGTTTTCGCAATCAAGTGTGAGAAATGTAGGGGTAATTCTGAAAGCCCCCGTTTCGGTAAGATGGGAGCACCAAACCTAAGTCAAAAGCCTCGCAACTAGTTGAAAAAAGAGCGGATGAGCCATATAAGCCGGATTCTGTGTGACGCCATCTTGCGATCGCGCCGCGGCGATCATTCCTCTAGGCCGTGATTCGCACCACGGCTCCAGCAGCCTACCCGAGGGTTCTCAATTGCCGCGGCTTGCGCCGCAACAATCGGAGCTTGCGCTCATCGAGCCGGGCCGGCTCTCCCCTCCTATTTGGCCTTGCACCACGCGGGGTTTTCCGTGCCTCGTTTGTCTCCAAACGAGCGGTGGGCTCTTACCCCACCGTTTCACCCTTACCGCGGAATCAGCTTTCGCGGGCGTCTTGCAGGTTTCCCTGCGCGATGCCACCGTGCTCCATTCCGCCGGCGGTTTATTTTCTGTGGCACTTTCCGTGAACCGCACCGCACGCATGACGTGCGCCACAGCCCCCCTGGCATTACCAGGCGCGTTGCCCATCGGTTCCCGACCTTGCGACCGGAAACCTCGGTGTCCGGACTTTCCTCCCGTCCTCGCCTTTCGGCCAGGACCAGCGATCACCCGGCTCACCCGCTAAATTGATTATACCGCGAGTTTTGTTCCACATTTTCGGTTGTTGTTGTGAGGCTGGTGTCTGCAATCGCCGGCATGCGCGTCCAGGAAGCGAAAGACTTTCTTGTTCAACAAGCCAAGGAACAAGCCCAGTTGGAAGGCGTGCCACTTGCTGAGCGTATTTCACGGAAGGCCCTGATGCGATCGAAAATCCAATCAAGTTGAACGAAGAGTTTGAAGAACAATTCAACACTTCGGAATACGAAACCAAGATCGCTAAGCTTCTTCGCCATGCTTACAAACGCCTCAAGCAAAACGACGAGAGCAAAGCCAGTGTATGGAAAGAATCCGTCAGAAAGTTGAAAGAAGGCGATCATTACCTGATTGTTCTGTTGGAAATGGTGCCGACAAGTGACCATCCAAAACGCGATTTCCTTCTCCAGGTGGGAATTGGGGTTTGATCGTCTTCCTGATTTTGGGTGGAGTCTTTGTGAAGAGCTGGTTGTTTTGACAAATAGGCGTTTGCATGCGGTTACCGGCTTTCGCCAGACCGGTTCAAAAATGAGTTCACTCCAGATGCCGGTACATCACCAAAGCATCCACGAGCCCTTTTTCGGGATGCTCAAAGGCTCTTGGTAATCGACCCACGGTTTCGAAACCCAAGCTGGTCCACAGTTTCACCGCCCGTTCGTTCGTGCTCACAACAAAATTGAACTGCATCGCGCGAAACCCGCGTCCTTTGGCGTGTTCAAGCGAGTGCATGCACATGGCTCCCGCGATACCGCGACCCTGCTCTGCGGCCGCGGTTAAGTAGCCACAATTCGCGACGTGCGCACCCCCGCCTTGCTGGTTTGCCTTCAAGAAATATGTGCCCAACACGGCGCCGTTTTCTTCCCAAACGAATGTCTCTTTCTCCGGCGCGAACCAATAATCAAGCGCCTGTTCCCTGCCCATGTCGCGCGGCAGCGTGTACGTTTCGCCGCGCCGAATCATCGGCTCCAAAATCGCCCAAATCGCATCGCGATCACTGCTTGTCGCTGGACGGATGGTCAAGTCGCTTAACTCACTTCAGTCCAACAAGTTTTTCAAATCCAGCTTCATCAAGTACGGGAACGCCCAGTTCTTTCGCCTTGTCATACTTCGACCCCGGATCAGTCCCCACAACAACGTAATCCGTCTTCTTGCTCACGGAACCCACAATCTTCCCGCCATGCTGCTTCACGATCTCTCCCGCCTCTTCCCGCGAACGGTTCGCCAGCCCGCCCGTAAACACAAACGACTTCCCGCCCAACTTGTTGCTCTTAACCTTCGTCTTCTCCGCCGTTGGCCGAACGCCCCCCTTCTCCAGCTTCTTAATCAATTGCCGGTTCGCCGCCTCCGAGAAAAATTCCACGATGCTCGCGGCCACTTTCGGCCCAACTTCATTCACCTCTTCCAATTCTTCCTGTTTCGCCGCGGCAAGCTCATCCAGCGAAGAAAAATGCTCCGCCAACAATTGCCCTGTCCGCTCCCCCACAAATTGAATGCCCAGCGCGTAAATCACCCGCGACAACGGCTGCTTCTTGCTCGCTTCAATCTCATCCAGCAAATTCTGCGCGGACTTTTCCGCCATCCGCTCCAGGCTCGCAACCTCTTCCAATTTCAATTTATACAAATCCGCGAGGTCTTTGACGATTCCCTTGTCCACCAACTGGTCCACAATCTTGTCGCCCAACCCATCAATATCCATCGCATGCCGCCCGGCAAAATGCAGCAACGATTCTTTCCGCTTCGCAGGGCACGCCGCATTCACGCACCGATACGCCACCTCGCCTTCCACTTTGTGAATCTTGCTTCCACACTCGGGGCACTCCTTCGGCATGCGAAACGGCTTGTTCTTTCCCTCCTTCACCACTTTCAGAACATGCGGAATCACTTCTCCCGCACGCTCGATCAACACCGTGTCGCCAATATGCAACCCCAGCCGCTCGATTTCATCCATATTGTGGAGCGTGGAACGGCTGACAGTGACGCCTCCCACTTGCACCGGCTCCAGCACCGCCACCGGCGTCAATGTCCCCGTTCGGCCCACCTGCACGATAATGTCGTTCACCACCGTCTGTTCTTGCCGAGCCGGATACTTGTACGCAATCGCCCACCGCGGCGACTTTGACGTGAATCCCAGCTCATTCTGCACGCCAATCGAGTTCACCTTCACCACAACACCGTCAATCTCGTAAGGCACCCTCTCGCGCTTCGCGTCCCAGGACTCGCAATACTTCACCACGGCCTCAATCCCGTCGCACAATTTCCAATCGTCCGAAGCGCGGAACCTCAATTGCTTTAGTGCTCCGAGGGATTCCGAATGTTTGGGAAACGCCGGCTTATCGCCAGCAAGCAAGTAGTAAGCGAAAAAGTCCAACTTCCGCTGCGCGGTAATCGACGAGTCCAGCATGCGCACCGATCCCGCCGCCGAATTGCGCGCATTCACAAAAATTTTCCCGCCAATCTGTTCCTGCTGACGGTTCATCGCCTCAAACGCCTTGCGCGTCATGATCACTTCGCCGCGCACTTCGAAGTCGCCTTTCAACTTCGCCTTTTTCAAAACGCTTTCCTCGATCCGCAGCGGAATCGACCGGATCGTCTTGATGTTCGGCGTCACATCTTCGCCCGTCGTGCCGTCGCCGCGCGTCACGCCGCGCACCAAAACGCCATCTTCATAGAGCAACGAAATGCTCAATCCATCGAACTTGTGTTCCGCTATGTACTCAATCTCTTCCCGCCCAATTCCCTCTCTCACGCGCCTGTCAAAATCCCGCAGCACATCAAACGAGAACGCATTGTCCAAGCTGAGCATCGGCCGCGCATGCTTGACCGTCGTAAATCCTTCGCGCGGCTTTGCGCCAACGCGCACCGTCGGCGAATCGGGTGTCACCAGCCCCGGATGTTCGCCCTCGATCTCTTTCAGCCGCGCCAACATCTTGTCGTACGCCACATCCGAAATCTCCGGATCGTCCAGCACGTGATAGCGGTATTCGTGATACCGCAGCTTTTCGCGGAGATCCTCCGCTTCACGTTTGATTGTGGCAGGTGCAGCCTTGGCCATAGCTTCCTCTGCGGTTCGCGGGACGGTTTGAATTTTTCGAATCGTGACAGGACAAGTCAAAAATTCAAATTCCCGACGAACCTGTCATACAGAACTGCTGCGTGAATTCGCGCCATATTATATAGAATGAAGGTTTAATTCGATCCAACGGAAACGGGCGGTATACGGACTACATGGAATCTTCCTTCGAACTGCGAAACGCGCTGCTGATCCACAACCCAAATGCCGGCGGCGGCGGCGAAGCCCGGCGCAAAGAACTCGACGTCGCACGCAAAATCTTCGCAACCGGCGGCATCGAAGCCGACCTCGCCGAAACCACCGGTCCAGGCCACGCCACCGAAATCGCTCTTCGTGCCGGCAACGAAGGCCGCCAACTCGTCATCGCTTGTGGCGGCGACGGCACCCTCAACGAAGTCGTCAACGGCCTGGCCCGCCAGCAAAACGGCCATCGCGTTCCGCTCGCCCTTCTTCCCGGCGGCACCGCAAACATCCTCGCGAAAGAACTCACTCTTCCCTGGGATATTCCGCAGGCTGCGCAGCGCCTCGTGCGCGGAACCGTTCGCGAAATCGCCCTCGGTCTTGCCACTCCCGTCAACGAGCCGAAAAAAGCCCGCTATTTTCTCAGTGTCGCTGGCGCCGGCCCCGACGGCCGCATCACATACGCCGTCGATCTCGAGCTAAAAGCAAAAATGGGCATCTTCGCTTACTGGTGGCAGGGTGCGCGCGAAGTACTTAATTACAAGTTCCCGCGCTTCAACGTGAAAGCGAAGGATCAAGCCATTGAAGCCTCCCTCGTCATCGTCGGCCGCACAAAACACTACGGCGGTCCGTTCAAAATCACCACCGAAGCCGATCTCTACGAAGACCAGTTCGAACTCGCCGTCCTAACCACGCAAAGTGGCCTTCGCTATTTAAGCTATCTTCCGACCCTCTGGTTCGGCGATCTGCGCAAAGCCGAGGGCGTCCACTTTGTGAAAGCAGACACGCTACTCTGCGAGCCGACCGACGGCGAAGCGGTCTACGCACAAGTCGACGGCGAGCCCCTCTCCCGCTTGCCCGTTGAATTCAAAATCGTGCCGCGCGCGCTAAAGCTGCTCGTACCGGAAGCATTGCCCGAAAAAGGCAACGGCACGGTAGCCTGAACAATCGTGGACCCCCTCACACATGGACTGACTTCATTCGCTCTGAAGCGCGGGTTTTTTCCAAGAGTTCCGCGCCCGGTTTTGATTTCCATGATTCTCGCAGGAACGCTCGCGGACGTGGATTTTCTCAGCGGAGTCTTCGGACCATCCGCGTTCCTCTCCTGGAACGGCGGACCGCTTCACTCCATCGCCGGCGCGATCGCAATCGGCCTCCTCGTCAGCCTCCTAATACGCACTTACGCGAGAAGCCGTGGCGCAATATTAAGCGGCATCCTTTGGTGGCTCGCACCGGTCTGCGCCGCACTGCTGCACGTCGGAATGGACGCGCTCCTCTCCTCGGGCGTGAAACTCTTGTGGCCGATTTCAACGAAACGTATCGCCGTCGATTGGGCTCCAAGCTTTGATCTTTGGATTCTAATTCTCCTCGTCATCGGAATTTTTCTGCCCGAATTGTTTCGCCTCGTGAGCGACGAGATCGGCGCTAAATCCAAAAAACCTCGTGGCCAGGGCGGAGCGATTGCCACAATCGTTTTGATCGCCGCCTATATCGTTGTGCGCGGCATGCTGCACGCCGGCGCCACAATGACCATGCTGGAGCGCTCGTACACCGGTGAATCCCCGCGCCGCGCCGCCGCCTTTGCAGATTCAATGTCTCCCTTTCTCTGGCATGGAATCATCGAAACCGAATCCGCGCTCCATATCGTCCAAGTCCGATCGGGACCGCTCGCCAATTTCGATCCGGAAACCGCGGTTCACATCCACAAACCGGAACCGTCGCCCATTCTGGATGCCGCGCAGAAGACCGATGCTGCGAAGAGATTTTTAGCAACTGCTCGATTCCCCAAGGCCACCGTGCAGCGCGAAACCGAAGGATTTTCCGTGGAGTTACGAGACCTGAAGTGTGACGCACTCGGCCAGGACTCGCGGGCTATCGTGGCCGAAATCAATCTGAACCCAGCGGGCCAGGTGACTCTAGCGGTTCTCGACTGGCGGGCCAGCCTCATAAACAATAAGTTGAAATTCCGTTAGTTCTCGCCCGGTTGCTGGTGATGATGTCGGAGGATCAGTCGGGATGCGGCATAGCTTGCCGCCGCAACCAACAGGAATGCAATGGCAATCGCCAGCCAATGTTTCTGCATGAAAGGCCGCGCTTCATTTCCATATCGCACTGCCAAATAGCCTATGAGCGAGTATCTGATAATTCGCGCAAGTGCGATCGCAGAAGCAAAAGTCAGAACGGGTACTTCGAACACGCCCGCGGCGAGTACAAAGAATTTGAACGGAGTGGGAGGCGGGAGTAGTGCGGCGAGAAGCATCCCACCAAAACCGTTGTTCTCAACCCAGTGACGAATTCGTCCGGCGTGCTTGCCTGCTTTGCGATGAAAGAGGGCTTCCCCTCCTTTGCGCGCAATAAAATAAAGCACGACACAGCCGAGCACCGAACCCACGATAGCCATCAATACGTATATGGGCATTCGCGCAGGATGCTCAATAGAAAATTCAACGAGCAATCCGTCATTTATGATTGGAAATGGCACAAACGACGAATCGAGAAAGGAAATGAGAAAGAGCCCTGGCGCGCCGAGAGCCGCCGCAAAAACGTGTACCCTGTTCTTCCACGCATTCAGCCAGGAAAACAAAGGCAGTTCCTCCGTCGGAAAATGTGCATTGAGTCTAACAAGAGTTCGTGAATGTCAGAAAACCGTCTGAACCGCTTCGAAAATCACGTCGTAAACCTGATGCAATTCATCTGCCGAAATCACATACGGCGGCAGCACATACACGACATTTCCCAGGGGACGAAGCAGCACACCACGGTCCAGAAAAAAACGGTACAGCTTCGGCCGCATCGCCGAAAGATACCCAGCATCCTCAGCCCGCAGTTCAATCGCGCCCATCGTTCCAATTTGCCTCGTCTCGCCGACCACCGCGAAATCGTTAAAGCGCGCCAGCCGCTCCGCATTTATCTTCGTAATCGCCGCAATACGATCAAACACCGGCTCATCCTCAAAAATTTGCAAACTTGCGTTCGCCGCCGCACACGCCAGCGCATTCCCCGTGTACGAATGTCCGTGATAGAACGTGTGCATCCGGTTTTCGCTTCGAAACGCTTCTTCCACGCGATCCGTACAAACCGTCACGCCCATCGGCAAAAATCCACCGGTGATTCCTTTCGAAAGGCACATCAAGTCCGGAGCCACGCCTGCCAAATCGCACGCAAACATTTTCCCCGTCCGCCCGAATCCCGTCATCACCTCATCTGCAATCAACAGCACATCATGTCGCGTACACAGTTCCCGCGCTCGCCGCAAATACTCCGCGGGATAAACAATCATTCCGCCCGCCGCTTGCAACAACGGCTCAAGAATCAAACACGCAATCGACTCCGCCTTTTCCTTCAGCAACTCCTCAAGCGCGCTAACGCATTGCTCGACATAAACCT
>WNFL01426035.1_pt1 | contig 11453 bp, 10 predicted proteins | sample 5400361 | NCBI WGS metagenome assembly WNFL01 (sample SAMN13153351, study PRJNA577476) | soil metagenome | isolation source: 40 cm soil on Douglas fir-dominated hillslope | place: USA:California | collected 2013-09-17
ATCGCCGAGCACCGCGAGCTTGCGGGAAGGATCACACTGGCCGACCATCAGTTGCGCCATCGCTGGCACGCGACGCAGCGGCTTCGATCGCCGGCCGTCGGCGCCGCAGAATCGCAACCCTGCTGAGCTCGGGGCCGATCACGGCGATCAGGCGGGTCCCAGGACACGCGAGGCATTTCGTATCTGGTTGTCCTCGGTGCAGGTTGCGCGGCGATCAAACTTGCTTGAGCATCGTCGCGCCATCACTTACCTCAAACTTTCCCGCCGCTTCGCGATTCAGCGCCTTGACGACGCCATCCACGACCAGGATTGAATAGCGGTCACTTCGAAGTCCCATTCCTCGCGCAGTGAGGTCCAGTTCCAGTCCCAGCTTCTTCGTGAACTCGGCGCTCCCGTCGGCCATCATGCGTACCTTGCATCACGAACGGGTCGTTGACGGACAAGCACCAGATCTCATTGACGCCTTTAGCCTTGAGGGCGTCAACGTTCTGCAGATAGCTGGGCACGTGTTTGGCTGAGCAGGTCGGCGTAAAGGCGCCGGGCAGGCCGAAGATCACGATCTTCTTGCCGCGCACGAGATCGGACACTTGGAACGTATTGGGGCCGAGCGAGCAGCCGGCCGTTTCGACTTCGATGTACTCCTGCACCTGTCCTTCAGGCAGGCGGTCGCCGATTTTGATCGTCATTGCTTCTCCTTTGTAGAGTGAGGGTGGTGCGGAAACAATTCGCTGTCCAGCGCATGGGCGATTGCGCTTCGATGTTGCTACGGGTTGCAGCGGTCCAAGCAGTCAATCTCCCAGCGCCACACCTTCGCGCCGCGGATCGGCCCCGCCGGCCCACGCGTTTTGCCCATTGGATAGTTGCACGCGCACAATGCCCTGCAAGCCGCTGGTCATCGGCAGCACGGACACCGTGTGGCCGCGCGCCCACAGGCCGTCGATTACGCTGGTCGCCATCTCGCCGTCTTCGACTTCGGTGGGCCCATTGCGGCTGCCGAAGTTAGGCAAAGAGATCGCCTGCTGGATATCGAGCTTCCAGTCGAGAACCCCGACGATGGTCTTGGCAACGTAGTTGATGATCATCGATCCTCCCGGCGAGCCCAAGGTGGCGAGCAGTTGATGGGTCTGCCGGTCGAAGATCAAGGTCGGGGCCATTGATGAGCGCGGCCGCTTGCCGGGTTCGACGCGATTGGCGACCAGCGCGCCATCGGGCTTGAAGCCGCCCCGACCGTCGCTCTCGCGCGGCAGGAATGAAAAATCCGTCAGTTGATTGTTGAGCAGGAACCCGCGCACCATCAAGCGTGATCCGAACACGTCTTCGATCGTGGTCGTCATCGACACTGCGTTGCCGAAATCATCGACCGCGGAAATGTGCGAGGTCGCAACCCGCAGCGGCGATAGATCGGGCGCCCAGGAGGCATGGGTTGCCTCCGGCACGCCGCTCGTCGCGTGGCCCATGCTCCTATCGGTGATCAGGCTTGCGCGCTGGGCCAGATAGGAGGAATTGGTCAGTGCGGCGACATCGACCGGCACGAAGTCGCTGTCGGCCACGTATTGCGCGCGATCGGCAAACGCCAGTCGGCCGGCTTCGCTGAACAGATGCACTGCGTCGGCTTGCGGCTGCAACTTGCCTTGGTCCGCGGTCGGTGGCACGACCGCGATATTGCGAATCGCGAACATGCCCAGCATCTGCGCGATGGCGATGCCGCCGGAGGACGGCGGGCCCATGCCGCACACGCGCCACTGCTTGTAGTCGCTGCAGACGGGCGGTCGCTCCTTCGCCTGATACGCGGCCAGATCGCTCACCGCAAGCCGCCCCGGATTGGTTGGATGATTGCGCACCAGCGCCACGACATCGGCGGCGATCGGACCGCGATAAAACGCGTCAGCGCCGTCACGCGCAATGGCGCGCAAAGTCGCCGCCAATTCCGGATTCTTGAGGATCGCGCCGACCGATTTCGGGGTGCCATCGGTGTTGTAGAAGTAGGCTGCGGCGGCGGGCGAATTCTGGGCCAGGTACTGCTCGACGCCCAGCAGTGCGTGCAGGCGCGGCGACAACGCGAAGCCATTGCTAGCGAGCGTGATCGCCGGTTCGAACAACGCGGCCCACGGCAATTTTCCATGCTGCCTGTGCGCCAGTTCCAACACGCGCAGCGCGCCCGGTGCACCGACGCTGCGGCCACCGACCACCGCCTCGTCGAACCGCATCGCCTTGCCTTGCGGCGTCAGGAACAATCGTTCGTCGGCGGCCATCGGTGCGGTTTCGCGACCGTCATAGGACTGCACGATCGTGCCGTCCCAATGCAGCAGCAATGCGCCGCCGCCGATTCCTGAGCTTTGCGGTTCGACCAGATTCAACACCATTTGCATCGCGATTGCGGCATCAACGGCGGAGCCGCCGGCGCGCAGGATCGTGCGGCCCGCTTCCGCCGCCAGTGGATTGGCCGCGGCCGCCATATGTCGCGTGGCGGTGGCGGCAGTCAGTCCAGCACGGAATCCCGAAGCGGCTTCGGGCTGCGACGGTGGCGCGATCGGCGCAATCGGCGCAATCGGCGCCGTCAAGCTGCACGCGGCCAGCGCGAAGGCGACTACACAGGCGGCCGGTGGCCAGGGGCGTCGCTCGGTGATCATCGAGTGCTCCGATATGCCGGAGTGGGATCGATCCTAGGGATGCCTGCGCGCGCCGACCATCGCCGCCGCGCTACTTCGGCTGCATCCGGATTGCACCATCGAGCCGGATCGTTTCGCCATTGAGCATCACGTTCTCGACAATGGTCCTGACCAGGCTCGCATATTCGGCCGGCCGCCCCAGACGCGGCGGAAACGGCACCATCTTGCCCAGCGCGTCCTGCACCTCGGCGGGCATGCCAAGCAACATCGGTGTCGCAAACAGACCGGGCGCGATCGTCATGCAGCGGATGCCGCTGCGCGCGAGATCACGCGCAATCGGCAGCGTCATGGCGACGATGCCGCCCTTGGAGGCGGAGTACGCCGCCTGTCCGATCTGGCCATCGAACGCGGCGACCGACGCCGTGTTGATCACGACGCCGCGCTCACCGTCGGCGCCCGGGTCGTGCGCGCTCATCGCCTCGGCCGCGAGCCGGATCATGTTGAAAGTGCCGATCAGGTTGACGCGAACGACCCTGCTGAAGGTATCGAGCTGATGCGGGCCGTCCTTGCCAACCGTCTTCTCGCCAATTGCAATGCCGGCGCAATTGATCAGGCCACGCAATGGCCCCAGCGCGTGCGCTGTGGCGATCACGGTCTTGCCATCGGCCTCGGATGCGACGTCGCAGGCAACGAAGTGCGCCCGGTCGCCCAGTTCGCGCGCGTACGCGGTGCCGCGCTCGGCGGCGACATCGGCGATCACGACCGTGCCGCCATTGGCCACCAGCATTGCGGAGGTGGCACCGCCGAGGCCGGAAGCGCCACCGGTGACACAGCACCTCACTGATTCAAGTCGAATAGCGTGATTCTAGGCAAGGCGCCGCTTCTAACTTCACGTCGCCCGCGATGGCAGTGCTTCGCTTTGCGTCGCAAGCTGCTTCCACATCGAATCGGCTGGAGCTACTTCGCACGCGCCTGGCCGCGACATCTGGCTAGATCGCGGCAGATCTCGGCCGATGGCGGCGATGGCGGCGAGGGCGGCCAGAGGCAGCATGGGCCAACCGGGTTGGTCAGGGCAGCTGCGGCCAGACTTTCGTGGCTTTTCCCATCCTTTTTCGGACGATTCCGGGTTGCCGCGTCCGGTGATAGTCGTTGCAAGGCAGCCACCATCACGTCTGCCACCGCCGCGCCCTGCGCCTCGAAATCGGTCGTGGCGACGGCGCGGGCATCCCGACCTCAGCGGCAACGAAATAATTGCAGACACTCGATTCACATCGCACTAGTATTTTCCAACTTGTGATGCACCGATCACAGCAACGATAGCGCCACGCCGACTCATGAATCTGTTCCTTCGCTGCACTTTGCCGTTCCTGCTGTCGCTGGCCGCCACGTGCGCGCAATGCGCGGTCGTGAGTCTCGCGCCGGACTTGCAGACGGTGACCTGGATCGACAACGACGGTTCGCCATTGCGCCTGTCACAGCTCGCCGGCCGCAAGGTGGTCCTGACGATGGCATACACGGCGTGCCGCCGCGTGTGCGCCACCACGACGCTGGTGCTGCAGGAGATGCAGCGGTTGCTCGATGCGCGCGGAATCACCGTCGAATTCGTCGTCGTCAGCTATGACCCGAGCAACGACGCGCCTGCGGACTGGACTGACTTTCGCAAGCGGCGCGGCCTGACCCGCGCCAACTGGCACTTTCTCACCGGCGACGAGCGCACGACGCACCAGATGGCACGTGCGCTCGACCTCAATTTCTGGTCGTACCACGAGCATCTGGTGCACGATTTCCGGATCGTGCTGCTGGATGAGGCGGGGCGCGCCAGCGGCGAAATCGTCTGGGAGCAGCTCGGCGAATTGCCCAGGGCACTCGATGCTGCCCTGACCGGCGCGCAGTAAGCACGGCGAGCGCCGAGTTGCGAGTGTGGCGCGCGATTCAATCGGTGCGGCTCAACCACTCGCCGGCAAGGTTGTTGTGCCGGCGCCGAGCGCCCGCTGCATGAACACCGTGTCCACCCAGCGCCCGAACTTGAAGCCGGTACCAACGAAGATCGCCATGCGCTCAAAGCCGCAGGCGCGGTGCAGGCGAATTGAGGCAGCGTTGCCGGAGTCGCCGATCACGGCGAGCATTTGCCGATAGTTGCACGCGGTGCATTCGTCGATCAGGCGCAACAGTAGTTCCTTGCCCAGGCCCCGACCGCGCGCGTCGGCCGCGATGTAGATGGAATCCTCGACCGTGTGGCGATACGCGGGCCGGGCGCGAAATGCGCTGACGTAGGCGTAGCCCAGAACCGCCCCGGCAGAAACTCCGACCAGATACGGGTAGCCGCCGCCGGTGATGCCGGCAAACCGGCTCGTGAATTCAGATTCGCTCGGCGCTTCGGTTTCGAAACTGGCGAGTCCGGTGCGCACGTGGTACGCATAGATTGCCGCGCACGCGGGCAGATCGGCCAGCGTTGCCGCGCGAAGCAGGATCGTTTCCATGGCGAAATAAACGGGCGATAGCTCTTGCAAGCATCGCCCGTGCCAGTTTTTTCAGCTCACCTATCGTCGCGTCCCCGACGTATCGGGAGCCGCGAGGCGTGCGCCGCTTCGCTCGCCAAAATCCCCCTTATTGTGCGATCACTTCAACGCGGCGCGCCTCACGCGGGTCCGCTTCGCCAACCGTCTGCTGCGGCTTATCGAGTATCAGGCGATCGGCGGCGATACCGGCGGCTTGCAAGGCATCGCGCACACCCAGCGCGCGTTGCCTGGCGAGCGCCGCGTTTTGCGCCGGATCGCCGCTGGCGTCGAGAAAGCCGGAGATCTTGAGTTTGGTCGCGGCTGTCTGCTTGGCGCTGTCGGCAAGCATCGTGATCAACGGCGCGGCCTCGGCTGCGAGTTCGGCGTTGCCGGCTTCGAAGTAGAGGCGCGCCGACCCGGCGGGCAGCGGCGCTAGCGCTGCCGCCTGCACTTGCGCCGAAATGCCGGCGGCGACATGCGGCAGTTTGTCGCTCCACACCATGGCGATGATCGGCACGATCAGCAGCGCGACCAGGTTGATGATCTTGATCAGTGGATTGACCGCGGGGCCGGCCGTGTCCTTGTAGGGGTCGCCGACCGTGTCGCCGGTGACCGCGGCTTTGTGCGCGTCCGATCCCTTGCCCCCGTGATGACCTTCCTCGATGTACTTCTTGGCGTTGTCCCATGCGCCACCGCCGGTGGTCATCGAAATGGCGACGAAGAGTCCGGTGACGATCGTACCCATCAGCAAGCCGCCGAGCGCGGCGGGTCCGAGCACGAGTCCGACCACGATCGGGACAAACACCGGCAACAGAGACGGAATCATCATCTCCTTGATCGCCGCAGTGGTCAGCATGTCAACGGCGCGACCGTATTCGGGCTTGGCCGTGCCCTCCATGATGCCGGCGATCTCGCGAAACTGCCGCCGCACCTCTTCGACCACGCTGCCGGCGGCGCGGCCGACCGCTTCCATCGCCATCGCGCCGAAGAGGAACGGCACCAAGCCGCCGATGAACAGGCCAACGATTACTTTCGGATCCGACAGCTCGAAGGTCACAGCAAGGCCTGCGCTTTTCAGCTCGGCCGTGTAGTCGGCGAAGAGCACAAGCGCGGCCAGGCCCGCGGAGCCGATGGCATAGCCCTTGGTAACGGCCTTGGTCGTATTGCCGACCGCGTCGAGCGGATCGGTAATGTTGCGCACGGCCTTCGGCATTTCGGCCATTTCGGCGATACCGCCGGCGTTGTCGGTGATCGGACCATAGGCATCGAGTGCGACGATGATGCCGGTCATCGACAGCATCGCGGTGGCGGAGATTGCGATGCCGTACAGCCCGGCGTTGACATTGCCGGCGTTGCCACCGGCGATCCAGAATGATGCGAGGATCGCCGCGCTCACCGCCAGCACCGGCAACGCGCACGCCTTCATCGAGACGGCGATCCCGGCGATGATGTTGGTGGCGTGGCCGGTGGTTGATGCCTGCGCGACATAGCGGACCGCTTTGTACTGGGTGCCGGTGTAGTACTCGGTGATCCACATCAACGTGCCGGTCAGCACGATGCCGATCGCCGCCGCAAGCCACAAGCGCAGCGGCGTCAGTGCGCCGGCGGACGCCTGTGCCACGTCCGCCATCAGCCATTGCGTGACGAACCAGAATGCGATCAAGCTCAGAACCCCGGCGATGATCACGCCACGGTACAACGCGTGCATGATCTTGCCGCCCTCGCTGGTTTTCACAAAAGAGCAGCCGATGATCGAAGTGATAATCGACACGCCGCCCAACGCCAACGGATAGATCACGGCGGCTTCGGCCGCCGTGCCGGCAAACGCGAGCGCACCGACCAACATCGTTGCCACCACGGTTACGGCGAAAGTTTCGAACAGGTCGGCCGCCATGCCGGCGCAATCGCCGACGTTGTCGCCGACGTTGTCGGCAATCACCGCCGGGTTGCGCGGATCATCTTCGGGAATTCCAGCTTCCACCTTGCCGACGAGATCGGCGCCGACGTCGGCGCCCTTGGTGAAGATGCCGCCGCCCAGCCGCGCGAAAATAGAAATCAGTGACGAGCCGAACGCCAGGCCGATCATCGGATGCAGCAGCTCGCGCAAATTGGCGCCGTGGCCGCTGCCCTTGAGCACCGCGAAGAAACCGGCGACGCCGAGCAGCCCAAGCCCAACGACCAACATGCCGGTGATGGCGCCGCCGCGAAACGCGATGTTCAGCGCTGCGTTGAGACCTTGGGTCGCGGCCTGCGCGGTGCGCACGTTGGCGCGCACCGAAACATTCATGCCGATGTAGCCGGCGGCCCCGGACAGAACCGCGCCAAGCGCGAAGCCGATCGCCGTGGTCCAGCCCAAGCCGGGCGCGACACCGATGACGATGAACAACGCGACGCCGACCACACCGATCGTGCGGTATTGGCGATTTAGATACGCTTGCGCACCGGTCTGGATCGCGGCGGCGATTTCCTGCATGCGCGCATTGCCGGCCGGCTGCTTCACGATCCACGAAGTCGAAAGCCCGCCGTAAATCACGGCCGCCAGGCCGCAGACCAGCGCGAGCATCACTCCCGTTGCCATGACATCCCCCTTTGCTTGAGACGAAAGAGATACGGTGCGAAAGGATTCGGTGCGACAAAAACGCAGTGCGTCAGTGCCTCAAGGGCTGGCGCTTGCGCTGCGCGGCCCGACCTAAGACAGCGCGTCAAATACGCGCCGGCGGACTTCGTCGACCGCGCCCGTGCCGCTCACATTACGGTATTTCGGAGCGACCGGATCGACGCTCGCCGCCCAGCGCGAGTAGTAATCGACCAGGACTTGGGTCTGCGCGTGATAGACCTCGAGCCGCTTGCGCACCACGTCCTCGCGATCGTCGTCGCGTTGGACTAACGGCTCGCCGGTGGCGTCATCCTTGCCCGCGACTTTCGGCGGATTGAACTTGATGTGATAGGTGCGGCCGCTGGGAAGATGAACGCGGCGGCCGCTCATGCGCTCGATGATGTCGCCGTCGGGCACGGCGATTTCGAGCACGACGTCGACCCGCACGCCGGCAGACTTGAGGCTGTCGGCCTGCGGAATCGTGCGCGGGAAGCCATCGAAGAGATAGCCGGGCGTGCAGTCCGGCTGCTTGAGCCGCTCCTTGACTAGGCCGATGATAATTTCGTCGGACACAAGCTGCCCGGAGTCCATCACCTGCTTGGCAGCTAGGCCAAGAGGAGTAGCCGCCTTGACCGCGGCGCGCAGCATGTCACCGGTGGCGATCTGCGGTATGCCGTAGCGCTCCTTGATGAACGTCGCCTGCGTTCCTTTGCCCGCGCCCGGCGGTCCCAGCAATATGACTCGCATCCCCCATCCCCAGCTCGTCGTTATTTTCTTGGTCCGGCGCGGCGGCGCGGATTCGATCACCGTAGCTTTGCCGGCGCGGGCCTGTCATTGATTCGGCCGCTACTGGAACGACACCTGCCAATATCGATCGCGTCGGCTGTCGTGTCCCGCCCGTGAAACCATCGTCGCACACGCTGCGCCCAACGCGAAGGTCGCGAGTTTAACCAGTCAGCGCGGCCAAAGCTCGCGGCGGCTGATTAATCGCGCGCGTGGCGCCGGCTGTTGTTGTGAATCCGTCGTGCCCCGTCGCCGTCGCGCGTTACCCGCGCTCCAGGGGCAGAGCGGTCAGGTCAGCGAAGGAAACCGCGATCGAGTCGCGCGACAAGCGGTGATTGAAAGCACCTAAGGAGTGAACGGAGCAAGCTTGCGCCGCACCGGCCGCTTCTTCAGCACCGCGTAATTCGGCAGACCGGCGTCATACGGCGGGTACGCCTCGCCCAAAATCAGTGGCGCGAGGTAGCGGCGGCACGCTTCGGTAACGCCGAAGCCTTCGGCGTCGATGAATTCGCGCGGCATCATCCGCTCCTTGTTCGCAACTTGATCAAGCGGTGCTTCGCCGATTCTCCAGCGGTACGGCTTGTTGGCAATTCGTTCAATCGCGGGCATCACGCTGTTGGCGCCGCGGACGGCGAACTCGACCGCCGCCTTGCCCACCGCATAGGCCTGCTGCAGATCGGTCTTGCTGGCGATGTGGCGTGCGGCACGCTGCAGATAGTCAGCCACCGCCCAATGAATCTTGTAGCCGAGTTGATTCTTGACGAGCGCGGCAACGATCGGTGCCGCGCCGCCGAGTTGTGCGTGTCCAAACGCATCGCGTAGGCCCTGGTCGGCGAGAAACTTGCCGTCGGCGGTCTGCGTTCCTTCGGACACGACCACCGAGCAATAGCCGTGCTGCTCGACCCGTGACTTGACTGCGGCGAGGAAGCGCACTTCGTCGAATGGCACTTCCGGAAACAGGATCACGTGTGGCAGCGGATGCGATTTGTCGGCGGCCAGGCCGCCGGCGGCGGCGATCCAGCCGGCGTGCCGGCCCATGACTTCCAGCACGAACACCCGGGTCGAGGTCGATGCCATCGATGCGACGTCGTAGCTCGCTTCGCGCAATGAAACGGCAACATATTTGGCCACCGAGCCGAAGCCGGGGCAGGTGTCGGTGAGCGGCAGATCGTTGTCGATCGTTTTCGGAACGTGGATCGCCTGCAGCGGATAGCCGCTCGCCTGCGCCAGTTGTGCAACCTTGAGGCAGGTATCGGCCGAATCGCCGCCGCCGTTGTAGAAGAAATAACCGACGTTGTGAGCGCGAAAGACCGCCAGCAGTCGCTCGTATTTGACACGGTCCTGCTGCAGGTCCTTCAACTTGTAGCGGCACGATCCGAAGGCGCCCGCGGGCGTGTGCTTCAGCGCGGCGATCGCCTCGTTCGATTCGCGCGCGGTATCGATCAGGTCTTCGGCCAACACGCCGACGATGCCATTGCGGCCGGCATAGACCGTGCCGATCTTTTTCTTGTGCCTGCGCGCCGTTTCGATCACGCCGGCGGCCGAGGCGTTGATCACCGCGGTGACGCCGCCGGATTGAGCGTAGATCGCGTTGCGAAGCAAAATGGCCATGACAACTCCGTGCGATTAGCGAGCCGAGGGTGCCGATGCAGCAGTTAGGCTGCGACGCAATTGCCGACCTCGGCCGCCACAAACCATCACTCGATTCGCACCCATTCGCCCATTAGCCAATTGTCGGCGCGATGGACGACGTTGATGCTCGTGCGCATCGCCCATGGAATCACCTGGCGATGCAAGGGAACGTTGAGAACTTGCGCGCTGTGCTCGGCGAGCGCGCTTTCGATCAATTCGTTGCGGCGGGCGGCGGTCATCTCGACCGCGGCGGCGTCGATCAGTTGATCAAGCTTGGGATCGCGTAGTTGAAACTGCCGTTGCCGGTCTTGGTATCGAGCGAACGCAGCACCGGTGACAAAGTGGTCTGCGCGTCGGTGATCGCGCCGCCCCAGCCGAGCATGTAGAAACTGGTGTCGAATTTTTCCAGCTTGGGAAAGTAGGTGGCGCGTGGCTGGGCCGTAACGCTGACGCGGATGCCGATCTTGGCCAACATCGCGGCCACGGCGACACAGATCTTTTCGTCGTTGATGTAGCGGTTGTTGGGGCAATCGAGCGTAACCTCGAACCCGTCACCGTAGCCGGCCTCGGCCAGCAACTGCTGGGCCGCCTTAAGATCGAATGGCAGCCGTTTTTCCGCCGGCGGGGTGGTAGCGAGAGGAGAAGGCATTACCGCGCCGGTTGGCCGACTCGCACCGCGCATGATCTTGTCATGCAGCGCGTCGATGTCGATCGCCTGGTAAACGGCGCGCCGCACGCGAACATCCTTGAACGGATTCTTGCCTTTGATATTCGAGTACAGCAACTCGTCGCGTTGCTGGTCGAAGCCGAAGAACACAACGCGGTTCTCCACGCCCTCCACTACCTTGGTATCGCTGCCGCTCCGCAGCCGCTCGAGGTCCTGCGGCGGCGGATCGAGGATGAAGTCGACTTGGCCGGACAGCAATGCGGCCACGCGTGTGGCATCCGAGCGAATCGGTGTGTAGATGATCTCGTCGACGTTGCCTTCGACCTTGCCCCACCAGTTCGGATTCTTGCGCAGCACCGTCTTCACTTCCGGCTCGCGCGCAACGAGCATGAAAGGACCGGTGCCGTTGGCGTTGCGCGAGGCGAACGTTTCCTCCTTTTCCTTGAATGACAGCGGCCGCTCGACCTTGTGCGCCTCGCACCAGCGCTTGCTCATGATGAAAATGGTGGTCATGTGCTCGAGCATCACCGGGTTGGGTTTTTCCTGGTCGAAGATGACCGTGTAGTCATCGACCTTGCGCGCCTTGCCCACCGGAATCGAATACTGACGGATCTGCGAATTCTCGTGTTGCGCGCGCCCGTAGCTGAACACCACGTCATCGGCGGTGA
>WNFL01442542.1_pt1 | contig 11450 bp, 10 predicted proteins | sample 5400361 | NCBI WGS metagenome assembly WNFL01 (sample SAMN13153351, study PRJNA577476) | soil metagenome | isolation source: 40 cm soil on Douglas fir-dominated hillslope | place: USA:California | collected 2013-09-17
TTCCTTTCGCACTGGTTCGGAGAGTAGCTCAGCCTGGTAGAGCACTACGTTCGGGACGTAGGGGCCGGAGGTTCGAATCCTCTCTCTCCGACCAATTTTTCAATAGGTTAGCCTAGACGGCTTTTGCCCGGTGCGACTTCGGTGCGACTTCACGCACCAATTTCAGAGCCCGCAAGCGATCACCCATGCCTCAATCGCAGCGCCTCACGCTGGAACGCTGGCGAGCATTCGCCATAGCCCGCCGTGGTCATGTTGCCCGTAGTCCTTGCGGTGCGTGCGCCGTCTCGGACGCGGCCTAGCTGATAGTCGATCTGCTCTTTCGGCATCTTGGCAATGCGCAGCACGATGATGCCACGTTGGACCTATCGGGAGCGGCCTGTACATCCGTATAGCGTACCGCGGTAACGTAATATTGAGATTAGAAATGGCAAAATAGCGCCCCTGGATATCCAAATTTTGGAGGGATTATGCGGAAGTTCCTGCTGGCCGCCGGCGTCGTCCTTCTTGCATTGTTGGCGACCGGAAGTGTCAGTTTTTTGTACTTATCTTACCGCGGAAATGCGCTGGACACCGAGAGCAAGGCGTTCGTAGATTCTGCGGTTCCGGCCATCTCCAAAAATTGGGATCGGAAAGAATTGCTTGATCGCGCTACTCCCGAGCTTATTCGTGCGAGCAATCCCGATCAGCTTAAGGCGGTCTTCAATCGGTTTGCCACGCTTGGCAAGCTGATCAGTTACGAAGGCTCAAAGGGCGATGCGAACATTGCGTTTTTTAGTGGCTCAGGCACAAATATCGGTGCTTCATATGTCGCGCATGCGCATTTTGAAAATGGGGATGCGATCTTTCGGCTTGCTCTTGTCAAGCGTGATGATCGCTGGATGATCGAGCGTCTGAATGTAGCGCCCGATGGGCCGATTCAGCCTGTCATGACACATGCCTAAGGGCCGGAGGGCCCTGCGCCGTCCTGTCGCCCGTATCGTGCGCTGTTCACAGTGTTGGCCGTACCGTCCATCGGTGCATCCGGTTCCCGGTCATTCCGTCGCGGCGAGCGGCATGGTCGCGACGGCCGCCGGCGCAGGGCGCAGCAGCAGCCGGAACGCGAGCAGGTGCGTCCAGAAAAGCGCCGGCACGTAGAGCATGGGGATCGCGTACCCGGCCCCGAGCTGCCCGGCCACGGACGGCAGATCCACGCGGACGGCGATCGGACCAGCGGCCAGAAGAGGAAGCGCAGGCGCACCGTCAGCAGCGCGAGGATCGCGAGCAGCGCGGCGGCGAAGTCGCCATAGGCCGCCGGCGCGGCAAAGCTCTCCGGCAGGTTGGGTCCGACAAACCCCGGCAGCAGGAAGACCAGGCCGAAGAAACGGAAACAGTGCAGCGTGGCGATTGCGCGGTGCGCCTCGACCCGGTCCATCGCCCGCAACCGCGGCCAGACATAAGTCGCGATGCACAGCGCCCAGGCGAGATAGCCCAGCGCCATGTCGATCTGGAAGATTGCCGTTGCCGTCATGCCCGACCTCCTTGCTTATAAAGGCTGCATATGCAGCTTATAGCCTGCACCCGCTCTCACGTCCAGAGCGGCTGTTCATTATTCGGGCTTGCGCAGCTTTTCGGAGGCGAGGCTGAGCAGGCCGCTCAGCGCCAGGGTGGTCTCCGCGCCCACGGTCCGGCGCAGTTCGTCATCGGCCGCCCGCCATAACGGCATGGCTTGCGCGAGGCGTTTTCTCCCCGATTTTGTCAAATGGATGCACCGTGCGCGACGGTCGCGGCCGTCCGGCGTGGTGCCGACAAGTCTCTGGGCTTCAAGCGGCTTCAACGTTCGATTCAAGGTTGTCGGGTCCATGCCGATGGCGTTCGACAGTTCCTTCATGGTCATCGGCGGACGCGAGAGCGAACTGCCGTAAATCTGCGTCATGATGCCGAATTGGCCGATCGTCAGCCCGGCCGGCTGAAGATGGGCGTCGAAAATCTGTGTCGCCATCCGGCCCGCGCGGCGCAGCCGCAAGCAGGTACACCCGGCGACATCCCGGCAGTCCACCCCGCCGATCATCCGTCCAGCCGAGCCGGGAATCGACGCCGGCGGTGCAATATCGGAATCGTTGACAGCCATCTCATCTCCCTGCATATGCATATATAATCCGGGCTTGCGCTTGTCCACGGCCACCTCGCGCTGACGTCCGGCTTTTGGGTCCGCAACCCTCGCGCCCCGGGGCATGTAGCGCCCGTTTTGCGACCGCGCGTCATGCCGGTCCGGCGTTAATCCCTTCGCCTTTTCCACCGCCTGCCCCTAGATTCCCGTCATGGCGGGAACCGAACCGGCGGACAGGCGTTGGGGCTCAGGGATTTCGGGCTCGGGGACCATATTGGCTGCCAATCGCCTGGTGCTGCTGATCGCGGTACCGCTTTTTCTGATCCTGGCGCTGGTTGCCTATCTCACCATCCAGTTCGCCATCAATGAGCGGGCGGCCCAGGGGCTGGTGAGTCACTCCCACCAGGTCATGGAAGTCGCGCGCGAGCTTCAGGACGATGTCCAGACCGCCGAATCGAGCCAGCGCGGCTATTTGATCGACCGGGACCAGGCCTATTACCAGGCCTATCAGTCCGCCGCGGCGCGTGTGCCGGCGGACATAAAAGCTTTCCGGAACATCACCGCCGACGACCCTTCCCAGCAGCGCCGCGCCGACAGGATGGAGACACTGATCGCAGGCCGCCTCGCTTTGTTGTCGACCAACATCACGCTGGGCACGGCGCCGCATCCCGATATGGCGCGGCTGAGCGCCAGTCTGCAACAGGGCCGGTTGCAGATGAGTGCCCTGCGAAGCGAGCTCTCGGCGGCGCTGGCGGAGGAACTCGATCTTCTGGCCCAGCGCGATCGCCATCGCCGCATGATCGAAAATCTGGAAATCAGCTTCGCCATCGGCGCGGGCGTGCTGACCTTGGGCATCCTGCTGATCGCCGCCGCCATGCTGGTGCGCAACAATGTCAGTCTGGCGGCGGCCGAAAAGGCCCGCGCCAACGAAGCCGCCATCCTGCAGGCGACCCTGGAGACGGTGCGCGAAGGCATCGGCTATTTCGCCGGCAACGGACTGCTCCACGCCTTCAATGCCGGCTTCTTCACCCTGCTGGACCTGCCCGAAGAATTGGCGGTGCTGGCGAAAACCCGGCTGGCGGATCTCAAATCCGTGGAATCGGTGCGCCCTTTCGCGGACCGGATCTTCTCCCCGCCCGCCCAGCATCAGGACGGCGGCGATGCCCGGCATATCGTGTGGGCCGGGCGCGAGCTCGATATCTACAAGGCTCCTGTCGCCACCGGCGGTTTTCTCATCGGCGTGGTGGATGTCACCGCCCGGCTTCGTGCCGAAGCCATGGTGCGCCAATCCCAGAAGATGGAAGCCATCGGCCATCTCACCGGCGGGGTGGCGCACGACTTCAATAACCTGCTGCAGATTATCAGCGCCAATCTCGATCTGGCGGTGGCGGGACGCGAGGTGCAGGCCGATCAGCGGCTGCGGGAGCGGCTGCAGAATGCCATCACCGCCGTGGCGCGCGGCTCGCGCCTCACCGGCCAGCTGCTGGCCTTTGCCCGCCGCCAGACATTGCAGCCCAGGTCGATCGATCTGGGCCGGGTGATCCGCGACATGAGCGAGCTGTTGCGGCGGACCCTGGGCGAGAATATCCAGGTCGAGACCGTGATCGCGGGCGGCTTGTGGAACACCTTGGCGGACCCCAACCAGGTCGAAAATACCGTGCTGAATCTGGCGATCAATGCGCGCGATGCCATGCCGGACGGCGGCAAGCTGACCCTGGAAGTGGCCAACGCCCATCTCGACGACGCCTATGCCGCCACCCACAGCGATGTCACGCCCGGCCAATATGTGATGCTGGCGGTGACCGACACCGGCACCGGCATGACCCTCGAAGTGATGGGCCATGCGTTCCAGCCTTTCTTCACCACCAAGCCCGAAGGCAAAGGCACCGGCCTGGGGCTGGCCCAGGCCTATGGCTTCACCAAACAGAGCGGCGGCCACATCAAGATCTATAGCGAAGCCGGCCATGGCACGACCATCAAGCTTTATCTGCCGCGCACCAGGCGCGAGACCGATGCGCCGGCTGTGACTGGCGGCGGACGGGTGGAAGGCGGCACCGAACGCATCCTGGTGGTGGAAGACGATGCCGGCGTGCGTGCGGCCGTGGTCGATATGCTCGCCGATCTGGGCTACCGGGTTTGCCTCGCCGGCAATGCAGAAGCGGCGCTCGCCATGCTCAAGGATGAAACGCCCGACCTGATCTTCACCGATGTGGTGATGCCCGGGCGCCTTTCCACCCGTGACTTCACCCGGCAGGCGCAGGAAATGCATCCCAAGGTGCGCATCCTCTACACCTCGGGCTACACCCAGAATGCCATTGTCCATAACGGCAAGCTGGACGATGACGCGCTGCTGCTGTCCAAGCCCTATCGCAAGGACGAACTGGCGCGCAAGCTGCGCAGCGTCTTCGCCGGCACGGCGCGCGGCGCCATGGCTCCGCCGTCTCCACCAACCATGTCTCCGCCAAAGTCCGTTCCGGATGCGGCGGCGCAGCGCGGCAAGGTGCTGGTGGTCGAGGATGTCGCCCTTATCCGCATGACCACCGTGGATATGCTGGAGCAGATCGGTTTCGGGGCGTGCGAGGCCGCCGACGGTCCCGAGGCGCTGGCGCAGCTGCAGAAGGACGGCGAGATCGACATCCTGCTCACCGACCTGGGTCTGCCGGGAATGAGCGGCCGGCAACTGGTGGAAGAAGCGCTGCGGGTGAAGCCGTCGCTGAAGGTGATCATCGCGTCCGGCTATTCCATTCCGGCGCAAGATGCGGCCGATCTGGGCGGCTCAGTCCGCTACCTTACCAAGCCTTTTGACATCCAGCGGCTCCGCAGGGTTCTGGAGGGCTGAGTGCCGTTGCGTTTGCGGCAAGCGGATAGGCAAAGAAAAACCCGCGAGGCGAACCTCGCGGGTTTTGCACTTTGGGTTTGACCGGCTGCTACGGCAGCAGGGAGATGTTGTAGGTCAAGCTGGCGACAAAGCCGCCGCCGCAGGCATGGTTGGTGGCCATGTAGAAGGCCGCGCACTTCGCGCCGCTGAGATCGGTGCCGACGAAACGGCCGTCCAGCGCAAAGCCCTTATAGCTCGCGGTGGCGCCGAAATCGCCCCAGGTGTAATCGCTCGAGCCGGCATACTTGGCGTTCTGCGCCCACTGATGGCCGATATGGCCGCTGACGCTCAGCCAGTCGAAGATGGTGTAGGACGCCAGGCCTTCCAGATAATTGCCGGTGCCGCCGTTGAAGGCCAGGTTGTCGGACCAGGCCCAGGTGGCGGTAAAGGTCGCGGGGCCAAAGGCCTTGGTGAACTGGTTGATGATCTCGAAATAGTCGGCGTTGGGACCGGCGCCATAGCTCTCCGACGGATAGGAGTAGTAATAGGGCTCGAAATTCCAATCGATGCCCCACAGGTCGGTGTGCTTGCCGCCATAGATGTCGAGTTCAACCTGGGGATTGTTGCTGGAGGTGGGGTCGAAGTCCACTTGCGACGCCCAGGCGCCGACATAGAAACCTTCCGGGCCGGTGAGGTTCAGCGTACCCTGCGGCGCGAAGTTGCGGTCATTCTGGCTGATGCCGCGGAAACGATAATCGCTGGTCACCGTGACAGCGCCAGTCAGCGCCCACGGGGGAGCGTCCTGGGCGAAGGCGGGAGCCGCGGCGGTTACCACGCCGGCCAGGCTGACCGCGCCCAAAAACACTTTGGTCAAATTTTTCATTATCAAGTCCTCTCGTTCCCAGGCGCAAAGCGCGCGTGCATCACGGGATCCCCCCGGACTGGGATGACAGTTCTGTTTCGCCCGCCCAATCTCAATATGGCGGTTTGTCTTTTTGGGCAGGTTTTGGGGAGTTGAAGCGTGATTTGGGCTGGCGTTGTTGCAATGCAACAGCCTAATGCCTAAATTTTAGGCGTATGGCCTTAACGCTAGGCAGGCTGGGCGGAAAGTTTAAGCGTTTCTGAATATCGCTGCTGGCCGGTTAATCTTTCCCCGCAACCGGAGGGACTCAGTTTGCACGCTCCACGTTTCCGCCTCTAGCCATGCGTATCTTGCTCATCCGGCACGGCCAACCGCATATCGCGCTTCGTCCGCGCACCAGACATGCCGGCTTCGCCGAATATATCGATGCCTATGAACAGGCAGGACTCGCTCCATCCAATCTGCCGCCAGAGGAATTGCGCGACCTGGCGCGGGAGCTGGATCACGTTTTCACCAGCGGCCTTCCCCGCAGTCATCAGAGCGCCGCAACCCTGGCGCCGCATGCCGAACTGATTGCCGACCCGCTGTTCGCTGAAGCGCCGCTGGCTGCCCCCGCCATTCCCCTGCTCACCATGCGGGTTCCCAAATGGGCCGTGGTGTCGCGCATCCTGTGGCATGTTGGGTTCCATCCGGGGATCGAGAATCCGCGCAAGGTCTTGCGCCGCGCCGCCCAGGCCGCGGATATCCTGATCGCCAGGGCGCGCAAGAGCGGCGTCACCGCGCTGGTCGCGCATGGCTATTTCAACTGGATGATCGGGCGCGAGCTCAAGCGGCGCGGCTTCATCCGCACCGGAAGCCATCAGGCGCGTTACTGGAATACCGTGATCTATGAGGACAAGGATGATCGAGACAAAGTTTGAGATTCCCACCATCGGGACGGAAACTTTTCTCTACCGGCCCGACGACATCGCCGAATTTCCGGGCGTGGTGTTTCTGACCGACATCTGGGGCATCCGCCCCGCCACGATCGGCATGGCCAAAAGGCTGGCCGACAAGGGCTTCGCGGTGCTGTTGCCCAACGTCATGCACCGCTATTCGCGCATCACGCCGGACGGCTTCGAACCGGACAGCGAAGCGGAGACGAACAAGGCCCTGCACACGCTGTTCGCCGCGCTGACCCCCGACCAGATGGAAAGCGACGGCAAGACCTATGTCGATTTCCTGCTGGCGCAGAAGGGCGTGAAATCAGGAAAGATCGGCGTGGTGGGTTATTGCTTCACCGGCCAGATGGCATTGCGCACCGCGGCGGCCGTGCCGGACAGGGTCGCGGCGGCGGCCTCCTTCCATGGCGGGTGGCTGGCCACCGATAGTCCCGATAGCCCGCACCTGCTGCTGCCGCGCATCAAGGCGCGGCTTTACTTCGGCCATGCCGACCAGGATTCCATGATGCCGGCGGAATGGATCCAGCGGCTGGAAGCGGCTTTGCGCGACTGGCACGGTGCCTTCCAGAGCGAGGTTTATGACGGCGCCGGGCATGGTTGGACGGTGCCGGGGCGGCCTGTCTACAACGAGCTGCAAGCTGAACGTGCCTTCGAAAAGGAAGTCGAGCTGTTCGACGCGACGTTGAAGGAATGACGCGGTCCCATGCTTCGACAAGCTCAGCATGAGGATTTTTTCTTATCCTCACCCTGAGCTTGTCGAAGGGTGAGATTACAGCATCGCCGGTATTACCCGATCCGGCGGTTTGTGGCCGTCCACGAACGACTTGATGTTCACGATCACCTTTTCGCCCATGTCGATGCGGCCTTCGATGGTGGCCGAGCCCATATGCGGCAGCAGCACCACATTCTTGGCCTTCAGCAGTTTGGGATTGACCGCGGGCTCGTTCTCGAACACGTCCAGGCCCGCGCCCGAGAGCTGGCCCTTTTCCAGCATCAGCGCCATGCAGTTCTCGTCAATCACTTCGCCGCGCGCGGTGTTGACGATATAGGCGCTGGGCTTCATCAGCTTCAGCCGCCGCGCCGACAAAAGATGGAAGGTGGCGGGCGTGTGCGGGCAGTTCACCGACACAATGTCCATCCGCGCCAGCATCTGGTCCAGGCTGTCCCAATAGGTCGCCTCCAGTTCCTGCTCAATCTCAGACGCGACCTGCTTGCGGTTGTGGTAATGGATTTGCAGGCCGAACGCCCTGGCGCGGCGCGCCACTGCCTGGCCGATGCGGCCCATGCCGACAATGCCCAGCCGCTTGCCTTGCAGCCGGTTGCCCAGCATCCAGTTGGGCGCCCAGCCGGTGAATTTCTCTTCTTCCAGCGCCACCACGCCTTCCACCAGCCGGCGCGGCACCGCCAGGATCAGCGCCATGGTCATGTCGGCGGTGTCCTCGGTCAGCACGCCCGGCGTGTTGGTGACGGTAATGCCTTTGTCCGTGGCGGCCGCAACGTCGATATTGTCCACGCCGGCGCCGAAATTGGCGATCAGTTTCAGCTTCGGTCCCGCCTTGGCGATCAAGGCGGCGTCGATCCGGTCTGTGATGGTGGGAACCAGCACTTCGGCCGTGGCCATCGCTTCGGCCAGCGCCGCCGCCGTCATCGGCCGGTCCTCCAGATTCAGGCGCGCATCGAACAGTTCGCGCATGCGCGTCTCCACCGCTTCCGGCAGCTTGCGGGTGACAATGACGAGCGGCTTTTTAACGGTCATTCCTCAACTCCTGTGGCGGCCATTAAAGCCCAAGGGGCGAGGTGACGGAAGCGGAAGGTTGCGCTAAATGTGACGAGTCGTTCAACACAAGCGTCATGACCCGGCTTGCCGCAATTTTATTGATCTTGACGGTTGCCGGCGCGCAGGCAGCACCGGTCCGGATTCTGCGCTATGTCAGCCAGCGGCCCGACCAGGCCTATCTGCGTGAAGGTCCCACCTTTGGCCACAAGGTGCTGTGGATCTATCGCCACCGCGGCTATCCCTTCGCCGTGATCGCCCAGTTCGACATCTGGCGGCGGGTGATGGCGGCGGACGGTACGGTGGGATGGATGAGCGCCTCGATGCTCAGCGATCAGCGCACCGTGCTGGTCACCGGCAAGGGCCGCGCCCCTCTCACCGCCGAGGCCGGTGGCGGCAAGGTGGTGGCGCTGGCCGATCCCGGCGCCATCGCCGGGCTGAAGTCCTGCACCCGCGACGCCTGCCGCATTCGGGGCGAGAAAGTGGACGGCTGGATAACCAAGTCGCGAATCTGGGGCGTGGGCGCGGACGAGGTTTTTGACAAGCTGCCACGGCGTTAGGATATCGGGTTGCAAGTCACCTGATTGTTGTCATACCGGACGGTAGCCCCCACACTAACGAGTTCGAGCGATTTGACAGATGAGCGAATCGAAGTCCCTCGCTCCTCATTGCCGTTGATGATGAATTGAAGCTCCCCCGTCGAGCTCCATCTTATCGAAAGATGAATAGGATCGTCTGGCTGGTATGAACCAGAAAAATATCCGCTTGCCGTGAGCTGCCTGGCCTTTTGGCCTTCGCGGTCCAGTCTTCCGCGCAGAGGGAGCTTTTGACGCATTGTCATGATTTCGGTGAAGATCAGACAGCGAGATAGTCGTGTCATAAATTCCTGCACTGCAAGGCAGATCCTTTTCCCATTTGCGAAAGTCACCGCTCGCCGCTGAAAGCGTCACAGTTGGCGGCATAAACTGCTCGCCATCGCCGTCCGCCCCCATAGCTGGAGCGGCAAGCCATGCGGTAAGACATACCGTCAGGGAAATTCGCTTCATGCCACCCTCCCGAACACGGGCAGTCTAGCGCCCAAGCTCAGTGTCTAAAATGCCGCATACCAGTGAACACCATCGCCAATCCCGCCTCATCCGCCGCGTCGATCACCTTCTGGTCGTTCACCGAACCGCCGGGCTGGATCACCGCCGTGGCGCCGGCTTCCGCCACCGCCATCAATCCATCGGGAAAGGGAAAGAAGGCTTCCGAAGCGGCCGCTGAACCCACGGTGCGCGGCGTATCCCAACCCGCCAGCCGCGCCGCATCCTGGGCCTTGATGGTGGCGATGCGTGCCGAATCCACCCGGCTCATTTGGCCCGCGCCGATCCCGGCGGTGGAACCGTCCTTCACATAGATGATGGCATTGGACTTCACGTGCTTGCCGATGGTGAAAGCCAGCAGCATGTCGGTGAATTCCTGCTCGGTCGGCTGGCGCCTGGTCACGACTTTCAATCCCGCACGAGTAACGCGCCCATTGTCGCGCGTCTGCACCAGGAAACCGCCCGCCACCGAACGATAGGTCAGGGTGGGCGCCAGCGGATCGGGCAGGTCGCCTGCCGCCAGCAGGCGCAGGTTCTTTTTCGCCGCCAGGATCTTGCGCGCATCCTCATCGGCATCGGGCGCGATGATCACTTCGGTGAATATCTTGGAAATCTCTTCCGCTGTCGCGCCGTCCAAAGTCTGGTTGAAGGCCAGCACGCCGCCAAAGGCGCTGACCGGATCGCAGGCCAGCGCCGCCAGATAGGCGTCTTTCAAGCTCCTGCCCAGCGCCACGCCGCAGGGATTGGCATGCTTGATGATGGCGCAGGCAGGCGCGGCTTTGGGATCGAACTCCGCCACCAGTTCATAGGCCGCGTCGGTATCGTTGATGTTGTTGTAGCTCAGCTCCTTGCCTTGAAGCTGTCTGGCGCTGGCGACGCCGGGGCGCGAAGAGCCGTCGACATAAAAGGCCGCTTGCTGATGCGGATTCTCGCCATAGCGCAGCCCCTGGCGCAACAACCCGCCAAAGGCGCGGCGGCGGGGCGGCGTGTTGTCGCCCTCTTTCGCCAGTTCGCCGGCGAACCAGTTGGACACCGCGCTGTCGTAAGCCGCGGTGCGGGCGAAGGCGCGCTGGGCCAGCTTCTTGCGCAGGGCAAAACTGGTGGCGCCGCCATTGGCCTTCATTTCGTCCAATACTGTCTGATAATCCTCGACATCCACCACCACCGTCACCCAGTCGTGGTTCTTGGCCGCCGAACGGGTCATGGCCGGGCCGCCGATGTCGATATTCTCTATCGTCGTCTCGAAATCCGCGCCCCGCGCCACCGTGGCCTCGAACGGATAAAGATTGCACACCAGCAGGTCGATCCCGGCGATGCCATGCTCCATCATGCTGGCGGCATGGTCGGGCTTGTCGCGCAGCGACAGCAATCCGCCATGCACGTTTGGATGCAGGGTTTTCACCCGGCCATCCATCATCTCGGGAAAGTTGGTGATCTGCGATATGTCGCTGACCTGAAGACCCGCCTCACGCAGCGCCTTGGCGGTGCCGCCGGTGGAAATCAGCATCACGCCGTGATCCACCAGCCCCCTCGCGAATTCGATCAGTCCGGTCTTGTCGGAAACCGACAGCAGGGCGCGGGCAATCTTGCGAGTGGTCATGATGGGCTCAGGCTGGGATGCCAGCCGCTCTTAGCGCCTGTAAAACAAATATAAAAGACCGAGCGCCGCACTTGCGCACAGCGACCAGATCACCGGCACCGCATAATGCTGCTTGGCCCAGATCAGGATGAAGTCCCCGGGCATTTGCTCGGGTTCAAACGCCATGACAATGGGGGCCAGGATGGCGGCGCCCGCCACCAGCACCAGGGCCAGCAGGATGAATTTATCTCTCACGACAACAACATCGGGGTGAGGCCCAGCTTTGCGAACAGCGTGCGGTCGCTGTC
>WNFL01202206.1_pt3 | contig 11448 bp, 12 predicted proteins | sample 5400361 | NCBI WGS metagenome assembly WNFL01 (sample SAMN13153351, study PRJNA577476) | soil metagenome | isolation source: 40 cm soil on Douglas fir-dominated hillslope | place: USA:California | collected 2013-09-17
TGTTCGTGCGCCGCGCGGGGCCGGGGCAGGCGCTCGCCGATTCGTTCGCCTTTAGCGCCTGGCCGGCCGGGTACTCGGACCTGGGCGAGGCCTACCGCCGCGCCGGCGCCGACCCCGCCTGGCGCGCCGCGGTGGATGACGAGCTCGCACGCCAGGTCGAGGCCTCGCCCGCCAACGCGCTCGCCCACGACGCGCGCGCCAACCTGGCGCTGCTCGAGGGGCGCGCGGACGAGGCCGAGCGTGAGCTGCGCGCCGCGCTCGCAGCGAGCCCGCGCGTCCTCCTGGCCCACGAGCGGCTCGGGCTCATCGCGCTGCGGCAGGGACGCGCGCGCGACGCGCTGCGCGAGTTCGCGCTCGAGCGCCGCGACGAGCCGAGCACCACCCGGCTCGAGATGGCGACGGCCGAGGCGTGGAGCCAGCTCGGCGAGCGCGGCCGCGCCGCGGCGTGCTATCGCCGCGAGCTCGAGCGCAACCCCGAGAACCTCGCGGCCCGCGACTCACTCGAAGCACTGGAGCGCGGCCGCTCGCCGGGGGGACCCTAGGGCCCCGCGTCCTCGACGTCCTCGTCGCGCACCTCGCCGCCACGCTCCAGGGCCGCGAGGTAGTCGGCGATCAACGCGCGCGCCTCGGGCGCGTCCTCGCGCGCCACCAGGATCTCGCCCCACGCGGTCGTGGTCCAGTCGCGCCGCACCGTCCCGTAGGCGGGCAGCGTCGCGCTCCGGAGGATCGACTGGATGCCGTGGTGCTCGAGCACGCCGCACAGCAGCGCTCCCGCCGCCGCGTCGGGGACGCGGTGCACGACCTCGGGCTCGCGCCCGTCGGCGGGCGGCTCGCGCTCGAGCACGACGCGGCAGCGCGGGCAGGCCGCGACCGCGTCCCCGTACTCGTCGCCGCACTCCGGGCAGTAGCGCATCGTCCCGGGGTCAGGCGCGCGCCGCGACCCGTGCGCTCACGTGGTCGCGCAGGCGGCGCGCGCCCTCGACCACGTCCTCGCGCCGGGTCGCGAGCGACATCCGCACCCGGGTTCCGTACTCGGGGCCGAAGGCGGTGCCGGGCAGCACCGCGACTCCGAACGACAGCCACTCGTCCACCAGCTCCCAGATGTCGCGCCCCGCCAGGGCCGCGGAGACGTCGGGAAACGCGTAGAAGGCGCCGCGCGGCACCGGCACGCGGATCGCGGACTGGCCGGCGAGCCCGGCGAGCAGCAGGTCGCGGCGCTGCTGGTACTCGCGGCGCATCGCCTCGGCCTCCTGCTGGGAGCCGGTGATCGCGGCGCGGGCGGCGCTCTGGACCGAGGGGAACACGCCGTGCGTGGTGTAGAAGTTGAGCAGCGGCCCGACGCTGGGACGCAGCTCGGGCGGCGAGACCATGTAGCCCACGCGCCAGCCGGTCATCGCCCAGGTCTTCGAGAACGTGTAGACGCTGACCGTGCGCTCCGCCATGCCGGGCAGCGCGGCGATGCTGACGTGGCGGGCGCCATCGAACAGCAGGTGTTCGTAGGCCTCGTCGCTCACCACCCACAGGTCGCGCTCGCGCGCCACCGCCGCGATCGCCTCGAGCGCCTCGCGCTCCAGCACCGCGCCGGTCGGGTTGTTGGGGGTGTTGACGTAGAGGCCGCGCGTCTCGGGCCGCACCGCCTCGCCGAGGCGCGTCGCCAGCTCCGCGGGGGTGAGCCGGCCCTCGAGCAGATCGAGGTAGGCGGGGACGGTGCGGTGGCGCGCCCCGTGCGCCATCGCCACCAGCTTGGGGATCGCCATCCAGTGGGGCGAGAGCACCAGCAGCTCGTCGCCGGGCGAGAGCAGCGCCTGGAAGGCGATGAACAGCGCATGCGTGCCGCCCGCGGTCACGACCACGTCGTCGGGCTCGCAGCGGATGCCGTTCTCGCGCGCCAGCTTCTCGACCAGGGTCTGGCGCAGGGCGATCGTGCCGCGCGCGTCCGGATAGTGGGTCTCGCCGGCGCGCGCCGCGGCCGCCAGGGCCTCGGTGATGTGCGCGGGGGTGTCGAAATCGGGCTCGCCGCGCTCGAGGTGGATGACGCGCTCGCCCGCCTGCTCGCGGGCGCGCGCCGCGGCCATCACCCGGCCCAGCTCGGAGGTCATGCCCAGAATCGGTCGATCGGCGGTCAGACGGCGCATCGCAATGAACCTCGCAATTTGAGGAGGGTGGGGCAAACGACGCGCCCACGAGGGCCGCCGGGGGGCCCGGACTGGGCCTTCCGGCGGCATGCGGTTTGCGCTCCCGGGAGCGTCGTCCGTCGGTCCGCCCAAGGGAGGCTCATCATGTCGAAATTCGATCTGCGCGACATCTCGGATCGCCTTGCCCGGTCAAAGGACACCGAAGCCGTGGTCTTCGAGTTCCTGGGCTACCTGCAGGCGGTGCGCCCCGACTGGCGCGCCGCGCTCGCCTTCTACGAGGTCAGCCACGACGCCCTGGTCAACACCTACGAGCGCCAGGGCAGCCGCCTGGTGCGCCGCGACATCACCATTCCGGTCAGCCAGCTGCCGGCCCGACTCGTGCGAAAGTTCTTCCATCCCAGTGCATTTTTCAATCACTCGGACCGCCGCTCCCTGATTTCCCAGCTGTTTACGGGGGCCCCCTACTACGAGCCCGATCCGGCCGAGGCCGCCTCGCTGCGGACCGTGACCCCGCTGCCCAACTGGCAGTCGTGCGTGTGCCTGCCCCTGGCAGACCAGGAGGATATGCTGGCCCTGGTGGTGCTGGCGAGCGAGAAGCAGTCGGCGTTCGGCGGCCGGGTGGTGGGTGACCTCATCCCGGTCAAGAGCATGGCGGCGCTGGCGCTGTCCCAGCACCTCTACCGCTCGACCCGGAGCCGCGAGCCGGCGGGCGGCGCCACGGTGCCGCGCCCCGCGGCGGCCGACATCCACCGGCTCAACACCCAGACCACCGAGCTCGAGGAGGACAACAAGGCCAAGGCGCGCCGGCTCGAGGCCCTGACCAAGGAGATCGAGCTGCTCGACAGCAACTCGACCCAGTACAAGACCGAGCTCGAGCGGGTCAAGAGCACGCTGGTGGCGCTGGAGCAGCAGTCGGCGGCCGCCACCGAGCAGCTCACCGACGCCTACTCGCAGCTCACGGTGTCGGAGGCGCGCGCCGCCCGGTACCAGCGCACGGTCAGCTTCACCAAGGAGGTGGCCCAGGTGCTGGCCCAGGAACACGACCCCGCCGACTTCAACGCCATCCTGGTCGCCTGGTTCGCCGAGCACATCCGGGTCGAGCGCTGCAGCCTGATGCAGCTCGATGGGGGCGGCGAGACGCTGGTGATCGCGGCCCAGCGCGGCATGGATCCCGAGCTCGCGCGCCACATCCGGGTGCGCATCGGCCAGGGCGTGTCGGGCTGGGTCGCCCACAATCGCAAGCCGCTGTTCGTGCGCGTCAAGCAGGAGGCGGAGGGCGCGGGGCGCAGCGGCCGCGACGACTACAACTCGGACTCGTTCATCTGCGTCCCGCTGGTCTACAACAACCGGGTGTGGGGCGTGCTCAACCTGAGCAACAAGCGCGAGGGCGAGCTGTTCGACGAGACGGACCTCGATCGCGCGCAGCTCGCGGGCTCGATGATGGCGACGGTGCTGGGCGTGTACGCCCTGGCGCACCAGGCCGCCACCTTCGCCCCGTCGCGCCCGGCGGTCTCGGTGCGCTGACGCCGGCGGTCAGGGGCGCGCCGCCAGCGCCGCGAGCAGCCGATCGGGGTCGGTGTTGCCGCCCGAGGCGATCGCCACCACGCGCGCGTCGCGCGGCAGGTGCCCGCGCCCCGCCAGCACGGCCGCCGTGGCGGCCGCGCCCGAGCCCTCGAGGTAGAGTTTGGCGCGGGTGAGCAGCAGCGCGAGGGCCTCGAGCACCTCGTCCTCGCTCACGGTGACGATCTCGTCCACCGCCTCGCGCGCGATCGCGAGCGGGATCGCGCCCACGAACGGCGGGGTCATGCCGTCGCACAGCGTGTCGGCCGGCCGCGTGACCGGGACCGGCTTGCCGGCCGCGAGCGCCGGTCCGAGCCCGGGGCCGGCGGCGAGCTCGACCGCGACCACGCGGACCGCGGGCTTGAGCGCCTTGACCGCCGAGGCCACGCCGGCCATCAGGCCGCCGCCGCCCACCGGCACCACGACCGCGGCGACGTCGGGCTGGTCCTCGACGATCTCGAGCCCCACGGTGCCCGCGCCCGCGAGCCCGACCGGATCGTCGAAGGGGTGGACGAACGTCATGCCGCGCCGGGCTCGCTCCTGCTCGAGCCGGTCGAACAGCGTGGCGCGGTCCTCGTGGAGCACGATCTCGGCGCCGTAGCCGCGCACCGCGGCGAGCTTGGAGCGCGGCGCCGTCGCCGGCATCACCACCGCGCACGGCACGCCGACCCGGCGCGCCGCCCACGCCACCGCCTGGGCGTGGTTGCCGGCCGAGACCGTGATGAGCCCGCGGGAACGCTCCGCCTCGGGGAGCGACAGCGTCTTGTTGAGCGCGCCGCGCGGCTTGAACGACCCGGTCTTCTGGAAGCACTCGCACTTGAGCGAAAGCCGCACCCCGGCGCGCTCGTCGATGAGGCGCGAGGTCAGGAGCGGCGTGCGGTGCAGGTGGCCGGCGACGCGCTCCGCGGCGGCGCGGATCTCGGACAGCTCGATCACGAAGGTCCCCTTTCGGCGCGCGGCCACCCTACGCCGCCGGGCACGGGGGCGCCAGCGCGGCCGCCGCCCGCGGAGTATCATGACCGCATGCGCGGGCGCGTGGTCGTCATCACCGGGGCGAGCGGCGGCATCGGCGCGGAGCTGGCGCGGCTGGTGGGCGGGCGCGGCGGGCGGCCGGTGCTGGCGGCGCGGCGCGAGCCCGAGCTGCGTGCGGCCGCGGCCCACGCCGGCCCCGACGCGGTGCCGGTGGTGGCCGACGTGACGCGCCGCGACCAGGTCGAGCGCGTCCTGGCGGTGGCGCTCGAGCGCTTCGGCCAGGTGGACGCGTGGGTCAACAACGCGGGCCGCGGCATCACCCGGCTGGTCAGCGAGCTCACCGACGAGGAGCTCGACGAGATGATGCGCGTCAACCTCAAGTCGGCGCTCTACGGCATGCAGGCCGTGCTGCCGCACTTCAAGGCGCGCGGCGCGGGCCACATCGTCAACGTGTCCTCGATGCTGGGCCGGGTGCCGTTCGTGCCCGCGCGCTCGGCCTACAGCGCCGCCAAGCACGCGCTCAACGCGCTCACCGCCAGCCTGCGCCTCGAGCTGCGCGACGCCTTCCCCGGCATCCGCGTCTCGACGGTGTCGCCGGGCGTGGTGGCGACCGAGTTCGGGCTCCACGCGCTGGGCGGCGGACCGGACTCGCGCGCGCTGGCGGCGGCCCAACCGGTCGCCGAGGTCGCCGAGGTGATCGCCGGGCTGATCGAGTCACCGCGCGCCGACGTCTACACCCGGCCCGGGATGCGCGAGATGGCGGCGCGCTACCTCGCCGCCGAGGACATGGCCGAGATCGAGGCGCAGCCGCCGTTCGGCGGCGCGCGCCGGCCCTAGAAGCCCTTCGACCCCGCGATCACGACCGCGTCGATCCCGGTGAGCTGGAACCGGCCGGAGAGGGGGTTGCCGAGCAGCGGACCGCGCAACGAGGTCGTGACGCTCACCCGCATCTGCTTGGCCGAGAACAGCGCCGTGACGCGCGGGTCGTCGCCGATCAAGGCGCGCAGCGTGTCGGTGACGCCGGGGCTCATGACCATGCCGAGCGAGAGCACCGGCGGGGTGGTGCGCGGGGCGGTCGCTTCGTCGCTCATGTAGACGCGCACCGTGTCCTCGCCCGCGCCGTCGTAGTCGATCAGCAGCGCCCCGAAGCTCACGGTCACCGACTTGATCCGGGCCGCGTCACTCAAGCCCTGGAGCATGCTGACGTGCTGGTCGTCGATGAGCGGGATCTCGCCGGTCCACAGGCCGCCGGGCAGGGCCGGAATGGGGCCGAAGTCCGACCCCCGGGAGGCCGTGTCGATGAAGCTCAGCACGTCCACCTTGACCACCAGGTTGCGGTCGCCGCAGCCGGCCAGCATCACCGCGGCGGCGGTCAGCAGCAGCATCCGTCGCAAGCGCATCGGCGTCTCCTAGCGATAGAGCGAGAGCCCGGCCCCGAGCTCCAGGGCGCGCTCGCGCGTCAGGTTGCGGCTGTGGCTCGACAGGGCGAGGTCGACGCCGAAGTGGCCGAAGCGCAGGCCGGAGCCGCACGAGCCCTGGAGCAGCTGCTCGGCGTCGAGCGCGGCGCCGGCGCGCAGCGCCACCCTTCCGGTCCACAGCTCGGCGCCGACGTGGCCCTGGGTGTTGTTGACCCCACTCACGATGTCGCCCGCGAGCAGCCACCCGCCGAGCTGGATCGCGGCGTTGGCGGTGACCACGGTGGGGATGCGGCTCTTGTAGTCCACGTGCTCGCGCAGCACGTGCTCGGTGTACTGGCCGGTCGCGGGATCGTTGTAGATCGCGCTCTCGCGCACGCTCCAGTCGATCCGGGTGGCGACGTCGTTGATCCCGAGCCCGACCTCGAGGCCGTTCGAGATCCACACCCCGCCCAGGTCGAGCCCGGTGCCCCAGCCGCCGTCGTCGCCGGTCGCGCGCCGGGTGTAGCCGATGTAGTTGATGTCCACCGGGTTGGCGAACAGCGTGTCGCCGGTCGTGAAGCCGAGCTTGTTGTCGGCGTCGGCGTAGGCGAGCCCGCGCAGGATCTTGAGGCGCGTGCCGGCGTAGAACCCGTCGCGGGCCTTGGGGTCGCCGCCGGTCTTCATGAGCGGCAACGCGCAGCCGAGCTCGATGCCGCCCGCGGCCTGGGCGCGCAGCTTGTCGAACATCGCGTACTCGGTGGTGGGCACGAACGGCTTGCCCTCGGCGAGCGCGTCGTGGAGCGGGCCGTTCAGGCTCAGGTCGTTGTCGTACTGCACCATCGGGAAGATCCCCGCGAACACGCCGCGGAAGCCGAGCCCCAGCGAGGGGCCGTTGACGACCGCCCCGATCTTGCTGTGGTCGGCCGGGAAGATGTCCTTGACCTCGCCGAGGTCCACGGCCAGGGAGCTCTGCGAGATCGAGATCGTGACGTCGCTCGAGATCGGCTTGGGCTCGACGAGCTGGAGGTTCCAGGGCACGTTGTAGATCAGGTTGGCGATCTCGTAGATGTTGAAGTCCGGCTTGCTCGAGTCGAGCTGGGGCGGATCGGCGAGCACCGGGATGATCCCGAGCGGCAGCGAGATGCTGCGCGCGCTCGAGGGGGCATCGGGCACCGCCCGATAGGCGACGTTCGCGCCGGTGGCGCCCAGAACCACGCCACCCATGCCCATGCGTCTTGCGCTGAAGCTCTGGGCGGAGGCCGCGGTGGCCGACAGGGCCAGCGCGCCGACCATCAGGGCTATCGTGACTCGCTTCATGGGATTATCGCTCCTGGCCCGGGGGCGGGGGCGGACGCGGATCGGCCGCCCGGCGACCAGGCTTTCAAACGCAGGGGCAAGGATCGGGCCAGCCGGGGGAGCACGGCGGGTGCCGCGGGCGGGGGCGTCGGCGCGCCCCGCCGCGCTACGCGCGCGGGTCGAGCCCGGCCCGATACTCGGCGATCGCCTGCTGGTGCGACGCGAACGCCAGCGGGCGCGGCAGGCGGGCGAGCGGGAAGTAGCGGGCCTCGATCGCGTCGTCGCCGGGCTTCAGGCGCCCGCCGGTCGCGGTGGCCGAGTAGAGGATGAGCACGGTGCGCACCCGCGGATCGTCGATGCCGGCGTAGACGCCCAGCAGCCCGGTGAGGCGCGCTCGGATCCCGGTCTCTTCGCGCAGCTCGCGCACCGCGCAGCGCTGCGGCGACTCCCCGTATTCCAGAAAGCCCGCCGGCAGGCACCAGGTCCCCGCCCGCGGGTCGAACTTGCGCTTGACCATCAGCACCTGGCCGTCGCGGGCGAGGATCACGCCGGCGGCCGGCGCGGGATTGCGGTAGTGGATGTAGCCGCAGTTGGGGCAGGTCGGGCGCGGGGTGCCGTGGTCGTCGCGGCGCACCAGGCGGTGGCCGCACCGCAGGCAATAGCGAACGCGATGGAGGGTCATGCCGGGCGCGAGACTATCACGCGCCGGCGCTGGTCGAGGCGGCCGTAGAGGGAGCGCCGCGCTGCGTCTTGGCCGCGCCCCATGCGCCCAAGCCTCGACCGGCGCTCCCTCTGCGACACCCCGCTAGTTGTGCTGCTGCAGACGCTCCACCTGACGGCGCAGCTCCTCGATCTGGCGGCGCAACTCGTCGAGGTCGCGCTGGGGCACCATGCCGCCGCGGTGGTTGCGGTCCTCGTTCAGGCGCATCGTGCCGTCGCCGCGGCGGATGCGCACGACGCGCTCCTGTTTCTCGAGCTCGGCGTCGAGGGTGCGTTTGCCGCCCTTGCGGACGATGCCGATCGCGACCTTGCCCTCCTCGTTACCGAGCTCCCGCGCGAGGTCCCCGGCATCGCTGACCGCGTGATCGCCCACCCGGGTGATGACGTCGCCGGCCTTGAGGCCGGCCTTCTCGGCGGGCGTGTCCTTCATGACCTCGACGACCAGCACGCCCTTGCCGTCGGGCACGCTGAAGTAGCTGCCCAGGTCGGGATTGAGGGTCTGGACCCGCACCCCCAGGCGTCCGCGCCCCATCCAGCGCATCACGCCCGGCATGTTGAGCTCCATGTCGTGCGGGAGCTCGGAATCGAAATCCTTCAAGCGGATCACGTGGCGATCGGGGCTTCCCCCCTCCATGTCCTCGTCGCCGGTGCGCGCGGCGAGCTTGATGCTGAGATTCCTAGTCTGGCCGTCCCGCACCACGCGCAGCGCGCCGGATTGCCCCGCCTTGCCCTCGCCGACCAGATCGGAGAGCTCCTCGGGCGACTCGATGGCGCGCGAGTTGAAATGGGTGATGACGTCGCCCTTCTCCACCCCCGCGCGGTCGGCCGGGCTGTCCGGGACCACCCGGTTCACGAGCACGCCGGCACCCTTGTAGCTCATGCCTTCGCGCAGCTCGGGCGTGAGCGCCTGGGTGTAGACGCCAAGCCACGCGCGTTCGCGCGCGGTGGACTCGTGCGTCGATTCGGCGCCGAGAACGGGTGCGGCGACCGCAGCGCCGAGCGAGCCGAGCGCAAGCGCGCCGACCACGGCGGCCCAGGGGCGCCATGCAGCTTTTCTCATCGTCTTCCTCCTGTGCTAGCGTTCAGTGGGCATCGGGCGCGGGCGAACGCGTCATCCGGATAAACGCTCCAGCGCCCTCCGGGGTTCCAGCAACTTTCCCACCTGCCTACCAACGCGTGTCCGGCCGCGCCGGCCGCGGCGGTCCCGCTCATGAAAGTCAACGACCTGTTAAACCTCGAGGTGACCGACCTCGTGCTGGGCGGCAAGGCGCTCGCGCGACACGAGGGCCGCGTCGTGTTCGTGGAGGGCGGGCTTCCCGGCGACCACCTGAGCGCGCGGGTCACGCGCCTGCGGCGCGGCTGGGCCGAAGCGCGCCTCGAGGCCATCGCGCAGCCCTCGCCCGCGCGCGTGGCGGCGCCCTGCCCGCACTTCGGCCGTTGTGGCGGCTGCCGGTTCCAGGACCTGCGCTACGAGGAGCAGTGCCGCATCAAGCAGCGCCAGGTCGAGGACACGCTCCAGCGTATCGGCGGGATCGAGGCGCCGCGCGTGCGCGCGATCGTTCCGGCCCCGGAGCTGTTCGGCTACCGGAACAAGATGGAATTCAGCTTCCATCCCGGGACGCCCGCGACCGATGGCGAGGTCGCGGACCCGGGCGCCACGCTGCGGCTCGGGCTCCACGAGCGCGGCGGCTACGACCGCGTGTTCGCGGTCGAGACCTGCCTGCTGCCGAGCCCGCTCACGCTCGAGATCGTGCGCTGGACCCAGCGCTTCGCCGCTGCCAACGGCTGGCGCGCCTACCATCCTTCGCGGCACCAGGGCGTGGTGCGCTTTCTCACCGTGCGACACCTGCAGAGCACCGGCGAGTGCGCCGTGAACCTGGTCGCCGCCTCCGCGGAGGTTCCGGCGCTCGAGGGATGGGCGCGCGGGGTCGCGGCGCTGTCGCCCGCGGTGCGCTCGGTGACGCTCGGCCTCAACCGCTCGCAGGCCAACGTCGCGTTCGCGGAGGAGGAGCACGTGCTGTGGGGCCGGCCCGCGATCGTCGAGCGCCTGCACGGGCTCGAGTTCGAGGCTTCTGCGAACGCGTTTCTTCAGACCAACAGCCGACAGGCCGAGGTCCTCTACGCCGCGGCGCTGGAGGCCGCGGGGCTCACCGGCGCCGAGACCGTGCTCGACCTCTACTGCGGCACCGGCACCCTGACCCTGATGCTGGCGCGCGCCGCGCGCGCGGTACTGGGCGTCGAGTCGGTGGAGGCCGCGGTCGCCGCGGCCGAGGCCAATGCCCAACGCAACGGCATCGCGAACGCGCGCTTCGTCGCCGGCGAGGCGCGGCGCGTGCTGCGGGAGTGGGCGCGCGGTGAGCGGCCCGGGCGCCCGCGCCCCGAGGTGGTGGTCGTGGATCCGCCGCGCGCCGGGCTTCACCCGCGCGTCGTGGCGCGCGTCGTCGAGCTCGAGCCCCGGCGCATCGTGTACGTCTCGTGCAACCCCGCCACCCTGGCCCGCGACGTCAAGGACTTCGCGGGGCGGGGCCACCGGCTGATCGAGACCACCCCCTTCGACCTGTTCCCGCACACCCCCCACATCGAGTGTGTCGCGCGCCTCGAGCGCTGAGCACCCCTCAAGCTTGCAAGGGCTCTAACATTCGCCGCCAACGCCCTGTGCTACGCTGGTCCGAATGAAACGCCTGCTGCTGGCCGTCCTTGCGTGTTGCGCGCTCGCGATCCCCCTGGTCGCGCGCCCCCAGATCTCCTCGATGCCCGATTCGGGCGGCGTCGAGCTGGATCGCGGGAGCTTTCAGATCTACCAGGCCGATCAGCTCCTGGGCACCGAGGTGTTCGCGTTCGTCGGCAACGGCGACTCCCTGCTCGTGACCTCGCGCAGCCTCCAGGTGCTCCCGGGCGGCGACACGCTGCGCAAGGACGTGGCGCAGGTGTTGGGCCTCTACGACTACGGCCTGAGGAGTTATCGCTCGAAGCAGCACTTCGCGGGCCACCGGATCGGCCGCGGGCTCCGTCTGGGCGACACCACGCTCACCAGCGAGCGGCAGTATGACGAGAGCGGCGAGGTCGACCAGCTGGTGCTGCCGCCGGGGCGCATCTTCGTCATGGACCCCAAGATCTTCGTGTGCTTCGACCTCATCTGCCGCAGCCTCCACGGCAAGTCCTTCGATCGGCGCCCGCTCATCCTGTTCGTGATGGGGCCGCGCGACACCATGATCGAGACCACGGCCACCGACCTGGGGAGCGAGACCATCCGCTGGGGCGCGCGCCCGATCCAGGCGCGCAAGCTCGAAATCGGCGACGAGCGCATGAAGTTCATCGCCTGGGCCGCCCCGGGCGGCAAGCTGCTGCGGCTCGCGGAAACCGTGAGC